>Ga0315295_10005712_pt1 | contig 10618 bp, 8 predicted proteins | sample YL17G14_0_MG_FD_204453 | JGI IMG/M metagenome (GOLD analysis project Ga0315295, IMG submission 204453) | Sediment microbial communities from Yellowstone Lake, YNP, Wyoming, USA - YL17G14_0 | ecosystem: Environmental > Aquatic > Freshwater > Lake > Sediment | place: USA: Wyoming | collected...
GGCTTGCCAAGAAAAAATGGGAGAATGGGAAAAGATATAAAGAGAAACGAAGATTTTTGATCTCTATGAAGCAATGGAGGCCCTTGTGACAAGCCCCTCTCTTAGAGAGGACCTCAAAGGAAAAGGACTCGATCAAAGCAAGAAATCTACTTGGGAAAAGACAGCTTGGCAGATCTTGGAGATTTATCGCAAGGTATTCGCTAATTGATACTTTCTTTCAAATGGCTGAACATGGACAAAACATCGCCGCAAATTGAGAGGAAAAAGGTTCTTCTTCCCACCAAGATCCAATTAACGCAAATTTTTCATGCTTTGGGGATAGTCGCATTTTACTCAGGGCTCTATCTCATCTTTTTCTCACCCGTTCTTTTTTCCGGTCGCCTCTTAGCCCCTGGAGACGGGATTTTTTGCTATCTTCCAAATTTTTCCATGGGGAATATGTTGTGGGATACAATGCTTTTTTCTGGGTACCCTTTGGCCTCCGACCCACAGACAATGAACTGGTATCCCCTTTCATGGATATTCTCTTCAATAGGTTCGTGGAATGGGTTCGTTCTATCCGCTTATGTGTTAGGAAGTTCTTTTGTATATGGCTATGTTTATACGCTCACTCAATCCAGATTGGCAGGGATGGTCAGTGGCATCATCTATGGCATGAGTGGATTTATGATCATCCACCTGGGTCATACGACCATCATTCATACAGCCGCATGGATGCCTTTGATGTTATGGGCTATAGAAAAACAGCGATTTGACTTTTCGCCTTTATGGTTTGTGGCAACCTGTGTTGCGGTCACTTTAAGTGCCTTATCGGGCCACCCGCAGATATTAGTTTACGCCCTTGGGTTATGTACCGTATATGCCAGTTTTTTGGGATGGTTTTTAGGAGCAGGCCGATGGAAGTTTTACGGTCTATATCTGATGGCAGTGATCATAGGTTTGGCCCTCGCTTCAATCCTGTTGATCCCCGCTTCAGAATTGATAAGCCAAACGCCGCGCTCGTCGAAGGATTTTACTCAGTTCGTCTCCTATTCCCTCCCTCCCTATCAGACGATTAAATTGCTCTTTCCATTCCTGTTTGGAAGTTTGCAGGAATCATTTTATGGGCTCCCTTATTTTGGGTTATGGATTCTTGCGGAACTGACAGGTTACGTGGGACTCTTATCCCTCCTACTTTCAGCAATTGGAACGACAATTTACCGGAAAAATTCTACGACATGGTTCTGGCTTGGAATTGGGGTACTTGTTTTTCTCCTGGCGCTCGGGGGATTCACCCCACTGGCTAAAATCATGTACCATGTTCCTCTTTTTAATAAATTCCGGGCGCCTGCCAGGCACCTTCTTGAAGTAACCCTTGCAGTGAGTGTCCTCTCGGGGATAGGAATCAATGCCATTCAGAAACAGTTGGCTTCAAAAAAAACCATTTTAAGGACCCTGTTGGTGGGTTTGGGAATCATGTTGATGGGCCTTACATCCATTCTTTTTTTCTCGACCCAATTAAAAGCATTTGCCGCAGAGCAAGGAATTGAAAAGATCGAATTCCTTCCCTGGTCCAATCCCGCCGTAGGGTTTCCGCTCGTAATCTTTCTTTTAGCAAGTGTTACTCTTTTTTTCTGGAGCAGACAGAGTCAATCAAGATTCAGGCAACTCGTTCTTCTTTCTGTTCTTATTATAGATTTAGGAAGTTTTGGCTGGTTTGTTGATTGGAAATACCATTCACCAGAAAAAAGCATTCTAACGGCTCCTGATTCTGCTCAACGTTACAAGTCCCTTATCCAAAATACCTCTCAACGGATGGTTCCCATTCGGGGCGTAATGGGATCAACGGATGAAATTCCTCCAAACCTATCCAAGCTATGGGGCGTACCAAATGCCAGTGGTTATGCAACTCTTATTCTCTCCCGAATCATCGAATTATTATCCATGTCGCCCTCGGGCGGGGTCACGGGAGCCTGGTCTTCCCCCCATAACCGAAGCCTGGATGTGATGGCCATCCGTTATGTCTTTCTTCCAAAGCATGATACCATTCCCATTCCAGTCAAAGATCCAAATGGCATCTCATGGTCTAAGGACGATCTGACTCTTTCTCTTGGTTCGGGTTGTGGTCTTTCCCGACCTTCTTCTGTTAACATAAATTTACCTATTCCGGTAAGGGCAACCTCGATCGGCATAGTCAGTTCATTGTCCTGCTCTACCGCGATCCCTGACGAAACAAAAATTGTAAACATTCTTGCGACTGACATCAATGAAAAGGTTTATTCGGTTAAAGTGCTGGCAGGACGAGACACCTCGGAATGGGCGTTCGATTGCCATGATGTCCTCCCTCTGATGAAGCATAGAAAGGCACAGGTTTTTCGGAGCTTTCCTGTGGTGAGGGGGGCTCGACAGGAGGAAGGTCACCACTATGTTGCCAAGCTACCTCTTGAAAAGGAACTGGAGATAAAGCATCTGGAGTTGCAATGGGTTGGGCCATCAGCAGTCATCGCCATTCAAAAAATTACTCTCTTTGATGAGAAACAGAGAGTATCTTATTCCCTGTCCCCTGTCATGGGCGATCTCACCGACCAAAGACGATGGCGACATGTTGAGGATATGGGAGAGATCCGTGTTTACGAAAATCTTCGATCCATGCCACGGGTATGGCTGGTATCAGAAGTCCTGACTGCAAAAGCGGAGGAAATCCTGCAGACCATTCACTCCTCCCTACTGCCGGATGGTCGCAGTTTCAACCCATCCCAAGTTGCCCTGGTGGAAGAACCCTTCACCTTTAAAGCGAAAGAATGGGATGAAAGAGCAACCGCCAAGTTGGTGCATTTATCAAATACACACATGGAAATCCAAACGAATTCCCTCTCTCCCTCTTTTTTGGTTCTAAGTGATGTGTATTACCCTGGTTGGAAGGCTTCCGTGGATGGAGTTGAAACACACCTCTTTCAGACCAATTATGCTTTAAGAGGAGTGCTGCTTCCCGCAGGCTCCCATCTGGTCCACCTCAAGTTCAAACCCCGAAGCTTTTATTATGGTGCAGGAATTAGCGCCGGATCTTTGTTGCTTTTAATCCTAATCCTTCTTCATTTTCAGTTGAAAAGGAGGCGGCTCCGGAAAAAGAAAGAGGTTGGAGAAGTTGGTTGAAATGTCAGTCCTATTTTTATTGATCAGAGTAAGGGATAGGGCAATTTTTATCTGAACAATTGACTTCTCTCACTCACTCTTGCCCAAAATTTTTTCATATACTGATAAGGTTTCACGGGCACACTTATCCCATGAAAAAAGCTTTGCTCTTGCGACCCCCTTCTCTGCCAACTCTCTTCTCGCCTTATCATCTTTTAGAAGCTCCATCATTGTATCTTTTAGATGATCCACATCGTAGGGATTGACAAAGACGCCTGCATCCCCAACAACCTCGGGAAGAGAGGTTGAATCGGATGTGATGATGGGCACTCCTGAAGCCATGGCTTCGAGGACAGGAAGACCGAACCCTTCATAAAGGGAAGGATAGACAAAAAGCGAGGCGCCTCTATAGAGATCAGGCAGATTTTTTTGTGGAATGTATCCAGTTAAAATGGGTTTTTCATTCCTTGAAAATAATTGAAGGCCCCTTTTTAATTCTTTGGTATGCCATCCTGAAGCTCCTGCGATGACCAGGGGAAATCTTTCCCGTAATTTTTGGGGAAGAGATCGATAGGCATTAAGAAGTGTTACCAAATTCTTTCGAGGTTCAAGATTCCCCAAAAAAAGAACGTATTTCTTTGGAAGACTTGCCATCTGTGTTTTCCCTGGTGTAAAACTTCGGCTAACCCCTAAAGGGGTAACATGAATCTTTGTTGGGGCGACCCCTAATAATTCTATAATCTCTTTCTTGCTGAACTCGGAAATGGTGATAATCGCATCCGCCTGAGAGAGTTTTTTCAGACAGAATTTTTCAAAATACTTCACTCGATCTGCTGGGTGCCATTCCGGATGTCTCATAAAAGAAAGATCACAAAGGGTGATAATCGTTGGCCCCTTGTCGAAACAGAATGGGGTATAATTTGTCTCATGATAAAGGGAGGGTGTGATCCGTCGGACATATGACCTGAATTGACTATTTCGCCAAATGTGAAATAGTGTTTTCAGACCTGGTAGGCCGCGCAAGTCCTTTTTGACATGATGTCGAACCCGATTGATGAAATCGGGACCGTTGTGATTAGAATAGTCGCGCCCGTAACCTGACACATTATTCCCGAACCAAAAGATATTCTTATTTCCTAAAAGGGCTTCCAAGGCCTTGCCGAGTTGGAGCGTATATTGACCGACTCCTGAAATCGGATAGACCACGGATAAGCCATTGAGAAGGATCTTCATTTTTAATGGACTCCTTTTTTTCCAAAGGAGCGGGCTTTCTTTGATAGGATAAAATTATTACAAAAATTCTTCCCAATCACTCCTTGTATGCGATTATTGAATAATCTTGTTCTTTATTGAATAAAGATATGAGCGATTTTACAGCAGTTGATGTCTTTTGTCCCTCCCTGAAAAATGTGTTAGGATGGAGCCTTACTATTTCAGTTTTATTGAATCCTCTTGATTCAATAAGAAAATTTAATAACCTGGGAGGGATGGGGTTTCGGTGAGTAGGATCCAAATAAAAATTACAGGACGCCACAATCAGGTTCTCCGGATTAGGGGTCTCAAAAATTGCTATCCCACCAGATTTCAATATGCGTAATGCCTCATCAAAAAGTGAAATTATTGTCTTCAAGGACAAGTGTTCGAGAATATGAAACCCAGTAATAGCGCTCAGACTATTTGGCTGTTGGTTTCTCAAATATTCAATGATATCAGATTCTATCACATCAAGCCCGAATTCCTGGCATTGTCTCACCATGACTCTATTAAAATCCACTCCTTTCGCGATATACCCATTTTCCTTAAGTAATTCCAACCATTCCCCGCGCCCACAACCGAGGTCAAGGATCGGAGAACTGCTCGTCTCTATATTGGCCTCTTTGATATAAGGCAAATAGATTCTTAATCTCTCTTTGATCTCCTCTCTTGTGCCTCTAAATCGATCCTCAAAAGCGACATACATCGTATCCGGAAGGTGGTTTTCTTCTTTTAATATGTCTTTAATCTGTTCTTGCGCTTCTTCAGGGAGTAACGCTAATCTCCTCTTTTGATCCAAAATCTCAAGCTTATGGTTTCTCATTTCCTCTGTCATGTAGTTGATGGCAGATTTGATTTCGAGTAAACCGGATAACTCCTTCTTGGTTGATTCAATTTCTTCCCTTAAGCTCTTATGTGCTCCGGTGAATTCAAACTTTAAGTCTTCCATCCCCTGATTTAACTCTTCCTCAACTCGACCGAATTGAATCAGCCTATTGTTTAAACTTTCAATCACTTTATCCCGCTCGGCCAACTCACCCCCTAGATGGGCACTCTGCTGATGGAGAAGCCCTTCCAGATTGCTCTCTGTCTCTCCGATCTTCACCCTCTGATCACCGAGCTCCCGGGATAATTCATCTTTTACCTGGCTGAGGAAGATAAATTTATTATTCAGGTCCTCGATCATCTTGTCTCGCCCACTCAGCTCTTGCATTAATCTATTGATCTGTTGATTGTGAAGCTCCTGAACCCATCTATCCCTTTCATCCATTTTGGCTTTTTGAGACATCAACTCCTGGTATAAAGCCCGATTTATCTGCTCTTGCCACCATGCAAAAAACCTAATAAATTTAAACAAAAAAGATTTGATTCTGCCTTTGAGGCCCTCTTCCTCCCTAACCTGCACTAAAAAGCCATGGTAATTGATATAATAAGGTAAAACATCGATGTCTACCCGATTTGGTAGGGACTGCTGAGTGACAGGTTGTGAGTGAATGGATTGGCGAGCCAACCTTGAATGTTGTTTTTTGGCAATGTTCTTCAGGATGGGAACCGCTTTGATAATCTTTTTATACCTTCTTCCATATTTCCAGAGAAAATGATCATAAGAATTTTTTTTAGCGTTGTGATTATCTTTAATAATTATGGGGTTGGGAGGCAATTGTTCTGTCTCTTGAAAGGTTTCTTGGGCAGGGAGTTTTTTTCTTCTTTTCACTTCTTCCCTTATTCTTTCCATGATCTCATCGATATTGATTTCTTTATCTAAAGGGTCAATCATTTCCACCTCATAAATTTTTATGTTTTCCTTTTACCCCGTTAGAAATAATGCCCCGCTGGAATTTCTAACGGGGTTTACTCCTCACACCAGATTCTTCTCACAGATACTCCTAATTCCCTTTTGTCACCGTTTCTGAAAAAATCATCTGGGCGCCAAGTTCGATTTAAAATGAACTTAAACCTGGCCACTTCCCCTTTCAACTTCTCCTGAATCTTGAAATCTACTTGCTTCCACCCGTGCTCATTCAAAATAAAATTTCCTATCTTCATCCCATTGCAAAAAACATCCCCTACGATCGGTTCTTTTTCTATGTCTGGTTTTGATGTGCTTACATCGAGCTTTACCTTTCTGCCGGAGATTTTCATAATGAAGGCAGGCTCTTTTTTTGTCCATCTCACAGAACCTTCTGTCCATATCTCAGGTTCATGCCACCCCTTAATCAGGTAGGGTTGAAAATCCTCATTCATTTCAACATGATCCAGAGCATTCGGGAAAACTATATTAAGGGGATTATCCAGGTTGAAAATATCGGTCGTTTTTAATCGCTGAATGGAAATTTGAGGTGATAATTTTGATAGTCCGATAAATCGGGGTTCGATAGGAAATACCCTGAAGGAGATGGCCTTATCGATCCAATCGAAATGCCCATTCAAGCCACGCTCATCTGGATGTACGGCTGCAGTTATGGAATAATCTCCTGAGCCAATATTCATTTCTAAAGTAAAATTCACAATGATCATTTCTTCTTTTGTCACCGGGCCTGTATTTTGATGAAAAAAGCCTGTATTCGTGCCGAAGACTTCGTTACCCAATCTGTCTCTGATCAAAGTGCCTACCACCGCATTTTCAACGTCTTCAAAAAAAATGGCTTTCACTCTGATGATACATGCTTCACCCGATACAACGCCACCTATCTCTTCTCCTGAAGAGTTAAGAAGTTTTATTTCAGAAATCATCGCATCAAAATTCCCATATCGGTGCCTTTTCCCCTTTTTCTCATCTTCGATTCTCTGAATGAAACTAAACTGTTTTGTTTCTTCCGCATACCTTTTTTGGATTAAGGCCGTATAATAATCGGATATGTCTCCAGGGTCTCCCCTTTCCACCAAATGCCCCTTATCCAGAAGGATCGCTTCGTCACAAAGATTCTTAATGGCCCCCATATCATGCGAAACGAACAGAATGGTCGTCCCATGATCCTGAAATTCCCTCAATTTTTTTATACACTTCTGAGAAAAAAGGGCATCCCCTACCGCTAAAACTTCATCGATTAAAAGGATCTCCGGATTGATGCTGATGGCGACAGAAAAGGCCAATCTTAGGTACATTCCTGAAGAATAAATTTTGACGGGTCGGTCGATGAACTCTCCGATTCCAGAGAATTCAACAATCTGATCGAATTTTGCATCGATCTCTTCTTTCGAGACCCCCAACAAAGCCGAATTCAAATAGACATTTGATTTGCCGGAAAATTCTGGGTGAAAGCCCATCCCCAATTCAATTAATGAGGAGGTTTTACCATTCTTTTTTACTTCTCCTTCGGAGGGCAGCATCAATCCAGCCAATATTTTTAATAACGTGCTCTTTCCAGATCCATTCTGGCCCATGACCCCCACTGTGGTTCCCTTTTTGATCGAGAAAGAAATATTCTTTAAGGCCCAAAATCTCTGGTAGAAGATTTTCTTCTTAAACGCAACGACCTCTTTAATCCGATCGAAGGGCTTCTCATAAATATCAAAAATCTTTGAGAGGTGATTGACTTCTATAGCATTCATTCTATCATAATTGATCTATAAATCTGTAGAATCTTCTTGTGTAAATCAAATAGCCAATAACCAAAAAAAATAGGGAAATCATGGCAAAGACGATAATATCCTTCGCATCGGGAAAGATGTTCTTAAGACAAACAGCTCTAAACATTCTCACCAGATAGGCCATGGGATTCATCTCCACTAGGAATCTGAATTGGGCTGGGACCATCCTTTCAGGATAAAAGAGAGGTGTCCCGAACATCCAAATCAAAAGAAAAATGCTGACGAATTGAGCGGTATCCCTGAAGAAAACGTGAATGGTTGAAAAAATAAATCCTAACCCCAATCCGAGAAAAAGCTGGAATAACATCAAAGGGATGAGGAACCAAACATAGACCGGGAAAAAACCAAGAATCACCCGCACTGCAACCACAAGGATGCATAGCCCTATGATTTCATTAATTATCGAATTCAATCCTATTGAAACCGGCAACACCTTAGAAGGGAACGATAGATTCTTGATCAAAGGGGCGTTGTCCAAAATGACTGTCGTAGACCTTTGGACAGTTTCGTGGAAGGCATTCCAGGCTAAAAAACCACAAAACAGATAAAGAGCGAAGTTCGTAATCCCTGGTTCATCACCCAACCTCACCCTTAATACTCCAGAAAAAACATACGTGTATACTGCCAGCATAACAAGAGGATTGATGACAGACCAGTAAATCCCGACTGCCGAGCCTGCATATCGCCCTTTAATTTCTCTGCCAACCAGTTGTTGAATCAAATATCTTTGATTAAAGATGTGTCGAATCTTTTTTTTAAATAGATTAACCCTGAATACCAGAGGCTTACCGTTTTTCATATCGTATCGAAATGATCTGATTTTGTTTATTAAAATCGCATCTGAAAACCCCTTCCTGTGGACGGGGATAAAAGATGCGTTTGCTGAAAGCAGAAAAAAGCCAACCAGATGCTGAAACAATACTGAAACAAGTTCAGCACAAGGTTCAAAAGCATGACAAGAGGGTTTGGTTCTGGTCTTTTTGTCATCCCGAACTTGTTTCGGGATCTCGGTTTTGGATTTAGAATCTGGGTTTTAAAGCCCCGCCCTGTGGGCGGGGTTCTTTACTGTAGTTCTGTTTCATCCGGTTGATTTTCGTCTCCTTCTTCCCTGCTCAAGAAGTCCCTGGCAGACATAATATCAATCCCGGAATATCTTTGCAATTTTAAGAGATGCTTATCACCTGAAATAATCAAATCTGCTCTTGCGGTTACTGCACATTCCAACACAAGGTTATCATCAGGGTCGTCTTTTATAATATTTATTTTCTTTGCTGGTTCTATTAATATGGCTATCAGGGCTATCTTAGCGACGGCTTGCTCAACCGTTGATTCCTTGCCCTCAAGCTTTCTGGTGAATTTTTCTCTCTTTAATACCCCTTCCAGTTCCTGCAGCAATTTCGTCGAGATAAAAAGCTGAACTTTGTTATTCTCAGCTTCCTCAATAACCCTGGCTTCATTCCCGTCCCAGAAAATTCCTGAAATAATTGTATTCGTGTCGAGGACAACTTTCTTCAAGGTTATTCTCGCATCCCTTTTCTTCTGTATCTCCTTATTTCTTCAGTGACATCAGCGTCACTTAGTTTTTCTTTTTTTGCCATTTCCCTGAAAGCGCTTGCAACTTCCCGGAACGATTTCTCCTTCAGTGACTTAAATACACGTTTCAGATATATGGTATCAGAGTCAAAATATAGGTTAAATTCCATACCTTTTTCTATCCCGAACTTGTCACGGATATTCTTAGGCAATTCGATTACCCCTCTATCCGATAGTTTTATTTTTTCCATAGGTTCCACCTCCAATGATTACATTTTTTTACTTGATCAAACAATTATATTTTTGGTCATTTATAACTCGATTTCAACTCTTTTATATCGGCCTCAATCATCATATGAATAAGCTCTCTAAATGTAACCTTCGGTTCCCATCCGAGTCTCTTTTTGGCTTTTGTGAAATCTCCCCTGAGTTCATTTATCTCTGCAGGACGAAAGAGCATTTCATCGACAACCAAATATTTCTTCCAATCAAGTCCCACGTAATCAAAGGCCGCCTCCACAAGCTCTCTTATGGAGTGGGTTTCCCCAGTAGCCACAACGTAATCCTCCGGTTTTTCCTGTTGTAACATCAACCACATAGACTTAACATAATCACCCGCATACCCCCAATCCCTTTTGGCCTCTAAGTTACCCAGCCTTAATTCTTTGGCTAAACCCAATTTGATCTTTGCAACCGTGTTTGTAATTTTTCTGGTCACAAACTCAAATCCTCTTCTTGGGGATTCATGATTGAAAAGAATTCCACTCAAAGCATAAAGGCCATAGGCCTCCCGATAATTTTGAGTTAAATGGAACCCCGCAACCTTAGAAATTCCATAAGAAGAGCGGGGATGAAATGGAGTGTCTTCATTTTGGGGTGTTTCTTTGGCATTTCCAAACATCTCACTGGACCCCGCAAAATAAAACCTGCATTTTGGCGCCCTTTCCTTAATGGCGGTTAATACGTAATGGGTGCCATTAATATTCGTGTTAATGGTTGAGAATTCATCCTCAAAAGAATAGCTTACGAAGCTCTGGGCTGAAAGATGATAACACTCATCCGGCTTTACTTTATCCACCACATTAAAGATGCTCGCAAAGCTTTCGAGCGAGGCGGCATGTAAATTGAC
>Ga0315295_10005714_pt1 | contig 10617 bp, 5 predicted proteins | sample YL17G14_0_MG_FD_204453 | JGI IMG/M metagenome (GOLD analysis project Ga0315295, IMG submission 204453) | Sediment microbial communities from Yellowstone Lake, YNP, Wyoming, USA - YL17G14_0 | ecosystem: Environmental > Aquatic > Freshwater > Lake > Sediment | place: USA: Wyoming | collected...
GGGCGGGCTTTCCGAGCCGCCGGAGAGCCGGCGGGCCACGCGCGGGGCGATGGCGGGGCTGCAGCTGCGCGCGCCCGGGGGGCGCTTCGTGCTGCACGCGGCGCGGCGCTGGGACCGCATCGAGGATCGGCTGCGCACGGCGGCAGCCGGCGGCGCGGCCGCCGGCGCGGACCTGGCGCGCGTGCTGGACTCGCCGCAGCTCGGCCTGCGGATCGAGGTGCGGCATGGGCTCGAGGTGCGGGCCAACTGGGCACGGGCCAGCCGTGCGCCCGAGTTCCTGGAGTTGTTCGGCGACCGCGGCAGCGTCACCGGGAATCCGGCGCTGCGCCCCGAGAGCGCCGAGAACCGCGACATCGGCGCCGCCTGGAAGGGGCGGCTCGCGGGGTGGGCGGGCACCCTCGAGTGGGCGCACTTCCGCTCCGACGCGCAGGACCTGGTGGTCTACGTGAGGAACTCGGCCAGCAGCGTGAAGGCGCAGAACTTCAGCCGCGCGCGCATCCGCGGCGAGGAGCTCAGCGCGCGGCTCGAGCTGCCCTGGCGTCTCCTCCTCGCGGGGGCGTGGTCCTGGCAGTCGGCGCTCAACCAGGGCCCCCGGCCGGCCTTCTGGGTGGGCAAGCGCCTGCCCGGCCGCCCGGCCCGCCAGTCCTTCACGCGCCTCGAGTGGCATGGCGGCGGCCCTCTGGGCCTGCAGGCGGGCGCCGAGCTCCAGTTCATCGGCGACAACGTCCTCGACCCCTACAACCGCCAGCGCGTCGCCGAGCGCAGGCTCTACGGCGTCTCGCTCTCCATCGCGCCCCGTGGCGGCGCGCTGCGGCTCACCCTCGAGGGGCGGAACCTCGGCGACGACCGGGTGGCGGACGTGGGCGGCTTTCCGCTGCCCGGCCGCAGCCTGTTCGTCGCCTGCACCTGGCGCCTCGACCCCAACGCCAAGGGATCCTGACCATGCGCACCCCCGGAATCGCTATCGCCGCGCTCGCCTGCCTGCTCGTCACCGCCGGACCCGCCCGTGGGCTGGCCACGAAGGGCTTCGTGCTCACGACCGACTACGCTAGCGGCACCCTGGGCGTCGTGGACCTCGCCAGCCGCGCGGTCACGCCGGACGTGGCCGACGTCTCGCCCGACCCGGTCGAGCGCTGGTTCCGGGGCCTGCTCTACGTGGTGAACCGTCTCGGCTACGACAACGTGCAGGTGATCGACCCGGCGCAGGGCTACCAGACCGTGCGCCAGTTCTCCGTGGGCAACGGGACGAACCCGCAGGACATCGCGCTGGCCGCACCCACCAAGGCCTACGTCTCGCGGCTCGGCACCCCCGACCTGCTCATCGTCAACCCCGCGACGGGGGCCAGCCTCGGCACCATCTCTCTCGCCCCGTGGGCCGACGGGGACGGCAACCCGGAAGCCGCCCACATGACCATCGTGGGGCGCCTGCTCTTCGTGGCCCTCGAGAGGCTCGCGAACTTCGCCCCCGCCGACACCGGCCTGGTGGTCGTCATCGACACCCAGGCCGACACGGTGTTCGACGCCGACCCGTCCACGCCCGGCAAGCAGGTGGTGCGGCTCCCAGGGAAGAATCCACACACGGCCTTCGCCCGGCTGCTGGTCGGAGCCCCGTTCCCGGATACCCACCTCTACATCGGCTGCGTGGGGGCGTGGGGCGCCCTCGACGGCGGAGTGGCCGACATCGTCGTGCCCGGCTTCAGCCACGGGCAGCCCGCGGCCATCACCTGCGGCGGCTACGCCATCACCGAGGCCGCGCTCGGGGGGGACGTGGTGGACGTGGACGCCTGGGGGCCCACGCACTCCTACGCCATCGTGAGCGATGCCTCCTACAACACCAGCCTGGTCTCGTGGAACCCCTCGTCCGGCGTGAAGCTGGGCACGCTGTACGCCCCCGGGGGCTACAGCCTGACCGACGCGGCGCTCGACGACCGCGGCGAGCTCTACGTCTGCAACAGCAGCTTCACGGCGCCGGGGCTGCACGTCTTCCGCGCGGGGACCGACACGCGCCTTGCCGGGCCGCTCGACACCGGTCTGCCCCCGGTCCAGATCGTCTTCGACGAGTACGACGGCTCCGTCGCCGTGGGCGATCCGCAGCCCGGGGAGCGGCTTGCGCTCTCTCCGCCCGCTCCCAATCCCGCCCGCGTGGCTGCCCGCCTCACGCTCTCGCTGCCGGAGCGGGGCCGGGCCCGGGTCGAGGTCTTCGATGCCGCGGGCCGCAGCGTGCGGCTGCTCGCGGACGGCGTCCTGCCGGCCGGTGGCACCGCCCTCGTCTGGGATCTCGCGGACGCTGGCGGGCGTGCCGTGCGGCCGGGGCTCTACTTCGTCACGGCCGTGACGGCCGTGGCGACGGTCTCACGGCGCGTCGCCGTGCTGAACTGACACGCGCGTGACCGGCGTCGCGCGCCCGCGCGACACCCTGGCGCATGCACGTCCCGGATGTCCCATGTCCTCGGTCCGGGCTCTGGGCCGTGGGACAGGACGCGCGCGAGCGCTCCAGCCTGCGCTCTCTTCGTCCTTTCGCCTGAGCCCGCCACGCCATCCGTGTACGCGCGGTCATGACACACTGTCGCGCAAGCGCCCGCCCGCGGCCCGCGCCGTCGGACACGACGACAGGAGGCGGTCGTGGAATCGTCGGTGCATTATTCACTTGGAACTTTTCCTCGCAGGGAGTATATGAACGGCATCGGGCTTGCTGTGTCGGCCCGGGGAACGCTTTCTCCGCGGGCTGGGACCGCGGAGTGTCGCGTGGACCGACGACCGAGATCGGCGTGCTCTGACCGGGCGGCGCCTGACTCGGACCGATCTTCGGCCCACGTAGATGCGTCCCGCACCCTTGCATAGACATCCGGGACTCCCATGGTCGCAGGGGCATGGTCGCCCCTGCTGCGACTCCATGGAACGGAGGCATCGTTGTTTCAGCACCGGACCTTGATCGCCCTGGCCGCGGTCATCCTCTTCTCCGCGCTCCGGGCGACCCCGTCGGGCGCGGCCGCAGTGACCCTGATTTGGACCGCCCCCGGCGATGACGGAAACGTCGGCCGGGCCTACTCCTACGAGATGCGGTACTCGACGGCGGTCGTCACGGCGCAGAACTTCGCCTCGGCTACCAGGGTCCAGGGGCTGCCGTCCCCCACGACCCCGGGCTTGACCCAGAGCTTCACGCTGGACGGCCTCCAGGCGGGGGTCACCCACTACTTCGCCCTCCGTACCGTGGACATGAGCGGCAACTGGTCCTCCATGTCGAACGTCGTGGCGCTCGTGCCCCGCGAGATCGCCTCGGACCCCTTCGCGCTTGGGCTCTCGTTCTCGCCACCCATGCCCAACCCCGCGCGGGACGCCGCCCGGTTCTCCTGCGTGCTCCCGGGGACGACGGAGGTCCGGGTCGAGGCGTTCGACCTCTCGGGCCGCCTCGTGCGCACCCTGATGGACGGGACGCGGGGGGCCGGGGCCCAGGAGCTGGTCTGGGACCTGCGGGACGAGCGGGGGTACCGCCTGAGCGGCGGGGTGTACCTCGTGCGTGCCCGGCTCGGCGAGACGGTCTTCATCCGGAGGCTCGTGGTCGTGCGGTAGGGCCGCCGCGCGCGGCCATTGCGGCCGGTGCGAGCCAGCGGATAGAGTGACGGTCCCCCCGAGAGACCAGGGAGGCCGTCATGTTCCGCCCGCGACCCTCGCGCTTCGTCTTGCTCCTCGCTCTGCTCGCGCTCGGCCTCGCCCTGCGAGCGGGCCCCGCGGCCCGTGCCGCCCAGCAGCCCGACTCCTCCCCGGCGGCGGCCGCGCCCGAGACCCCCGCCAGCGTCACCCGGGCCCCGACCCGCCTGAGGCCCGGCGCCCCCAGCGACAGCGCCCGCCGCGCCTACCGGGCCTGGCTCCGGCACCTCAGGGCACGGGCCATCGCCGACAGCATCACGCGGGCCGACAGCCTCGCGCGGGCCGACAGCCTGGCCCGGGCCGACAGCCTGGCGCGGGCCGACAGCCTGGCGCGTCCCGCGGCCGCGACGCCCGCGGGCACGGCCCCGGCGCCGGGGACCGATTACGTGGCGCAGATCCGGGCCGACTTCACCCCCGGCAACCGCGCCTACGCCACCACGCGTGCCGCGCTCGCCTTCATCGAGCCCCTCTTCGGCATCCTCGTCGGGCTCTTCATGCTCTTCTCGGGCCTCTCGGCCGGCCTCCGCGACGTCGCCCATGGCCTCGCCCACCGCGCCTACGTGCGCACGCTCGTCTACGTGGCGCTCTACCTCGCGGTGGGCTTCGTGCTGTACTTCCCGCTGGCCTTCTACGCGGACTTCGCCCTCGAGCACCAGTACGGGCTCTCGACCCAGGGCTTCGGTCCCTGGCTCTGGGAGCAGGTCCTGTCGACCATCCAGGGGATGGTCTTCCTCGCCGTGGTGCCGCTCGTGTACCTGGCCTACATCCCCGTGCGCAGGTTCCCGAGGCACTGGTGGCTGGTGCTGGGCCTGTGCACGCTGCCCGTCATGCTCCTGTTCGCCTTCATCCAGCCGGTGGTCATCGATCCGGCCTTCAACCGCTTCACGCCGCTGGCGGACAAGCAGCTCGAGGCCCGGATCCTCGAGGTCGCGGGAAGGGTCGGCATCCCCGCCCGCCACGTCTTCCAGGTGGACAAGAGCCGCCAGACCGTCAAGTACAACGCCTACGTGAACGGCTTCGGGCCCTCGCAGCGCATCGTGCTCTGGGACACCACCCTCAAGGGCATGACGACCGACGAGATCCTGGTCGTGGTGGCCCACGAGGCGGCGCACTACCGGCTGCATCACATGTGGTGGTCGGGACTGTTCGTCGCCGGGCTCAGCTTCCCGCTGTTCTGGCTCTGCGCCGTGTTCATGCGCTGGGGCATGGCGCGCTGGGGCCCGCGCTGGGGCTTCACCGAGCTGCACGACCTCGCCTCGCTGCCCCTCTTCGTGGTGGCGCTGACGCTGTTCTCGACGCTCGTGCAACCCGGCGTCAACGCCTTCTCGCGGAAGCTGGAGCACGACTCGGACACCTACGCGCTCGAGGTCACGCGCTCCAACGACGCCGCGGCTCGGGCCTTCATCAAGCTGGGCTCCCAGAACCGCGAGAACCCGGACCCGCCCCCGGTGGTCAAGTACTTCGAGTACAGCCACCCGCCGCTCATCGAGCGCGTGCGCTTCGCGATGGCGTACCGGCCGTGGCAGGAGGGGAAGGCCGACCTGCTCTACCGGCCGGCGCCAGAGGGCCGCCGCTAGAGGCGGCGCGGACTCGGGGGGCGGCAGGGCTCGCACGGGCCGGGGGGCGGCTACATACCCACACGCTCGCCCCCCGGCCCGTGCGAGCCCTGCCTCGCTGCCCCGCTAGGCGTCCTGCAGCGTGATCTCCGTCCTGCAGGCCAGCGATTCGAGCCCGGCGCAGAGCCTGAGCGCGGGCTGCCGCGTGCCGAAGCGCGGCGCGTATTCGCCCGGGGCGCAGAACCACTTCGAGATGGGGCTCGCCTCGAACAGCGCCACCGTGCGGCCGGCCGTCACTCGCGCGCGCGTGCCATCCAGCTCCACGCGGGCCTCGGGCGGCAGGGCGAAGACCAGCTCGGCTCCCGACCGGCTCACGCTGTCGTGGATCGAGATGCGTCCACCCTCGACCGCCACCTTGCGCCAGTGCGTCTCGCCGCTGGCCCAGGCGCACGACCAGCCCTCCCCGTCGCGCCGCACCCGGGCCTTCGCCCCCCACAGGAAGGGGCCCAGGCTCCGGCTCTGGCTGTGGCCCTCGAAGTGGATCGTGCTGTGCGCCGGCGTGCCGCGACAGCGCTCGCGTGCCGCCGGGTCCTCGTGGTAGGCGAAGGTGCCGGGATCGGGCAGCAGCGCGTCCTCGCCCCGCTGCACGGTGATCGCGAGCGCGTCGGCGTGGCCGTGCGCGGCCAGCGCGCCGAGCCCAAGCGGGCCGTGGTCGAAGGTGACGACGAGCCCGCTCTCGCGCCACACCGTGTAGCCGCCCGATTCGAACTCGTGCCGGCCGTCCGCCGCCGGGCGCGCGAGCGCCGCGCGTCCCAGCAGCAGCTGCGCGAGCGCCGAGTCGTCCGACAGGGCGTCGGCCCCGAGCCAGGCGGCCAGGGCGTTGCCCACGAGGTCGAGCCGGCTCCAGCCCTCGGCCGCCAGCAGCACGCGGGCGTCGTCCTCGTCGCCCACCTGCGGCAGGCGTCCGCCCGGCAGGCGCACGGCGCGCGCGAACTCCAGCGAGGCGGCCAGCCGGCGCTTGACCGGGTCGGGCACGGTGCGCCCCGCGGCCTCGCAGGCGAGGAAGGCGCCGAGCAGCAGCTCCCACACGAAGGGCAGGTAGCCGAAGGCCTGCTCGGCCGTGACCCCGTCCGGGTGGATCTGGCGCAGGCTCTCGCGCGCGAGGCCCGCGAGCCCCGCTTCGCAGAGCGCGTCCGCTCCACGCAGCCCGGGGAAGAGCGCCCCGGCGGAGGCCATGGCGCCGTACTCGGCGATCAGGTGGTTGTTGGCGCTCGAGCCCAGGCTCAGGTGGTCGCGGCAGTGCAGCGCCTGCTGGGCGATGAGCCCGAGCGCGGGCGCGGGATCGGCGGGCAGTCCGCTGCCCTCGAGCAGGGCGAGCGTCCAGGACATGGTGGTGACGCGCAGCGCCATCTCGATGCCGCTGGTGTGCTGGATGCCGTGCCCGAGCGGGTTGTGCGCGCAGAAGTCATCCAGCCAACGCGCGGCCCGCTCGGCGTGCGCGCGCTCGCCCGTCAGGCGCCAGGCCAGCGCCAGCGTGGGCAGCATGGTCAGGCGGCCCGCCTCCCATGCGTGCTTGGCCCCGCCCGCGACGTCGCTGCGGCGATAGTCGATGCGGCCGCTGGGCAGGTCGGGCCACGGCCGGCCCGTGACCGGGTCGGCACTCCAGGCCGGCGGATCGTCGAGCCGCACCGGGCGCCCGAACAGCGTCCACTGGCCGCGGCCCAGCGCCCCGGCCGCCTCGATCTCGCGCGCGAACGCGCCGGCTGGCAGCGCGCGCGCACCGAGGCGGCCCAGCCGGCTCGTGCGCATGGCCTCGTCGCGGTCGGCGGCGAACAGCAGCGCGAAGGCCTCCTTCGGCGCGAGGGCCGCGTAGGCGGGCGGCGAGAACCGGTCGCGCGCCGCCGCGCGCGCGCGGTGCAGGAGCTCGAGGGGACCCATCACCGCGAGACGGCGCAGCGCCCAGATCAGGGAGTTCATCCCGCGCGCCTGCCGGGGCTGCCGCCCGCGATGGCCCCGCCACTCACCCTGGCGCGGCCGTGCCGCGCCAGCACGTCGTCGAGCACCTCGCGCACGCGGGCCGCGCCCACTTCGATGTCGAACTCGAGCGGCGCCCGCGCCCGCACGTGGTCGGCGATGCGGCGGCGCAGCGGCTCGTCGTCGAGCAGACGGTTGATCCGATCGGCGAGCGCGTCCGGGTCACGCGGCTGGATCAGGAAGCCGTCCTCTCCGTCCTTCACGTAGTCGGGTATCGCCCCCACCTCGGCCACCACCATCGGGACTCCGGCCGCCATGGCCTCGGGAACGACGAGCGGGAACGCCTCGGTCCAGGAGGGCGCCACGAACACGCTCGCGCTCACCCAGACCCGCGCCTTCTCGCGTCCCTCGCGGGAGCCGAGGAAGGTGACCCGCTCCGCGAAGCCCCGGCGGCGGACCTCCTCGCGCACCACGGGCTCCTGCAGGTCGTTCTCGGCCACGCCGCAGAGCAGGAAGCGCGCCTCGGGATGGCGCGCGAGCACGGCGGGAATGGCGTCGAACAGGTCCCAGAGGCCCTTTGGCCGCGAGAGCCGGCCCATGAAGAGCACGCCGCGCTCGCCGGGCTCGAGCCAGGGTCCCGCCGCCTCCCGCGCGACGTCACGGAAGAGCGCGACGTCCGCGACGTTGGGGGCCCACGCCACGTCGTCGCGCTGCCAGGCCGCGCGGAAGGCCTGGCTGTAGCCCGGGCCGACCACGATCACGCGATGAGCGGCGCGCATCAGCAGGCGGCCCGCCCAGCGGCCCCAGCGCGTCCGGGCCGAGGGGAACCGGGTGTGGAGCGTGCCGTGGTAGTGGCAGACCACCCGGCGGCCCCAGAGCCGCGCCAGCGCCATGAAGACCCAGTCGCGCAGGAACGACACGCTCGGTGCCGCGTGCACGATCACGACGTCGGGCCGGAAGCCGGGGAGGGCGCCGAGCAGCCGGAAGAAGTCGCGGAGGAAGAAGGGCAGCGTCCTCCAGGTCCGCCTCTCGACGGCCCACCTGAGGACGCCCTTCGAGGTGTTCACGCACCGGATCTCGTAGTCGCGCCCCAGGCTCGAGTTCGCGAGCATCTCCACCATGAGCTGCACGCCCCCGAGCGGCGGCGGCAGGGGCCCCACGATCAGCAGGCGCGGGCGGCGCGCGCCCGGCGCCGGCACCGCGGCCGCGGGGGCCGGTGCCTCGGCGTGCGCCGGGGGAGACGTGCGGGACGGCGTGCGCGTGTCGTTCATCGGAGAGCGGAAGGTGGCGGCGGGCATGCGGGTCGTGCGATTCGGCGACGCATCCTAGCATGGACGCCCGGCCACCGTCAGCGAGCCCGCGGGCGCGGCGGGCGGCGGCCCCGCGGCGGGCGCGGCCGCCCCTTCGACAGAACGCGGGGTAGGCTCTACCATGAGCGCCCCTTCTGGGTCCCATGGTCGCGCGTGGCACGGCAGAATTCGGATCCCGCCGCCGCCCGTCTCTGAGAGGAGGAGGCAGTGAGACAGATCCGGCAGTACCTCAGGAACGGAGCGCTGGACATGAGCGAGGTGCCGCTGCCCCCCGTGGGCCGGAACCAGGTCCTGGTGCGCACCCACTACTCCTTCGTGAGCGTCGGGACCGAGAAGATGAAGGTGACCCAGGCCAGGATGAACCTGGCCGAGAAGGCGAAGGAGCGGCCCGACCAGGTGGTGCAGGTCCTGGCGACGCTCAAGGAACAGGGCCTGATGCCGACCTGGCGCAAGGTGCAGGAGCGCCTCAAGGCGCCGACCACGCTGGGCTACGCCTGTGCGGGCACCGTGGTCGAAGTGGGCGAGGGCGTCGAGGAGTTCCGCCTCGGCGATCGCGTCGCCTGCGTCGGGGAGGGCGTGGCGACCCACGCCGAGTACAACGCCATCCCGCGCACCCTGGCGGTGGCGGTGCCCGCGGACGTCGGGCTCGACCACGCCAGCAGCGCGGCGGTGGGCGCCATCGCGATGCAGGGCGTGCGTCAGGCCCGGCTCGAGCTGGGCGAGACCGTGGCGGTGATCGGGCTCGGGCTCCTGGGGCAGTTCCTCGTGCAACTCTGCCGCGCCAACGGCTGCCGCGTCATGGGGGTGGACCCGGACGAGAGCAAGCGGACGCTCGCGCTCGCCAACGGGGCGGAGGCGGCGTGCGGGCCGGTCCCGGAGGAGGCGCTCTACCACGGGCTGCGCATGAGCGGCGGTCAGGGCGTGGACGCGGTCATGCTGACCACGGCCGTCAAGGACACCGGCCCCATCGAGATGTCGGCGGCGCTCGTGCGCGAGCGCGGCCGGGTGGTGTGCCTCGGCAACACCTACATCGAGCTGGACTGGCGCAACTGGTTCGCCAAGGAGGCCGATTTCCTATTCAGCCGCGCGATGGGCGCCGGCATCTTCGACATGGACTACTTCACGCGCGGCAGGGACTACCCCGCCGGCTACGTGCGCTGGACCGCGAACCGCAACATGGCGGCCTTCCTGGACCTGGTCGCGCAGGGACGCATCGACCTGGGCCGGCTCATCACCCACCGCTTCCTCTTCGGCGAGGCGAAGTCGGTGTTCGATCAGCTCGCCAGCGGCGCGCTCGCCTCGGCCGTGGGCATCGTGCTGGAGTACCCCCAGGCCGAGCAGGAGCCGCCGGCGGCCGAGCCGCGCACCGTGCGCTTCGCCACCTCGGGTGAGCGCGGCGCGGTGCGGCTCGGGGTGATCGGCGCGGGCAACTACGCGAAGTCCATGATCCTGCCGCACGCGCCCACGCTGGCCGGCCTGAGCCTCGAGGCCTTCTGCACGGGCCACGGCGCCACCGCGGAGGCGCTGGCGCGCCGCTACGGCGCGCGCTACGCGACCACCGATGCCGCGCAGCTGCTGGCCGACCCCGAGATCAACGCCGTCATGGTGGCGACCCGCCACGACAGCCACGCGCGCTACGCGGCCGAGGCCCTGCGTGCGGGCAAGCACGTCTACGTGGAGAAGCCGCTCGCGCTGAGCGACGAGCAGCTGGCGCCCGTGATCGAGACGCTCGCGGCGCGCGGCCCGGAGGGGCCCACGCTGTGGCTCGGCCACAACCGGCGTTACGCGCCCCTCAGCCGGCAGCTGCTGGCGCACTTCGAGGGCGTGCCCGTGCGCCAGGTGACCGTCACCGTGCGCTCGGCCGGCGTCCCGGCCGACAGCTGGTATCAGGATCCGGCCGAGGGCGGAGGCGTGCTGTTCGGCGACGTCTGCCACTTCATCGACCTCGCCATCTGGTTCTCCCGGAGTCTGCCGGCCGAGGTCCACGCGGTGGCCACCCCCGACCCCGGCCACCGCGAGGAGAGCTGGGCCATCACCCTGCGCTTCGCCAACGGCGGCGTGGGCGTGGTGCACTACACCTGCGGCAGCCAGGAGGGCTGGGAGCGTGAGACGGTGGACGTGCTGGGCGG
>Ga0315295_10005719_pt1 | contig 10612 bp, 11 predicted proteins | sample YL17G14_0_MG_FD_204453 | JGI IMG/M metagenome (GOLD analysis project Ga0315295, IMG submission 204453) | Sediment microbial communities from Yellowstone Lake, YNP, Wyoming, USA - YL17G14_0 | ecosystem: Environmental > Aquatic > Freshwater > Lake > Sediment | place: USA: Wyoming | collected...
GAGTGATCGTCAGTCCGGGACACATGAAGCGGATTCTTGAAGCCCTTCGGGACAACGTGTCGAAATACGAAACCTCTTTTGGAGCCATTCAGAAAGCAGAAGAACCCAAAGGGAGAATCGGCTTTTCGTGAAGCTCCCCGCCCCTGCCTACGGCAAACAGGCACAGGGCGGGGCTTCCGGGAAATGTAGATATGATTACAGGGTCGGCTTTTCTCCCCGCCTACAAGGCGGGGCATCCAGCCGACTTGCCCGTGATACGCTTGGCGTCATGGTCTGTTCCGCAGGGTTAAGGATAATGCACAGGTTGAAGTTAGGGGGATGGGGAGAGGTGACGCAGTTTTTCAAGATTCCTGCGGGCACTCGTGTGGTCAGGGCATTTGAGGGATTCGATGTCCTCTTATGCAGACTTGCGTCTGCCGGTTTCGGTTCGGAGGCTTCTCGCCGTCTTCGTTTTGAACGTTTGCCCATCTTCACATGCCCAACGACCCCTCACGTCCTAGGCACCCCTGATCGCTTGCCATACCATGATATGGAGCCCCGAACCCTACTCCCCTTGCCCCCTCCATAGCATCCCAGGGCATCCCTTCTCAATGCATCGATGGTCAAGAGAATAACAATTCCCACACACCCTCCTGGTCACCCTTCCCGAAAGGAAAACATGCAGAAATCGCTGATTAACCCTTCTCTAAGAGTTCAATGAGGAACTTATCCGACAAGAAGAAAAAGGCCACCTTGCTCACACGCTGACTTTGCCTGTTGAAACTGCGATCATACCCCACGCAATCGACTGGCGGGACCACGACCTTGAAACCCTTTTCTTCGAGATCACGGACCGTTTTCTCAATGTCATCTACCTCAAAGCAGATGTGATGAAGTCCTCCCCCTCGCTTCTTCAGAAAATTACTGACCGGTGAATGATCCTCAGAGGGTTCAATCAGCTCAATGTGAGCGTCGCTATCGCGCTGTGTCGCCATGAAGCAAGCGACCACTTTCTGGATAGGATCAGGTTCTGGTTTCGTCACTTCCCGAAGTCCCAGCGCACGGAAGAGTTCTGCAGATTCAGAAATGTCACGAACCACAAAACCGATATGATTTAATCGCATGCCCATTGCTCCTCCCGTATCTTAATCTCGTCTTTAGGTATCTTCAATCTGCCGAGCGTTGTTGTTTGGACTTCTCAATGGGAGTCTTCCCGTTGGGAAACAGCTGACGGACTGAGATAAAGCTGGCATCAAACGATACTGTTTCCCTGCTGTTATTTTAGCAGGAAAAAATCAAAGATTCACGAAGGGACAGTGAAGTCGCTCAGATCGCGTTTGAGCGGAAAGGATGGATGTTTTGGCAGGCGGGTAAGAAGATTAGAATGCTCTTGCTTCTCTCACGATTTGTTTTCTATGTTTTTCCTCCTGTTCGATCTTCTTGTGATCCATCGCCGTCTTCTGGTTTGCAAGCTCCACCGAGCCCACAACGAGACGTAGGGAGTCAAGATCTCCACGGCCAAGGTGAACCCGCGTTTTCTCCCCAATCCACGCGTACTGTTCCCTAGCCAACATGGGTGTCTTTTTCTCTCCAAACTGTTCAAAACAGATGTCCTTCACGATATTAAAATTCAGCAACTCGTCGCGAGAGCCGTCATAGTTTTTCAAAATGGAGACTCGTACCTCCATCAACCTCTCTTGCCAAAATACGTAGATGATCTGATGGAGTTTCGCTCCACCGATCTCTAGGTCTTCACCCTTTCTCGTATAGAACTTTCTATCTCCGTTTTCCCAGACTTGAACCATGTCACTCACGGTGGAAATGTGTGTTCCCCACTTTATCGCCCTGAACCCATCCGGCTCTGATCCGGGCTTGAAGTTTGCGGGCTGGTCAGCAGGCGGAGAGAAACCAAAAGCCCCCATCAAAACCACAAGAAGAATAAGGTATCTTATTTTTTTCATGTTTTAGACCCTCCTCTTTTTGGATCTGACTTAGCATACTGCAATATCTTTGCCATTCCGATTTGATCTGCTGCCTTATCAATAACTTATTGAAAATACAGATAAAATTTACACCCCCTCTTAAGCTGGACTTCAGAAACCTTTGAGAGGTGACACGAATTGTCATCTCAGTAAGCAACTATTAATGATCTCGGTCTCGGGGAAAGGGCAGATCTTACTCTGGGAGGGGCTTAACCTCGGGTCCCAGAAACCGAGGAAATTCTTAAGGATTGACTTTTCCAGCAGAGTGGTATAGGAAAAGAGTACTGAGCAAACAGACCTACCCAAGAACACGTCTTTATTCGTTGAATAACAGACGGTATCTCTTTAAAGGCTTGGGTTACCGCCAAGTCGGCTGGATGTCCCGTATTGCCTGTCCCGTCTTAGCGGGGTAGGCGGGGGGGAGGAAAAGCCGACGCTGTAATTATATCTACATTTCCCGAAGCCCCGCCCTGTGCCTGCCTGTCGGCAGACAGGGGCGGGGAGCTTCACTTATTCAGGGACAGCGACTGGGGGACTTTCATGACTCGATATCAGAACGAGGACGAGAGAGATAAGATTTCTTGGAGAGAGATCGATCGAAGGAGGGATCGGAGTCCCTACGCACCCAAAGAGGCTCCGGAACATCGCGAGAGGCCGTCCCGTCGTTCCGAATGGATGAAGAAACAATACCGCAAAGAAGCAGACAAACTCTTTTTGGGGAAAAAAGGAACCAAGAAGCATCAGAAAGCTTTGGACGAAATCGAGCGCACCTATGGAACGGATCAATTTGACTCAACCGTCAGAAGTTATCTAGAGGAATATGGCCTGCCCAGTGACTGGAGCACTCTCTCGCTTCTGCTCGACTATTCGGATGCAGAGAGGGTTCCACAGGTGATGACGGCCATGAAGAATCTTCACGACTCACGGACAGCTCTTGAAAAGCAGGGTTTCAAAGCCAAGCTCGAAATCCTGGCCATGACCTCAAGTAACGGTGACCTGAGAGAGCTCGCCGAGGAGATACTAAAGACTCTTTAGCCGGTTGCTGAAAAATGGATGGAGGGGCTCCCGCGAGCGGGATTTCGCAAGGCTCAACTTGCATTTGCCTGCCTGCGCGAAGCCCCGCCTCCAGAAGCCTTGCGGAGGGCAGGCGCTTCGGCGAAGGCAGGGCCCTTTTTGAGCAACCGCTATCAGATCTTTTCTCCAACATCTAAACACCCCTTCGAGCTCTTGATTCCTTCGCTTACTCTTGGGCCCCGCCTAGAAAGAGAGTCCAAATTCAAAGTACAGCATATTGTTCGATAACCGGTTTTAAGCTTGTTTCGGATTTCGAATTTCCTTGGGATCTATGGAATTGGTTCTTGTTCAGAATCAAGAAGTGGTTAATGGAAGGCTTTGTTTTCTTGCTGCAATCGATGTTTGGATGTGCTTGTCTATCAACCCTTCGAGCTTACTCTTGTCCCAGCCCACAAAGGTCTCTTTCCCGTTAATAATGAAGGTGGGGTATTTCCGAATCCAATGGCGGAGGCATTTGACCATCCCAACTGGAGAGTGAGCATCGATGATTTTTATCGCAAGGCGGTGTTTATAAAGACCGCTGAGCTCTCGGATCCAGTCGGAAAGTTGAGCACACTCTTCTTGCAAGTCCTGAGGGTAACCTTCCAGAAGGTTCTCATTAAACTCCTTTTGTAGGCCTGCCTCATCGAAGAGAATCGCGCAACGATGACAGTGATCGTAAGAGGTCAACACGCGGCTAACAATCTCTAATAAAATTGGCTTCATGTTATTGGTTCGACTTTAACTAAAGTCTAACAGAAGTATTCAACCTATTTCAAATTCATCCAAAGCGTTTTCCTATGACTCTACCCCAAAGGATCAAACGAGAGTTTTCTTAATGTCGACGCGGGACTTCAGATTCCACGGTTATGCGATGATTCCTTGGGCGGTCGCCCCCTGATTTTTCGGGGGGCTGCCATCCACAGCATGTAACAGGCGGCAAGAATGCAAATGATCATTACAATAAAGACATACAGATAACTCCCTAGGTGGTCATACATTACACCGGCAAACCAGGCACCAGAGGCACCTCCTAATCCAGTGAACACCATGGTTGTTCCGAAGACCCTTCCATATGTCCTTCCCCCAAAAAAATCAGCAGTGACGATAGGAGGGAAGGCTGCGGTGACCGCATACCCCATGCCAAAAAAAAACGCATACAGGACCGGGATGCCGCCAGATGGGAAAAAATAGAAAACGATCAAACTGATCATTCCACATACGGAGCTGAGCGCACCTAAGGTATAGGCCAACTCTCTTCCAATTCGATCGGATAATGTCCCCCAAAGAATTTTCCCTCCCATACTCGCAAGGCCAACGATCCCAACGATGTATGAGGCAAAGAGTGCCTCCAGACCCTTGTCGACGAAAAAAACCACATGATGGGTCAAGATGGATTGAGTTGAAAAGTTGCCCAATAGAAAGCAAAGAATGAGGAACCAGAACTGCTTGGTGACCATCGCCTGCCGAACTGTCCAAGGACGCGAATTCCACGCTCCATTTGACACCCAGGGATCTTTATCGATGAGGTTAGAAAAGGTCTTTTCTACAGAGTGAGACGGGAACGGAGGTGGGCTTTTCCGTAGAAACACAAATGTCATAGAGAGAATGATCAAAGGGATCGAGATGGCCATGATCCGATAAGTCATCCTCCATCCAACGAGATTGATGGAATATTGGGTCAAGGGAGTGTAGATCAAAATTCCAACCCCTATCCCAGAGCCAATGATACCGGTGGCCAACCCCCTTCCCTCTTTGAACCAGTTTTGGATGAGGGTGGTATGGGTAACCCATCCACTAAAACCCACCCCAATCCCTGTGATGACACCGAAAAAGAGGTAGAATTGCCACCAGGTCCTAGTCAAACTGCATAGGGCAAGCCCTGCTCCCAAAGCCAAAGATCCTAGAACCATGACCCTCTTGGGTCCGAACCGATCCACCATACCTCCGACAAAAGGACCAACGAAAGAATGGAGAATGACGAAGAGTGAGAAAGCCCCTGCACAGATGGACCGGCTCCAGCCAAATTCCCTCAGAAGGGCCACAAAAAAGACAGAAAAGGAATACCAAATCCCATAGGACAGACCCAGAGTGACGAAACTAATGCCAACAATGATCCAACCATAATGAAAACGGCCTCGTTCTTTCATGGTCCTCGGTTTGCGTGACTTAGATCGCCATTACTTCCTTATCTCATTCGTTGACCATTTCACACTCTAATGCCTCACCCCTAAAAAAGCAATTTATCCTTTGAATCTCTATGGATTTCTCAGCTCAAAATATTTCATGTTCAAAATATTTCATTGATTTATTTTGTGGGATTTTGTAGACTGGTTGAGTCATCGCTGCCACTTTCGATAAACTGCCTTGAGACGAGGTGATTCCATGATCACCCAGAGAGCGTTCCTTCTATGCGTCATTGCAACGATGATTCCCCTGATTCTCTTATCCTCTGCGGTTTCCCAATCGAAGTACCCCGAAACAATCCACGTCCTCCAGGAAGTGTATGGCCGAGAGATTCAAGCTCATCTCACCTATTTGGCCTATGCTCAAAAGGCGATTTCTGAAGACTCTCCTAACATTGCCCATCTCTTGTTTGCCTTGGCTGCCTCTGAAGCGATCCACGCTCGCAATTTCAGACAGATCTTGTCGGATGCAGGAATTGAAGTGAAAGAGAGGCCAAGCCCAGAGATAAAGGTTTCTACCACAAAAGAGAATCTCAAAAATGCCACTCAAGCAGAGCTTCAAGAGATTGACCACAAGTATCCTGATTACTTGGAAAGAATCAAACCGGAAAGACATGAGGGAACGATTCTCACCCTCACCTACGCTTGGGAAGCGGAGAAGCAACATCGCACTCTTATTGAAAAGATCCAATCAGGGACGGGGATGTTCTTCGGAATGCTCGCCAGAACCATTGAGAAGAATCCCCATCGGTATTTCGTCTGTCAGGTGTGCGGTTCCACCATGCTGGAGCTTCCGAAGGGGCCCTGTCCTATCTGCAAAAACTCCATCGCAGAGTATAAGGAGATAGAAAAGGAGAAATAGATCTTCCTATCTAACAGGTTCCTCATCTCAATCCTTTGATGAGGGAGAAAAGGGTGACGCCATGTTCGTCCGAATTGTGACCGCAATGATGATTGTCCTCTTAACTGCATTGCCAGCCTCTGCCCAGCTTGACCAGATTCTCAAGGGATTGGGGATCGGCCAGTCCGGTGGGCTGAGTGACGCGAAAATCGGGTCTGGCCTGAAGGAGGCCTTGGAGATCGGAACAGAAAATGCCGTCAAGTTCACAGGAAAACTCGATGGCTATTTCAGGAATCAAGCGATCAAACTCTTGATGCCCGAGAAGCTCCAAACCATGGAGAAGACGCTGCGTGCGGTGGGACTCGGTCCCCAGGTGGATGAATTTATCTTGAGTATGAACCGAGCGGCAGAACGAGCAGCCCCTGCGGCCAAGCAGATTTTCTGGGATGCGATTGGAGAAATGACCTTCCAGGATGCCAAGAAGATTTTATCGGGAAACGAGACCGCAGCGACCGATTATTTCAAAGCAAAGACCACTGACAAGTTAACGACTACCTTCAAACCTATTGTTGGTAAAGCGACGAATGAGGTCGGCGTCACACGCCAGTACAAGGAATTGGTCGGACGCTTCCAGAGCATTCCCTTTGTCAAGAGCGAAACCGTCGATATTGACCAATACGTAACGACCAAGGCGCTCGATGGATTGTTCTACGTGGTTGCCCAAGAAGAGAAGAAGATCCGTACCGATCCGGCAGCCCGGGTCACGGATCTGTTAAAGGAAGTCTTCGGAAAGTGAAGCTCCCCGCCATCCCGTTAAGACGGGACAGGCACGGCGGGGCTTCGTACGGTCGAACGGGTGAAGCTTCCCGCGACACAATTCCTGATTTCCGGGCAAAACGCGACAGAAACTCCCTCTACCCTAAACCGCCTCTCCCACTCCAACCCCGAGACCTTAGAGTGCCTGAATTGTTACGACCACTTCGAAACAACTTGACTTGGAAAAGGTAAATTCGGATAATGGCAGAAAGGTGGAGCCCCACGGGCTAAAGCCCGTGACCCTCCACATGCTTCAGAAGGCCTGCCTTCGCCGAAGCGCCTGCCCTCCGCAAGGCTTCTGGAGGCGGGGCTTCGCGCAGGCAGGCGGAACCCTCCGAAGCATACCCTACTAAGCTCCTCAGAGCTTCGAAGGGTACCCTCTCCGCATTCATCGTCCGACGCCATAGGCTATGGCCGACGACGTCCACGGTCTGAGAGACTGTGGCTTTCTGCGTAGGAGGGTAACACCAATTTCGAGACAGGAGCGGCCACTGAATGCCCTTCCACCTCAACGGCAGATAACTAATAACTTCACTTTGGGAGAAACGTATGTCAAGCAAGATTCTGGTTCTTGGAAGTTCCAACGTAGACTTCGTTTTGAGAATTCCCTATTTTCATGAGCCCGGAGAGACTCTTCAGTCCGAAGACGTGGTAACCGTCTTTGGAGGAAAAGGGGCCAACCAAGCCATTGCAGCAAAGCGTTTGGGGGCTAAAGTCTTTTTCGCTACGAAGCTCGGTGACGATCACTACGGAGATACCTACCGATGGTATCTGATGAAAAATGGTCTCGATGGAAAATACTTCTTAAGGGGCAATGACCTTAGCACAGGAATGGCTTTTATTGAATTGAATCCGAAAGGCGAAAACCGGATCATCGTTTCTCCTGGAGCCAATGGTTCTTTTTCAGAAAGAGATCTCAAGAATCTCAACCCTCTTTGGAAGGATGTGAGTGTATTCGTCACTCAGCTCGAGATTCCACTTCCCACCGTGAGAACGGGTTTAAAGATGGCCAAAAAACAGGGAGCAATCACACTTCTCAATCCCGCCCCGGCCACCCGCCTGCCTCCCGAATTCCTTGACCACGTCGATTTTCTCGTTCCAAATGAATTGGAGGCCCAAGTTCTCTCTGGGATCAAGATGAAGAGCTTTAACGATCTACCTAAGATCGGCGACAAATTGTTGAGTCTAGGCTCCAAGAATGTGGTGATCACCTTAGGGTCCAAAGGACTGTATTTCAAGAACGAAGAACAGGAACTCCGGATGCGGGCTTTCCGGGTGGAGACCGTGGATTCGACTGCCGCCGGAGACGCCTTTGTGGGAGCCCTCGCCTGGTGCCTTTCTAAGGGAACACCCATCAAGAGAGCACTCACCATTGCCAGTGGAGCAGGTGCGCTTGCTACGATGAAATTGGGCGCTCAACCTTCCCTTCCGCTGAGGAAAGAGCTTGAACGTTTCCTTTCCAAAATTGTCCACGGCAAATCGTGAGAACCCTATCCTTGACAAAAACCTATATTTTCATCATAAAAGAAGGGCAAGGGAGGGCGATTGAACCATGGCTCGCGTGATCATGGAGAATGTTGCAAAGAACTTTGGGCAAGTACAGGCGGTAAAGAATTTTAATCTCACCGTTGAGGACAAGGAATTCGCCATACTGGTTGGCCCCTCGGGTTGCGGCAAATCGACCGCTCTTCGGATGATTGCCGGGCTGGAGGAGCCGAGCGGTGGTACAATCACCATCGGCGATCGAGAAGTGAATGAGCTGCCTCCCAAGGACCGCGATATCGCCATGGTGTTCCAAGAATATGCCCTCTATCCTCATATGTCTGTCTACAAGAACATGGCCTTCGGTCTTAAGCTGAGGAAGTTTCCGAAGGAAGAGATTGATCAACGTGTGAAGGAGGCAGCCGAGATTCTCGGTATTGAAACCCTTCTTGAACGAAAGCCCAAACAATTATCCGGGGGGCAACGCCAGAGAGTCGCTGTGGGAAGGGCGATCGTGAGAAAACCGGCAGTCTTTCTCTTCGACGAGCCCCTGTCCAATCTCGACGCAAAACTCAGAGTCCAAATGAGGGCCGAGCTTTCGAAACTCCACGATCGTCTTGAGACGACGATGATCTACGTGACCCATGATCAGGTGGAAGCGATGACCATGGGGACCAAGATCGTGGTGATGAAAGATGGATTCATTCAACAGGTGGGGGCACCTCTCGAGGTCTTCAACTATCCCGACAACATGTTCGTCGCCGGATTCATCGGAAGTCCTGTCATGAACTTCCTCCCTTGTCGCATTCTGTCCAAGGACAGCCGTCTCTTCATTGATGCCGATGCCTTCCAGCTTCCGATTCCTGAGAGGAAGGTGCCCCATTATCAGAAACTGGCCGGTTCTGAAGCCATCTTTGGAATTCGGCCCAATGATATCTATAATCGTCTCCATGCCCCGGATCGGATCAAAGGGACCTTTGTTCCAGCCACGGTAGATGTAATTGAGCCTCTCGGGTCAGAAATTAATCTCAACGTCACAACGGGAAAGCACAACTTCGTGGCTGTGGTCGATGTGCAGACGTCTGTCCGAGTCCACCAGCAAATTGAGCTCGCCATAGACCTCGATAAGATGCATCTTTTTGAAAAAGAGCCTCCCAGCCTTCGAGTCAAGACAGAGCGTTGAGACACATGGGAGGGGAAAGAGCACTTCTATCGAGGCCCCAAAGCCTTTATCTCCGTATCTAAATACCTGGATTGATGTGGTCGAGCCGTCGAAGAAGAACCGGTGCCTTCTTAAGTCCTACAGATCCGAGTAACAAGAGGCATAGGGTAGGAAAGTGTTAAAAGTAAGCGACAGAGTCCTCATAAGGGTTGCTCCGTTCGGGATGGATTTGGTCTCGAGCATTTATTACCTGGCGGCTCCTCTTGTTCTCATAGAACTCAGCGCCAATCCCATTGAACTCGGTCTCGTTGGAACTCTCTCCTCGTCGGTCCACATGGGGATGGCCCATTTCATGGGTCGCCTTTCAGATCGGCTGGGGCGCCGGCCCCTCATCGTTATTGCGCCACTCCTCCTTTCCGCATCCTGTCTTCTCATGCTGATTCTTCGAAGCGTGGGGCCTATTTTGACTCTCTCCATCATGAATGGTTTGTGTACGTCCATCTTTTGGCCCTGTTTCCTGGCTTGGATCGCCGATCGTTTGACCAAGGGAAGCCTCGTGCGTGATCTTGGGAGTTTTAACCGATCGTGGACCTCGGCCATACTTATTGGGCCAGTCCTCTCAGGATTTCTGTACGCCCTCCATCCAAGGCTACCCTTCGTCCTCGCAGCAGCACTCGCCCTCACCGTCTTCCTCATCCTCTGGATATCTCTCCAAGATGAAAAGGTTCAGCCAAAGGGTGAAGAGAGGTTCGTCCCCCCAGAAGTGTCCAATATTCGGATGAATTTACTCTATGCAGCGTGGGTGGCAAATTTCGCTTCTTTTTTCGTGATCGCGAGTGCCAGATATCAGTTTCCAAAACTTGCACGGGAGCTCAATTTCTCCTCTCACACCATTGGTTTGATTATCGGCTGTATCGGCTTCGCTCTGTTCTCAGGCTTCTTCATTCTTCGAAAAAGCGACCGTTGGCATTCTAAAACATTTTACCTGGTCGGATCTCACGCCCTTGCCGTGGCAGGGCTTTTGTTGATTTACGTCTCTAGCAAACCCTTGCTCTTTGGCTTTGCTCTCATCCTGGTTGGCCTCTCCGCGAGCGTCACTTGTTACTCGAGT
>Ga0315295_10005720_pt1 | contig 10612 bp, 13 predicted proteins | sample YL17G14_0_MG_FD_204453 | JGI IMG/M metagenome (GOLD analysis project Ga0315295, IMG submission 204453) | Sediment microbial communities from Yellowstone Lake, YNP, Wyoming, USA - YL17G14_0 | ecosystem: Environmental > Aquatic > Freshwater > Lake > Sediment | place: USA: Wyoming | collected...
CGATACCGTGAGTGTCCGGCAGGCGGAGTAGGATAGCTCCGCCCACCAGATCATTCCCGGCAGTCGCACTTCCTCTGGCAACAAGGCTTCGATGGCCTTCACCTGCGGCGACCATTGCAGCACGTTCAACGCCATCGCATCCATTACGGTTGCCTGCTTGACCACGATCTTCACGCCATAGTTGGCATCGTCGTACTCTACAGTAGATGTTTGCAGTGTCTCCATCATGGTCCCCCTGTGATGGCTAGTATTCTCAACTATCTTGATCTACTTAGTCATCATACTCATATTGCACACAAATCGCGTCCCCGTTCCCCGGCGTCGGGGTGATCGTCGCCACACCACCAGCACTCACGCTGACCGCCCGCGCCACGCCGTCCACGAAGGCGAACACAGGCGAGGTCGCCACGTTGTACTTGGTGTTAGCCCCCTGCGAGAGCGTCCATGTGGACTGAGCGCCATCGCCGGTGAACTTGTCCAGCATGAACTTGTAGCGGGTGTGAACGATGACATAAGCCGCCTGGGTGCAGCCGTGGATGGCCTCGGTCATGGTGCGACCGAAGTGATCCACCGAGGAAGCGTTGCAGGTCATGCTCCATGTGAACTCCCCGATCTGGCCCATCTCCTTCGTGGGCGGTCGTGCGGCCAGCAGGGCGTTGAGCACGATATACGTATCCCAGTAGCGCCCGAAGGTCGAGCCAGATTCCGATTGCACGCCCTTCGAGGAACCCCAGACGATCATCGCGTCTTCCTCGCCCACCTTGTCCGTAGCGACCGGAACCATGAAGGTGTTCGGCGAACCGAAGTTCTTGACCGAGGTGATGAGCGCGATGAGCGCCGTGTCCACACTTTGTGTGCGCAGTTCGCCGGTCGGCGTATCGGTCGGCGACTCCTGGAAGGTGAAGAAAGCCACGTCGTCGCCCATCGCCGTCACCCGCACCGGCTCGGCGGGGGTGATGGTCAGCGCCCGCGAACGCATAGCGCGGATGCCGTTATAGGCCACGCCCGCAGCGGGCGAACCCTGAACTTTGATCGTCCCGTCGTCATCGCGGATGGCGACATGCACACGTCTAAGACCGATTGCGGTCGTGTTTTCCCCAACTGCCATTTTGTTACTCCTCTGAGATAGTTACATAGCTTCTAAAGATCAATGCTTCCCAATCCACCTGATACGTCCGGTCATACCGATGCCCCGAACGTCTCAGGTATTCCAACGACAACACCCCAGCCGCACGTCCGTCCACGGCGGTGAGCGTGTCGCTGTAATCCTGTCCCTTAATGTCCTTGATGAGTTGCTCGCGGATGTTGCGGATATTTCTATACCCGCTATCCCGATCATAGATCCGGATTATGACCGTCCCGACCCGCGTCTCGACATCCTGCTTCTCCTCCCCCCCATCCTCGACATCTATGGCCAGCACCTTCGTCAGCGCCGCAGCCGTTCGTCTGGCATCCACGGCGGCGTTCAGGATGACCGGGGTGATGTCGCCCGACTCCATCACGTTCGTCGCCCCACCCTGGATGAGAGCGCGGCTATCCGTTGCCTTGGTGTTGGTCTTCAGGAACGCGACCAGCGAACTCGATGCGTCGATCACCGTGATGGTCATCTAGTTGTCCTCCGCCGTTCCCGCCGCCAGTGATTGCTGACTGTTCCCGCACGCCTGGCAGCGCATCGTTACCATTACCCTCTGCTGGGGCGTAACAGAAAGGTACACCGAGAGACGCGAAGCGCCGCATCTGCCGCAGACAAACGGCTGCTTGTCCGGCTCCCCGCGCACTGTTGAGTCCAGGAGGTCATTCGCGTTCTTCAAGCACGACCTCCCACTTCTCGTCGTACTGCGCAGCGAACAGTACCACGAACTTGCGCGTCGTCCCGCCAGGCGAGATGCCTTTGATCTCGTCGCCGGTCTTGATCGTCGCCGTGTCGTAGGGCGCGAGCAGCACCCAGGCCATGATGCCCGCCGTGGATTGGCCGTTCATGCGAGCTAACGCGCCGTAGGCGTTGCGCATGGGCGCAATCGTGCCATCGAAGGAGAAGGAAATGTCGGCATCATCCGGCGTCCGTCCACGCCGGTAGAGCGTCAGTTCCCAGGGCGAATCAGCGATGATGTCATCCACATCCCTGCGCCGCACGGTCAAGTTGATCGGCATCAGTGTACCTCTCCGCCGAGCACGAACTTCAAGTTGCCCTTGCTGGGAAACGTGTTGATCCGTCCCGCCGCCCAGGTCGTCTCGAACTCGATGTCGTAATTGCGCTCCTCGTGCGCCAGATCCGCCGCCGTCAGCACGTAAGTCACGATCCCCGCCGTTTTCGGAAGACTGACCGTACAAAGGCCATCGATGATATAACTAGCGGTATCGCCCGCTTTGCCGACATGGACGTGAACCGCCTGTACGTTGGTCAAGTCCACTACGGTATCGTCAGCGTTGTACAGCGTCGCAGTGATCGTCACCTTCGCGTCGTTCGCTTTCGCGTAGAATGTCGTCGCCATCTAAACCTCCGCCAGTACGCTACTGTCAGTCAGGTCCACGCTGCTGTCCGAATCGGCCAGGGACACGCTGGTGTCGCTCTTGCTCAGATCGACATTGGTATCGGAATCGGCCAGGCTTACCGAACTGGCGTTATCGGCGAGACTCGCTTTGAGTGGCCAAATCAACAACGGCACCGGGTCCATCAGCGCCAGCAAGGCCAGGGTCACCAGTTGCGATTGACTGATCCCTAGCGGCCAGTAGCCCCCAACATTCTCGGCGATCAGCAGGGATTCAGTCACCGCTGGTAACAAGACGACGCTGGTCTGAGACATATCGTCCACCGAAACGGATTCCGAAACCCCAGCGCCGACTAGCATATCTGGCCGTGGCGTTGCAGCCACGCCAACACTCTGTATCTCCTGGTGCTGAATACCGACTGTAGCCCCCGCCACGGAGAGCACAGTCACCGTCTCGCTAACCTGTACTGCCGCCATCGGAGTCGGAAGGGCAATTCCGGCGGCATCTGCAACGCCTACCACATGGATCTGCTCGGTCTCAACGGCGATAGCGATGGCCTGGGACTCTTGCACCATAACCGTGCTGCTCGTCGCAAGCCCAAAGCTACTCGGTGCCCCAACCTGGACCTCGACTGGCGAGACCACAGCGACCGTTTCGGTTTGAACTATGTCCAGACCGATGAGTTCCTGCGTTGCTTCATCGAGACTGACGGTTTCCTGGGCGGGGAGAGCAACGTCCTCGAACGCTGGCGCGGCGACTACGGCAGTCGCTGCAATCGCTATGGCCTGCTCGGCAGACACAGATACGGCGATGACTTCCTGAGTAGACTCACCCGCACTAACACCGTCTTGACCAGCAGTCGAGATACCTATCAGCGGCTCCGCAGTCTCATCAACGCTTACCGCTTCCGTCGCCGACAGCGGAAGGACCGACGCCCCGACGAGAGTATCATCAGCGACGGCGACGCTATCCGACGCCAATACCGCTATCACGACCCCCGCAGCCACCGACTCGTCGAGGCCAACGCCCTGATTGGCCACATTCTGGATGCCGATGGACTCTAGGACGCTTTCGGCAACGCCAACGGCCTGATCGGTCACTACTCCAAGCGCCGTCTCTTGCGCGATGGCCTCTGCGACCGCTACCGACTGCGATACGGAGAGTTCAACCGGGGGCTCGACGCCGACGAGTTCGAGTTGCCATGATTCCGCGACGCCGATCCATTCCGTCCAGTAGGGGATGCGATCTTCAACAGCAATAGCTTCCGACGCACTGGCTTCTATCGCCAAGTCCGCTGTCGGCTGGTCGTCCACGTCAATCGCAGCATCTTTGGTGACACCCATATCACCGAGCGCGAGCGCCGGTGTCGCGGCAACGCCTATCGCCTCGCTGCCGAGAGCCTCCACGAGCACAGGACAAGTAGATGCCATTGTAGCAACAGAAAGGTTCTCTGACCCTACGCTTTCAAGCGCGATGTCAGTGATTGCTTGGTCGTCTGTGTCAATGGTCTCGTCGAATACGAGTTCGATGTCCGAGAGCGCGAGCGCGTGCTCGTCCGACACGCCTAAAGCATCGTCGCTGGTAGTCTCCAGTTCAATCGCCGTCCCGCGAGCACCCTCGCCGGCCCCAATACCATCACTCGCAGCGGTCTCGATGGGTATATCCGCTACCCCGGTTGTGCCAGCAACACCCACGGCCTCCGACTTGGCGACTTCGAGGACCCAAAGAGCCTGTGCCGATGCGTCAACACAGCCAACGCCATCGGACTTATTGATCTGGAGTGCATCCAGTGCCACACCCATCGTAGTGGCACTAACAGATACGGCCTGCTGCTGTGCTACCTCAAGATCGAGAGATAGGACGGCTGTCGGGGCTACCCCTACCGCTTGGGTTGCTGCTTTCTCCAGCAGGATGGTCTGTTGATTAGCGGTTGCTGCCACACCAACGGTCTGCGTAACTGCCTGCTCAACCAAAATGATCTGCTGGTTATCCGTTGCGGTCACGCCGATGGCTTGCGTGTCCGCGTGCCCTAGTTGAACCCTTGCCAGGATTGGATCACAAACAACACCAATCGCTTGTGTAGCAGTGCGTTCAATCAGTATACTCTGCTGGTTACTAGTAGCATTGACACCAACAGAGTCACTGATCTCCTCAACTTGGACCTCATTAGCCGCTGGCGTCTGGATGTCAACTGTTCGGGTACCTTCAGCAACCCCAATGGCTTGCGTTGCCGCATGGTCAATAGGAATGTCTTGCTGATTATCGGTGGCAGCGACACCAACCGCTTGCGTAGCTGCCTGCTCTAAAAGGATGGCCTGCTGATTCGCTGTGGCCGCTACCGAGATCGCGGCCTCTGCCTTGCTTGTCTCAAGGAGTATGGTCTGCTGGTTGGCTGTGGACGCAACCCCGATTGCTGAGCTGGTGTTCTTCTCAACCAAGATGCTTTGGGCGTGAGTGGTGCTGTTGACCGTGATGGCCGCTTCGGCCTTGTTCGGGTTAGGCGGCGGCTGAACGGTTCCGGCGGTGGAGGTGACCGTGATTGTGGTCTCGGTGTTGTTGATCGTGCGGTCGTCCATCGTGTAGGTGACGCCGATGTAGCACTGGGTGATATTGACATCGGGGATCAGGTCACTGGAGGTTAAGCCGAACTCCTGCAAGCCAGTGCCCCCGACGTTATTGACCTGATTCACCGTCCAGTTTCCACCAGCAGGGTTGGTTGCCCAGGCGTCACTATAGTCGGTGTAGGCCAGAGAGTCGGCGGGGTCACGGCCGGCAGCGTCGTAGGCCGTGCCGTTTACTTTCAGCGATCCGCCAATGTTGCAGGCATTCGTAATGGTGTTAGCTGCCCGCAGATAGACCGTGACGCTGATAGAGGTAGCACCTGCGGGAATAGCGAATGTCCCAAAGGTAAATAGCAGTCGAGCACGACCGGTGGTGGTCGTTAGGCCGGTAACGAAGTCTACATCATTGTGCGGCTCCGGCTCGTCAATGCACCCGTAGTACGTCGCCCCGGTACTGTAAGACCAGGTGCCGACGATGGTGGCGTCGTCTCCGGTTGCATATTTGTAGGTCGTAAAAGTAGCCATGTTATCCTATATGGATGCCGAAACCAGAGAAGATCAGCAGGTCTAGGGCTAGTGCGCTTAGAGTAAGAGCCTTTGACTCATTCACCCCGATGCCGCTGACCATGTTGGCTACGTTCAGATCATACTTAGCCTTCTTAGGCTTCTTGGTGACACTGACGTTATCATAGTGTGAGACTGCACCGTTGGCGTTTGCCGCCAGCACAGCCACAGTAACGGACGTAACTCCGGCGGGTACGGTGATGGACTCAGCGAACGCATTCCACGCCTCGGCAGAAGCGACGTTCGTGAGTGGGAGGATGTCCTCATAAGGGTCTGCCGCATTCTGAACGCGCACCCTGCCAGGATTACTCCCGTCGCCGTACACCTGCCCAGCAAACTCATACTCCTCCTCTGGCTCAACACCAATGTCCTTATAAACTCGCGGCCTGTGGGTGTCGGTGGTGTTGCCTGTAATCTTGACCGCGTGTGCACCCTCATAGACAATGGTAGTCTCATCAGCTATAGTCCCACTACCTGGGTCATCTGCCCAAGTTAGCCATATCTCCGGCGATCCTGGGCCTAGCGTTTCAAAGCTGGCATTGGCTACCAGGTTCCCGCCGTATTCAGCGACCTCTATTGCTTGAGAGGCAGCGACATCCAATGCAATCTCAAGCCAGGGATCTGCCGCCACGGTAATGGCTTGCGAATCGGCGGCGGTTAAGGTTGGGTAGAATAGTGCTGCGAACTCACCAACCCCAACGGCCTCTTGCTCGCTAACGAGCAGGTCAGGCAGGTAAACGAGCAGAGATTTGCTCTCTGCGACCAGTACAGCATCCGCGCCGTAAGGATCGGCTAGGGCTAGATCCACCTCCACGACTAACTGATACAGTCGCCGTTGCTGGTCCGTCTGGAGAACATCGACCTCAACGACGAGTTGGCTGAGATGACGCTCATCTGGGCCAACCAGAACCGTTTTCGATTCGCTGACGGCTACGGCCTGACTCAGAGACTTGTCAATGTCAGCCATCTCACCTCACCACCGCGCCAGCCTCCAGGGCATTCACCCGCGCAATCGTCCAGGCCCCTCCACCGGACGGATCAGTCTCGATGATCTCAGCGATCGTCTTGGCCGTCGCATCCAGGCCCACGTCCGATCCCTGGCTGTCCGTCCCATTCGAGCGGATAATGCGGGCGATATTTCCCGCCCCACTGGCCATGTTCGCCCTCAAGATCACATTGATGCAAGCGATGTCCCCAGTAGTCGGCGTTATGGTACTCAGGGCATAGGTGGACTTCTGATCCACAACCCCGTCGTACACGTAGTCCCCGTCGGCTGGTGGGACTTCGTTGATACAATCCCAGGCGTTCCCCGTCGAGGGGTGAAGATCGGTGTAGGTCCCTGCTGCTGTCACAACATCAACGTAAACTCCGCCACGCCCGATCCAGGAGTTGTTGACCGCCCCGGCTGTATCGTTGATAGCGATGTCGTCCACATAGAGGATTGGATACCAGTTAGTATGGATGCATCCGAGACGTATACTTCTGGCATTGGTTAGACCACTATTCTGTGTGTCTCCTTGATAGGCTATGTCGGAAGCACCGTCTACTTTGACGGTGACTCTACCCGTAGCGTCGTTAGCGATCTTGACGTACACCTCAATACAGTACCATTGATTGAGAGACAGTGGGTGCGTGCCTGTACCGAGTACTAGATCATGTTCGGATAGGTTGGCAATAATCAACCCATTCACGACGTTAACTTCTAAGGATACCTGGGTGGCCCCCCCGGAATCGTAGACTGCTAGGAAACCGGCCCTGGTGGCAAAGGTCGTGAAGTACACACCAAATCTCATGTAAAACTCAGTGATCGACGCCGGAAAGGTCCATGCCGCCCAGTACGCGCCGTCAAGGAAAAACGAATAGGCCCCCGTTCTCTTCTGCGCCGTACTCACTGCCGCACTGTTTATAGTCGTAAACACGGCGGTGGTTCCCGCCTCTGCCCCCGTTGTAAATAATCTTGCCATAAATCTTACACCCCCGCATCCGTATCGCTATCTATCAAGGTCACTGACGTATCGCTGTCCGCAAGATTCACCGACGTATCGCTATCCGCCAAACTCGCATTCAAGGGCCAGTGCGCTTCTGTACTGTCGAGGCCGTAACCCCGGAAATCGTCGTGAATACCGCAGTACTCCCCGCCTCAGCCCCGGTCATGAAAGCCCTGGTCATCTCTACCTCGTCTTATCCACGCCTTTGATCGTCTCGCTCACCGATACGCCCAACGCAGGCGGCTGCTCGGCATGGGCCGTCCACTTCGGAAGAACGCTAACTACCGTGTTGCAGTGATCGCAACGACCAGTGAAAACACCGCTTTTCAGCAACTGCACCTCAACGCTCATTTGACAGTGCGGGCAAGATACTCTTTCCATGTCGCCTCCGATGGATACTGGATGCCCTCTTGGGAGATGTGCTTGCAGAAAATGTTGGTGTCTATCAGGAAGGGGTACGGCTTGTCGGCGTAATCTGGCCAGCCAGCCTTCTTGAAGATGCCGTCCTTGATGATGCGATCACACCAGTTCAAGTCGCTGGTCGAGGCATAGGACATGAACACTTCGCTTTGCGGGTCGAACCAGGCCTTCCGCGCCGTCTCGAACACCCTTCGCGTGATCTGATTCCCGGCCATGTACTCCGGCGACTCATCCCATATGGCCCGCAAGATGCTATGATGGATTAGCAGCATTCCAGTGGGCACGCCGTCTACCCACACCAGATCGCCGGGCTTCCAGTCATCATAGAAGCTGGTGCCGCGCCCTCGATAGACCAGTGGCTCGGACGGCTCGGACTTGGTGAAGTACAGTCCGCTGACGATTGGGACTGTCCCGGCCCGCATGTACTCATTGAGTCGTACGAGCGCGTCTTGCGTGGGCATTGTGTCGTGCTCGATGAACAACAGCCACTCGAAATTTCGTTCCAGGCACTCGCGCACGATCAGATTCTGTGCCTCGGCTACCTGATAGCGCAGCGGAACGTACCCATTCACGAACTGGGTCATCTGCACCATGGACCAGTTGCACGGCACGGTCACGCCGTAGCGAGCGGTCACCCATTCCATGCGCACCAGGCCGGTGCTCGCCGTACCGACCAGCAGACGATTGGTGAATGTGACATCGCCAGAATCTTGCAAGACACTCTGTATTTCCCGCACTGGCCCCGGTTTCGGTGGAGGCAGTTCTTCGCGGGTGGGCGGGCGCGTCGGGATGATGAGTGGAGCTTCCAGATCGAGTTCGCTAAACATTTCGTTACTCATGGTAACTCCGATCATCGCGGCGCTTCCGTAAAACTACTTCCACGTTTGCCGTGGGATTCCAGGACAGGCTTTCGATCTTCCAGGGCTTCGGGCGATAGAACTTGTATAAGCTCCCCCCGGTATTCGGTTCCAACGGATCGAAGTAAGCCCACACCGTCTCGTTCATTGGGTGACAGTGGCTGGGATCCTGGAGAAACCCCTGGCTACTTCCGTGTGGGTACGCTATCCCCACCTGCGCGTCCGGCTTGCACACCCGCCACAACTCATCCATGAACTTCAGGAAACCACCTTTCGCTGGGCTGATGTGCTCGATCAAGTGCGAGCAAATGGCCACGATCACGCACTCGTCCGGGAGAGGCCAGGGATACACCTCAACATCGTGTATGATGTCCACACCCGGAAGGGATTGCATGTCCATGCCAACGAAGTCAGGTTGTTTCGCTCTCCCGCAACCGACATCGAGCTTGATGCCGCCTTTCTCAGCAAGCAATCGCTCGATCTCTGGCGTTATGCTCATAGGTCCCCTTTCTGAACTTGCGCCATGATTGTTTTAGCTGAACACGATGTCGTAAGTGCAATTGACGTTCTGGTTTGTCGCGCAGGTGCTGGTGTTATAGGTATTCCCTGCGAACAGCGTTCCCGCCGACGCACTGTTGAATAGGCCGATATTGGACAGCGTGACGGTCGCCCCGACGAAGTTGTCCGCACTGGAGAACGTGCCGGTCAGCCGCAGCGTCTTCGACGTGGCGCTGGTCGCCGCTGTCACCGCCTGCCTGCTCGTTACCTCACCATCCAGAGAAGTCGCAGCAGCACCCGGAACCGTCCCCGTACCCAGCGCCAGATGCGACACATAGAGAGACCCAGCGATGGAGCCGAGCGCCGAGACCAGGAACTTGTTGAAGCCCAGGTTCGTCACCTGGTTCTTCAGCCAGCCCGAATCCCCGACGATACTGCCATCCGGGTCGGCGATATGCACCCGAAAGAAACCCTTGATCTTGACCCCTTGCATTCCTATTTCTCCTTTTTGATGATCCCATACACAGGAACCCGATGCGTCCGTCCCAAGAAATCCGCCTGCCGCTTCCAACGCATGTCCATCACGTCGTTCTTGATGAAGGTGTTGATATGGTTCTTGGTCTGCGACGGCCCCAAGGCCCAGATCACCGCCCACTCGTGGCTGGTGTGATAGTTCGGCGGCAGCGGCTCCTCCGAGTACATCTCACCCAGCAGCGCCTCCAGGCTTATGTCGCTCACCCCCGCTCGATGTGTGGCGCTGGCAGTTTGAACCTTCTTGCCTTTACCCATATGTCCCCACCCTCGCATTCCACGATCACGTAACCCACTTCCGGCAGCGTCTCTGGCGACATCTTGTAGCCGAACGGCGTCTTGAGTTGCCATCCCGGAAGGCAAACGCCGTGCCAATCGCCCTTCGATACTGAGATCATGCGATGCCGATGCGCCCTCCCGATGAGCCGCACGTCCGGTGCCAACACGCCCCACTCGCGCTCTACCTCGACCCGTAAGATGTACAACGCCCTCAGCAGCGCGTTGGCCTCATACAGCGGATTCGACGTGCTGCCGATGTGATGCGCCCAGTGCGACACGCACCCGCCCATGTCCAGGTACAAGTCCGGCCAGGCCAGGAATCCCGTGTCCGGCTGCGGGATGGCCTTCAGCTGCCGGGCCACATCGGTCTCATCCTCAGCGCCCTTGCCGACGTGCCAGTTCGTGCCCTGGATCATGTAGAAGC
>Ga0315295_10005721_pt1 | contig 10610 bp, 8 predicted proteins | sample YL17G14_0_MG_FD_204453 | JGI IMG/M metagenome (GOLD analysis project Ga0315295, IMG submission 204453) | Sediment microbial communities from Yellowstone Lake, YNP, Wyoming, USA - YL17G14_0 | ecosystem: Environmental > Aquatic > Freshwater > Lake > Sediment | place: USA: Wyoming | collected...
ACGGGACGGCCGTGCGGCGACGACGTTTTTATGCGACGGCTGGAAAAGTTGCTGGACAGGCGATTGGGCGCATTGCCGAGGGGAAGACCACGTAATGCGAAATAAACAGTCGATGTCCCTTTTTTAATATTTCCAAGATGGTCATGCCTAACCAATAAGGATTGAGGCGATAAAGAACAGAAATTAATCCATAATGAGTCGCAATTTGCAATACTTTTGCAAGAGGCTCGCAGGTATCAATTTAAGAGCCTATAAAATTGACAAAAAACATCATAGGGAATACAATCAGGTCATAAACCCATATCAGAGCTTTCTTTGAAGGTTGAAAGATGCGCCTTGAAATAACCCATTTCGCGTGAATCAAAGGCTTCAATTAACTGAAAGACAAAAGAGAAGAGGTAAGGTCACAATGAAAAGGGAGGAATAAATGAGGCTGAACAAAATACTGTTTGGTATCTTCGTCTTGCTTGTTTCTTTGTTTTTGCTCGCAGGCTGCGGTAACTCGTCTTCATCCAAACAATCAGTAATCGCCCCTGTTCAGCACATAGGGGGCATGGCCTCCGAGTTATTCTCAACATTTATCCTTAGTCTTAATATGCCGCAGACATATGGCGCTTTGGGCGCTATCACCGCTGCGCAGGAGGATGCCTGGACATCGGCTTGGTATGATCTATGGAACAAGCTCAAACCGAATTTCAAATATCCCTTCAATACGTATAAGATTTACTACGACATCACCCGTCCTGACGGTACAGTACAGCACCTATCCGGCCTGCTCGTAGTACCGAGAAGTGTCATAGGGATCAAGATCAATGTTCCGATCATATCCCTGCAGCACCCTACACAGGTTGAGCGGAGTTACTCACCCTCCAACGGGAATGTGCTGGACAACGAGCTGACGGTACCATTCGCTATGGCGCTTGCGTCAATGGGGTATATAACTGCGGTCGCCGACTATCCTGGTATGGGTATCAACTATGACGTACACCCCTACTGTTTGGAAATACTGGCCGATTCAATCATTGGAATGATTCGAGCTGTGCGGGATAGCAAAGGCTCCTGGCTCCCGTCTGACCAAAACACCAACTGGAACGGGCAACTTTACCTCATCGGCTATTCAGAGGGAGGCTACGCAACGATGGTCACCGCAAAGCACCTACAGCAGGAAGGTGAATTTGCCGTTTCAGCAGTAGCTGCGCTTGATGGGCCTTATTCACTTTCCGACACGATGCGCAATGTGATGATTAATGTCGATGCGACTTATCCCTCGCCGTATTTTCTGCCGTATACTATTGCCGGATACGACGACGTCTACAAGGCTCAAACTGACGCTTTCAACTTTTACAAGGCAGTTAAAGGTCAGGTACCTTCCTACACACCACCAGAGGGTATGACCTACGCAGGGCAGCTCTACTCCATGCTCGATGGCGCTTTCTCGGGCAACCAGATCAGCGTCCTTATGCAGAAGGCAACTCCTTATGTCGGGCCAAAGAGCATTCTGACCGATCAGTTCTACAACGCTCTTAAGGACACAGGCCCGAATGCTCCGATTTACCAGAGGCTATTGCTAAATGACGGATTTTATGGCTGGACTCCGTCGATGCCCTTAAAGATGTTTCACAATAGCCTTGATGATCTTGTGCCCGTCGGCAATATGGACATTGCAGTCAGCATATGGAAGAATGTGCCGAACGTATATCATGAGTACTTCACAGAGCATATTGATGGATTGGGGTCGGTGCACGCGGGCTCGCTGCCGATAGCATACTACAAAGGATTTATGTGGATTGATGCGTATGCTTACCCTGACCGTCATTAATGAAGGAAAAGGATGTCCAAAGGGAGCCTTCTCTATGAGAGGATATCGTCAGGGATAATTTTGTTTTTTTCTCTAAATAAGAAATCACATTTAACAACTACGAACAGCCTCGCTCACTCTAAGTTAGTATGTATTAATCGCCATTTTCCACTTTGGTGCAAGAGTCTTGTAGGTCTTGTACACACTGCACAAATACCCCGATATTTCAATCAGCATTCTGAGGATAACTACACGAAAGCACAGTGCGCTACCATTGGCCATACGAGTGTTTCCGCTGGTACACCTCACCCCTGCTAAAAAATTGTCAGTTTCAGGTACAGGAAGCAATCATATTTTTCTATTTCTTCTTGTGGGCAATTTCCTCCATCAGTTCCATCTGTATCTCCTGTATCTCTAAAAGTCTCTGCCACTGGTTCATAAGAAGATGGTCCAACTTCTCATGTAAATGCCGAATTTCCAATTCTGCCTTGAGATTAATTCGATAATCATGTTCAGCATGCATGCGATCTCTTTCTTCCTGACGATTTTGACTCATCATGATAACAGGGGCCTGAATTGCAGCAAGGCAGGAAAGAATAAGATTTAAGAAAATAAAGGGATAAGGATCGAACGGTTTAGTAATAAACTGTATAGAGTTTAAGAGGATCCACAGCACAAGTACTACGCCGAAGATGCCTATGAACTGCCAGCTTCCACCAAAAGCAGCGATCTTGTCAGCTATCCTTTGTCCTAGGGTTAGCTGTTGTTCATATTCGAGATTGAGATTTTTGGTAATCAAATCCTGTTCCTTCAGGCTTTCCACCACCTGTTCTTCCAGCGTTGACAGTTGCCCCTTATCTTCCTCAATAACAGACTGGACATATTCAGCCCTGAATCGGTTCAGGTCTGTCAGACAGATATAACCTTTCGGAGACCAGTCTGGAACAGTTTGTTGAATTTTTACCACTATTGGATTGCGAACAAAGCTTCCAGGGAGCACCTCACTTTGCTTTTTTTCCTGCTTGCATACCTGGCATTGAAATGATTCTTTTCCTGCTTTTGGCATGGTGGTAGCCTCCAATGTCTTGGTTGTTGGAATTTGACAGTATTATATATGTTCCATGAGACTTCGACATTGCTCCTCCGAATTGATGGGGTGGTGCTGAATTTCAAGAGAACTGTGCAATGATCTGAGAGTTGAAGCTGTTGCGATATTCAGGAAGAAGACCGCGCAGTGTTAGGATGTTGATTCGATGTTGGTTCCTGTGAGTAACAAAAGATCTCTGCTACTGTCGATATTCAGTCTATGGTTAACCCTGTATGTAGCCCCTTCTGGTTTCCCCTTTTTTGAATGTTCTGTTGCGTACTTTTTGATGTAGCATCTTTTGAGGAGGACTCTGAGCCCTGGCTCAATAAATATTAAAAGAGGCTCTTGCAAAAGTTCTAAAAATGTCACCCTGAACGAAGTGAAGGGTCTCCTAACACCTTAAAAACATAAGATTCTTCGCTTCACTCAGAATGGCAGAAAAGGGTTTTATCATACTTTTGCAAGAGCCTCAGATAATTCAGCAGTTAATCTGCATAGAACTGCTATTTTCCTTGCTCCTCATATCTCCTTACTAATAAAGGGAAATATTAATTTTCAAGGCTTATAGTACATGAGCTTCCTCGCGAAGGGGGAGATGGTATCCATCAGTTCCTCCTTCTCCCGCTCTGTCATTGGGTTGAAAGACCGGGCGAATGAGACGTTCTCCTCGAGTTGCTGCACATCGTCGCATCCGATTACCACGGTAGTTACCGCCTGAGACAGGGCGAACCGGAAAAAGGGTTCGAGGGTAGTGACCCAGGGGATCCTCCCGGCAAATCCACGGAAATAGACCTTCATCCCGATAATGCCCATCCCCTTGCTGCGGGCTGTTGGTATCACCCCCTCGATGAAGCTCTTATATGCCGGTTCAGCAGGGTTTACAGGCAACAGCACCGTATCGAAATCAAAACGCTCAAGGCATTGTCGAATGACTTCGGGGTCATGGTGGCCTGTCACTCCAATAAACCGGATGAGGCCTTTTTCCTTTGCATCCACGAAGGCCCCGAGGGCGCCGTCCGGTCCGAAGATCTCTTCGATTTCCTCCTTGGTCCTCACATCATGGATCTGCCAGAGATCGAGATGGTCGGTCTTCATGAGGTTCAATGTCTCCTGTAAGTGCAGCAACGCGCCTTTACGGTCCCTCGCATGTGATTTGCTCGCCAAAAAGATGTCTTTCCTCCTCTCCCGCAATGCCTTTCCATAATAGGCTTCGCTTCCTGAGTATGCCCGTGCGGATTCGCAATAGGTGATCCCCAGATCGAGGGCCCTGTTGATGAGCGCATAGGACTCCTTTTCATAGCCATAGGTCCTGAGTATACCCTCTCCCCCGAGACCGAGTACCGTCACATCCACACCCGTCCTTCCGAGCATCCTCTTGGGAATCATGTGAGAATTATACCAAAAAATGCAGGTGAGAAGGGGTGAGTCTGTCCTTATGGTGAAACGGTATCCTGCAGAAACTCCGTGGGCAGAAGCGGCAGGATTATGATAGAGTAATAGTATCCTTGAGAAGAAGGTTTCTCAAATATTAGAGAGAAGATGAGCAATCTCCTGAAACCCCTCACTGTGCTCAAGCTAGTCTTCATCGAGCGTCTCGCCTACCGTGTCCATTTCTCCCTCCAGGTCCTGAGCGGGATACTCTCCTCAATTATCGTGGTCTTCCTCTGGCTCGCGGTCTACAGGAGTGCAGGTCAGGGGATCATCGGGGGATATTCGATCGCCGAGATGGTCACCTACCTCCTCGGGGGAGGATTGCTCAACAGCTTTATCCTGACGACCGCCGAAAACCCTGAGACCAGCCAGAGCATCCAGGACGGAACCTTTTCCTCCCTCCTCATACAACCCTATAGTCCATTCTGGCTCTGGTTCTTCCGCGACCTCGGGAGCAAGGTCTTTCTGCTCTTCCTCGGGTGCCTCGGGTATCTTGTCATCTTATTTTTCTTCAGGGATTATCTCACGATCTGGGCAAGCGGAACACACCTCACCCTTTTCCTCTGTTCCGTAGTCCTCGCATCCCTTCTCCAGTTCTTCCTCTTCGAGAACCTGAGCCTCCTCTCATTCTGGATTGAGAACACCTACGGAATCCGTTTCACGATGCGGGTCATCATGGAGGTGGCCGGCGGAGCCATTGTCCCCCTCTCGTTCTTCCCCCAGATCCTCCAGAAGCTCTTCTTCTTGCTCCCATTTCCCTATCTCATTTATCTCCCCATGAGGATATACCTGGGGAAGATACCACTCGGCGAGGTTCACCGTGAGATGCTCATGGAGGTGGTGTGGATCTCGGTCTTTTCGTTTCTCTCCATGGTTCTATGGAAAAAAGGACTGCGCCGTTATATGGCTATGGGGGATTGAGGTGGGAGGCCGGTTCCTGCGATATCTCACGCTCTTCACCTTATTCGTCAAGGTAGGGTTGATGAAACAGACCGCGTACAGGCCCCATTTCATCCTGATGATCACCGGCAAGGTTGTGAGGATGGGACTCCTCTTCTTTTTCTTCCAGGCAGTCTTCCTCAAGGTGAACCATATCGGTCAGTGGACGTATGATCATGTCCTGCTCCTCTTCGCGACATTTCAGGTTGTGGATTATCTCATGAGCATCACCTTTCAGCGCAATCTCTCTTCCTCTCTGCCGTCGAGGATCAGGACAGGCGAGCTTGACTCACGGATGGTACTCCCTGCTCATCTGCTCTTCTTCGTATCCTTCGAGGAGATTGATATGATGGACTTCTTCAGCTTCCTCCCCTCCCTCGGGTTCCTCGCCTATGTGTGCTACCGGATGGACTTCGCCTTTTCATTGACACAGATGATCCTCTATACCATGCTCCTCGTCAATGCCCTTCTCTTCCTCTACGCTATCCTCCTGATTATCGCAACGACGTCATTCTGGATAACCCAGTCATCCGGACTTGCGGTAATCTTCGATAACCTGATGAAGATAGGACGCTACCCACTTGATATCTTCGAAGGATTCTGGAAGATATTCTTCCTCTATTTCCTGCCATTGGTACTGATCGCCCAAATGCCATCACAGGCCCTTCTGAAGGCCCTTTCCCTCGAATCTGTCCTCCTCTCCTTTGTTGCCACAGGGGTGTTCATGGTCTTTGCCCTCAGGTTCTGGAGATGGGGGCTCACCCATTATCTCTCTGCGAGCACGTGACGTGATGAAAGCCATTCACACAAAGAACCTCTCGAAGTCCTACTGGTTCTATGAGAAGGAGGCAGGGCTCTCGGGCTCCTTCAAATCCCTCTTCAGGGGGAAGAAGGTCTCCGTTGATGCCGTGCAGGGGATCAATCTGGATATCGAGATCGGAGAGATCGTGGGGTTTATCGGCCCGAATGGTGCCGGAAAGACCACCACGTTGAAGATGTGCGCCGGGATCCTCCATCCCTCGGGAGGGGAAGTCAAGGTTGTGGGGTTCATTCCCCATAGACGTGAAAAAGGTTTTTTGAAACATATCACCTTTGTCACAGGCCAGAGGAACAGGCTCTTCTGGGACCTTCCTGCGGAAGAGTATTTCGAATTCTGTAAAATAATATATGAGATCCCGGCGGCAGAATACCGGAGAAACCTCAAGGAGCTCATTGAATTGGCTGGGATAGGGGATATCCTGAGGGTCCCGCAGCGTAAACTCTCAGCCGGTGAGAGGAAGCGCTGTGAACTTGTTGCAGCCTTGCTCCATGATCCCAAGGTGATTTTTTTGGATGAGCCCACGAATGCCCTGGACCTGATCAGTGCCGGCAAGATCCGGGAATTCATAAGGGAGAAGGGGAAAGCGGGGAATCACACGATTATCCTCACTTCCCATAACATGGCGGATATCGAACAGGTGTGCGAGAGAGTCGTGATCATCAACAAGGGGAAGATCGTCTGTGATGAAGGTATCCGTGAACTCTCACGCCATAACAGATTCAAGAAACAGATAAGGATCGTCTTCGAAGGACCCTGGGCCCTGAGTCAGGTCGAGGGACTCGGGGACATCGTGAGAGTTGATGCACAGGAGGTGTTGCTGGAGGTAGACCGCGAGAGGGCGGCATCAGTGGCTTCCCGCATTTTTTCTCACCATCCTGTGAAGGATATCGGCATCATGGATCAGCCCCTCGAAAAGATTATAGAATCCTTTTTCAGGAACGGGGAGGCAGTGGGATGAAGCTGATCGAGGAGCATAAACTGAGAGACAGTCACCACATCTTCAAAGACAGAAGGGATGCAGGCCGGTACCTTGCAAGGGAACTCACCGCCTATAAAGAGACTGACAGCATCCTCTTGGCGATCCCCTCAGGGGGCGTCCCGGTCACCTTCGAGATCTCGAAGGCACTCCGCATCCCTATGGAGGTGATTGTGGTGAGGAAACTCCAGATCCCCTTCAATCCGGAGGCAGGCTTTGGTGCTATGGGCCCTGACGGAGATCTGATTCTCAATGAGGGGCTGATGGCGCATCTGAATCTGACAGAAGAGGAAGTGGAGACCCAGGCGAAAAAGACCCTGGAGGTGATCAGGAGGAGAGAACAGCTCTTCCGGGGAGGAAGACCCCTCCCCCCTTTGAATAAGAAGACCGTTATCCTCGTCGATGACGGACTCGCCTCCGGGTACACCATGCGTGCCGCGGTCAGGAAGGTGAGAAAGATGCTCCCTGAGGAGGTCGTTGTTGCCGTTCCTACAGGGGCATGGAGGACGGTCGATCTGATGCTCCCTGAGGTCGATGTACTCGTCTGCCTCAACGTGAGGACGGGACCGTCTTTCGCGGTCGCAGATGCCTATGAACATTGGTATGACCTGAATGACAAGGAGGTTCTCTCGCTGCTTTCTTCCAACCATTCGAATAACTCCGGAAGTTTTCCTAAATGTTGCAAAAGATGGCATGGCAAACCTCCCTCAAAGCCTTTATGAGGCGATGAGAAATTGAGAATCGGCTTGTAAGGCTTGAAATGGTAGTAATCCTGGGAGTACTATACCGAACACATGGTTTGGGAGGAATCATACACGGAACTATTCCAGGAGCTTGCCGAACTCTGCGGCATTGCGTCTGAATACTTTGACGTCTTCGGCAAGAGACACGTGACCTCCCATGACACGCGGATAGCGATCCTCAGGGCTATGAAGCTGAGCATCGGTTCTGCTGAGGACGTGAAAAGGGAGATCGGGAAGAGGAGATTGAGGCCCTGGAGGGATTTCATCGAGCCGGTGGTAGTGACCTCGGTGAACACCCAACCTGTGTCCATACCTGTGTACCTGCAGCTTGGACAAGGCTTCGAGAAGGGGCTCATAATCATCTGGACTATTACGGACGAACAAAATCATAGTGACACACGTACCGTCTCTGGTGATGAGCTAACCATCATAAAGGAGAGACTTATAGATGGCGAACGCTACGTCAAAGTGAACCTCGCTGATAACCGTAAGAGAGATATCGGCTACTATGAGGTCCTTGTCGAGTGCTCGCACCCTGATCCGGTCTTCCCGGGGGGGAAGAACCATTGTGCACGGACATGCCGTCTCATCCTCACTCCAGACACCTGCTACCTGCCGCCGGAGCTAAAAAATGGAAGGGCCTGGGGCCTGTCGCTTAACCTCTATGCGGTCCGTTCAGCTCGTAGCTGGGGAATCGGCGATTTCGGTGATCTCAGAGAGCTTCTGTCTCTTACCAGTCGGCTCGGAGGGGATTTTGTCGGTATAAATCCGCTCCATGCTGTTCCCAATACCATGCCCTATGGTATCAGCCCCTATTCTCCGATAAGCCGCCTGTTCAGAAACCTCATCTATCTCGACATTGACCGTATACCCGACGTGGCGTCCTCGGATGATGCTCAGAACCTCATGAGATCAGAGCCATTCAGGACGGAACTCGCTGCGCTCAGGAAAAAAGACCTCATCGACTACGAGCGGGTCGCTTCGCTGAAGAAAGAGGTCCTGAGACGTGCCTTCGAGACGTTTTACGAACAGGATGTGCTGGTCGATACCCCGAAGGGAAGGGAGTTCAAGGGCTTTCTTTCCAGAGGAGGTGCGCTGCTCGATTCGTTCGCCCTGTTTTCCGTACTGCGCGAGCACATGATCGCAACGCAATGCCTCTCTACATGGCAGGAATGGCCCGAGGAGTACCGGACTCCTGAAAGCAACGCTGTCCGGGATTTCAGGGAGGAGCACGAAAAAGATGTCCTCTTTGAGAAGTACCTCCAGTGGCTCATCGAGAACCAGCTCGCTGATAACGTTGAAGCATGCCGGGATCATGCAATGCACATCGGTCTGTACAATGATCTCGCCATCGGCGCAACCGGAGGGGGCAGCGACGTATGGACAAGTCAGGATGTTTACGGGATGGCGGATGTGGGAGCACCGCCGGACGACTTTAGTCCCTTCGGCCAAAACTGGGGCTTCCCGCCTATGATCCAGGAAAAACTGAGGGAGAAAGGATACACCCCGTTCATCGAGACGATCAGGAGAAACATGACGCATGGGGGCGCCCTCAGAATCGACCATGCCCTCGGCCTTTTCAGGCTCTTCTGGATCCCGCAGGGACTGTACCCTGCAGAAGGAACCTACGTCGAATATCCCTCCGAAGACCTTCTCAGGATCGTCGCCCTCGAGAGCGTCAGAAACAGGACTATTGTCATCGCTGAAGACCTGGGGACCGTGGGGGAAAACGTGAGGGAGAAGCTGAAACAGTTCCTTATGCTCTCCTTCAGGCTTTTCTATTTCGAACGAAACTACCCGCATCCGACATTCGTAACTCCTGATCAATACCCTGAGCTGGCCCTCTGCGCAGTTACGACCCATGACCTTCCCACGCTTTACGGATTTTGGGTGGGGAGGGACATCGAGATACGCAGTGAATTGGGAAAATACCCACACGATGAGCTCTGGAGGAAGCAGATGGAAGAGAGGCAGAGGGACAAGAGGCTCATTCTTTCCGCCCTGAAGGAGCAAGGCATACTCCCGGAAGGGTTTCCTTCAGCGCATGAGGAAGTCCCCAGGATGACCCCCCAGTTCTGTTCGGCGGTGTACGAGTACCTGGCAAAGACACCTTGCAGGCTCGTCCTCGTCAGCCTCGATGATGTCATCGGCACACTCAACCAGCAGAATATGCCGGGCACGGTGGACACCCACCCCAACTGGATTCAGAAGATACCGGTTACTATTGAAGCGATGAATAATGACAATAGATTAAAGAGTCTTAGCGAAATGTTAAACAAATACATTAATACCTGAAGCGAGCAAGAGGATAAGGTCTTGCCTTACCTTTTTTTTCTGAGATGCTGTACCTTCAAGTCCTCCCTCTTACGGTTTTTTTTTTGGTGTCCCCCCTCAGCATCTCATTAGGTGTACAGCCCACAGTGGTCTTTAAAGTTCTAATCCTTTACAAAATCTGCTCCGAAACTTCTACCCTCAACAGTGAACGTACATTTTCTATCTGATTCGCAACCATTGAGGTAGCAGAACTGGCAAACAAGACCCCCTACCGCGATATTATCCAACGTCAACACAAGGGAGCCAGAGTCGCCACCAGCGGACATATTGGTCGTGACGATCTGATCTTTGAAGCGTGCCACTTTGCCGCCGCCATAACCGACATCAATTGTCGCGTTAATCGCAGTGATTCTTCCGGTGGTGAAGTTGGTAGTGCGCCCCGTCTTTTTAAACACGGTTCCCACAGTCACATTGGCCTTTCGCCGCCAGGCACGCACGTGACAAATCCAATATATCGACCGGTTGAGATCATGAAACTGGCC
>Ga0315295_10005722_pt1 | contig 10610 bp, 7 predicted proteins | sample YL17G14_0_MG_FD_204453 | JGI IMG/M metagenome (GOLD analysis project Ga0315295, IMG submission 204453) | Sediment microbial communities from Yellowstone Lake, YNP, Wyoming, USA - YL17G14_0 | ecosystem: Environmental > Aquatic > Freshwater > Lake > Sediment | place: USA: Wyoming | collected...
CCCCCGCCGCGTTCGGCGTCACCTGATGGGTGCGCCTGCGTAAGGAATCGCCTCCCGGAAGCGGTCCGACGGGATTTGAAAAGGCCTTCACTTCCACCACCATGGGATACACCAACAATGTATCATGGGCTTCAAAACTGCGTTTTTGGGGAAAAAGCCCAAAGAGATCACCTGAATAGACAACTGTTGGTCCCAGGGGAAATACCCCACGCCGGCCTAAGCGGGTATGGGCAACATAACTACGGCCTTCGCGACTACCAATCTGGGAAAACACCTGCGAAGTCCGCAAGCCGGGGATTGTGGATTCATCGCGCACTTCTAACCACATCCGGGGTAAAAGACTCTGATTATGCAACTCAAAACGTTCTTCAAAGACCTGGCCTAACTGGGCGCGCACGGTACGCGCTTTACGATGAATGCCAATGCCGCGTAATGAGTAGAAGGACCAGACCCAATTGCCGACAAAAAAGAGCATCCAGACATAACTCATGCGGTAATAGAGCTGCCCTCCAGTAATGACACCTCCCAGGAGGCAGAAACCCAGCAAAGCCAGTACAATCCGCTGCTCAGTCGTTATTCTGATCTTCATCAGTAAATATCCATTATTAATTACTGTTTACTAAATAATCTCCACCAGGCACTGGAACACTCTCCAGGATTTCCACGATAACCTGCTCAGTTGTTAGGTCTCGTAAACGAGCAGCCGGCGATAGAATAATGCGATGGGCCAACGCAGGTTTTGCCAGGACCTTGATATCATCCGGCAAGACATAATCTCGATCCTGTAATGCAGCCCGCGCCTGCCCGGCCTTATAAAGCGTCAGACTGCCGCGAATACTGGCGCCTAAATAGACATCCGAATGCTTGCGTGTCCGCCGGGTCAAATCTACAATATACTGTTTGACCGGGTCAGATACAAAAACTTCTTTAACCACTTCTTGAGCTTCAATTAGCTCTTGCTCCGAGACCACCTGTCTAAGTTCTGCCAGAGGGTGGCGAAACTGTTGGTTCTCCAAAACACGGATTTCCTGAGCGGCTTCCGGATACCCAAGTTGTATCCGCAACAGAAAACGATCCAACTGAGCTTCGGGTAATGGGAAGGTGCCCTCATACTCAATGGGATTCTGGGTGGCTAACACTATAAAGGGACGGGGCAAAGTATGCGTCGCACCATCTACCGTTACCTGACGTTCTTCCATGGCTTCCAACAATGCGGCCTGGGTTTTGGGGGTAGCCCGGTTGATCTCATCGGCCAGCACTATCTGGGACACTATCGGTCCAGGCCGAAACTCAAACTCCCGGCTGACCTGGTTAAAAATTGAGACGCCGGTCACATCACTGGGCAGCATATCCGGTGTGAATTGGATACGGTTGAAGGAACAGCCCAAAGAACGCGCCAGGCTGCGGGCCAGCATCGTCTTCCCTACTCCCGGCACATCTTCAATCAGTAGGTGTCCCTGGCATAATAAACCAAAGATGGCCAGCTCGATCGGATTGCGTTTCCCCAAGATCACCCGTTCAATATTTGCAATCACCGTTTCGGAGAATTTTTGAACTATTGACATTGAAGGCTCCTCACCCATGTCGTTTAGAGATGTTACATCTTTTGAGCCAGACCACCAATCCTAGCCAGGTCAACAGACTGATCCCTGCCCCCAGATAGAACACCACCGGGCGAAAAGCGATAATCACCTCATGTTGACCCTCAGGGACAAAAACAGCCCTGAACAGATAATTCGCCCGCAGCACCTGGGTTGGTTCCCGGTCCAACCAGGCATGCCATCCAGGATACCACACATCCGCAAGCCACAACCAACCGGCAGATTCAGTCGCGATTGAGAGTACAAGCGTATTAGGATTCTCACTGATTTTGTGTATTTTTACAACCCCCACTTGTGGATTGGCATCATTGCACCCCGATTTTTCCAGATAGCGGCTCCCCTCAAGAACGATTTCCCCATCACGGCGTGGTCTCTCTAGGGTGTATATCCAGGCATCTTCAGCGTTTTGGGCGTTGTAGGCACAGTTAGACCAATGGAAACGAGACTGTATTCCGGTCGGCTCGTAGCGCACCCCAAGAGGCGCACCAACATCCACATTTTCCTTTACACTCACACCCATCAAGTAAAACATATACTCACGCGTCATTGGATCATTATCTTCAAGCGTATCCATCCAATGGGCATAACGTCCTGGCAAAATGGGATCAGAATTATTAACGCTAGGCACATTGTCCAACATGTTTATATTAGGTAAAAGAGCTGCCCTCAAATTACTCCAATCGCTGGCAGGCTGGAAAGTATTAAAGCGGAAATATTGCTTGAACCTGAGATTCTCATCATCTTCGGATGATAAGAACAGCCGCCCATCATCAAGCATAGCTTTCACCTGAGTAACAGTCCTGTACCAGGGCGAGTCTGGCTTAGAGCGATAAAAATCCAGAGGAATCCCAGGGTTCAAACCCCAGCCGGAGACAAGTAAATCCAGACTGACCCAGGCTGCCACTGCCCAGAACCAGAATCCAGAGTGTACGGGAAGTGAAGCCCCAGGCTGCTGCTCTTCTTCAGGTAAACATAATGCCAAGACACCCGCCCCAAAAGCCCAGATGCCGGCTGCAGCGGTAGCCCGCACCATAGTCACAAGACGGCTGACATCGGTGGTGTTTTGCAGCAAATACCAGCCAGCCAGGGCTCCCAGAGTTACTGCAAACGCCCCGGCGGTTCCCAGACGAACCCAATACAAAAGGCGGCCTTTGGGTGTGCGCCAGCCCTGTGCACCAAGACCAGCCAACAAAGCTAGGGCAAACTCGGCCCAAATTGTCCAGCGCGCCGGAGCTTGAAACAGCCCAAAAGTCGGTACATGCTGGTAAAGCCAGGGATAGGTTGGCGTATTTTTCCCCATGGCTAGGAGGAAGGATAACGGTAATAGAGCCGCCAGGAAATATTTAACTCGCTGCATGCTGTCTTTCCTGAACAGGGCAGCAATAGCAAGCAGCAAGGGTAGCATGCCGATATAAACGGCATCTTCCCAGTAATTAGCATAACCCCAAAAATCCCCCCAGGCAGGATTACCAAACATGCCTGGAGCTAGTAAGCCCAGTATTCGCCATGGCCAAAATGAGTAGGTCATAGCCAATTCGTAATCCACTGCGCCGGAGCGCTGTGATTGGAGTAAATACTCAGCGGTTGGCAGGATTTGCACCGCTGTCAGGGCAAAGGCAATTAATACCGCCAGACCAAAGAGCAACCAAGAACGCAGTAGTCTTTTTGTTCCCTCTCCATGCCACCCTAAAAAACCTGTCCATAATCCTGCCAGCAGCATGGTATACCAGGTAATCTGGGCATGACCGGCGAGCAACTGCAAAGCAATTAACACGGCTAACCAACAAACCGGCCGAAAATAGTTAGAGAAGCGAACCTGGTTTTGCACAGTGGCAACATCAAAGGTGCCAGCCATGATCCAGGGCAGCCAGGCAGCGGCTGAGTTAATGCTCAAAAAGCCAGCTCGAGCTACCATGTATGCTGACAAGCCAAATGCCAGCCCGCTGACCGTTTGCGCTAGATAACCAAGTCCCAAACGACGCGCCAGGATCATCATGCCCAGGCCGGCCCAGGCCAAATGGAGAGCTACCAGCAGGGCTTGCCCCCAGGCAATCGCGGGAGTCCCACCAAAGGCAGCTAAAAATAAATATAACCAGTTGGGAGGATAGAACAACGCCGACTGGTAATTGGCGATCATCGGCGCACCCATACCCACCAGCGGGTTCCATAGTGGAAAATGCCCGCTGCGCAAAGTCTCCCAAGCGAAATTCCACCAGGGCACAAACTGTAAAACCGGTACACCCCAAAAGAGCGCCCTGCCCGTGAATATGACCGGCGACATCAGCACAAAAGGTGCCAGAATCACCGGCAAATAGGGCAGGGCTAACAGACGGCGAGGTCGTATATCAGACATTCAGGGCTATGGGCGTACACCTTTGGCGATCACGAAATAATCTGCAGAATCTGGGTCGAAACCCGGTTCTTTGGCAATATCCACCAAATATCCGGCGCTGCTCCCATCAGGGATATGCTCTAAAATAGTAGTATAGTCCGCGCCGATGATTTGACCGGTTGTCTTGCTACGCAAACCGACAATGACAACAACATTTTCCACTGGCCCAGCAGAGTTATTTAAAACCTGGCCGGTAAATTTGCCATAACTGGCATCGTAAGTATAGTTACTGACGACGGCGACCAAGGGGACATACTTTTTATCAATAACCCATGTCCAATAAGGATCCCATTGCAGGCTATAGGAAGTCACCTGAGGCAATAACCCGGTCATAGCATTTAATGGGCCCCAGCCTTCGATATCATAGGGCATACTTTCGCCGGCAGCTAGTGCCGGCAGAGGCAAGTCCAGCGAAGCCGCGTCCAGGACATTGCCGCTGCCATCAAAAGCCGTGGCTAATAGACGGATGTTCAAAGTTTCAACATCCTTATTTTGCACTTCTCCCAATAAATGCAGCCAGCCAAAAGTATCAATATAAGTATAGGGCGGCTGTGAGATATTTATCGTAAAAGTATTGGCTGGAGAAGCAGATTCGGAATCGATATAAACCTTGTAGTCAATTATCTTCTCAGTCCCACTGGTAGGAGCGTTCATGGTCACCCGGAAAGGCGCTGATTCGCCTGGCGCCAGATAGCTGATGAATACTGTAGCAGCGCCAGCAGTGATAATCTGGCCTTCCTTATTGAAAGTGGCCGCGGCGAGACGGTTGATGACAGCCGGCTGTCCACTATTGTTAACGATCTTTCCGGTGATATGTACGCCACCGTGGTCATCTATGGTGGTCATCGCTCCGCTGAGGTCAACGGCAAGCCGTTTTAGCTCAACCGGCTTTTTATTTACAATTACAGCTTTAAAGTGATCTAACTTTGGCAGGTTGTCTGATACCATCAAAGTGAAAGGTGTGCTTTCTCCTGGAGCAAGGTTGTATATCGCAATACTGGCATAAGATTTGTATAGAGAAATCCCCGATGCATCGAATAGCTCCACTTCCACCTGGATGTCTGTTACAGCGGATGTGGAGTTATTGGTAATTAGGCCAAGGAACGTCCAGACACCCACCACATCCAGGTAGCTATTTACCTTGGTAATCGCCACCTCATTTTCCGGCGTTGGCTGTTGGGTAGCTTCAACCGCCAATATGGGGGGAAGGGTTCCTGTGGAGATCAGGAAAGGCAAGGTGGTTACCGCTTCCGTTACTGCGGCTGGTGAGGATGGCTGAGGCGTTTGTCCCAGCCCACTCCTGATGAGGCCACAGGCGGATAGGTGTACTACCAGGAAAAGGCATATGATAAAACTGACACAGTTTTTTACCACCATCCGGAACACTCCTTTTCAAATAATACCCTGGTTTTAGTATACTCGATGAATGCAATAAATATGCCTTCATCTATAAATCTCTACCGCGAAGACACCAAGGAAAAAATATTAAACGGATCCTAGCGTTCTTCACTGCTTAGCGGTAAATATTTTTTTCTAATAAGACCGTTAACCACCATTAACAAGACGATCGGGTAAAGCTCATAAAAAACGCGCAGCTCAAACGGCAGGCTGAAAAAAAGATACAAAATCGCCAGAGGGATGGCAATCAACAAGGCGTGGCGCAAGAAGAAAGGTTGTTCGAGCCAGCGACGAGCAATCAAGACTCCCAATCCGCAGAGAATCAAACCCACGAACAGCGCCAACCCGGGCATAGATTGGACAACCCGAAGCTGGTCGGGCAGATGATACTCAAACATACCGCCCGGGTTAGCACGGAAAATCCAGGCCAATCCCAGCTTGACGGCAATAAATAGGATCAGTTGCGCTGCCAGCAGGCGATAAAAAATACCTCGCTCAAGGTTACGCCAATAATGGAAAGCAAAGACCAATGTCAGCAAGATGCCGGTTTCTTTGTTCAAGCTAGCTAGCATAAACACGCCCAGGTAGGCCAACCACAGGCGGCGCAGTGACATTGCCAGGCCAAGAGTGAACAGGAAAAGCATGGGGAAATCGTAGATATAGCCGGCCAAAAACATGGGAATCATCAAAGGTAGGGCTGCCGAAGAGACCCAATCAATCACCTTTTCTGGGTAGTCTAAGGCTCGCATCAGGTAACGCAGGCTGAGGATAAAACCAAGCAAGGATAGATACAATCCCAGCAAGACTAAAAAAGCCTCAGTCGGATAAGTGGCAGCGTCAAGCCGGCTGAGAATCTGACCCATGCCAGGGATTTGCCTGGAAAACTCCACCACCCCGGACGGGATAAGTGGGGAGAAAAGGCGAACCATGGTGGGTAACAAAGTACGATAGACATAAGGGCGGAAAGCCTCCCCGTAGACCATATCCCCCAGCCTGGCTTTATAATATTGATTTACTCCAGAGACCTGGATGAAAAAATATAGGATGAGACCCGAGGCAATAAGGATGAACAACCAGTAAATCAAACGCTGTAAGGAGCGCTCCCACCGGGCTGCCATCCCCTACTCCTCGGTCGTCATCCCTAACGAAATGCGGCCGCGCTCTGTCTCTACCTTCAATATGATTACGTCAATCACATCGCCCACTTTGAGCGCTGTCCCTGGTGCAAGCTGGCTGCGGTGCAGCAAGCCATCCTGCTTGACGCCAATATCGATAAAAGCACCAAAGTCCACCACATTGCGCACCGTCCCCTTGAGCCGAATGCCATCTTTCAGGTCTTCGATGGGGAGCACATCACTGCGCAGGATGGGCAAGGGCACATCTTCACGCGGGTCGCGAGCGTGGCGAAGCAACTGCTCGAAGATGTCGCTTAATGTCGGCATGCCCGTGCCCAATTGGGTTGCCAGGCGGTTAATGGGCTGGCGTGTTCGCAAGGCATCCAGTGCTGTGCGGCGGTCAGGCAGCGGTAACTGAAGATTCAATCCAGCCTGCTTAAGTAAGGTCTGTGCCACAGGATAACTCTCCGGGTGGATGGCGGTGGCATCCAGGGGGTTACTACCGCCATGAATACGTAAAAAGCCAGCCGACTGCTCAAAGGCTTTCGGTCCCAGACCAGGCACCTGGTGCAAATTCTCCCGGTCGGTAAAGGAACCTTTTTCGTCACGGTAAGCCACAATACGCTCAGCCAGTTTGGGCCCAATGCCGGCCACATAGGTTAAAAGAGCGGCTGAAGCAGTATTGATATCAACCCCGACGTTATTGACTACGCTCTCGACCACACCATTCAACGACTCGGTCAAGGCTTTCTGGTCAACATCGTGCTGGTAGAGACCGACGCCAATCGATTTAGGGTCGATCTTAACCAACTCTGCCAGGGGGTCCTGAGCGCGACGAGCAATAGAGACTGCTCCACGCATGGAGACATCCAGGTCAGGCATCTCGGCGCGCGCCAGCGGGCTGGCGCTGTACACACTGGCTCCGGCTTCGTTGACGATCAGGTAATGCACACCCGGGTTGGCACGCGTTAATTCTGCCACCAGTTGCTCCGTCTCGCGCGAGGCAGTCCCGTTGCCAATCGTGACCAGGCTTATCTGGTGGCGTTCGACCAGGTCTACCAGGGTTTTAAGCGCATGCTCGCGCTGGTTCTGCGGCGGGTGAGGGAAGATGGTGGCTGTCGCGAGAACTTTTCCAGTCGGGTCTACCACTGCTGTCTTGCAGCCGGTACGAAAGCCGGGGTCAATACCCAGCACCGTATGCCCAGATAAAGGTGGCTGGTTAAGCAAGGCGTGTAGGTTATCGGCAAAGACCCCAATGGCATGCTGCTCCGCCTGCTCGGTCAATGCCCGGCGCACATCGCGCTCGATGGCTGGCAGCAACAGCCGCTGGGCAGCATCGTTCACTGCCAGGGTCAATTGCTCTGCCAGAGGTGAACGCGGGTCAGGGCGAAAAACAGCCGCAATGGCGCCCTGCCAATCGCGCTCAGTAACATCCAGGCTCAAGCGCAGCACCTTTTCGGACTCGCCGCGATTGAGCGCCAGCACCTGGTGAGGGCGCAAGCGATCCACCCGCTCGGCAAATTCGTAGTAAGTCTCATAGGTACGCTTCTCACCCGCAGCGTTGGGCTGCTTTTCACTGCGCAGCACACCCCACTGTGTGGCCTTGAGGCGCGTTCCCTGGCGCACCTCAGCGTGGTCACTGATGATCTCGGCCACAATATCGCGCGATCCCGCCCAGGCCTCTTCCACCGTGGGGACTTCATCGGTGAGATAGGGTTGGGCTAAATCCGGCAGGCTACGTTCAAACCAGGGCTGCTCCAAGATCAGGTCAGCCAGAGGTTGCAGGCCGCGTTCACGCGCCACACTGGCGCGGGTGCGGCGCTTGGGCTTATAAGGCTGGTACAGGTCCTCCAGCTCCGTGAGGGTCTCTGCTTGCAGCAACTGTTGTTTGAGCTGCGGGGTGAGCTTACCTTGTTCCTCAATGGATTTGAAGATTGTCTGGCGGCGCTCATCTAAGAGGCGCAGCCTTTTAAGCAGGTCGCTCACCTGCCGCAACTGCTCTTCATCCATCCCGCCGGTGACTTCCTTGCGGTAGCGGGCGATAAAGGGGATTGTATTGTCTGCATCCAACAGATCAACTGTGGCAGTAACTTTTTCCAGTCGTAGCCCAAGCTGAGCTGCGATTTGTTCAATGTGAGACATAAAGCTCCTAGAAATGCTTCCTCCTGTCTAAAAACATGTACAACCATGCTGCTAAAAATCCCCAAACTAACAACAGTACGACCAAAACAACCAGGCGCAGCCAATACCTGACCGAATTAATCTCAATGTGGTTTGGTTGTGCAGCCGGTGCACCAGCATTTACAACCTGGGTCTCAATGCCAACCGATTCTGGTGAAGCAGCCTGGCTCAAGGGAAGCGGGGGCTGGTAAATCAGTAAAGCCTGGCAAATAAAGAAAAGCCCAAGCCCCCACATGATGGCTGGAATTATCCAGGCAAAAGCGCTGCAGGTTGTATAGAGAGGCTTCAGAATCTCAAGGCTAAAGGGTTGAGTCTTACGCCCAACCTGTTCACCCACAGCGGGAGAGGATTCCGCTTCAGATTGAAACTCCTCCCCATTCTGAGGAGCTGGATGTGCTCCTGGCTTAACATTCATGTTTGTAAGAATAGAAATCAGGAACCGGGCAATCCAGGGATGGTTCCCATGCGGTTAAAGGGCCAGTAGATGAACAAAGCTTTACCGACGATGTCATTAAAAGGCACCATACCCCAAACATGGGAATCAGAGGAACGGTTGCGGTTATCCCCCAGAACAAAAAGTGAACCTTGCGGCACTTCCCATTTTTCGGTGTAGGTAGGCGGGGACATAATATATGGTTCATCCAGAGGATTCCCATTAATGTTAACCTTCCCACCAGAAATAACTACTTCCTCACCAGGCAATCCGATGACTCGTTTGATGTATTGCTGGTGTGGGTCGTTCGGGGGCTTGAAAACGATGACGTCCCCGCGTTGGTAGCCTCCCGAAAAATAGGATAGCTTATTGACGACAATAAACTCGCCCGGGTAGAGTGTGGGTTCCATGCTGATGGACTCAACGCGGATACGGGCGATGACGGTGTTAATCGCCAGGAAAAGCACCAGCGAGAGCACCAGTGTTTCCAACAGGTCAAGCGCAAAGCGCGCAACCCCTGAGAAACGTGACCTGGACTCTTCAGCTTCCTGAGGAAGCCCCTGATCATACTGCGGCTCACCAGCCGCAGGTAAAGCATGCTGTTCTGGAGTAACCACCTCTGTGATATTCAATTGTTCTTTCGTGGAAATTTGATTATCTTCTAACATAGCACCTTTCACAACAACAACTACATTACCTCTGGGACAGGGATGCCCAGGATCATTAACGTATTAGCAATAGCCTGGCGTGCAGCTGCCACCAAGCGCAAGCGGAAGTCTCGGATTTCAGGCTCTGCTTTGAGCACAGGACATTGAGCATAGAAATCATTGAAACTGCGCGCCAGTTCATAAGCCAGATTGGTCAGGTGAAGCGGCTTATATTCCGCCGCAGCGCGCTGGACTTCTCCAGGCAGACGGGAGATCCAATCAATTAACTGCACTTCGGTCGCATCCAGGGGATGGCTGGGTGTCAGCGAGTCAGGAATAGGGGTTTCCAACCGGCGTAAAATACTGTTGGCGCGCACATGCGCGTACTGGACATAAGGAGCCGCCTGCCCATTGAAATCCAGGGCGCTCTCCCATTCAAAAGTGACCATGCGAGTGTTCTCGCGCGCCAGCATCGGGTATTTAATCGCCCCAAGCGCCACCGCTTGGGCGACACTTTCCATCACCTCGGGCGCCAGGGATGGGTTTTTCTCTCGCACGATTGTCAAAGCTCGCTGCGTGGCCTCGCGGATTAAATCCTCCAGGAGAACCACAGTCCCTTCCCTGGATGACATGGTAACGTTACCCGGCAAGTTGACCAGCTCGTATCCAAGATGGTAACAGCGATCAGCCCAAGCGTAGCCCATGATCTGCATGGTCTTAAAGATCTGCTGTAAATAGAGTGATTGGCGTACATCAATCACATAAATTGAGCGCTCCAGATTGTATTGTTCGAATTTTTTTATCGCCAGAGGGATATCTTTGGTGGCATATAGAGAAGTTCCA
>Ga0315295_10005723_pt1 | contig 10610 bp, 10 predicted proteins | sample YL17G14_0_MG_FD_204453 | JGI IMG/M metagenome (GOLD analysis project Ga0315295, IMG submission 204453) | Sediment microbial communities from Yellowstone Lake, YNP, Wyoming, USA - YL17G14_0 | ecosystem: Environmental > Aquatic > Freshwater > Lake > Sediment | place: USA: Wyoming | collected...
GGCCGATCGATAAGGGACTCCGATAATCCCTTTCTGGTTCTCCATGGTTGTCTTAAAATATTCACGAAAAGCGAAGTTTTTTCCTCTGGTTCCGGGATAAACAGGATAATCTGTCCACAGGGTCCCACCTGAATCGAGAAGAAACATCCCGTTTTCAAACTTCGGGTAGTTTTCCATAGCTTTTTTCAGATGTTCTTCAATGACCGCAACATTCTTCTCCTCCAGCGCTTTCTTGGGTAAAAAAGAAGCAATCGCCTGCACATCTCTCAGGGTATCATCTAAAAATCTTGAGATGGCTTGTGATTCGGCGACCGAAACATTTTCCAGACCCGCATAAATTGAATTTCGGAGGGAGTTTTCCAGAAAACGAAGAGAGAAAACCCCGGCAATGCCTAAGATCACAATAAGGAGGCTTGCCATAAGCAGGGAGGTTTTTGTCCGTAGCGTCATGGGAGTCCTTTCTTGACAAAAGAAAAGTCAATGATCATTCGAAGATGTCACCCCTCTATCATTGACATTTCTTTGAGACACTTTAGATTAATGAATATCCATTTAGAATAATTCTAAAATATTTTCGCTGGATTTCAAGGGGCAATCCCTTGATACTAAACACAGAAATATTCGGTTTATCTTATTCTTATCGAGAAATCCTCAACCAGCACATCCTATCGGCCCTGCCCGCTGCGCCAGCGCTCCCGCAGCGCCAGCGCTTGCGCGGCGTGTGCCTGCCGCGACGGTGCGCGAGCACGGCGGGCGCGGCGAGAAGGGCTGAGTTACACATCCTTTACAGCATGTAACTCAAGGCTTTAGCCTTGATGAATAGGTTCTGACTAAAGTCATTGTGTATAAAAACCTTTTCATGTTATAAAAAAAATGGAGGGTCTTATGATGGATTTCATTATAAATAAAGATCTGTGGAAGCAATTTCAAGAAGCTCTGGGACTAAAAGAGTCTCCTCTGGGCGTTTATTATACGAATGATCAGCCAGAAGGCATCACCCCAAAAGAGGGAATTCAGGGTTGTATGATTGGCCTGCTTCAGAACGCACGGAAGAAAGGGATGACTGTCTACTTCGACAAAACCCATTTCGGCTGCCCCGGCGGAGCTTATTATATGGGATTTTTTGAATCGCCAAGACCAAACATCGAATATTTCCTCTCCTGCGGGATTACCGGTGAGATGGAAGGGGAGCGTTACATTAAAACGCCGGAGCGGGCGAGAGAATATTTTTCCAGAATGATACCGAGGCGAGCGCCGGCAACCTATTGTGTCTTCAAGCCCATTGACCAATTCCAGACGGGTATGGAGCCAGAGGTAGTTGTTTTCTTCATTCCGCCTGATATCCTTTCCGGCCTTTTCACTTTGACGAATTACGCCCTTGAACGAACGGACGCTGTTTATGCACCATTTGGTTCCGGGTGTGGAGCCATTCTGACCTACCCTTTGAAGGAAACGGTTAGGGAACAACCCCGTGCCATCCTCGGAATGTTCGATGTCTCAGCGCGACCCATGGTCGAGAAGGATACTCTCACCCTATCCATGCCCTATTCCATTTTTATACGACTTTTGGAAAATGTCTCAGGAAGTTTTCTCGAAACCGAGAGCTGGAAGAAGGTGCTCCGCAGAATACAAAAATAGATAAAAATATCGAATTTCCAAGCACCAATAACCAAATAATCACCAAGGTTCCAATAACCAAAGTTAAAAGGAGATTCATTTGTTACAAGATGTCCTTTAAAAGCAGACGGGCAACATCGGACATCTCGGGCTGTAATTCCTCGACCGTGATGGCTTTATCTTTACAAATTTCAACACAGTTCTTGCAGCCCAGGCATTCTTCAGGATTGGCAGGAGCGGATTTCCTATCCTGCATCTCAAAAACCTTAACCGTACAGGCCTCAAGACATTCCTCACAGCCATTGCATCTTTTACCGTCCACGATCACTCTGAACGCCATCTCAAAAGCTCCTTAAAAAGAAAATGAACCATCATGTCTTCTATCCGATATATACACCTATCGGATCAGTCCGGTCAATAGGGAAATCTTGAATTTGTATCCAATTTGCATTTATTAACATCAAATACAATTTAACGAATCTCGCCGGCACACACCATTTTTAAAAATGGGTTATGATTATAACTCATTGTAATTATACAATAATTACTACCATATATTTTTTCTTGACATTCTTAAAAAGATGTTATAAATAATCCCAACTGCCTGCCTGTTTTATCAATTTTGTATACAATTAAGAGGGGAGGTTTTATGAAAGCCGACCAGGATAAATGTATCGCCTGCAAAAGATGCTTTCCTTATTGCCCCATGGGAAGAATTCAGACCTTTAAGAATCACGATAAGATCCCTGGAAGGATTTTTATTGAAATCGACGAGGAAAAATGTACGGATTGCGGCGTCTGTCTCCGGGCAAATATATGTCCTGTCAAAGCCCTTTTTCAACCCGAAATGATCTGGCCTCGGGAGGTACGGGGTATTTTGAGCAATCCCCTGATCGAATTTAAAGGCTCTCAAGTCCCGGGGCGTGGGACCGAGGAGATGAAGACGAATGATGTTTCAGGCCGATTCCGACCCGGGGAAGTAGGAGTGGGAATCGAGCTGGGGAGACCCGGCATTGGCGCCTACTTCAGGGATGTCGAGAGGGTGGCCATGGCTCTGATGGGTGCGAACATCGGCTATGAGCTGGCCGCAGAAAATCCGGTCACCCATTTTATGTCAGATAAAACCACCGGCAAACTGAGAGACGACGTCCTGAATGAGAAAGCGACCTCTGCTATCATCGAGGGCAAGTGTAAGCTGGAAAAACTCCCCGAAGCCTTGAAAGTTCTTCAGGAGGTTGCCAAAAAGGTGGACACGGTCTTTACGGTCGAAGTGATCACCAAGGTTCCGCCAGAAGGAGAGATTCCGGTCAAACCGATACTGGAAAGAATCGGGGTCTGGTACTCCATTAATACGAAAAATAATATGGGCCTAGGGGAACCGTCGTTTAAGTTCTATGAGGATCAATGATGAATTCGTAAAAAGTCAACCTCACCCTTCGAGAGCCTCAGGGTGAACGGTCTAATCTATTGATATTCCGTTCGTGCTGAGCTTGTCGAAGTATGAACGGAATATGTATCAATAGAAGGAGAAAATAATGACACACAGTCTGCATCGAAGGGGGAACTTTGACGATCTAAAAGACGACTTCGTGGTGTTGGGATGCCCGGCAACCGGTATCAATAAGGCGGGATCAGCGCCCAAAACCAAGAAGTTTTTAAGCATCTGTTATAAAAATGGCCCGATCAACCTGGGCGATATGAAGACGGGTAACATTTATAACACCACGATGGATGTCATCCTGAGCAATATGACCGATAGCACGATCGTCCAGTGCACCTTCGACAACCGGGAGAAGATCGTTTCATTGCTGAAGGACCTGAAGGAGAATAGACCCGGCATCTCGATCATCATATCTGGAGTCAGCGACATCGTCCAGCAATGTATGGAGGAGGCTGGACTGGGCCGTATCCATACCATTGAATATTCCCTGGGAACATGGGGACAAACCGAGAGACTGCCACATTTTGAGATTCTCAAGACCACCTCCATGTGTGGCCACGCCATGATTGCTTCGGATCTGATCTATAAAATGGTCCGGGATGTAAAACGGGGAAGAAGAACGGTTGAAGACGCATGTCTGGAGATGTCCAAATGTTGCACCTGTGGCAACTACAATGTCACCCGTGGAATAAAGTTGCTTAAGAAATTGCTTCCTTTATATATGGTGCATAGTTTGTACTAATGCGCAAAGCGCAGAGCGCTAAGCGCATAGCGTATGAACCCATGTCACGCCTTGCGTTATGCTAAGAGAAGGAGATAATCATGCGATATGTCATCATCGGAGGGAGTGCGGCGGCGATCAGTGCGATAGAAGCAATCCGATCCATTGATCATGATTCACCAATCGACCTGTTTAGCGATGAGGCCACTCCCCTCTTTTCAAGGGTTCTTCTCCCTTACTATATTGCCGAAGAGCTCTCAAAGCCTCTCCTAAATTTTAGATCCGCAGATTTCTTCGAGCAAACCAAGGTCACTCCCCATCTGGGGGTGAGAGTCCAGCAAATCTCCATCGATTCCAAAACGATTCAGACCAAAAATGGGGATTCACATCTTTTCGACAAACTTCTTTTAGCCACAGGAGGAAATCCTATCGTTCCCCCCATTCCGGGTATCGATAAGGAAGGCATCTCAACTCTGAAGACCATGGCTGATGCGGAAAGGATCTACAACCTCAAAGGCAGAAAAGCGGTGGTCATTGGAGCCGGAAGCGTTGGCGTCGAATCGTGCATCAGTCTGAAGAGAAGAGGGATGGAAGTGACCCTGTTGGAACAATTGGCACATGTCCTGCCCACAGTCTTTGATGAAGAGGCCGCCTCTATCATCCGGAAAAGGATCGAAGACCTCGGAATCAAAACGATCACCGGAGAAAAGGCTCTCCAGTTTACCGGACATGGTCTTGTAAGAAGTGTGATCACGGATTCCAGGGAAATCGAATGCGATATGGTAGTGGTCGCTGTCGGCGTAAGGCCTGCCATTGATCTCGCCCAGAAAGCGGGGATAGAGATTGGGGCTCTGGAGGGCATCAAGGTCAATGGCCGGATGATGACCAGCGGCCAAGATATCTATGCCGCCGGCGATGTCACCGAAACCTACGACATCACTCGTGACACAAACTGGATCAACGCCATCTGGCCCTGTGCTGTGGAACAGGGTCGTATGGCTGGTTTGAATATGGCCGGCCGTGAAGCTCTATATGAAGGGTCATTCAGGAGAAATTCCATCGGAAATTTTATCGGCGTACCGGCCATCTCGATGGGATTAACTCAAGCCGAGACCTGTTCAAGTTGTGAAAGTGGAGAGGCATTTCAGGAAATCAGAAGAAGGACGAAAGACACTTATAAAAAACTCATTTTAAAGAATGGACGCCTGGTAGGAGCCATCCTGGTGGGCCAGACACAGAAGGCCGGACTCTTTTTTGTTCTATTGAAGAAGAGGATCGATGTTTCCGATTACACTTCGATCTTAATGAGCAGGGATCTCAATTTCATGAATATTCTGCCATTGATCAGGAGAAATGCGGACCAATTCACGGAAACCGAATACAAAGAGATCATGGACACGGGACTGTAATGAAAGGAGCAGCAGGTTAGAGGATCGTCTTGCAAAGCGAGACTTGAGGTTGGAGGCAAAACCGTTTTTACCTCAAACGGAGTGCTCCTCAAGCGAAGCGATCCTCCAGCATTAAACGCTATTGAATGGGGAGGAGATTGTGAAAGTTTTAATCCTCGATAAGACAAAATGTACGGGATGTCATCAATGCGAGCTCTGGTGTGGGACAGAAATTTCATCTATCTCCAAAGAACTCTACCAGGCCATCCATGAAGAGCCTCAACCTGTCCCACGGGTTTATGTGGAAGGAAAACAGTTCGCCCTCCAATGCCGGCACTGTGATGAGACGCCCTGCATTGAGGCATGCCCCAATGGAACTATGAGGCGAGATCCTGAGACAGGACTGGTTTATGTCCATGAACCGACCTGCATTGCCTGCTGGATGTGTGTGATGACCTGTCCCTTCGGGATCATCAATCCCTCCCCTTCGATGAAGGTGGCGATCAAGTGCGATCGCTGCCGGAACATGGGTTATCCCATCTGTGCGGAGGTATGCCCTACTCAGGCCTTGAAATTGGAGGACCGGAAAGATTATCGGACAAAGACGTTTTAATGAAACAATCGTTGGAATATTGGAATAATGGAATGTTGAGTCTTATCCAGTGAGATAGAATAGAAAGGAGTTGAAGATGGAATATATCCAGAAAAAGACGGCTGATACCGCAGTGGAGTATTTTCTGCTGAAAGCTGCCGAGAGTGAGATCCCTCTGGTATGGGACCGTTATGAAGGACAGCTTCCCGAGTGTGGCTTTTGTGAGACGGGTTTAAGCTGCCGTGACTGCCTTCAAGGCCCCTGTATCAGCCATCCCTTCCGGGATTCGAATAAGCTGGGCGTCTGTGGAAAGGATAAAGATCTCCTTGCCATTCAATCTTTATTGAGATTGGTTCTGAAAGGAACGATGACCTATCTCGACCGGTTAAGCGATTTCGCAAGAGGGATTGAAGCAGGAGAAATCAAACCCCAAAATAAGGCACGAACAGATCAACTTTTAAAAGAAATCCAGAACCTCTTTCGGAACGGCGGATCAGAAACCAAAAAAGAATTTCCAAAAGCTCTTATGCGCCGCTGGGAAGAAATGGGAATCGCTCCGGAGGGCATAGCAAGGGATTTGTTTAAAGCTTCTCAGAAGTTGGAGGGAGGGGTGACGGATGTTGAGGAAATCCTTCTCTGGACATTCAAATCCTCCCTTTTCGGTTGCATGGCCTATTGGCTTTATGGGAATTTAAAAAGGTCGGCCTTTGGTGAAACCGTTCCGACAAAGATTGAAGTCAATCTGGGCGGACTCAAGAAAAAAGACCCCAACCTCCTCCTTTATGGCTACTTTTCCCCTATTTTAAAGCGGAAAATCGCCGAAACGGCAAAAAAGCAGGGAGTTCACGTGATGGGCGTCTGCACCGAGTCATTATTGCCCCCATTCAGCTTTCCGATCGTGACCAATTACGGATCGCAAGAGAGTCCCTTGATGACTGGCGCTGTTGACCTCATTGTGATGGGGGATCAGTTTGTAAATCCCTCTTTATTGAGGGTGGCCAAAGAGTTTGAGGTGCCGATCATCCCGACAGAGACATTGAAAAAGGAAAAAGACCCCGGCCGTTTTGTAAGGGGAATTGTTGAGCAGGCCAAAAAATCTTTTGCTTTCCGTCGTACAATCCCCAGGGACATTCCAGAGGTGAAAGAATATGCGACAATGGGTTTCTCCCGGGATAGCGTGGATGTGAAAAAGATTGCGGGTGATCTCCAGAAAGGTCTTCTGAAGGGGATCGTGATCCTGGCCGGAAGCAACAATGTCAAATATACTCAGGATCAAGAAATAACAACGATGGCACAGGAGTTCTTGAAAAATGATATTCTTTGCATCTCAAAGGGTGAGGCAAGTGTTGCCCTCGGAAAATACGGATTTCTAAATCCCACTTTAAAGGAAAAATACTGCGGCAAAGGCTTGTCGGATGTCCTCTCATCCCTGGGAAAGGAAGTCCCTTCCGTCCTTGATATTGGAGGAGGAGACGGCGCCCTAACCGATTTCCTGCTGGAGCTCGCAAAGACAGGGAAAAAGGATCTGTCGGGATATCCGATGGTAGCCTGTTATCCGGAGGCGAATCGCAGTTCAGAAGTGACCGAAGCGATGTGGACGGTGGCCATGGGGATTTCAACCTATTTCTGGCCTGCCCTGCCTGTAACGGGAAGCGTTAAGGTTATGGAAGCCTTAACCGGATTCTGTGAGGAGAAGTTTGGGGCAAAGCTAATGATCAGTACCGAAAAGAAGGTGGAGCCCCGTGCCAAAGCAGACTGGATCATGAAGGCCATAAGGGGCGAAGAAGGATATCGTCTCAGCGGCAAGCCCTGGAAGTAAAAATGGTCTTTTAGCTAACGCTACCTCTGCACATGTCATTCCTGCGAAAGCAGGAATCCAGGAAAATACTGGATTCCGGGTCAAGCCCGGAATGACAAACTAAATAAGAATTATGTCGCCCCGTATAACAGGGCTAAAAATATGTCCTATCAAAGCGGCAGACATTTTCTTCAGATTCCCGGACCGACGAATGTGCCCGAAAGGGTGCTACGTGCCATGGCTCGGCCAACCATCGACCATCGCGGACCCGAATTCGCAAAGCTCAGCCTCGAGGTCTTCGAAGGCCTGAAAAAAATATTTAAAACCACTGGAACCGTGGTCATCTATCCCTCCTCCGGGACCGGAGCTTGGGAGGCGGCACTGGTCAATACCTTATCTCCTGGAGATAAAGTATTGATGTTCGAGACAGGTCACTTTGCAACCCTCTGGCGCAATATGGCAGTGAAACTTGGGCTTGAAGTCGATTTTGTTCCCGGAGACTGGCGACATGGCGTTGATCCTTCTCTCGTCGAGCAGAGGCTCTCCGAAGACCGAAATCATCATATCAAGGCCGTGGCAGTCGTTCATAACGAAACTTCCACAGGAGTGACCAGCAGGATCGCGGAGATAAGAAAGCCCTTGACCGTCCCCATCATCCTGCTATGCTGATGGTTGACACCATCTCCTCTCTTGGGTCGATCGATTACCGCCCTGACGAGTGGAGTGTCGATGTGACCGTAGGCTGTTCTCAGAAGGGTTTGATGCTTCCTCCTGGCCTCGGGCTTAATGCCATCAGCGATAAAGCTCTTAAGGCAGCAAAATCTTGCCGATTTCCGAAGTCGTTCTGGGACTGGGAACAGATGCTGAATGATAATCAATCGGGTTTCTTCCCTTATACCCCTGCAACGAACCTCCTTTATGGCCTCCGTGAATCCCTTCAGATGCTGCTTGAAGAGGGTCTGGAAAATGTCTTTGCCAGACATCGTCGTTTCGGAGAAGCCACACGCCGGGCGGTCAGGACATGGGGGCTTGAACTGCTCTGCCTCAATCCTGAAGAATACAGCCATTCTCTGACTGCAGTATTAATGCCCGACGACTTTAACGCCGACGCATTTCGCAAAATAGTTCTGGAAAAGTTCGATATGTCACTCGGCACTGGCCTGGGAAAACTGAAGGGAAAGATATTTCGCATTGGACATCTCGGTGACTTCAATGACCTGATGCTTGCCGGAACCCTTTGCGGAGTTGAGATGGGCCTTGAATTAGCAAATATCCCCCATTCAAAAGGAGGTGTGTCCGAAGCGCTCGATTATCTTGTAAGAAGTGAGGATTAACGAATGATACGAATATTAACTAATTTCACGAATAAACATTCAGAAAGGAGGAAGGTCATGAAAATGAAATGGGTATTCACTGTTTTACTGATCACTGTTCTAACAATTTCTTTAGCTGGTTTAGTGTGGAGTCAGGCTCCAAAACCAAAGGACTACCCTACACGGGCCATTGAGGTGGTCGTCCAGTATGGAGCAGGCGGGGGAAGCGACATCTTTGCGAGAAGCCTGATGTTGCCTGCACGAGGTTTATTAAAAGTCCCCATCAATGTCACCAACCTGACCGGTGGAGCAGGTGTCAAAGCATCCACTTATGTTCTTTCTCAGCCTGCAGATGGCTATACCATCTACAACTTCAGTCCGGAGCAACTGATCAATACCATCTTTGACCGTGAGAATTACAAGGAATTTACCCCCCTCTGCAATGTCCAGCAGGATCAGAGCATTTTCTATGTCAGGGCGGAAAGCCCTTTCAAAACGATCCAGGATGTGATTAAGTTCGCAAAAGAGAATCCCGGAAAAATGCAGTTTACCGGAACCACCGCCGCAAGCCCGGACGAAGTGATCATCATGCTCTTTGCCAAAAAGGCGGGGATCAAGATTAAATACATCCCATTCGATGCTGCACCCGAGACCCATGCCGCTGTCTTGGGAGGCCATATTGATGTCCTTCATGAAGAACCGGGTGTGATCATGTCACTCATTGAGGCAAAGAGGCTAAGACCCCTGATTGCCTTTACAGAAAAGAGACTGGAAAAATTTCCGGATGTTCCGACAGGCAAGGAATTGGGATATGACATCACCATGGGCAGGTGGAGAGGCCTCTGTGTTAAGAAAGGCACACCCCAGGAGATCATCAACTACCTTGCTGACGTTTTCAAAAGGTGCGCGAATGACCAGTCCTATAAAGCCATTGCTCACGCAAGCCTCCTCGACCTCCGTCCGGGATGGAAGGGACCGGAAGAGTACGGAAAATTCTGGGAAGAGGAGTATGCCAATTATAAGGCAATCTTTGATGAAATCGGATATCTGAAAAAGAAATAGATTCAAATGATGTGTGAATAATAAATCTTGGTAGCCACTCCGGTAAATACCGGAGCGGCTACCCTATCCTATTGGGGAGTGAATTTATGTTTAAAGGCGAAGTGACGATCTGTGGGGTTATCTTTTTTGCTTCAGTCTACCTCTATACGGTCGCAGCCCGTTACAAGGGGCATGAAATCTATGGAAAACTTGGGCCAGGTTTCTGGCCCAAGTTTATTCTCACTGTCATGATGGTTCTAAGCGTCCTGATTGCGATCGATGCATTTCGGACCTGGAAAAAATCAGCCGGCGAGAAACAACCTGAAGCCACCAGTAGTGATGGCAGTCGAATCCGGTTCTTCTCTGCTTTAATCCTTATTATCGCCTATTTTTTCTTCTTGAATATCATCGGGTTTATCGCCCTGACGCCTTTCTTCTTGACCGCCTTCATGGTTTTACTCGGGGAGAAAAGCTGGCCATGGATCATCGGACTTTCAATGGGAATGACCATTATCATCGTCCTTGCTTTTACACAGGCGATGTATGTTCCACTGCCAAGAGGTATTGGGATTTTTCATAAATTTAGTGTGATTTTTTATTAATGTGATTTTTCAACTCACAGCAGTCAACATTCTTTAATATGTCATTGCAAGAGCGTAGCCTGTGGCAATTTTGTTTTGTGGGATTGCGTCGTTTCAT
>Ga0315295_10005724_pt1 | contig 10607 bp, 10 predicted proteins | sample YL17G14_0_MG_FD_204453 | JGI IMG/M metagenome (GOLD analysis project Ga0315295, IMG submission 204453) | Sediment microbial communities from Yellowstone Lake, YNP, Wyoming, USA - YL17G14_0 | ecosystem: Environmental > Aquatic > Freshwater > Lake > Sediment | place: USA: Wyoming | collected...
CGATTAAATTAGTGGAGGATCCCTCTAGGGTCCTGATGAAGATCTGGATCCTCGACTGGAAAAGCAATGAGGCAGTAGGTTTTGACCTGGCCCCACAGAAGGAAGTGGAGGAGATATTGACCAGGATCCTGGAACAGGGGGAAGTCAGTTTGGCTTTTGTCCCCTACACCCATCAATTTCCTCTCCACCAGCTCAAAGGAAAGTGGAGCGTTTCTAAATGACAGTCTTGTAGTCTCATCGTCTGATAGTCTTATAGTCATTAACTATCCGACTAACAGACTAACCGACTATGTGACTCATCACTCCGAACTGTTCTATTTCTTTTCCATTTTCTCGATGAATTCTCTGACTCCCATAATTCGAAGACCACGGTATTGCTCCAGGGAAAGAAGCCCCTTATCCCCGGTCACCAGATAGGTGGCTTCCCCAGAAACGGCACAGGAAAGAAATTTGTCATCCTCGGGGTCCGGACTCATTCCTTTAACATGGTGGGTGACTTCAATGACATCTAAATACGGAAGGACTTCCTCGCTCAGTACTGCCCTGATCTCTTCAGCAGAGAGCTGAAATTTCGGGTACTTTAGCACTGCGGAAAGTTCATTATAGGTCTCTCTGGTTACAACGGGAACAATTTTCCCTTCTTGCCACCATCTGATAAGCTTCGAGATCTCTCTGCGAAACAGCAAGGCCGACACAAACACATTGGTGTCCAGGACGACTCTTAATCCTTCCTTTGTCTTCTTGCCCACTGCACCGCCCCACTGACATCCTTATCCGTTAGTCCCAGTTTTTCAATCTTCTCACGCATCTTCTCAAGTGGTGATCCAGCCGTTGTGATCCTGACCGGTGTAAGACGAATGGCATTTCCATCGATTGCAACATCGAAGTACTCTATATCCCGGAAGGCGCTCACGATTTCCTTGGGAAGGGTAACCTGATTCTTCGAGGTCCTTTTTGCAAGCATATCTCCTTACCTCCTTACTGTAAGGATACCTTACTTCAAGATAATAAGCAAACCTTTTTAGATAACCGTCGGGAGAGAAAAATTGCTTTATTTAACGATACCGATCCTCTCAGCATTTTGATAAAACATAGGACACTCCATATGGGAGGTTGGGTTCTATTTTATGGGGGACTTCCAATATTCAATTTATGGTATAGGCCATGTGACTCATCACTCCGAACTCCAAACTATTCTTTCAGTTTGAGCCAGGCGTTGATTGTTGAGATCTGACCCTCTTCTCTCTTCCGAAACGGAAATATATGTTTCCCCATCTATTCTGAAAGAATATCGTGAAGTTCCTTTAATCCTCGAAGACGAGAAAAAACTCACCCAGACTCAATTGAAAGCATTAATTTCTGGGTTAGCTGCCTTTGTGACAAAAACAATCGTTGTTCATCCTCGGAAGAAAATATCCATCTGCAGAGATCCAGCAGACAACATGCTCCTTGAATGTTGTTTTGAATCGAAAGCAGACACATTGATCAGCGGCGATAGGGATCTTCTTGACATTAAAGTTCTCCCATTTCATCTGAAGATATTGACTCCAAGGAAATTTTTGGAGCAGAAATTATAATAGCCATAAAGGCACAGTTGTCCTTTAGGTAGAGAATTTTCGCTATGCGCTACCTGTCCTCCGTAGTCCCGCAAGGCGGAACGTAGGAGGATGCGCTTTGCGGGATGTTGGTAAGTGGCTCCAGAACAATTAAAAAGTGAGGGTGGATGGGATTTCTGGAAGAAAAAAGGAAGTGAAAGAATTTAACTACCCTTTGTTTTTCCCCTTTTTCAATGAAACTTCGGTCTAATCCAGCTCAACTTCAACTTACACCATGTTTTATCGCTTTCAGCGAACCTGTTTTATTCAACTAAACGGTTTCCAACCCCCTAAACCCACAAGGATTTTGGGGGCTCAGTTTTGAGAAAAGGCGAAAGTGAAAATAACTTTTAAAAATAATCGCTTACGCTCATTTTAGTTGAGTTAAGTCAATAAGCATAAAGCACATTTTATAAAAATCAGTCGGGAAAAATATTTCTTGACAAAAAAATACCGACAGTATATTTTCTACTGACAGTTAAATAAAGGATAAGAATCTACCATACCCCGAAGAACATTGGTTCGGAGAAGAACGTAAACCGAGACAGGGTCCATACCCGCAAGACCCTGAATGCATCTATATCGCCAAGAGGAAGATTCAAGAAACTGTTTCATGATATCCATCGACAAAAAGAAAAGCGTTATCCAGGGAAGGAAAAAGCGGAAAAGAGACCAGCAGGAAGCAAGCATTATCGAAGCGGCCAAAAAGGTCTTTTTCTCCAAGGGCTATCTCAAAGCTACCATCGACGAAATCGCCTTGGAGGCGGAGATCAGCAAGCCCACCATCTATCAGTTCTTTAAAACTAAAGACGATCTTTTCTTCTCCCTGATGTTGCCGGTGATCGAGGACATCGGCAAACAGATGGAAAAGGTGGAAAAGAACATCCTGGCTGGCAAATACACTGCTGGCGATCTTCTTGTCCGTGATCTGTTCCGAGCCTTCTACCACAGTTATGAACTCTCGCCCGATACGTTCCGCATCGTGCAGCTTTTTCAGCAGGCGGGTTTGGTCAGCCAATTACAACCCGAGGTGAGATCGGCTCTAAATGAGAGAGGCCGCTATAACTTCGCCCTCGGCCGAAGTATTATCCGACAGGGCATTCAAATGAGCTTGATCAAAGAAGTAAACGAGTATGAACTCTCCGACTTAATCTGGGGACTCACTGTCGGCGTAATCCAGCTCGAAGACATCAAGTCCGACGACAAACAAGGCAATAAGTTCAAAAAGGCCACCTTGACTCTGGCTGAGGATATTTTTGTCCAAGCCTTAACCCAGAACGAAAAAGCAAAGGATTGAAGGATAGAAGCCAACATACGCTTGTAGCAACCTTTAGGAACTAAACATGTCTTTACTAAACGGAAAAACGGCCCTCATTACTGGAGCGGCGCGGGGAATCGGCAAGGCTTCAGCCATGGTCTTGGCCGAGGAAGGCGCAGATGTGGCCGTGGTGGATATTCTGCCCGAGGTGGAAGATGCGGCCGTGGAAATTGAAAAAAAAGGTCGACGTTCCGTTGCGGCGGTTTTCGATATCGCCGACCCTGAACAGGTCCAAAGCGGTGTGGATCGGATAAGGCAGTACTTGGGCGACATCGATATCCTAGTCAATAATGCTGGTATCGTCAACAACATCGCTCCGTTGACCAAAATGAGTTTCAACGCCTGGCAAAGGGAGATAGCGGTCAATCTGACCGGCGCATTCAACATGATCCAGACTGTCATCAGACCTATGATCCACAAGAAATGGGGGCGGATAATCAACATTTCCTCTCTGGGCGCAACAGGCGGACTGCACAGGCAGATTGGGTATGCCGCCAGCAAGGCTGGTCTCTTGGGCCTGACCAAAACCGTAACCCTGGAGCACGCCCGAGACGGCATTACCTGCAATGCCATCCTGCCTGGGCTGATAAATACCGAGCTGGTCCGGAAAATGCCGGATGAAATCCGAAAGGAAGCGGTTTTGACTATCCCGGCCATGAGGCTTGGGCAAATGGAAGAGGTTGCCTATCTCATCGCTTTTCTGGCCTCGGACCGCGCGGGATTCATCAACGGCGAGGAAATTAATATCGACGGCGGCATGCGTTTGAATGTCAGTTCTTTGGGCAGCCGCAAAGAGGCTAAAGAGCGGGGCGGCTTTTAATCTCCAAGGTGAAAATCAGATATGACTGAAAGACGGACTCAAGCACAAATACCATTAAAGGAATTTTATACTCCGGAAGATACCATCACCCTCGATTATGAAACTCAGCTTAACTCACCCGGCCGGTATCCTTTTACTCGGGGCCGACAGGCCGACTTGTATGGGGCGTCCGGATGGATTCAGCGCGAGCTTTCCGGTGAGGGTGATCCGGTCAGATCGAACGAACAGATCAAGTACCTGATTTCTCAGGGCCAGATGGGGATCGACGTCATCGGCGATAGCCCGTCCATGGCCATGCTCGACCCTGATCATACCCTGGCGGCCAATGCCGTTGGGACTCAGGGGGTATCCTTATGCTGTCTGGATGATTACCGGGAGCTATACAAGGGCATACCTCTGGATTCGATCTCGGTTTCCTCTTCCTTACCCCCAATATTCGCCCTGGCTGGACTCTACCTGGTGGCCAAAGAGGGGGGCGTTTCTCCGCGAAGACTGAGGGGTTCGGTGCTTCAGACGCCTTTTTACGCTGAAGATTGCGGATACGCAATGCAAATGCCTTTCAATCTCAGGCTCAGGCTTTCCCTTGATTCCATGGAATTCTGTGCCCGCAAAATGCCAAAGTTTCACTCCTTTGTGGAAGATACCTATTTCTTCAGTGAATCTGGCTTGAACGTGGTTGAAGAAATGGCCCTGGGCTTCGTTGAAATCAGACACCTCGTGCGGGAAATGATCAAAAGAGGCGTAGATATCGATTCATTTGCGCCGAGGATCGCCATCTTGGTTAACTGCGGTATGGATTTTTTTGAAGAGATTGCAAAGATCAGGGCCACACGGCGCTTGTTCGCACGGATGATGGAAGAAGAGTTCGGCGCCAAGGATCCTCGCTCCCTCGCGGTGGTCATCACTTGCCACACCTCTGGGTTGTCCCTGACCGCTCAACAGCCTTTCAATAACATTGTACGCGGGGCGGTTCAAACCCTGAGCCTTGTCTTGGCCGGGGTTCAGGCCATCGAGGTATCAGCTTTTGACGAGGCCTATCGCACGCCGAGCAAAGAATCGCATTTGGTCGGCCTTCGTACGCAGCAGGTCATCCATTTGGAAACCGGCGTGGCGAAAGTCATTGACCCGCTGGGCGGATCATATTTTATCGAGACCCTGACCAACGAGTTAGAAAGCCGCATCTGGGGCATGGTTCAGGATATTGAAGCTAGAGGTGATCCTGCCGAATTGTCATACGAGGGCTGGTTCCGGCGATTTTTCCAGGATGCTATGGAACGATACGGCAAACAAATCAATGAGGGCCGCTTGCTAAAGGTGGGAGCGAATGTCCACCAGATTCCGGATGAAGAAGACACTATGCTCAAAGAGTTCACCGAAAAGAAGTTCGAACCTTGTTGGGATCGAATTGAAAAGATAAGGCTTTACAAGAAAGGAAGAAATGAAAAGAAAAACAAGGAGGTTTTACAGAAGGTCCACCAAGCGGCCAAGCAGCCCAAAGCGAGTCTGGTTGAGCCCGTGCTTGCAGCTTTTGGCGACGGAGCGACCATGGGCGAAATCGCGGGAGTCATGCGCCTGGCATATGATTATCCTTACGATCCTCACGGGCTGCTCGAACCGCCGATATAAGGGAAAAGTTTATGAAAAACAGCAGGGTTTTAATCGGTATTCTCGGGCTTGATCAACATGAAGTGGGGGCGGTGGCGGTAGCCCGAATGCTCCGGGATGCCGGCATGGAGGTGGTCTACGCAGGCCGTTTTAATCTGCCGGCCATGATCGTCCAGACGGCACTGCAGGAGGATGTGGATGTCATCGGACTGAGCGTTCATTCTTGGGAATACCTATATTATCTGCCTGAGTTAATGAGCCTTCTTGAAAAAAAACAGGTTGCAATTCCTCTCATCGTAGGCGGTTCGATCATAACGAGAGCGGACGAAGCAGGCCTGAAAAAGATGGGGATAGCCGCTGTATTCGGTCCATCGGCAACACCACAGGGGATCATCGATTGGATAACGGCATTATCAGGCGAAAACAGGGGTCTGCGAAATAAAAAATATGGGTAGATTTGGCAAACATATTTACCCATAAATTTGTCATGCACCCTGAGCACAGACAAGATTGTTTTAAATACAAAGATTAGAAAGGAGGATTGATGGCTTACGAAACGATTCTCTATGAGAGAAAGGGCAAAATTGCCACGGTCACTCTTAACCGGCCGGAAAAGTTCAATACAATTCGACCGCCCATGCCGGAAGAACTGGAAAAAGCCGTGGCGGAAGCCAATGCCGACGATGATGTGCGCGTCATTATCCTTCAGGGAGCAGGGCACTCCTTCTGCGCCGGGTTCGATTTTTCAGAGAACCTTGAGCATTTCAGCGGCTGGGGCTTGTCTGGCGCCGGGGTGGCCTGGAACCCGGGCAAGGACATGATGGTTGTAACCAGTCCCTTTATCGGTCCTGTACCCAAATTCATGAGCATCTGGCGTAGTCCCAAACCAGTCATCGCCCGTGTGCACGGCTGGTGCGTAGGTGGCGGCTCGGACATGGCCCTTCTATCGGATGTGATTATCGCTTCGGAGGATGCGCGATTCGGCACGCCTTATTCCAGAGTCTGGGGCTGTTATCTTACCGGATTGTGGCTTTACCGACTTGGCTTGACCAAGGTGAAAATGCTGGCTTTGACCGGGGATTCCATCAGCGGCAAGGAAGCCGAGGAAATGGGCCTCATCAACAAAGCTTATCCCTTGGAAGAACTGGATGAAAAGGTTGAGTACTGGGCTAGTCGCATGGCCCAATGCCCAACGGCCCAACTTGCGGCCATGAAACTCATCATCAACCAAGCCTACGATAACATGGGTTTGCAATCAACTCAGATCCTCGGCCCCATCCTGGATGGGTACATGAGAAACATCCCGGAAGGGTCGGAATTCGTTCGGATAGCCAAGGAACAAGGCATTCAGGCGGCTGTGGCCCACCGAGACGGCCCCTTTGGCGATTACAGTCAAGGCCCTCCGGAACTTAAGCCAAGAAAGACGCACAGGAAATCGAAATAGGACTCTTTGTCACTGAATGGATACCCGGGCTTATAAATTAAATGTTATCAAGAAATGGATTTGTCCGCTATTGACGACCAAGATCAAATATCGGGCATCAGAAATTCAGTGATCCTTAGTTAACCATATCAAGATAAAGGAGGGGTTAATCATGGTAAAAAAGATTTTAGTAATATTATTGGTGGTCTTACTCGTTGTCATCGCGAAAGAAGCGGCCGCAGTCGATGGTGTTACGGACACTGAAGTAACGATTGGGATCAGCACCCCCCTGTCCGGTCCGGCAGCGCTCTGGGGTATGTCCGGTCTGGGGGCAAAGGCCTGGGCCGATTACATTAACGACAAAGGCGGCATCCAGGGCCGCAAGATTAATGTAATCCTCCGGGATGATGGCTACAACCCGGCCCGGGCGCTGGCCAATCTGACGGCGATGAAGGGGGAGGTGTTTTCCGTGACGGCCCTCCTGGGGGCGGCTATCGTCCGTGCCACGAAGGATTTTCTTGCGGAGAACAAGATTCCCTTGATCTTGCCTCTCTGCAGTGCCCGCTTGTGGGAAAACTACTCCCAGGACAAGAAGCGCTGGGTTTTCTCTACTTGGCCGGACTCAGTTGACGAAGCAGAATACCTGACGAACTACGCAGTGACAAAACTGGGGGGCAAGAAGGTGTCCATCTTCTACCAGAATGATGAAATGGGACACCCGGGTCTTAAAGGGGTAAATCTGGCACTGTCCAAGTTGACCGGCCGCGCCTCCCTGGGCCTTGCTATTCCCTATGAGGTTACCGAAAGGGCACTGGCTACCCACGCCCTGAAGTTGAAGGAAGGCGGAGCGGACATCCTCCTGCTTTACACCACTCCCAGCCATGGGGCGATTATCCTCAAAGAAATGGCCAAACTTGACTACCGGCCCAAGGTGCTTACCGTATTCGCCCTCGGGGATCCCATTATGTACTCCATCGCCGGCGCTGATGTCTGGGAAGGGGTCTATCCCGCCGTTTCGGCCAACATCAGTCTCCCCGGTGAGCCGGAGGCGGATAGGGTTATAGATATCCTAAAAAAATATGAACCTAAAATCGCCGGCAAGGAATATCTAGCCCTCATCGGTGCCGTTTCGATGATGTATACCATTGAGGGGTTAAAGAATGCAGGCAGGAACCTAACACCAGAGACAATGATTGAAGGTATGGAGAAGATCAAAAACTGGAAACCAGAGGGAATGGGGGCGCTTACAACCTTCGGTCCGGATCGGAGGCATGGGGTTAACGGAATCAGAATCATGCGCGCAGAAAAGGGCAAGCATGTCCCCATAACCGATTATGTAATCTTCAAGCCCCTTTTCTAAGCTTATGAAGGTATTGGAAATAAAGAACCTTTCCATCCACTTTGGTGGAATCCGGGCCTTGAACGACATCGATCTTGCCGTCCGCGACAATGAGATCCTTTCGATCATCGGCCCGAATGGTTCCGGAAAGACCACACTGTTTAACTGCCTCACCGGGATCTATCATCCGAATCATGGCGACATTAGCTTCCAAGGGGAGAGCCTGCTCGGGCAATCCCCCGATGCTATTGCCATTCGCGGCATCGCCCGGACCTTCCAGAATCTCCGTCTCTTCATGAATATGAACGTCCTGGATAACCTCATGCTGGGACGTCATATTCACTTTCAAAAGAATATCTTTGCCGCCTTCTTGAGGCTCCGCAAGGAGGAGTTTCGCCACAGGGAAAGGGTAGAGGAGATTATTGATTTTCTAGATCTGCAGGCCTATCGCAAAAGCCGGGTGGCCGATTGCCCTTACGGTGTTCAGAAAAGGATAGAACTGGGGAGGGCCTTGGCCCTGGAGCCTAAGATTCTCCTCTTAGATGAACCCATCTCCGGTTTAACCTCTGAAGAGAAGGAAGAATCGGCCTACCGCATTACCGAGATCCGCGGCCGCTTCAAGGTAACCATCCTTTTAGTAGAACATGACCTGAAAATTGCCTCCCGCCTAGCCGACTCGATGGTCGCCTTCAACTACGGTCAGAAGATTGCTGAGGGGTCACCTGAGGAGGTTCAGCGTAACCCGGAAGTGATACGCGCCTACTTGGGGGAAGAATGACGACTTCGTAAAAAAAACATATGCTGCGTTGGGTTTCATCCTTCGTTGTTGCGATGCACCTATAAGGTACGTCGCACTCATTAGGATTTGCGTGCCTTGCATCTGGGTTTTTTACAAAGGCGTTCTAGAAATTGCATATTACTTGACTTTTTTACAGGGACACTAAGAATGACATCCTTTCTTAAGATTGCCAACATAGAAACCCTTTACTTTGACCGCATCTATGCCCTTCATGGACTCTCTCTGGACATAAAAGAAGGAGAAGTATTTGCCATCCTGGGCCCTAACGGGGCCGGTAAGACCACACTGCTCAGGACCATTGCCGGGCTGCTGAAGGACCAGCCGAAAAAGGGGACGATAGAGTTCAATGGTCACCTTATCCAGCGCCTTTCGCCGGAGAAGATCTCTTCTTTGGGTATCGTTTATGTGCCGGAGGATCGGGGCCTTTTCCGGGAACTGACGGTGAGGGAAAACCTGGAGCTGGGCTGCTGGGGACGAAGCGATCGAGGGATTGAAGCGGACATGAACTATGTCCTGGATCTCTTTCCCATCCTGAATGAGAGGCGGAACCAGCAGTCCGAGACCCTCTCGGGGGGTGAGCAGCAGATGCTGGCGATTGCCAGGGCCTACCTCCGCAAACCGAAGCTCCTGATGCTTGACGAACCTTCCCTGGGGCTCGCCCCGCTCATTGCGCGCAACGTCTGTGACGCCCTGGTCAAGATCAGCAAGTTGGGAACGACGATCCTGCTGGTGGAGCAAAATGCAAAGCTGGCACTCCGGATTGCCCATTACGGCTACATTCTGGAGGCCGGGCGGATCGTGCTGAAGGGAACCTCGCAGGAATTGATGGAAAATCCTGATGTGCAGGAGCTCTACCTCGGCCTGGGAGGAGAGACCGCATCACCCAAAGGCTGGCGGCTATACAAGAAACGAAGGAGCTGGTAATGCGAGCGGTAAACTTCCCCACGCTTTTCTTTGAGCAAGCGGAGCGCCTCAAGGAGCGCATCGCCTTGCGCCATAAGGATTTCGGAATCTGGCACCGCATCTCCTGGCGGGAATATGCCACGGGGGTCCGCGAGGTGGCGGCAGGCCTGATCTCCCTGGGCGTCGGCCACGGCGACCGCGTCTCCATCCTGGGAGAGAACCGTCCCGAATGGCTGATCTCCGACCTGGCGGTGATGACCATCGGCGGCGTGACCTGCGGCATCTACACCACCTCGTCGCCGGAAGAGGTGGCCTATATTGTGGGCCATTCCGAGTCGAAGATCATCTTCATCGAAAACGAGGAACAGGTCGACAAGATTCTGCAGATCCTGCCGGAAGTAAACCTAACGAAGGTCATCGTCTGGGACAACAAGGGGCTGTGGGGATTTTCGCAGGAAAAGATCGCCTTTTATGAGGACTTTCTTAAAGATTCCAAGGAGTACCTGAAGAATAACCCGCGCTGTGTGGAAGAACGGCTTGGCTCGGTCCGGTCGGATGACACGGCCATGATCATCTATACCTCCGGCACCACCGGCCGTCCCAAAGGGGCGATGATCTCTCACCGGAATATCATAAAACTGACGGAATTCTTTATTCAGGCCATCCCGTCCTTTGAAACGGACGAAGTGGTCTCCTACCTTCCGCTGTCCCATATCTATGAAATCCTGATCTCCCTTTTCCAGTCCATCTGGACAGGGTATAAGGTCAACTTCGTCGAAAGACCGGACACGTTGCCCCAGAACCT
>Ga0315295_10005725_pt1 | contig 10607 bp, 10 predicted proteins | sample YL17G14_0_MG_FD_204453 | JGI IMG/M metagenome (GOLD analysis project Ga0315295, IMG submission 204453) | Sediment microbial communities from Yellowstone Lake, YNP, Wyoming, USA - YL17G14_0 | ecosystem: Environmental > Aquatic > Freshwater > Lake > Sediment | place: USA: Wyoming | collected...
TAACGTATGTTTGTTTTGTAAGGGATCATAGCGGATCAATGGCAGAACCTATTGATGGAATTAACGGAACTAGCAAATTGAAAAAAGAATTTGCTCAGTCTGGTTTTAATGAGCAATTAGCAGTACTAAAACGCGAAACTAATATGGATATGGAAACTATGGTTACAGTAGTAGAATTTGATGATTCCATAAATTCTATTATTGAAAATGAAAACGTGCATAATATAACTCCATTAACAAATTATTGGACAGGAGGTAGTACTGCCCTTTATGATGCCATTGGATATGCAATCAAAAACACCAAGAAAATAATGGAAGAAGACAAGAGAGATAACAAGGCAGCTATTGTTATCATACAAACAGATGGAATGGAAAATGCCTCAATTGAATTTTACGGCAATAAAGGAAGACTTGGAATAAAGAAAATGATTGAAGAATTGGAAAAAACAGGGAAATGGACGTTTACATTTCTTGGAGAAAACATAGATAAGGAAGTTGCAATGTCAATGGGGATAGCGCAAGGAAATATAATGTCCTATAGTAAAAATGATACAGCTATAGCTTATGGTTGGCAGTCCATTGGAACGAAAACGTTCATGACGAATAGAGCATCAGGAATATTAAACACCACTGCTTTTTATACATCGCCTTCAGATGATGAAAAGAAACCGGAGGATAATGATAGTAAATAAAATCAAAAGACCTGCAAGACTCCAATTTTTATCTTATTTGGGTGATACTCAGGGGTGTGGTCATATCCGCGTCATTTTCCCCTTTCTACTATTGAATCATTTTAGACAAGAAAATATAATGATGCAAGGGTTCTATCTGACTAATTATATACAAGACCCCGAATTTTATAAACAATTTACCGTTGTTCAATTCCAAAGAGCGGCAACTAATAGTCATTTACAATTAATAATGCACTTCAAGAAAAACATTCAACCAAAAATTCCAATTCCTCTGATATATGAAATTGATGATATGCTTTATAATATACCAGATTGGAATTATGCTTCCGCGTATTATAATAAGTCAGAGGATATAATTAAAAAGATGATGCAATCCGTAGATGCCATGACGGTATCGACTTCTAAACTCAAAGAGATGTATTCTCCGTTCTGCAAAAAAATAGCAATAATACCAAATCATCTTCCTAAGTTTTTGTGGGGAGATATATATCCGTCACATGAATATAAGGATGAAGACGAAAAGATTAAAATTTTATGGGCAGGTAGCCAAAATCATTTTGCAACAAAGCAGATTGTAGGGGATAATGTCAAGGGTGGCGACTTCGGGGAAGGATTATTGAATTTCATTATCAAGACGACAAATATATACGAATGGCATTTTGTGGGTGCAATGCCAGATGAATTGATAGGAGTAAAAACAAAAATCCATTTTCATACTTGGAAAAATATTTTCGAATATCCTCAATATGTAAAATCATTAGAACCTGATATAGCAATCGCGCCATTAATGGATAATGAATTTAACGACTGTAAGAGCAATATAAAAAGTCTTGAATTCGTCGCGTGTGGTGCCGCCGGAATATATGGAGATGTTGAACCATATAAATTCATGGAGACAAAAACAAAGACAGATGAAGAAATGATATCTCATATAGAATCGTTTGCTAACGATATAGATTTACGGGCTAAAGTATTTAGGAAAGATCATGATAGAGTAAGAGGGCAATTGTGGTGGGAAGAGAATGAAAATATTAAAAAATTTATAAATTCATATTTGGGATTATTTGGAAAGAGTTTATAAATGGACATGGAGAGAATAAAGACAACCTATTATAATTTCAGAAAGGCACAATCAACATATCTTGGGAGAGGGTTTAAATTTCCAAAGAATTTTGAAGAATATTTAGGAAATATGAAACTCATTAATAGAGAAAATCTTATCAAGATATCTAATTTTTTTCTTACTAAATGGAGCAATATAGATCAATATACATATTTTTATTGTGGATTCAAATTGTTCAATAAAAGATTTTCGTACATAAAATTTTTTGATGAACGTGTTTTGAACTACTATATAGTTAATGATAAAAATAAAAAAAGGGAAGTAACAAATATAAAAAATAGTTTAATAAAGTCTGCAAAATATGTGAAGAAGAATAACAAAACTCTTTATGAATATTTACAAAAAGAAGATAAAGAGAATGGAAGAAAAATTGCGGTTACGGATTATATTAAAGGCTATATCGATACTCCTTTCTTTGTTTGGTTGCTCAAACATGGTTTGATATTGGACGATACCGATAGATGTTATTTGCCGTATGCCGATGAATTTGGGGAAACATATAGAAAGATTTCATTTGAATTGAATACTATATGGGATTTTATGAAGAAACTGGAAACAAAAATAAATGAATCGGAGAAAGAACAATGAAAAAATATGATGGAGAAATACTTAAAGATAAAATAGATGGCGAATTATTAAAGGACGAAACACCTACCGGGGATTTAATTGTTTCAGAAGGACCGAAGGGAGAAAAACTATGGAAAAAAAAGAAAGAAATAAATGAGGAAACAGAAGAAGAAAATATTTTAAATGAATAGCCATATAAGAATATGTAATTATTTTCATAATGTAATTTACTGGTTTATTTGGAAAAAATTCTATCTGTATAAATTATTCCCTAAATATATGAAAATATTGTAAATATTGACAATCATGAATTAGTATGGTATAGTGTTTTTAAATTTGAGTCCTGGCTACTCAAATATCTTAATTAAGGAGGTAAAGCATGAAAAAAATGTTGTTGATTATGATGTTGATTTTGATGGTGGGAGTAAATGGGGCATTGGCAGATTCGTTGACAATCAATTCGATAACTCCGGGGATTGGTTATACCGGACAGGTTAATGCCACAGTAAATGACGATGGGAATATTTATGACACGTATGGGTATTGTTTGGAGCAACATACTTACAGCTATTTGGGTACGGCATATCCCGGCGAAATCAGGGAACTTACAGACGGGCAACTTTGGCAAGCACAATTGTTTTACGATGCTTATCATAATTCCGATGGGTCAAGCAGAACACCTACGGATACACAGGCGGAAGCACTTCAATTAGCTATTTGGGGTCCGTCTCCTGGCCCGATTTCCGTGGATGCGGTTTTGCTGAGAAGTTTGTACGATTGGGCAGACATTCCCGATGTTGCCGGATGGGGGCAGGATTTTATTCTTGCAAAGACAAATTCCGTCCCAGAACCTTCCACCTTGCTCATGTTAGGATTTGGATTGATTGGGGCAAGTTTCGCTACTCGCAAGTTTAAAAAGTAGGTTGTTAGATCGGGCATAGGGAACCTTCCCTATGCCTGAATCAAAAAAGGAGGAAAGTAAATATGAATAAAATAGTTTCCGCAGTTTCCGTGTTTTTCTTGTTCTTCATAATAACAAATTCAATTATGGCACAAGATCAAAATATGAGTCAATCAGAAAGGGATGTTGCTATTAAAAAAATAGCGGTTGGGGATGATACTTCTTATTTAAATGAAATATTAGAGGAAGCCTATTCTACTCCTCCTAATTGGGGAGTAATTCCTTTTGGAATGACATCTTTTGGAATATCAAATGGAGAAGGGGGTGATAAAAGTACGAAGAAGTAAATGAGTAAATATGCGAAAGCATAAAAAATTGCGAAACTTGGTTTCGCAAAAATAAAAAATAGGAGGTAATTATGTTTAAGAAAATTGTTACAATTATTATGGCTCTTTGTTTTGTGTCTACTCTGTCTTTTGCAGGAAGTAGTTCCACCACTAATCCCATTGCTGGTGGCGGATCAAGTGATTACAAATCGGCTCATACATACAATGATGGTGCATACTCTGGTGGGTGGTCCGAAGGAACAGCCGAAAATTATGGAAGTGCTGGCTCTTTTGGTTTGAAAACTTCTACTCTTGCCACAGGCAAGGCAAAGGCAACAGGCGAAACAGACGCTAATGCATTTGCGTATGATTCTGGAAGAACCTCTATTGCTGGAGCGTCGAACAGTACAGAAGTCAAAGTTAGTGCTGATGGGACTTCTAGCTTTTCGGGAAAGTTTGGTTTAGGTGTTGCTTATAATGAGTCTACTGGTCGCATTGAGGGAAATGTTTATCAATGCAATTATGTCAATGAAGTTGGTTATGCTAGTGGAACTTTTGCTCAAGCCCAAAATCATTCCGGCGCAAGTTTTGAAGGAAAGACAAAGGATATTGGGTTTGCTGCCGATGCGTCTTACAGGTCTTTTAATGGTCGAGCAGAATCGGATATACGTATGAGCGGGTCGGCAAATACGTTTGGTGGATCAATTGCGACTGTTGATCCTATCGGAAAATCGCAAAGTGCTTTTGCTGCTACAGGCAATATATCAACCGCTGATGTGCGTGGCGCAAATTGCGACAAAACAAAAGTATTTGGTAGTGGAGATGTAGCCGTTGGTGCTTTTACGCAAGCGAATGGAAACTATGCTTCTGCTAGTGGAGAAGGGTCTTTTTCGTATAAGGGGGGCAATTTTGGGGGCGGAGCATCGGTTATGTGTGTAACTTCGCATGTTGGCAATAATGGAAGTTTTTCATCGCAAGCCAATGGTATGTCTACATCTTTTACAAGTGGGTCAAATTCAAATGGTGGTGGTCAAACACCTAATTAAAACTAAAAGGAGGAATAAATATGTTTAGAAAAATCTCGCTCATAGTTTGTTTAATTTGTTTGATGGTTGCTGGATTTGCTTTCGCGGATTCTACCGCAACCGTAGAAGGAGTTAGCGCGGGGGTTGGAATTGGAGATATCAATTCTGGGAACATCAATAAATCCGATGCTGACAAAATAGGAAAGAATTTCGTTTATCCTGGGTCTGTTGGGTATGGGCCTGTTATAAACTACTTTGGTAAAGGTGGCCCTACTGCCGGATTTGAAGACATTCGCACACTTCTAATGTATGGCGATATGTTTTCAGAAGGAGCATTGGAAGAAATGTCAACGAAGTCGGGCGTTTTCTTTTCCGGCCGTATTGTTACACGCATTATGAATGAAACTTGGTATCCAGCAAAACCGATAAGCAAAGTAGACGGAAAGGGAAACAAATGGATTAAAATCATAGTTTCCGAAACAGCAATCCGTAATGCTACTCCATTTCTACATGTAACGGCTGAGTCGGATAGTCGTGATATTGATATGATAGCAATCCTTGGAAGAGCAGCTTTAGATGCACTCCGCAAAGGGGCCAATGTGCTCCATATAACCGCTTTTGGTGCGGCGAGAGACACAGAAACAAGTGGGTGGGGAATTGGATTTAATGCGACTACAGCTAAAGTATTTCAGCAAAATGACGATGCTTCGGCAGTCGGAACCGGCGGAATGGGTTATAGTTCTGCTTGGGCGGGTATGCGAGATAAGCCTTGGTTGCAGGGATTCGGTTTGATAGATCCTAATTTGGAACCGCCAAAAGTTCTTTCTTCAAACGTGGCGGATACAAAGATTATTGGTTCTATGAAAAAGGAACCAGAACAGACTGGGAACCATATTAAGAAACAGTAAAAGATAAATAAAAAAAGAAAGAAGGGAGTGGAGTTTTTTCCACTCTCTTTTTTTTATCAAAAATTGATGTTTACAAATAAAATTTATCTGATATACTAAGCATAAAAATCATAGGAGGTAAATATGAGCAAATGGATCGATAAGGAACTTTTTAGTAAGTTTCAAGCACAAAAACAAGCAGAAAAAGAAGAAACAAAAAGCAATAGAAGAGTTGAACTTTTATGGCCGACTCCAGAAAGAGGGACCACAGATAATCCTAAAATATATGAAGGACGACTATTACCGGATAAAAAAGGAAGTTTTTATAAAAGATATTACTACCATATGTGGAAATCGGGAGAGAATTGGATTTTCGGTTTATGTCCTAAAACTTTTAACTTTAAAGATTATTGCCCATTTTGTTCATCTACTGCCAAGCTATATAATGGTTCTGAATCGGATAAATTCCAGGCAAACCAAATCAAAAGAAAAGAAAAATTTGTAGGAAATTTTTATATCGTGTCCGATCCAAGAGATATGGATAAAGAAAACGAAGAAGAAAAAGTTACTGGAAAAGTAAAACTATATGAGTTTCCTTCTAAGATTGAAAATTTGATTGCTGGTGAACTCAGAGACACAAAACAAGGATATGGATATCAGATTTTTGATCCAGGCGACGAAGGCAGAAATTTTATAATTAAAGTCTTGAGTACCAAAAAAGACAAGGACGGAAAGACTTGGCCGGACTATGCTAATTCAGTATTCTCTCGCGTACAATCTCCATTAGGGTCAGATAAAGAGATACAAGAAATTCTTAATTTAACCACAGATTTAGAAGGATATATTAACAATATGAAAATGCCAAAAACAAAAATAGTCGATATATTGAAGAATGAATTTCTTTGGGATTATATTGCGGATGAAGCAATTAAAAACGGATATGCGGAAGAACCCAAAAAAGAGGAAACAGAAACAAAGACAGAACCAACAGAAGAAACAAAGACAGAACCAACAAAGACAACAGAAAAACCAGAACCACCAAAGACAGAACCACCAAAGACAGAACCACCAAAGACAGAACCAAAACCAAAATTATCAAACGAAATCTCAGACGATGAACTTTTATCAGAATTAGATTCACTTTAAAATGGAGGAACATGAATATATCGAAAATGCTGAAGAAAGAATCCAAGACAATAAAAGACAATGAAGATGTTGGTCATAGAAACGATTGCAAAGAATTATTAATTTCTGCATTATATAGTGATAATCACATACATCATATACTTCCTGAAAGACAGATTTTAAATAGAATTGTGGAAGATCTTATAACATACTCCGATGTTCAATTGAATAAAGTAAATATTGCTACAAATTGTAGAGCGGATGAACCTAAACTTGAACCCGAACTAAAGAAGTGTAATACACCTACCGATATACCAAAAGAAATTATGTTTAAAAATCGTCAAGCAATCGGAGATATTCTTACGATGACTGCTGCTATAAGAGATTTTAAAACCACCTTTCCTAATGTAAGAGTTGGTGTTCATACTACTGCAATGCATATTTGGGATAATAATCCTAATATAGACCATACTTTCAGGTCACTCAATCAAGAAACTCTTTTGGAAACGGGGCCGGGATTTCTAACAAATAAATCTAATTTGTGGAATTATCATATGTGTAATGCGTTTAGATTAGATATTGAAAACAAGATGAATTTGAAAATTCCACAGGGAGAATGTAGACCAGATATTTGGTTAACTGAAGAAGAATATAACAGAAGCCCAATTATTTCGGGAGATTATTGGGTTTTTATTTATGGTGGGGAACCGGGATGGCCCAGCAAACAATACCACAAATGGCAAGAAGCCATTGATATTTTGCATGGTAAAGGAGTAAAAATAATTCAATTGGGAGTCCAGGGGCATCCATATCCTGTAATGAATAATGCCGTTAATTTTATTGGAAAAACTCAGGATAGGGATACGGGTATAAGAGATTTATTTAATATATTCCTTCACTCTCAGGGGTCTATGGGATTGGTTTCAATGCATATGCATCTATCCGCTGCATTTGGGAATCCTTGTGTCGTGGTTGCTGGTGGCAGAGAACCGGCATGGTTTACTCAATATTATGGGCATCAGTATGTACAGACTAATGGAACAATGGGATGTTGCCAGCACAAAGCATGTTGGGCTTGCAAAATAGAAGGGTGTAAGAATCATGATTCTGCTACAAAAAATCCTATGGGAATAGATATACCTAAATGCGTCGAAATCATCGAACCCGAAGAAGTCGCAGAAGCAGTAATGAAATATTACAAAGGCGGAAGATTGGAACTAGGAAAGAAAATACCTAACACATTTTTTAAGAACATTGTCAGAGAAAAGAAAGTTTTTTCTGTTCCTCAAACAACACAGGTAGATGAAACCATTTTAAGTAATTTCGGATTCAAATGGGGAGGGGGATGTATTACTGATAGAGATTGGATTTTCATGAAAGAGACAATTGAGAAATATAAAGTAAAAAATATTTTGGAATTTGGTGCTGGATTGTCTTCTCTATTATTTGGAACTATACTTGAAAAGGTAATTACATTTGAAACAAATCCCGGATGGATAAAAAAGATTAACGAAAAATCGAATGAAAAAGTAAACGAATTTTTTATATGGGACGGAAAACATTTAGACCTTGATACTGAAGATTTTGACGAAGATAAATTTGATATGGCATTTGTTGATGGTCCTGCGGGAAGTCAAAATAGAGAATACTCAACTATGTATGCATCTAAAATGTCAGACATTGTTATCGTTCATGACGCTGGTAGAGAATTTGAAAAAAAATGGCAGGAAAAATATCTTGCTCCTGAATTTAAAATGGTTTCCAAGGGGGGGCATAGATGCCATTTGTGGGTAAGAACAAACAAAGCAGATGCAGACAAGAAAAAAGAAGATAAGAAAATAATTGAAACAGGGATAGGAAAGCCGGTTGCCAAAATGATAACAACTTGCCGTGGGTATGGTGGAAGTGAAAGATCGACAATAGAAATAATGGAAATGTTACAGGAAGCCGGGTATCATGTTCAATTATGCCCAACAGGAAGCATAAGCGGTGAGTATCAAAAAAACATACCTGCTAATGTTCAAATAGCGAATTGGGATGATATGGGGCAACAAGTTGATATTGCTGTATTATATGCTTCTGATACAATTTGGAATTACAGTAGACCCCAATATGAAAATATGTCTACTCTAAATGCAAAGAAAAAGGTCATGGTATTAAATTTTAAAATAGGCGATGCTGGGAAAACACCTTGGACAATTGGTTGGGATAAATATTTGTTCTTAAGTTCATTACTGGAATCTGAATTGCTTAAAAGAATACCAGATGCAAAAACAAAAGTAATGGCACCACCAACAGACTTGACATTATTTTTTAACAATGAAATAAACTATGACTTGCCCTTGAAACTTATTAGGCATTCATCTCAAGGGGATAATAAATATCCCGATTTTACAAACTATATGATTCAAAAAATATTGGATATTGATTCTACTATTCAATTTCATTTCATGCCAGCTAAATCCGATTGTATGGAGCATCCCAATGTTTTTAAATATCAGAAAAATAATCCACCCGTATATGACTTCCTGAGAAATGGAAATTGTTTCTTTTACTCGCTTCCTCCCGGATATACTGAGGGGGGGCCAAAAGTAATCATGGAAAGTCATGCGTCTGGACTGCCAGCGATTTGTGACAATCATTCAGGAATGAAGGATAGAGTAACAAACGAAACAGGATGGTTATGTGACAAATATGAAGATTATTTTGAAGTGATAAAAGAAATATTATCAAACCCCGGCATATTGAGAACGAAGGGGAATGCGGCAAGAGAAAGAGCGAAACAGGAATTTATCAGAGAAAATTGGATAAAGGAAATATTGAAAGATGAATGATATGGGAAGAAGTTCATACAAGGAATATAATTATGGATTGGTTTTTAATACTTTAGTTTTAGCACTAAAACCTATTACTATTGTGGAGTGTGGAGTATTAGATGGATATTCTACAATATATATTGCAGACGGATTGAAATGGAATTTTGAAAACAGAGGAATTTTTTCACAGTTTTATGCATATGATCTTTGGGAAGGGTATGAATTTAAACATGCAAAAATAGAAGATACATATAACAAATTAGTATCATGTAACGTATCGGAATATGTTGAATTATGTTATGGAGACGCATATGAGGTATATAAGTCATTTAAAGATGAATCTATAGATATGCTTCATATAGATATTTCCAATGATGGAGATGTATTCAATAAAATAATGGAGTTGTGGAGTAATAAAATTTCAGATAATGGAGTTATTATTTTTGAAGGCGGATCGGAAGAAAGAGATAAAATAGAGTGGATGATAAAATATAACAAGAAACCCATTAGACCAGAAATAGAAAAAATTGCTAAAGAAAATTCCTTATGGTATGTAAAAACATTTTCTCATTATCCTTCTATAACACTATTATTCAAAAGAACGAAGGAGGAATAATATGAACGAAGTAGGATTAAGAAAAGAATTAGATCAATGGGAACTCAAGAATGCAATAAAGAAGTTTCATATTTACTATGAAGAAAATAGACTATGGGAAGATGCAAAATGGTTAGGCGTTCCTATGTGGAAGTTGCCTTTTGATATTATGATATTTCAAGAATTAATCTTTAAAATAAGACCTAATATAATTATTGAAACCGGAACGGGAAAGGGTGGGAGTGCTTTGTTCTATGCATCTATCCAAAAATTAATGAATATCGCAGATCGAAATGTTATAACAATCGATATAGAAGACAAGACAAATGTAAACCTTACTAATTATATGGATTTGAATATAGTAAAGTTAAATGGGTCTAGCCTTAATCCTAATATACATGAAATAATAGATTTATATGTTTTGCCTGAATTAACAACAATGGTATTCCTGGATTCATGGCATAGTTATGATCATGTATTAGAAGAAATGGAGATATATTCAGAATATGTTTCCAAAGGGTCATATATGATTGTCGAAGACTCTCACGTT
>Ga0315295_10005728_pt1 | contig 10603 bp, 9 predicted proteins | sample YL17G14_0_MG_FD_204453 | JGI IMG/M metagenome (GOLD analysis project Ga0315295, IMG submission 204453) | Sediment microbial communities from Yellowstone Lake, YNP, Wyoming, USA - YL17G14_0 | ecosystem: Environmental > Aquatic > Freshwater > Lake > Sediment | place: USA: Wyoming | collected...
GAAGATTAACCAGCGCTTTTCAATCGGAATTTTTTAATTTTTATTTGTATTTTTGTGCCTTGTTAGAAATTATGGGAAGAATACTTGCGATAGATTATGGTAAGAAACGAATTGGTCTTGCTGTAACTGATGTTTTGCAGATTATTGCATCCCCACTCACTACATTACCGGCTAATGAACTTGAAAGATTCCTTCTGGATTATCTGAAAAAGGAGAATGTCGATGAATTTGTAGTCGGATATCCTGTCCAGATGAACAATAAGCCCAGTGAATCGGTTAAATATATTGATCCCTTTCTGAAAAAACTCAGAAAGATGTTCCCTGATAAACCGGTACATCTGGCTGATGAAAGGTTTACATCAAAAATAGCTGCCAGAACGATTATAGAGGGGGGAGTTAAAAAGAAAGAGAGGAGAGATAAATCGATGGTTGATAAAATAAGTGCATCATTAATCCTCCGGTCTTTTCTTGAGAAAAGATCTTTTAATAAAGGAAAAGAGAATTTGAGATGACATATCCAATTTTTGTTTACGGGAATCCTGTATTAAAAAAAGTTGCAGTTGATGTGGAGAAGGATTATCCGGGTCTGCAAAAGCTGGTTGATGACCTTTTTGATACGATGTATCATTCTGAGGGTCTTGGACTTGCAGCCCCTCAGATTGGAAAGTCCATCAGAGTTTTTGTAATTGATGGCGCACCTGTAGCAGAGGATGAACCAGAACATGCAGATTTTAAAAAAGCTTTCATTAACGCACATCTTCTCGAAAAGAGCGGCGAGCTTGTACCGATGAATGAAGGATGTTTAAGTATTCCTCATATCAGGGAGGAAGTTAAGAGGGAATCCCATATCAGAATACTGTATTACGATGAGAACTGGGAATACCACGATGAAGTATACGATGGCTATAAAGCAAGAATAATTCAGCATGAATATGATCATCTCGACGGAATCCTCTTTACTGAAAAGATCAATCCTCTGAAGAAACAGCTTATCAGGGGAAAGCTTAAAGATATCAGTAAAGGGAAATTTGAGGCTGACTACAAGACAATTCTGCCCGGACAGAAGGTAAGATAGAATTTGTGAGTGCCTAGAGTGCCTAGAATACTTAAAGTTATTTGTATTCAAACTCCAAATAATCCAAATTTTAAGTACTCCAAACTTTAGGCACTTTAAGTACTTATTTATTATCTTTATACAGTCTCAATAGCTGCAGACTGTGCTTCACAAGGAAATACCATTTCTGCGTATCGGCCTGCCATTGTGCCTCGGCATTATATCAGGTTTATATATTCATCCCGGGATATATCTCTTTATATTATTGATTATTATTTGTCTAGCAGGATTCATTCTCTCCATTTTCTTCAACCGACAGCTGACCAACTATATCTACGGATCTGTTCTGTCAATAGCTCTTTATACTTGCGGTCTGATTCTTTGCACCAATGAAAAAAACAGTATTTCAGTACTGAGATCGGAAAGTACTGTCTTTACCTCAACTCTTACAGATTATCCTGAAGAAAAGCAGAAAACATACATGCTTACTGTAAAGCTGAAAAGTGCAGTTTCAGGTGACAGCTCTTTCCGCGTAAAAGGCTCCATGGTTTTATATCAAAGAAAAGATTCAGTAACCGGTTCTCTTCTACCAGGGGATATTCTGGTATTCAGGTGCACTCCTGTTGCGATAACCAACAAAGGGAATCCATATGAATTTAACTACAGGTTTTATATGGAATCGAAGGGGATCAGGTATTATGCATTTACCGGTAAAAAGGATATAATTTCAATTCATTCACCTGATTACAGGAAGCTGAAATATAAAGCTCTCATCGTCAGGGAGAAAATTATCAAAATGTATGAAGAGAGGGGATTAACTGGTGAAAGATTGGCGCTTGTCGCAGCCATCACCCTGGGACAGAAGAATCATCTTGATCCTGAGCAGAAACAGAATTTCATCAACGCAGGCGTCATGCATATAATGGCAGTTTCAGGATTGCACGCTGTTATTCTGAGCCTTTTTATTTTCAAACTCCTGTTTTTCCTTAAGCGCAGATTCAACATACTCCGGATTATTATAACCATACTCATTATCTGGGCGTTTGCCTTTATGACCGGCCTCACCCCCTCGGTGCTCAGAGCAACCTTGATGTTTTCATTTCTCCAGGCAGGGAATCTCTTGAAACGGCGGGTCAAAACGGTTAATTCAGTCCTTGCTTCTGTTTTTGTGTTAATACTGATCAGACCTTCAGTGATATTTGATGCAGGTTTTCTTCTCTCCTATGCTGCAGTTATATATATTATCATATTTTACCAGGATCTCTATCTTATGATTCAGTTCAGAAATTGGCTGCCCGACAAGATATGGCAGTCAATTGCAGTAACCATTACTGCTCAGGCAGGTACACTGCCTCTGACGATAATGCTGTTTAACAGGTTCCCAACATATTTTATAATTACAAATGCGATCCTCGTACCCCTATCTTCTCTTCTGATAATCATCGGTTGTCTTGTCCCGTTAACATTTCCAATAGTTCCTCTGTCCAGCTTACTTACTTTAGTTCTGGACTATCTTACAGGTTTAACAGAGTTGCTGACAGCCAAAGCTGCTTCCCTTCCATATTCCACAATAGATAACATAGGTATGACATCTACGGAGTGCATTCTTCTTACCCTGGCTATTTCCCTGTTACTTTTCTTTCTGCTTAAAAAACAACCGATCAGCATTAAATATCCGATAGCAGCATTTTTGCTTTTTACGGCGGCAGTCACAATAAAAGGTATTATTACAGGAAAAAGTAACGAGCTGATTGTTTATAATACCCCGGGATATTCAACAATCGGAATAAAGACGGGGCACATTTTGAACCTGTACACTGACCAGATGACCATTCCGCCCGAGGTTATGAGGCACAGTGCTGTACTGGGCTTAAGGATCGAAGAAAAAGTTCTTAATAAAAAATGGTGTTTTGTCAGGGCCGGAAATGAAAATATACTCATAACTGATTCCCTGAGAAGCAGTTGGCTTAGTAAAAATACTGCTACTACTATTATTTTGACCGGAGAAAAGCCATTTATCGAAAAAAATATTTCTCTGGCTGAACTGAAGGAGGCACATATTATTACAACTACGACAGCAGCTTCATTTCATCTTCCATATCCGCTTTACCTTAAAAATAAAAATATGATCCGGGCTGTCAGAAAAGCCGGAGCGTACCGGCATAGTCTCTGAATCTTAAAAATAAATGTCCGAAAAAACTTGAGTATTACACTATTTATGTATTATTTTGCGATGTTTTTTCATAAAAAATCTCTATGAGAATTATTATTGCGGGTGCCGGTGAGGTTGGAACACATCTGGCAAAGATGTTATCGAATGAAAATCATGAAATTCTGCTGATAGATTCTGAAGAGAACAGGTTAAAACCGATTGATTCATCTCTTGATGTTCTGACATATCATGGTTCTGCAACTTCTGTTCAACTTCTTCAGAATACTCTCAAGAAGAAAACAGATCTTTTCATCGCTGTAACTCATTCAGAGGACACAAACATAACATCAGCTATCCTGGCCAAGAGGCTTGGTGCACTTAAGACAATTGCAAGAATTGATAACCTTGAATATCTTGAGCATTCCACAGAGGAGTTTTTCAAATCACTTGGTATTGATTCACTTATCTATCCTGAGCTGATTGCGGCACGCGAAGTTCTTGGATTGCTGCATGAAACAGGGACAACCGAGTTCATGGAGTTTTCGGGGGGTAAACTTGCCATGTATGTTCAAAAGCTGGATGAAAATGCACCAATTCTTAACAAAAGCCTTGAAGAGATAGCAATTAAGTATAAAACAGACAAATACCGGGCTGTCGCAATAAAACGGTCTGATAAAACAATTATCCCGAGAGGTAATGAGCATTTTCAGCTGGGTGATCTTGTTTTTGTGATCTCAACACATGAGGGTATTGATGAGATGATGAAGACATCGGGTAAAGAGAACTTCGAGGCAAAAAGTATAATGATAGTCGGCGGCAGCAGGATAGGAAAGCATGTCGCTTTATATATGCAGAAATCATGTGAAGTAAAGCTGATCGATACCAGCCTTGAAAGATGTGAAGCTCTTGCTGAGATACTCGAAAACACCTTAATTATCAATGGTGATTGCCGAAATGTAGATCTGCTGACACATGAGGGACTTACCAAGATGGACGCCTTTGTAGCAGTTACCGGCAATTCCGAGACAAACATTCTCTCGTGTCTTCTTGCAAAAAAAATGGGTGTTAAAAAAACTGTTGCCGAAGTTGAGAATATGGAGTATATCAACCTCGCTGAAAATACGGGAATAGATACAATTATTAATAAAAAGATATCTGCTGCAAGCAGGATATTCCGTCATACAACAAATCCAAATGTAACTCAGGTCAAATATCTTACAGGTGCCGATGCTGAAGTGCTTGAATTCAATGTGCCTGTCAATGCCAGAATTACAAAAGGGACACTCCGGAGCATGGATTTCCCTGATGATGCGATAGTTGGCGGCGGCACAAGAGATGGTGTTCCATTTATCGCAACGGGAGATACCATTATTAAAGCAAACGACAAAGTTGTAGTATTCACCCTTCCGACAGCTTACGAAAAACTTTCCAAATTCTTCACCTGATCAGATATGATCAACTTCAGAATTATTGCAAGGGTATTTAGTATTCTGCTTATTATCGAAGGGCTTTTAATGCTGTTTTCTGCATTGATTTCGCTGATATTCAAAGAGCAGACAGCCGGTTCATTTTTATATTCTGCACTTATTACAACAGTCACAGGGATAATTGTGTTTACCCCATTGCGTAATGTAGAAAAGGTCTATGGTAACCGTGAAGGATATATAATTGTCACTGGTATCTGGCTGATATTCACGCTTTTCGGCACTCTGCCATTCCTTTTCAGCGGATCGATAACAAATTTTACAGATGCATTTTTTGAATCAATGTCAGGATTCTCAACTACAGGAGCCACAATTCTGACTGACGTTGAATCGATGCCCAGGGGGATACTTTTCTGGAGAAGCCTTACCCAATGGCTTGGGGGAATGGGAATAATCTTTTTATCTCTTTATGTACTGCCGCTGTTTAAGGATATTAATATTCAGCTGACAACAACAGAGTTTTCCGGACAGCCTTCCGATAAGTTACACCCCAGAACTGTCGATACAGGTAAAAGACTAATTGCGATATATGTCATTCTGACACTAACTGAAGCTATATTACTTGCTGCCGGCGGGATGTCAGTTTTTGATGCAATTTGTCATTCTTTCGGGACTTTATCGACCGGAGGATTCTCCACGCACAATAACGGGCTTTCCGCATATTCTTCACCCTTCATTAAGGTGGTTATAACCCTGTTCATGTTTATAGCCGGCACAAACATGGCAGTTGTTTACTTTGGAATAAAACGTAATTTCAGAAAAATAATCAGAAATAATGAATTTGTCTTTTATTTTGTTATTTGTCTCGTTTTCAGCATACTGGTCTCAATAGTCCTTCAGCAGAACAGCGTATATTCAACCCGGGATTCGATCATAAACGGAACATTTCATGCCATTTCAACAATAACAACAACAGGTTATTATACAGATAATTATAACCTCTGGGGCAATTTTCTGATATTGATATTATTCATTCTTATGTTTACCGGCGGCACCGCCGGATCAACAAGCGGAGGGGTAAAGATTGTACGTCTTATGATCATGACAAAGAATAACCGGATGGAGCTGAGGAGGCTGATTCACCCAAACGCTTTTATTCCTGTCAGACTTGACCGCAGAATTGTTCAGCAAAATATTGTTTACAACGTGCTGGTTTTTGTGACGTTATATTTCCTTATAATCTGTATGAGCGCCATTGTGATATCCTTTATGGGTTACGATATTATCACCTCCTTCGGAACTTCTGCAGCCATGCTCGGGAATATCGGTCCGGGTCTCGGAACTTTTGGTCCCTTCACAAACTATTCTGCATTGCCGTTAGCCGGTAAGTGGTTTATGACTGCATTAATGCTTTTGGGGAGACTTGAGTTAATGACAGTTCTGATACTTTTTTCAAGAAGTTTTTACAGGAAGTAGCTATTTTACAGTTCAAGCTCACCGAGCCCCTGTCTTACAATTACGAATTGTTCGCCTGTACAATCGACTATCGTTGATGCCTCATTGTTACCAAAACCGCCATCAATAACTATATCAGCAAAATAGTGGTATTTCTCATGGATCAGCTCAGGATCGGTTGTATATTCGATAACCTCATCCTGGTCATGGACTGAGGTGGTAATTATTGGTCTTCCCAGCTCACGGACCAGTTCCAGTACGATGTTATTGTGTGGAATCCTTATACCCACCGTTTTCTTCTTATTCTTGAACATTTTGGGTATCTGGTTATTTGCCTGAACTATGAAGGTGAAAGGGCCGGGAAGGTTTCTCTTAAGAAGCTTGAAGATATTATTATCCCGGATAATTGTATATTCTGACAGCCGGCTCATATCATGAAAGATGAGAGACATATCGGGATTAAGAGGATTAAGTCCTTTAAACCGGGCTATTTTTTCAATAGCCTTTGTTGCATTTATATCGCACCCCATAGCATAAACAGTATCTGTCGGGTAGATTATTATCCCGCCCTGTTCAAGCACATCCACTACCTTCCTGATATGTTTTATGTTAGGGTTTTCCGGATATATTCGAATCAGCATGGTCTATTTAAAATTTTGGCAAAGAAAGTAAAAAGTACTTAAAGTGCCTAAAGTTTGGAGTGCCTAAAGTTAGAAGAACTTTTAACTTTAAGTACTTTAGGCACTAAAAAAGGGTAAGCTACTTATATCGCACCGCTACAACCGCCTACCCTTGCTACCTTCCGGTCCTGGGGGAGTTCAGCAGGAGCTGGTCGTATAAGACTTACCCGGTGCAAAAATACGAACTTTTTATCGTTGCAGCAAAATAATAATTCCATTTCATCAATTCAGCCATTTACATTTTTCCACTATATTTGTTTGTGATTAAACAGACCGTAAAAAGAAATTTAAAAACAAAACCATGGTAGAGAAAGTATCTGTATGGAAAGCAAACTTAAACAGTGGTTTAATAATGGGCCTTATAGGTGTTGTATATTCACTGGTAATATATTTTCTTGATCTTACATTTAACAGTATACAGGGATTTGTCTTGCTTGCAATTCTGATTTTTCTTTTGTTTTACCTGATTAAATCATACCGTGACAATTATCTCCATGGATATATCACTTACGGTCAATCGCTTGGTGCCGGGGTTGTTATTTTCCTTTATTATTCAATCATTATGGCAATTTTCACTTATATCCTTTATAAATTTATTGATACAGGTCTTACTGCCAAGGTTCTTGCCTTTACTGAAGAGAGATTAGTTAACAGGGGGAGGATGCCTCAACAGGCAATAGATGCAGCAATGACAATTAAAAAAAAAATCATGATCCCGGAAATAATGGCACCGGGAAGTATACTGAATAACATGTTCTCGGGCACGATAATATCTCTGATAGTCAGTATATTTACAAGAAAAGAGGGAAATCCTCTTATGGATGCTCCTTCAAATTAACCTGAAAAGCTTTTCAAATGGATCTTTCTGTCGTAGTTCCTGTGTTCAATGAAGAAGAATCACTTCCAGAACTTACAGCCTGGATTGAGAAGGTCTGTAAATCTGTTGATCTCTCCTTCGAACTTATTTATATTGACGATGGAAGCAGCGATTCGTCATGGAATACTATTGAGGGTCTGAGCAGAGAAAAAGACTTTGTCAAAGGGCTGAGATTCAGAAGGAATTATGGCAAAGCAGCGGCGCTGCATACAGGGTTTCATGAAGCATCAGGGGCGGTTGTCATTACGATGGATTCTGATCTGCAGGACAGCCCCGAAGAGATTCCGGAACTTGTCAGGATGATACAGGTTGAAGGATATGATCTTGTATCCGGCTGGAAAAAGAAACGGTTTGATCCATTTGTAAAAAGGATATCAAGCAAGTTCTATAATCGTACCGCCAGATGGTCATCGGGGATTAAGCTGCACGATTTTAACTGCGGGCTGAAAGCTTATAAAAATGAGGTAGTCAGGAGCATTGAGGTTTTTGGCGAGATGCACCGATACATTCCAATGCTTGCAAAAGAGGCAGGATTCAGGAAGATCGGAGAAAAAGTTGTCGAACACAGAGCAAGAAAATATGGTGTTACGAAATATGGCTTTGACCGTTTTATAAAAGGCTATCTCGACCTGCTTACAATCGGATTTATCACGCGTTTCGGCAAGAGTCCGATGCATCTTTTCGGTTCACTCGGGACACTGATGTTCCTCATAGGATTTGTTATGGCCGGATTTCTTGGCGGAAAGAAACTCTGGTACGTATCTCATCAGCTCAGGGCTCCGCTTATTACGGAAAGCCCGTATTTTTATATTGCCCTCACAGTTATGGTTATCGGGACCCTGCTGTTTCTTACAGGTTTCCTGGGAGAGCTTATTAACAGGAATTCATCAGAGAGGAATAAATACCTCATTAGGGACAGAGTAAATATATAGGATCTAAACTGTAAGATCCGGCAGATCCCGGGATGCACTTAAATAATCTTCAGGTATTCCTATATCAATAAAGTATGTATCTGACAGAAAGTAAGCTATGAAATCTTTGCTTGCATATTTTTCCAGAATATCCTTTTCGAAAGAGAACACTTCGCCGGGGGTATTTTTAATCAGCCATTCCTTATCCAGAATATAGACTCCTCCGTTTATTAATCCAGCCTCACAATATTTTTTCTCATTAAACGATTTTATCCTGTCATTCTCAGTTGTTACACTACCATACCTGTCGAAACTGACCATTGGCTTCAGGGCAACAGATAAAACCGGTTTGCTTCTGTTAAATGATTTTGTGAATGCAGAAAGATCAACATTGAAAAAGGTATCACCATTCAGAACATAACAATATTCTGAAGAGATGGCCAGTGCAGCTTTTAAAATTGCACCACCTGTTCCAAGAGGCTTATTTTCAATTGAATATGCAAGCTCTATTCCTTTATAAGATTTACCAAAACGTGATAATATAGCTTCGTGTTTATATCCGACTGCCAGAACTACTTTTTCAATATCGTATTTAAAAAGGTGTTCTAAAATATATGTAAGAAATGGCTTTTTTTTGATGGGTGCCATTGATTTTGGCATTTCATCTACCAATTTCTTAAGCCTGGTACCAAAACCGCCGGCCAGTATGATTGCCTCTTTAATCATATCGGTTTAATAGGTCCAGGTCTCAAGACCCTGCATTGTAAACTCATACCTCCTGGCATGTCCGCCAAACTGCTCCAGTGCGTTTATTACATTATATCTGCTAACACCGGGACAATAGAAAAACATAAATCCACCCCCTCCTGCCCCGCTGATCTTTCCTCCCGTAGCACCAGCTTTAATGGCAGCATCATATATCTTATCGATCCGGGGATTTGTTATACCATTGGCCATTTGCTTTTTATGTTGCCATGAGAGATTAAGCAGCTCGCCCATCAGATCGAGCTCTCCTTTCAAAATGGCCTCTTTCATCTTCACTGCCAGCTCTTTGATCTTATGCATCGCCTCAACAGATTTGGATGAACCTTCATTTACATTACGCTGCTGGGTCTCAATTATTTCCGATGATATTCTGCTTGTTTCTGTATAAAAAAGTATGATATTATTGGATAATTCATTCAATACCTGATCTTTAACTCTTAAAGGGTTTACAATAACCTTTCCATTGTTGAAAAACTCCATAAAATTGACTCCTCCGAAAGTTGCTGCATACTGATCCTGCTTTCCTCCTGCCATTCCAAGATCCTTTCTTTCGATGTCGTAAGCAAGTTTTGCAAGTTCGTATTCGCCTAACGGTAGCTTAAGCCATTCTGTAAATGCACCCAGAACAGCTGTTACAACTGTCGAAGAGGTTCCAAGTCCGGAGCCTGCAGGAACATCAACATAAGTTGTAAGGGTGAATGACAGGGGTGGCAGGTTATAATCTTTTATTATCCTGTTATAAACACCTTTGATCAGATCCAGCTTTCCGTCAATTTTAAGATTGGCTGAAGCCGGGAGCCCAATATTTGTATTCTTATCTACCGACCTGATTATGATCTTATTATCTGCCCCTGGCTCTATTGTGGCATATGCATACAGGCTTACCGTTGCGTTAAGAACCGCACCGCCGTAGATATCGGAATAGGGTGAGACATCTGTTCCACCACCGGCAAGACCAAGCCTAAGGGGTGCTTTGCTCCGTACTATCATTGTCTAAACTGTTATTATAAACTTCAAGTATCGAGGATGTCATCTTACTCCATGAAAATTTTTTCTTCTCATCGATAACATTCCTCGTAAATTGTTCCTTCCTGTTATTGTCAAAATAATCGGCAATAGAATCTGCAATTTCTTTCGGATCAGGTTTAACAACATAACCACATAGCCTGTCAGGTACAATTTCTCTTAATCCACCAACATCTGTTACCAGCATAGGCTTTTCAAAGTGATATGCTATTTGCGTTACACCGCTTTGGGTCGCGTTTCTGTAAGGCTGAACAACCAG
>Ga0315295_10005730_pt1 | contig 10601 bp, 8 predicted proteins | sample YL17G14_0_MG_FD_204453 | JGI IMG/M metagenome (GOLD analysis project Ga0315295, IMG submission 204453) | Sediment microbial communities from Yellowstone Lake, YNP, Wyoming, USA - YL17G14_0 | ecosystem: Environmental > Aquatic > Freshwater > Lake > Sediment | place: USA: Wyoming | collected...
CGCAAGGTCGGCTTCCGGGCTGGTTTGTCCCAACTTGAGCTCCACAGCGCACAACCGGCCCGTTCCTGGCTGTCGGAGAACGGCATCCAGCCTGCCCTGGAGGATGACTGTATCCTGCCACGTTGGATCGGATAGTTCAGCCTGACAATCCAGTTCATTCTCCGCAAAGATGAACCGGCGCAGCTCTTCGATGGCCTGAGCCGGCTGGCTCTGTTGGAAAAGGACATCACAGATCCATTTGCAGAGGTTCTTCACCGCTCTCCAGTAATTAAGAACTTCGGCCGTATTTCCTTGCAGCTTGGCCTGATGCTCAACCATTTGGGGCCCAACGCACCAGAGGTAGGAATGTCGAATGAGCTGGGATTCCCAGGAGGCCAGATCGCGGTCGGCTTGCTCCAAAGGGCGAGAAAGATTAACTTTGGGATCGGGCCCCGTCAAAAGTCTGAAGGTTTCGTGGAAAAGATAGCCGAGCAAGGCCGTGGAGGACTCTCCCGGACCTGGGGCTTGGAAACCACCTGCGGCAAGATATATGGCTTTTCGTACTTCACTGACCGTTAGAATTTTCGGCATGCCTTCCTCTTCATGTGCGACTCACAGCTTCGGGATTAAGAAAGAGGACAGCGGGGGGCCCGGCAAGAAGGCCAGCCACATCAGGGGTTTCTATGACCAATCGAGCCAACTCTCCTTCAGGCATTGATAATTTTTGCGCTGCATCTTCTAAAGGCATCATCCATTGGCCGATTAGGTTTTCCAATAATTTATCCGCCCAGTCCTCCCCTCGGGGCACGGCGACTTCCTGGCAGGCATCGATGAGCTCTTGTAGATGTCTGGGAGTCTTCTCCATAAGCCATTTTTGAAGCTCTCCCATGGATACGGTGGAATCCCCGATGGTTAAATCATTCTCGGCCGCTTTGTTCCAGAGCTCGCGAAGCACGTTCAAAGCCGCATAGGCCTCCGCCGGCGGGCGAACGACTTGCGTTCCTTTTTGTTTAAGTTCACGTAGCCTCTGCTGGGTTACCGTGGCTGTTGTCGAGATGGGCAGCCTTCCATCCCGTAGGAATATCAACCTGGTAACTCTTTTCTTATCCACCAATTCCTGCAACCGCCCCAGGTGCTTGGCCAGACTGGTCATATTTTCCGAGTTGGATACACTGATCCCCACCTTTTGATTTCTGCCTTCCATTACGACATGAAGATCTCTTTCTGTACCCCGATGAATCTTATAACCCTTAGGAGGTCTAACCTGTAAAATTTTGAGTAGCCCGTCTTCATATACCCCTTCGTCCAGACGGGTGATGGGTTTTTCTAATGCCTTTTCAACCTGCTGCTTCCAGTAGTTGGTTATTATTTCTTCAATCGGTTGAGGCAGCCTTAAAGGTCGGAACGGAAGCAATAAATTATCAAAAATATGTCTCGCCTTATTGATGAGCTCACGAGCTGATAAGCCCCCGATAGGGATAAGCTGTTCGATTTGCTCGGCGGTAAATGGCCAGAGGCCTCCTCGGCCAGGATTCTTTTGCTTGATATCAAGTAGTTCTCTTTGAGTTGTTAGGCGAAATTCGATCAGACGTTTTGCCGAATCTTTGGTTAGCAGATCCAGGACAGATTCGTCCTGAGCGATTCGGTGATAGTAGGATTTGTGCAGCGCCTCATCCAGGGTACCCAGAAAAGAAGTTTGAACCGCGGTAAGGATCAATAAATTCTGGCACTCGCTCATGAGGTTAACAGTATTATTGCCAAAAGTCCGAAGCCCATCCAGATCTTTCACCGTCAGTTGCAATCCCTCGATTTGATCAAAGGCCATAATAATTGTGAAACGCGGCCCAGCTAACTGGCAGAAAGTCAGCACCGCTTGCCTGGCCCGTTCCTCATCATCCAGGCTCTGTTTTACCCCCAATACCTTTAAATCCTCTTCCGGGAGGTCCCTCCCGATAAGGTAGGCATAGGCTATACTCCGGTTATTCCAGGTTAAATAATGGCGCAGTACCTTCATTACATCCGGATCTAACCTGAATTGGACCGTTAAATTATTAAAAGTTGGTTGCAACCTTTGAAATAGAGGTTCACCTGGTGGGTCCTTTTTGCAAATATGCGTCCACCACCGGGCCAATTCTTGGGTCGAATCCAAAGGCCTTCCCATAAGATGCCGAGTCAGGGCTTCTTCGATTTGGGTAAGGGGCCCTTGCCCTGGACCTTCCTCTTTGAGGCCCTCCCCCTGAATCTCTTTAGGAGGTATGTCTGACTGTTTGGATCTTTGACAAATATCGTAAAAAAATCGTTCTAGGAGATGACGCCAAAAGCGGCCTGGTCCAGTGAATGGGGGAACGTAAATAAACCAGGTTCGCGGTTCTTTTTGGGTAAAGAACCTGAGTCGCTGGAGAAGGTGGGTTTTCCCCGATCCAATTGCCCCGTGAAGAATCAGGCCTCTAGACTGGTTCCATCGATATACTGCCTCTATGGAATTTAGACAACTCTGAAATGCCTTTTTGTTAATATCCGGGACATCCTGAAAGGTTTCCTGCCAGGGAGAATCCACCCGATCTTGAAGAAATGGGTTCAGGAGCCCCGCTAATAGTTCTTGGATTTGTTGCTGATTGAGCACAGGTTATTCCACCCGGATTCCAATAGCCATAAAATAGCTACCGCGCTGGTTATCGATCATGGCCTGGCGTTGTTCTTCGGTCAGCTCCGCAGGAAGAGAGTGGGATTGTAATTGGACTTTTTCCAGTTTAGCCAGATGCAAAATAGTCTGATCGAAGGATTCCTTATTGGGAAAGAATTCGCTCAGTGCTTTTCGCAGGTCTGGAATATAAACGAGGGCGCCTTGGGCCGCGGCTGGTTTAAGACTTCTCATGGCTCTGAAAATGACCCTTTCCGTCTCCTCAGGTGAAAGAAGAGGTTGCTTTCCAGGTGGTAATGGCTTGACGTATCCCTGGATAGCTTGCAGAATAGACTCTGTCCCAAACCCAAGCTTCCCTCCTTTTTCAAAGAGCTTTCTAATTTCCGTGGATAGAAAATCTACTGGGTTGGGGTCCTGCAACCCAAGACGCTTTCCTTTGAGCGGAGGATGCCATTTGATGGCCCCGCTTTTAATAAGCGGTTCCAAAAAGCTAAGAAGATATTTATTAATATGAGAAAGGAATTTCTTTTTAATTTCGGCTGGGCTAAGGGGTTGATTCTTTAGAATCTCCTGGACTTCACCGGCCACGAGTGGCTCCAAGGGTTCAAGGGAATAAATGGGAGCTGGAGGCTTCTTCGCCTTTCCCAGGGGAGGATTCCATGCATAGATCTTTCCTACAGAAAAAGGAGCTTTTAGGCGGGATTTGATTTGATCTTTTGATATGCGGTGAGATGGCGGAAGATCTCTTCGAATCTTATCGGCGGATAGGCCAAATCGATTCCGGGATAATATCTTTAGGATGAGCTCATCGACCTCACCGAAGTCAAGAGGGATGGGAGAAGGCTTTCTTTTCATTCGGGCCTGCCCTGAGGGGTCTTTTAATCAATTCTAATTTAGAGACTTTTCTCGCCCAAGTCAAGCTCAACCAGCAAAACAGCTTGACTCGCCAGAAGTTCTCTGGTAGGAAAAAATTACTAGAAGATTTGAGGAGGAACAAATGACTTCAAGAGAAAGAGTCCTCACCGCTCTCGCTCGGAAGCAACCCGACCGCGTTCCCTGGGTGGAAAGCAGCGTCCACAACAATCTGGTCGAGAAACTTCTGAAACGGACCGATTTTGAAAAGGCCTCGGTGACCCAGCTCTTTACCCAGCCGGGGGCCCGGTTCTCCCCGGCGGTCTTCGAGGTTCTGGCCATCGATAACACGAACTTCAGCGTGGCCCCGCCCCGCTTCGTCAAGAGCCAGAACGTGGAAGGAATGGACATCATCATCGACGGCCTGATCAAGACGGAAGCGGACCTAGCCAAGATCGTCCTGCCCGATCCCGAATCCGACGATTTCTACAAACCGGCGCGGGAATTTGTGGCCAAATACAAGGAAAGCAACAAGGCTCTCTGCATTACCACCCGCATGGGGGTGAGCAACACTTACCTGAGCATGGGGATCGAACACTTCAGCCTCCAGCTCTACGAAAACCGCGATTTTGTCCTTAAAATGATGGACATCTTCATCGACTGGGCCTGCAAAGCAGTGAAGAAGATCAACGAACTCGGCTTCGACTTCATGATCGTTCCCGAAGACCTGGCCTGGAAGCAGGGACCGATGTTTTCCCCCAAAATGTTCCGCGAGCTCTTTCTCCCCCGCATGAAGAAGGTTGCCGAAAACATCAAGATCCCCTGGATCTACCACAGCGACGGGAACCTGATGCCCATCCTCGACGACCTTCTCACCCTGGGGATGAATGGGCTGGCCAACATCGAACCCAACGCCATGGATATTAACGATCTCAAGAAAAGATACGGCCACCGGATCTGCCTGGTAGGGAATATCGATCTTCACTATACCCTTACCCAGGGAACACCGGAGGAGACCGAGGCGGAAGTCAAGAAGAGAATCCAGGAAGTAGGCAAAGGAGGGGGCTACATTCTGGCCAGCTCCAACAGCCTCACGGGGTACTGCAAGCCGGAAAACGTCCTGGCCATGCACCGCGCCCTTCTTAAATACGGGAATTACTGAAATCCTTCCAGGCATAGAAAGGAGGCAATCATGAAAAAGGGATGGCAATTTCTCGCTTTCTTGGCTTTCCTGTTGATTTCTTTCCTGCTGATGGTTTCTTTCGCTCAGGCCGCTCCCAAGCAACTCCGCCTCTGCCATAACAGCAACATTGACTCGGCCACGGACAAGGCCTCCCACCGGTTTGCCGAGCTGGTGGAAAAGAAAACCCAGGGGCAGCTGAAAGTCATCATCTACCCCCGGAATCAACTGGGGGGCAACCGAGAACTCCTGGAGCAGGTGAAGATGGGGTCTCTGGATATGACCCTCATGGGGCTGGGAACCATGGGATATATGGTGGAAGAGTACAACTTCATGCAGATCCCCTTCGCTTTCCGGAGTCAGGATCACATCCACAAGGTCCTGGACAGTGAAATCGGGAAAACGATCGAAAAAACAGTGGGGGCCAAGGGATTCTTCCTTCTCAACCAGAAGTGGGACCGACTGCCGCGACATATCGCCGGGAAAAAGGCGATCTATAAAATCGAAGATCTGAAGAATTTAAAGATCCGGGAGGGAACTCCAGCCTTTCACGAAGGAATCAAGCTCTTCGGAGCCTCCCCGGTGAAAATCGATCTAAACGAAATGTTCATCGCCCTGCAGCAGGGAATCGTGGACGCCGTAGAGCTCCCCCTGGATTATATCTACGATTACAGCATCCATGAAGCGGGCAAATTTCTATCCCTGACCTACCACACTTATGGCACCCAGTTCATCGCCATGAACAAGAAGGCGTTCGATTCTCTAACCCCGGATATCCAAAAGGCCCTCCTGGAAGCGAGCCAGGAAGGGGCGGATTTCAACAACCAGCTCACCTGGCCCCAGGAAGACGATTACATGAAAAAGATCGAGAAAGCCGGGGTCAAGATCCATAAGCCTGAATACAGCCAGTTTCCCAAAATTTTAGGAGCCAATGTCGCCGCCCTGGAAAAGAAGTGGCCGGCCTGCAAAGGGCTCTTCGCTAAAATCCAGGCGGTGAAATAGCTCGACGACCCCCCCCCGATATTATGGAGAAGACCCTGAAACCCAAAACCGGCTGGAAAGAGTATTACGCCCTGCTGTTGGTCATGACCAGCTTCGTGGTGCTCATGACGGAGGTTGTACTCCGGTATGTGATCGGTTCTTCCATGGAATGGACGGATGAAATCTCCCGCCTCCTCCTGGTCTGGATGACCTTCACCGGAATCGGGCTGGTGATTCTGGAGCGGAAAGAGATTTTCGCCCAGGTTTTCAGCCAGAAGCTTTCCGCCCGGACGAAAAATCTCTGGTCCTTCTTCATCGACCTGCTGGTTTTCGCCTTTAACCTCTTCTTGATCATCTACGGGATTCAGATGACCCACTTCTCCTGGGATATGAGAAGCGAAAGCCTGGAACTTCCCTTCAGTTACTTCTACGTTTCCATTCCTTTCGGCGCGCTGCTGGCGGTATTTTATCTGGGCAAGAGGATCAGGAAAAACTGGGCCGGTCTAGGGGGCAGCGAAAAATGACCGGGACCCTTTTGCTTCCCCTGCTGATTTTCTTCATCATCTGCGAGATTCCCATCGCCATTTCCATGGGGCTCGCGGGGATTATTTATTTCCTGGTAAATGACATTCCCCTGGGAACCTTCCTCCAGCAAACCCTGGCCGGGGCGGACAGTTTTGTCTTGATGGCCATCCCGCTCTTCATGTTCGCCGGGGAGCTGATGAATGAAGGGGGATTGACGCCGCGCCTGGTTCGTCTGGCGAATGCCTTTGTGGGCCATTTTCGGGGAGGACTGGGGATGGCCACGGTTATTGTCTGCATGGTCTTCGCCGGAACCTGCGGCAGCGCCGTCGCCGAAGCAGCCGCCGTGGGAGCCCTCTTAATCCCGGCCATGACCAGGCAGGGTTATCCGAAAGATCTGGCGGCGGCCATTACCGGGGCGGCGTCGGAACTGGGCCCGATCATACCTCCCAGCGTCCCCATGATTATCGCCGCTTCTCTGTCCAAAGTTTCGGTGAGCAAATTATTCATGGGCGGGATGATCCCCGGAATTTTGATCGGGCTTACCTTCATGGGGGTCACCACCATCCTGGCCCGCCGGGAAAGAATTCCCATCCTGCCGAAGGCCACCTTCAAAGAACGGATCGACAGCGTGAAAACAGGAATCTGGGCGGCCCTGGCCCCGGTGATCATCATCGGCGGGATGCTCGGAGGGGTTTTCACTCCAACCGAGGCAGCGGCCGTGGCCACAGCTTACGGCCTCTTTGTGGGTTTTGTTATCTACCAAGAGCTGAAGGTCTCCGCCTTACCCAGGATCTGCTATAAGGTCCTGATCTCTACCTCCACGGTGATGTATATCGTGGCCCTGGCCAAAGTCTATACCTTTGCCCTGACCCGGGAGCGGCTTCCGGAGCTGGCGGCCAATTTTCTGTTCAACATATCCTCCAGTGCTACCATCATCATGCTGGTCATACTGATTTTTATCATTATTCTGGGGATGTTTCTTTCAACGACTCCGGCCTTGATTCTTTCCATCCCCCTTTTCGTTCCCTTTGTGGACAAGATGGGGTTCGATCCCATCTGGTTTTATACCTTTGTAACCATCGCCCTTTGCATGGGGACTTTGACCCCTCCTGTGGCGTTGACCCTTTACCTGACCAGCCAGATGGCCGAAACCTCTCCGGAGAAGACTTTCGTCCGCATGGTTCCCTATCTGGCCTGCATGACCGCCATCCTGATCCTGGCCCTGTTCTATCCTCCCATCCTTACCTGGGTGCCCAGTTTGATCAAGAATTAGCCCTTCCCTCCCTTCACTTTTGATATCCCCTTTTGTTTCCGCCCGATGGTCAGGTCAGATTTCGCCGGCAGAATTGGCGGGGAGAAACTTTCTTCTGGGAGTCTTTGGACATCCCACAGAGGAGACGGGGCCGGTATTCAAGGGTTTGAAAGCAGAAAATGCGTAGGGGCAATTCATGAATTGCCCCTACAGGGAAATGAGAAATAAATCTCTAAGTTCCCGAACCTGTCAGATTAGGCAGCTTTGTAAACGCCCTTCCCGCCGATGATGACTTCTTCAACCTTAATGTCTTTAATTCTTTCCGGTGGCACGGTAAGGGGATTTTCGGCCAAAATCGTGAAATCCGCCAGCTTCCCCGCCTCAATCGAAAATATTGACTTGATCCCGGCAGGAATTTAAATTAGAATCCTCAAGAAAAGCTCAAACTGAGCAGACAGAGGAAGGGGAGTTTATGGAAAAATTGTATCTCTACCAATGGACCTGGGCTGAAATCAAAGATTATCTGAAGAAAGACAGCGTCATTATCGTCCCTTTTGGGTCCACAGAACAGCACGGCCTTCATCTTCCCCTAGGGAATGATGCTCTGGTGGCCAATCGCCTGGCCGAGGATGCGGCGCGGATCACCAAGACGATCGTGGCCCCTCCCTGCTGGTATGGGTGGTCCCCCCACCACATGGCTTATCCGGGGACCATCTCCATCACCCCGGAGACCCTGATCCGGGTGCTCTATGAGGTTCTGCGCAGCCTGATTTATCACGGCTTCAAGCGGCTCATCGTCATCAACGGTCACCGCATGGCCAACCTGCCGCCGCTGCAGATTGCCGCCACCCGCATCCGAAATGAGACCGGCGCCTATGTCACCATCGCGGATCCTTTCTATCTCGGGGACACGGTGTCCCGGAAGATTAAGGAATCTCCCCCGGGAGGAGTCGGCCACGCGGAGGAGCTGGAAACCTCCCACATGATGCACATCCATCCTGAACTGGTAAACATAAAGAAAGCGGTGAAGAATCTTCCCCCCAAGAAGAAATTCCATGTCCCCGACCCCTATGTCATAGCCGATCGGGCCCTCACCCCTTCATCCCTGGAGAGCTTCCGGAAAGCCACCGAGCCCAGCGGAGTCACCGGAGACCCGACTCTTTCCACGGCCGAAAAAGGGAAACGCCTCCACAAGGCCCTGGTGGAAAACCTGGTGGAACTGATTAAGCTGGCCCGCAAGGAGAAAGTGATCCTGAAGCCGGTAACTCCCTGTTTTTGATTGCGGATTTCGGATTGCGGATTGCGGATTTGTTGGGTTCCCAGCTCTCCGGACATTCCGTTATGGAACTGTTGAGTTTCGTTTGACAAAAAAAAGAATCTGGAGTATTTTAAAACCTTCAAAAGTCCAGAGAAGTTGACGAAAATAAAAAACATTCCATGGCTGGCGAAAATAATTTCCTTCTCACCATCCGCAACCTCCACACTTATTTTTTCACCGATGAGGGAGTGGCCAAGGCCGTCGACGGCGTGGACCTGGAGTTGAAAGAAGGAGGAACTCTGGGGGTCGTCGGAGAATCGGGCTGCGGGAAAAGCGTCACCGCCCTCTCGGTCATGCGTCTCATCCCCGATCCTCCGGGAAAGATCACCCAGGGAGAAATCCTCTTCGGCGGAACAAACCTGCTGGACCTTTCCGAGGCGGCGATGCGCAAGATCCGGGGCCGCTCCATCTCCATGATCTTTCAAGAGCCCATGACCTCCCTGAACCCGGTCTTCCAGATCGGCGACCAGATCTCGGAGGTCCTGCGTCTTCACGAGGGCATGTCCCGTAAAGCGGCCTGGGACCGGTCCGTCGAGATGCTCAAGATGGTGGGAATTCCCTCCCCGGAACGGCGGGTCCAGGAATATCCCCACCAGTTGAGTGGGGGCATGCGCCAGCGGGCCATGATCGCCATGGCCCTGGCCTGCAGCCCGAAATTGATGATTGCCGACGAGCCGACTACGGCTTTGGACGTGACCATCCAGGCCCAGATCCTGGAATTGATAAACCGTCTCCAGAAGGACAAGGGGATGTCGGTGATTCTGATCACCCACAACCTGGGGGTGATCGCCGAGACGGCCCAGAAAGTGGCGGTCATGTACGCCGGGCGGATCGTGGAGTATACCGAGGTAAAACCGATCTTTGGGAACCCGATGCATCCCTACACTCAAGGCCTTCTGAAATCGATCCCCCGATTGGATGAAGACCATGCCCGCAAGGCGAGGTTGGAGGCGATCCCCGGGTTGGTTCCTTCGCTGCTGGAACTTCCCCCGGGATGCAAGTTTTCCAACCGGTGTAAATATGTCTTTGAAAAATGCGGGGAAGAGCCGCAGTTGATCGAAGCAGAGTCTGGACATATGGTGCGGTGCTGGCTGCATGAGAAGAAATAGCGGTCAGCGGTCAGCCATCAGCGTTCCGCAGAAACAGAAAAACAGCGAACCTCGATGAACGCCAACGGAAATCTGGTTGAAGTTAAAGGGCTGAAGAAATTTTTTCCGGTGCGGGCTCATTTTTTGTCCCGGTCGAAGACCTTCGTCCAGGCCGTGGGGGGGGTCAGCCTGACCATCCGCCGGGGAGAGACTCTGGGGCTGGTGGGCGAGTCGGGGTGCGGCAAATCCACCCTGGGCCGTTTGATCCTTCGTCTCGAAGAGCCCACCGAGGGGAATATCTTCTTCGAGGGCGAGGATATTATTCAGTACGACTCCGAGCGGCTGCGCCAGCTGCGGCGGCAGATGCAGATCATCTTCCAGGATCCCTATTCTTCCCTGAACCCCCGCAAAACCGTCGGCTCCATCATCGAGGAACCGCTGATCATCCACAAGATCGGCACCCGGAAAGAAAGGCAGGAAAGGGTTATCAAGCTGATCGAGGTGGTCGGCCTGCGGCCGGAGCACATCAACCGCTATCCCCACGAGTTCAGCGGCGGACAGCGACAGCGCATCGGGATCGCCCGGGCCCTGGCCCTGAATCCCAAGCTGATCATCGCCGACGAGCCGGTATCAGCTTTGGACGTTTCCATCCAGGCGCAGGTGCTCAACCTCCTGGAAGACCTGCAGGACGAGTTTCACCTGACCTACCTCTTCATCGCCCATGACCTTCATGTGGTCGAGCATATCAGCGACCGGGTCTGCGTGATGCACCTGGGGCGGATTGC
>Ga0315295_10005731_pt1 | contig 10601 bp, 13 predicted proteins | sample YL17G14_0_MG_FD_204453 | JGI IMG/M metagenome (GOLD analysis project Ga0315295, IMG submission 204453) | Sediment microbial communities from Yellowstone Lake, YNP, Wyoming, USA - YL17G14_0 | ecosystem: Environmental > Aquatic > Freshwater > Lake > Sediment | place: USA: Wyoming | collected...
TCAATTGTCTAAGAATATAACGTTATTTTTTAAAGCTATCTAATCCTAATACAGACACATGAAACACATCGTTCTTCCCCGCGATACTATAGTGGGAAAAAACGTGCTAGAAAAAATAGCGGAGATTACTAAGGACTATGAGAGCATACTCGTGGTTACTGGCAAGACTACAGCGAAGATCGCCGGAGATAGAGTCGCGGACTTACTTGGCTGCGACTGTTCCGTCGTTGAGAACGGAGCCACTAACGACGAAGTGACCAAACTCCAGGAAAAGATCAGGGAGAACGAGATAACTGTCTCTGTCGCAGTCGGCGGAGGGACTATAATCGATGTGGCTAAACTCGCCGCCTTTAGGACAAGAACGGACTGGGTTAGTGTTCCCACGACGTGCTCTAACGACGGGATATCTAGTCCGGTCGCCTCTATCAAGAACAACGGCGCCAGCCTCTCGACCAAGGCCTGCGCGCCCATAGCCATTCTTGCTGACATGAACATCATAGGCAAGGCGCCTTACGCGTTCATACGGGCCGGTGTTGGAGATACTATCGCCAAATACTCAGCGGTTAGGGATTGGAAATTAGGCCATATAATCAAGGGCGAGTACTATGGCGATTATGCCTCGAGCCTCTCGATGATGGTCGCAGAGGTAGTTTTAAATAACGTGGCGGAGATAAAGGAACGGACCGATGTCGGGCTGAGCTGTCTTCTAGAAGCGCTCATCTCTTCTGGCGCGGCGATGGCGATAGCCGGTTCATCTAGGCCTGCGAGTGGGAGCGAACACAAATTCTCTCACGCATTAGATATGTTGGGTGGTTCTAAGGGGCTTCATGGCGACCAGTGCGGGATAGGCTGCATCATCATGTCCTATCTGCAGGGCGAGGACTGGAAGAGGATAAGGAGTTCTCTGAGAGCCGCTGGTTGTCCGACGACTGCTAAAGAGATAGGGATTGACGAGGCGCTGGCTCTCGCGGCTCTATTGAAGACAAAGGATATAAGACCTGAACGTTATACTATCGTGGAACATATCAAAATCGACAAGGAGATAGCAGAAAACGCATTGCACAACACGGAGGTTGTATGAATGAAAGTTTACGATAAACTTCTAGATGCTATAAAGAAGGACGGGGCTGCGCACTTATCCCTCATTGACCCGGATGAGATTAACGGCACTAAAGTCTGCGAGATGGCTAAAATAATCCAGAAATGCGGAAGCGATGGGATAATGGTCGGAGGCAGCGGGGTCGACCTAAACGCCACAGACACCTGCGTGAAGAACCTCAAGAAAGAAGTCGACATTCCCATCATCCTGTTCCCGGGAAACATCACAGGCATATCCGGCAAGGCGGATGCGATATTCTTCATGAGCCTGCTTAATAGTCGGTCAAACTACTGGCTCTCGCTGTCACAGGCGTTAGGGTCGTATTCTGTCAAGCAGTTCGGGTTAGAGGTCATACCGATGGGCTACATCATCGTCGAATCGGGCCAAAAGACCTCTGTCGAGTTCTATGGTGATGCTAATGCAATCCCACGAGGCAAGCCTAAAATAGCCGCAGCTTTTGCGCTGGCTGCCCAATATATGGGAATGAAAATCGTCTATCTCGAGGCCGGCTCCAGAGCTCTTGCGCCTGTCTCCAACGAGATGATAAAGTTCGTCAGAGGCATGATAGATATTCCTCTTATCGTCGGCGGCGGGATAAAGGACGGCAGCGTAGCCTACGAGAAAATAAAGGCCGGTGCCGACATCATAGTCACTGGGACTGCGATAGAGACGGCGAACAACTTGGAAGAGACGCTCAAGGACATAGTCGGCGGGGTCAAGAAAGCCGGGAAGGAAAAGTTAAAATAGCTTGTATGTTTTCTTCCTATCATGGTCGATGTAGTCTTTCTCGAAGGCCTTGTAATATCGATGCTAATCGGCGCTCTTCTCGGATTTGAGCGCGAGTACAGCAAAAAGCAGGTGGTCATAGGGCTGAGGAGCTTTTCTCTCGCCTCGCTCTTCGGTTTCTTGTCCATCATGCTCTCGAACATGCTTGCAAGCAGCCTGATCATCCTGCTGTCATTCGTCTTCATAGCCGGATTCACCGTCCTCATCTATTACACGACGAGCAGGCGGGGGAAAGACCTGGGTTTCACGACTTGCATCTCCCTGCTGATAACGTTCATGCTCGGCATCTTTGTCGGCCTGGGATGGAGGACCGAGGCCATCTTCTTGGGCGTCCTCATCTCCATAATCCTGTTCTCGAAAGAGAGGATGCACCAATTAGTCTCCCGGCTCAACCAGAAAGAAGTCGGGGACCTGCTCGAGTTTCTGGTCCTGCTAGGCATAATATATCCGCTGCTGCCTTCCTCGTTCGATCTGTTCGGCGTCAATGTCCAGCCGCTCACGATATGGGGGATTGTAGTCATGATTTCGGTCCTGAACTTCTGCGTGTTCATGGGCACGAGATACCTCCCTGTCCAACACAAGATAGAGCTGTTCGGCCTCCTGGGCGGCCTCATCAACACCCAGGCGATTATAGGCTCTCTAATGAACGTCTACAAGCAGAACAAGAAGATGTTCCAGAACGTCGCCAGCGGCTTTATCCTAATCAACATGGCCATGTATCTGAGGAATTTCATTCTGATAACGATAATCGCCCCGGCGGTACTGCTCTATGCCGGGGTCCCTGTCGTCCTTGTCTTGGCGACCCTGATCCCATTCTCGCGACTATTTCTCATGATGAAGCACAAGGAGGCCCATATAAAGATAGACTCGCCTTTCGGCGTCTGGCCCGCTGCTAAATTGGGGCTGGCAATCCTGCTGGTGTTCATACTCCTGGATTTCTCAATGACGCTGGGTGGCAATGCGCTCCTGATAACCTCCATCCTGGGCGGTCTGGTCTATTCGCTGGCGGTGTGCGTCTCTCTCGGGACCCTGGCCTTGAACAATGTGATCACTCCCCAGCAGGCCGCTCTGGCTTTCGTGCTGACCAATGCGGCGAGCGTGATAAGCAATTTCTTCGTGCTCTATGTCGCCGGCGGTAAAGAACTGGTGCCTAAAGTCAATAAGGCATTGTTCATCTCTGTGATCGCCTCTATCTTGGGGGTCTTCCTCAGCATAGCAGCTTTCTCGCTAGCCTAATGTCAGTAGATAGATGAACACGTCCCCGAACAACAGGTTCAGAACCAGCGACGCGAAGATATAGGGGACATACTTCGGAAGATCTTCGCACACCATGACCGTCGTTATCTTGTATTTTCTGGCGCGTTCTTTTATCTTCTTGAGCTCGAGCGTGGTGAAAGTCTTGCGCCATAATCCTAGCTTGGCGATAGTAGTCTTGCTCATCGACTCTACCGCTAGGACATCATCATCGTTCAGATAGGCTATTTTCTTCTTCCTGGCAAAGAATAGGACAACGATATCGTCCTTGAAAGGGATTATCATGAGGGCGAAGAACATCGGGATGAATATCAGCGCTATCGGCGTGGACTTCATGAACCAGATAAAGAGTATGGGAGAGAGTATCACGCAATAGACTAGGCCGGTTAGGATTTTCTTCTTATAGTCTTTTATCTTGTTCCTTTTGGCGGATATCTTCCTCAGGTACATGAGCGGTATGAACAGCATGAAGAATATTCCGGAGAGTATGAAGACAGATACTATTAACGGCAGCGCGGAGGATACGGGGTTGATGCCGATAGCCTCGGAGAGCGGCCTAAGAGAGGCAGGGTAATACGGTACCAGGAGGGTGAGGGCGGTGAACAGCTTGACGTCCCCGCCTCCCATCTGGCCGAAGATATAGAGTAGAAACCCTAAAGCGAACACTAGAATGCCTAATCCGATTATGGTGGCGGCCTGCCAGAAGGGGAAGCTGAACGCGACAAGAATAGCCCCTATGCCTATCATCGAGTGCGAGAGCCTATCGGATACATCGCCAGTCTTCAGGTCGGTGTAGGAAGAATAGGCGACTCCCAACAGCGCTACGATAACTCCTATTAATTCCAGCATATCACTCACTTATCTCTATCACATCAAGCTCTTTCACCAGGCAGGGCTTCTTGGTGACGGAACTGAACGAAGGCTCTGTTCTGCCATTATCGCCGCTGACCAGCTCCTTGATATAGGTGCCTGCCTGCGTCTTGATGACGGCCCTGAATCCGCCCTTGACCGGCTTGCTTTCAACGGAGATTATCTTTCTTTTCCTGATTTTGTCCGCTCTCCTGTGCAGCACTCTAGTTGGAGTACTCTGTGATATCAGCCTATCATGGAAATACTCCTCCAAGTTTTTTAAATCTTCCTGACTAATCCCCTTGCACTCTATCAACACATCGTAGGTCTTCTCATGCATCACCGATTTTATCGCCTGGACCTCTTTCCTGCTCGACGGTCGTAAGTCAGACACTTCGACTTTCTCTTTCGCGAACTGGTTGATTCTCTTCTCGAGCTTCTTCAGGTCTATCGCCCTCTTCCTGGGCTCGAATATCTCCAGCACGAACGGCCTGCCCTTGCCCAGCATCCTCGCGTCTATGTCCTCGCGCCCTTCGCCATGGAAGCTTGACGACTTTCCTCCAGTCTCCTCAAGGACTTTTTCGGCGATGAGCTCCTCTACAGTCTCCTTATACTGTTTTCCTGTATGGCCGCATTTGGGACAGCCCCTGCCGCCGCACTCGCGACAGGGCCACTTGGTCTGCGGTATCCCCCTGACCAGTTTTCTGTATCTGCCATAGATATAGAGCGGGTTCAGCTTCGTCTCTATCCTGGCTCTCTTGAAGGCTATCGTGAAAATGACATCCGGAAAACTGAATTCGGCGTTCTTCTTCGTCCATTCCCAGACCATCAGGCCGAATGTCCTGTTGATCTCTCTCTTTATCGGCTCGACGAACTCCATGCCTATCTCCTCCCAGAGCTTCTCCTCCCGCTCGATCAGCTTTTTGTCTATCTTGCAGCCGACTAGGTAGGTCTGGAAGTCATGCTTTTTGTATTCCTTCTTGAGCAGCTTCTCGTATTTGTCTAATTCGGTAAATATCCCGCCGCATAGGACACAGGTCTTTAGCAGCTTTGGCTTCAGTTTCTTCTTCAGCCCCCTTTCGATATCCTTCTCTGCCTTGGCTTTTCGTATGGCTGCTCCAATCTGGTCGTTAGAGTACTCTCGGAACTTGTTGCGGAACTGGCGGCCTAGGCAATGGTCGCAGACTTTCTTCGCTAGAATGATGTCTCTCGCTTCCAAAAGATTCATTGCATCCCCTTGAACTGCTTCATCAGGTTGCCCATCGGCCCGCCAATGCGCTTGCCTTTCTTGATCTTCTTCAGCATCTTCTTGCTCATGTCGAACTGTTTTAGCAGCTCGCGGACGTCTGTCTCTGGTCGCCCGCTGCCTTTTGCTATCCTCTTTATCCTTTCGCCCTTGATCATCGATGGGTCCTCGAGCTCTTTCTTGGCCATAGAATCCATGATGAACTTGTAACTCTTCATCTTCTCCTCGCTGGTCTGGACAAGCTCTTCGGGCATAGACGCCAGGCCGAGCATCTCGAACACTTTCTTGAGCGGACCCATCTTCTTCATAGCCTCTAACTGCTTATAGAAGGTTTTCAGCGTATAGTCCTCGCGCAATAGGTCTTCGGGCGAGAACTCTGATTCTTCGGCCGCTTCTTGCGCTTTTTTCATGAGCTCGCCCAAGTCGGGGAACCCTAAAAGGCGGGAGACGAACTTTTCAGCATTAAAAATCTCGAAGTCCTCCATCTTCTCTCCAGTCGAGATGAAGGTCACAGGGACTCTGGCCACATAGCAAGCGGATAATGCACCACCAGCTTTGCCAGAAGCGTCTGTCTTTGTGGCTATAACTCCCGTGAGCCCTAACGCTTCATTGAACGATTGCGCCTGCTTGACCGCTGTCTGGCCGATATCCGCGGAAATGACCAGATAAATCTCATCCGGCTTCAAAATAGACTTAATCTGCTTTATCTCATCAGTCAGTTCTTTGCTGAGAGAGTCGCGTCCTGCCGAGTCAACTATAACCAGATCATAGCCTTTCGTTTTGTCCAGGTTGTCCTTGAGTATCTTTATCGTGTTCTTCTCATTGTCTTCGCCAAAAACAGGCACCTTGACTTGCTGGCCAATCTGCTTCACCTGGTCATAGGCAGCGGGCCTCCAGACATCCGTAGTCAGGATGCACGTCTTTAGGCCTCTCTTTGAATAGAATTTGGCCAGCTTGCCGCAGGCGGTCGTCTTTCCGCTGCCAAACAGCCCGACTAGTAATATCTTGTGCTTGTCCATTCTGGGAGTATGGCTCTCTCCGCCCAGTATCTCAGTCAGCTCGTCGTAGATTATCCTTATCAGCTGCTCTTTCCGTGATAGGCCGGGCGGCAGCTTCTCGTCTTTCGCCTTTTCTTTGATGTCTTTCGATAGTCTTTGGACCAGTTCTATATTAACGTCGGAAGAAATCAGTATTCTTTGGATGTCATTGGCTATCTCTTTTATCAGGCTATCGTCTACCGTTCCGGCCCTGGTAATCTTCGCCAGGACCTCTTTCATCTTGCCCAGCATAACTACACTTTCTTTCCTTTCTTCGCGAACCAGTATGTTATGAGCGAGAGCCGCATTCCCGGCTGGAGCTCCCTCGGTGTCTTTGCCGCCATTTTCTCTTGTCTTTTGATGTACTCGTTAAGCTCCCTTTTCTCCCCTGGCGTCAGCTTCTTGATATCTCTTTCGAGTCTCGCTCTCACGGCTCTGCACTGTTCCATCGATAGCTTATTCGGCAATGAAACAGTCCTTTTCTTCGTTACTCTCTTCGGCATCAAATCACCTTCTCTATGAACCAATTCTCATCAAACTGCACTATGTTGTCCAGCTCTTGGCCGGTAGTGATGAACAGGACGGGCTTCTTGACAACATAGGCCACGGATAATAGGCTGCCGCCCTTGACATCACAATCGACTTTGGTCATTATAATCCCGTCAAGCCCTATCGCCTCATTGAACTTTTTCGCTTCCTCTAACGCAGCATTGCCAGCTAGAGCTTCCCCGATATAGATTTTCATGTCCGGTTTAGCCACGCGGACGATCTTTTTCATCTGCTCCATCAGGTTGACATTGAGCTCGCTACGGCCGGCGGTGTCTATCAGGACCGCATCGACCTTATGCGCTTCGGCGTATTTTATCGCATCGAAGCAGACGGCAGCAGGGTCGCTACCGTAGTTCTGCTTTATGACCTTCACGCCGACCAGACCAGCTATCTTCTCAACCTGCTCTATAGAGGCGGCTCGGAACGTGTCGGCCGCTGCTATCACTGACGATAGGTGGTTTTTCTGCAGGTATTTGGCCACCTTGCCTATAGTACTGGTCTTGCCATGACCGTTAGGACCGAGAAACAATATCACGTATGGTTTTTTACTAGAGACCCGGGCAAGCAGATCTATCTTCTCCTGCTTTAGCACGTCTCTCAGGCTGTCCTTTATCGCCTGCTTCGAGACTATCTTGACATCGTCCTTGCCCGATAGCTCTTTTCCGACCAGCCTCTTCTTTATGTCTTCGGAGATCTTCTCGGCGACGGAGATAGCAACGTCGGCCTCCATCAGCGAGAGCGTGAATTCCTCTAACAGGCTGGCTATGTCCCCCTCTTTAATTATAGCCTTCCTGACGATGGCCTTCTTCAGTTTAGTTCCTATCGTCAGTCGTGGCTCTATCTCTCTTTTCTCTTCGGCAGAAACAGGCTTCTCAGCGATCTTCTCTAAACTCTCTTCCTCTTTCTTAAAAAATCCGCTAATCTTCTTCTTCAGGAAATCAAACATATTGACCAACACTGCTCTACAGTTGTTCGGTCAGGCCAGGAATGAAGCTAACCAGTCAATGAGCGCGCTTTTTCAGCCAAGTCGCTGTACTGCTTCTCCAGGTTGGCTAACAGGCCCTGGTAATTGCCTATATTGGCCCTTACGTCGGCCTCTCGCGACTGCAGTATCCTCTCGGCGTCAGCAATATCTTTTTCGATGATAGCGCCGGCCCCCACATCCACCAATAGGCAATCCTGCTTGGCTAGAGTCCCTTTCGCGAACATGCCCGAGCCTAATGGATATAGCGAGCTGACGTCCTTCTTCAAATCTTTAATCGACTCCAGAGAGTTCTTGGTCGTCCCTATCTCAATCAGACCGCGCTCCATGACCTGTAATTGGCCCTGGACCGCAGCGATCTGGCTCTCTAGATACTTGAGGTTGACCAGGATCTCTCTCATCTGGTTTTCCTTGTTTTTCTCTGTCTTTTCCGCCATTTTTTGTTCACCTATAGATTATCTCTATTTGTGCATAAAAACCTCGTCTACGCGCTGCATTTCAGGCCCGCTGGTGTGTTTCCCCACTATGACCCCGCGTTTGTTGCCTATGATGCCCGACTTGACCAACGGGTCGCCGAAATTCAGCGTTCCTATATCTCCCTTTACTTTGAGCACGGAATGTATCTCTTCCAGCTCTTTCTGGGACGCGTCGCGGTGGGCAAGGAAGCCGTGATTATTAGAGTATATGGCCGAGCCGATCAGGTCGGAATCAGCGACCTTAATCCGCTTGGCAGGTATCTCTTCCACGCTCTTTATATATCGGCTGCAGACAGCGCCGTGGTCGTTCAGCGAGATCAAGTTGCCTAACGCCGTGTACTTCTCGCTCAGCTGGACCACTTCCGGGACATGCTCTTTCAGGACTTTGATCTCCTCTGCCTCTATTATGTCCGAGACTATTATCTTAGAATTATTAATACAAGCGAAAATGCCCAATAAGGAAGTTCCGGCGAGACTGGTCCTGACAACGCTGACCCCGAACTCTGCCTTCAGAAGATGCTCGAACTTAGGCGAGGTAGAGTAGGGAACAAAGGCTACGTGGTCGTTCAAAAGACAAAACACCCCTATGTGCGGCGACCCGTTGAACTCCGACTTTATTATCATATCACTCGACAAAATAGGCTCTAGCAAAGTCCTTGTAGACCTTTACGTTGAGCTTTATCTTCCTGGGCGGGTTCTTTATGCCTCGTTTCCAGATCGCTTTGTTCACCGAGAGCTCTATTTTGGTGTCCTTCTTTATGTGCCTCTTCAGCTGCTCCTTCAGGACTCGTACAGCCGCCTTAGCCCTCCTATTCCTTGGAGCCTTCCACGCCTCGCGCAAGGACAGGGTGATGACCTTCTCCTCAAGGACTTCCTCTGGCTTTTTCAGCTCTTTCTTCGCCTCGGGTTTCTTCTCTGGCTTTTTCTCTTCCTTCGCCGGCTTTGCCTCGGCCTTAGACTCTGGCTTTTTCTCTTCTACCTTGGTCTCGGCCGTCTCCTCTTTCTTCTTCTCGGCTTTCTCTTCCTCTTTTATCTTCGCTTTCACTTCTTTCGCGACATCTGCTTTCTTTGCCATAATCATCACTTGGATTTCTTATTGAACTTTGGGTTCCTATGTTTGACCAATCTGGCGGCTTTCTTCTTGTGCTGGGTCTTCAGCCGCAGCTTGTCGAAGCGCCAGTTCCTGCTCTTGCTTCGTCTTATGTCTCGGTCTTTAGTCCTCAGATAGACCCAGACCGGCGCTTTTTTGTTCTTCATCTTCGCCCTGACCAGATGCTCCTTGAACTTCTTGTCCTTGTGTCTCGCCATATGCTCACTTTCTTATGATCTTTGTCTCCCGTCTTGACGACAGTTTTGTCAATATCTGCTTGAACAGCTCTTCGTTGATCTGTTGCTTCAGCTGGCCCGTCTGATATAGGTAGGCAAGCATGGCCTCTATCTTCTCAGCCTGAAGCGGGTTTGCCGCCCTTATGTTCCCCAGCCTTTCCAGGGCCTTCGGGTCCAGCAGCTGTTGTACCAGCGTCTGCCTTTGGAGCTCTTCTTGCTCTCTTTGCCCCTGTTCTTGCAACCTTTGCTGCAGCTCGGCCAGTTTTCTCCTCTTCAACTCTTCTAGTTCGCTCACGTTTCTCCCCTTTGTAGAACTCCATCACCGATTTGTCTATGAATGACCGCCCTTTCGGTGTTAGAGCCCTGCCTATTTTCTCCTTCTTAACATAACCGGCGCTCTCTAGCTGTTGTAGCGCCTTTCGGATAATAGAGCCGCCCGCGTCTACATGGTGCTCTGGGCTGCTGCCGCGGGATTTGCTCCGACCATACCACGTTCTGAGCTTGCCCACGCCGACATTCTTCTCGATATACAGCTTGCGCAGGATAGAGGCCGATCTGACATACCAGAAATCCTTCTCCTGCGGCTTTCGCTCGGCGTGCGGCCCTGATTTCGCATAGCCTATCCACGCTGGAGCTTTGATAACGCTGTCGCTCTTCAGCTTCTCTGCCAGTTTTTTGATGAGCTCGCCCGCTGGAGCCTCTAATGCCGATACCATTCACTCACTTTTTTTTCTTCTTTAGAACAACCGTAAACCCTATTGCCTTGATGACCTCGGCGTTCGGTAAATTAGAAACCTCGTTTAGTATTTTATCGAAGTCACTTTTCTTAGATTTTAGCACCTTAATCCTTATTAATCCTTTCGCCTTGAGCCTACTCTGTATCTCTTTTTTCACCGGTTCGGTCAGGCCGTTCTTGCCGACGTTGATAGTGTCCAAACAATCACTTATAGACGTATTTCTTCTTGTGCCCGCATTCGAGGCAGGTGTAGACCATCGC
>Ga0315295_10005733_pt1 | contig 10597 bp, 8 predicted proteins | sample YL17G14_0_MG_FD_204453 | JGI IMG/M metagenome (GOLD analysis project Ga0315295, IMG submission 204453) | Sediment microbial communities from Yellowstone Lake, YNP, Wyoming, USA - YL17G14_0 | ecosystem: Environmental > Aquatic > Freshwater > Lake > Sediment | place: USA: Wyoming | collected...
GCTCTCATTCCGGAAGATATGCCACCTATGATAATCGACCTATTTTCTTCCTGTCAATTCAGTCGCACACATCGTCTCTTTCTGGACTCCTCCCCTCAACATTGCTAAAATGTCCGCCTTCAGAAAATAATGGAGGGCCCGTGAACAAAATCGCGATCTCGGTTGGGCTGGCAGCTTGTCTTTTTCTGCCCGGTTATTCCCAACAAGGGAAGGACCAGATTTATCAGGTCACCCAAGCCTATCAGGCCAACGATCAGGGCCAGGTTCTGAGCCAACAGGCCTTAAGCGGCCAGATTGTGCTCTCCGCCGGCGGGACTTACCGGCTGTCTCTTCATATCCAGGACGAAGGCACTTACCAGCTTGTCAAGGCCGGCCCTCAACAGGCGCGGGACACGATCGTCTTCACCTCCAAGAAAGGGTTCCAATTCTATGGCTATCCCCAGCAGAACACGCTCAGCCTCTGGCTTAGCCGCTCGCCCCAGGGCATCAGCCAATGGGCCACGGCCGTGCTGGCGGGCTCCCAAAAAATACCGGTCCAGCCTGCCCCCTCGCCCTCAGGCCCCAACCAACCCCAGGCTAGTCTCATCCGGGGGAATGTTTTCTCCACGGTCGTCCTTTATGGCACGACCAGTTCGCCTTCCTACTTCTGGTATGACGAGGCCACCGGCAGCTTCTCCCACGACCAAAAGGGCATCATTTTCCGTCCGGACGGAACCTATTATTTGAAAGCGGAATATGGGGCGACGCTCATGGAGGAAAAGGGCCGCTACGCTATCAGCGGCAATCAGGTTCGGCTTGTTTTCAGCGACGGCTCAAGCCTGGTCCTGGTCATCGAGCAGGGCGGCCGGAAGCTGCATTCCTACAGCTCCGGCATGCTCCTGGCTGAATATTTCTTCCTGGGGACGGGCAAATAGCGAATTCAAATTCCGTTCCAAAAATGCCGACGGCCAATGAGGGCCGGCGGACCATCCGGGTCTTCGCCCTGGCCTCCTTCTTCAACGATATGGGGTCGGACATCATCTACCCCATTTGGCCGCTGTTCATCACCACTGTCCTTCGGGCCAATATGGCCGTGCTGGGATTACTGGACGGCCTGGGTGAGGCGCTGGTCTCCCTGTCCCAGGCTGCCTCTGGCTATTTTTCCGACCGCTGGCATAAAAGGAAAGTTTTCATCTGGGCCGGCTATCTCTGCGGCGGGCTGTCCCGAGTGGGCTATGCCCTGTCCACGGCCTGGGTTCAGGTCGTTCCCTTTCGCATCCTGGACCGGGCCGGCAAAATCCGCAGCGCGCCCCGGGACGCCATGGTGGCCGACCTGTCCAGCGAGACGAACCGCGGCCGGAATTTCGGCTTGATGCGCACCATGGATCATGCCGGCGCCATGGTCGGCATCCTGGTCTGCATCGCCCTGGTCAATGTGTTGAACTTGCGGACCCTCTTCGCCCTGGCCGCCCTGCCCTCGCTGGTCAGCGTGGCCTTAATCCTGTTTTTGATTAAAGAAGGGAAGCAGGCCGAGAGACGCATTTTCAAGGGCCTGTCCTTCCGAGATTTTTCTCCCGGCTTTCGCCTCTATCTTGTTTTGAATGCTTTATTCGCCCTGGGCGCCTTCAGCTACTCGTTTCTGCTCATCTTTGCCAAAGAGGCCGGGTTCAAGCCCGGCTTCGTCCCCGTGCTTTATCTTATTCAAACCGCCTTTGCCTCGTTCTTGTCCCTGCCCTTCGGCCGTCTCTCGGACCGGATCGGCCGCAAACCGGTCCTTTTCCTGTCATTCGGCTTATGGGCCGCCGTAAGCCTGGGAATGCTCTTCGGAAAAAGCCTCGTTCTCATTGGAGCGATGTTCGCAGTTTACGGGCTGCACAAGGCTGCCCTGGAGCCGGTCCAGCGCACGCTGGTCTGCGAGCTGGCGCCGGCCTCCCTGCGGGCCAGCTTCCTGGGCGCCTTCCAAATGGTCATCGGCTTGTGTGCGCTGCCGGCTTCGTTTTTGGCCGGATTGCTCTGGGACCGCTTCGGCCGCGCTGTCCCCTTCCTCTTGTCATTAGCCTTGACCGCTGCGGCCGGCCTGCTTCTGGTCTTTGTCAAAGAGACGGCCAATTTCTGCCCCATCCCGCCGAACGGCGGGAAATTACCCCGACCCCTATAATTCCGCCGCATAGGGGAATTCCTTTGCGCCTCAAAAAAATAGTCGAATTGGCCTGCTTTTTGCATACCTAAAAATACAAAAGAGTGTAACTTCTTGCTAAATAGGGGCGTATGTATTGTGAAGCAGCTAGAAAGGACTAAAAGGTGAAAAGAAATTTTACGAGCATACTCTCTATCTTTTTTGTTCTGGCGACTTCTCCCCTGGCGGCCAAAGAGCCCCAGACTCCTCCCCCTCCCGCCCAACCGCCTCAGAAAGTCGTTACAGCGGTCCGGGCCCAGGAGCCCTTCCAGATCGACGCCTATCTTAAGGAAAAGGCCTGGCAAGGACCGTCGACCCAGGATTTCATCCAGCAGGATCCGGTGGACGGCGGTACCCCCTCGGAAAAGACCGAAGTGTGGGTGGCCTACGATGACGAAAATATTTACATCGCCGCCCTTCTCCAAGATTCCGAGCCCGGAAAAATCCGCAGCTTGCTCGGCCGCCGGGACGACCAAGTCGAGTCGGACTGGTTCGTCGTGGCCCTTGATCCTTACTATGACCGCCGAACAGGCTATGCTTTCTGGATCAATCCGGCCGGCTCGATCTTGGACCGTATTCTGTTCAATGATGTGGACCTGGACGATAGCTGGGACGGCATTTGGGAAGGTAAGACCCGCGTCCACGAAAAGGGCTGGACAGTCGAAATCCGCATCCCCCTTAACCAACTCCGCTTCCAAGCCAAAGAAGAGCAAGTCTGGGGGGTCAACTTCCGCCGGGTGATCAAGAGGAAAAACGAAAACCTCAGCTACGTCTGGATCCGAAAGGACGAGACGGCCAACGTCTCGCGTTTCGCCCGCCTGGAGGGCATCCGCAACATCAAGCCCGGCCGGAACGTCGAGCTCATCCCCTACTCCGTCGGCCAGGCCCAGTTCAAGCCGGCCGAGCAGGGCAACCCGTTCGAAACAGGCCGCAAGATGCTGGGCAATGCCGGCCTGGACTTCAAGGTGGGTTTGAAGAGCAACCTGACCCTTAACGCCACGATCAACCCCGACTTCGGCCAGGTGGAGGTGGACCCGGCCGTCCTCAACCTCAGTGCTTATGAGACATACTACTCGGAAAAACGCCCCTTCTTTATCGAGGGCGCACAGATTTTCAACGGGTTCGGCCAGGGCGGAGTGTTTCTGAACCTGAGCCTCGACTGGCCGGGCCCCGACTTGTTCTACAGCCGCCGGATCGGCCGTGCGCCCCAGGGCTACGTGACCTCCGACGGCTGTTCCTCATCTCCGGACCGGACAACCATCCTGGGGGCGGCCAAGATCACTGGCCGATTGGGGGGCGGCTGGAACTTCGGCCTTATTCAGGCCCTCACCGCCTCGGAATTCGCCCAAATCGATGACTCCGGCTTGCGCCTTCGCCAGCAAGTGGAGCCATTTTCAGCCTATGGCGTGGTTCGTCTTCAAAAAGATTTCAACGAAGGCCGTCAGGGGCTGGGGTTCATCGCCACCGGCGTCGGACGCAACCTGGACGACCAATTCCTTAGCAATATCTTAAACAAGACCGCTTTCAGCCTGGGCATCGACGGCTGGAGCTATCTTGACCAGAAGAGGAATTGGGTAGTCGGCGGCTGGCTGGCCGGGACGCGCATCGCCGGCTCAACTCAGGATATCCTCCGTCTCCAGCGCTCCTCGATGCATTACTACCAGAGGCCGGGCGCCCCGCAGGTGGAGCTTGACCCTGCCGCCACGTCCCTGAGCGGCTGGGCCGGCCATTTCAGCCTAGCCAAACAGCAAGGCTCCTGGATGTTCCTCTTTTCTCTGGGCGCCCTCTCGCCCGGTTTCAATCCCAACGATATGGGATTCCAGGGGAGCGGCTCTGACAAAATCAACGGCCTTATCGTGGCCATTCGGCAGTGGACCAAACCGGGCAAGGTTTTTCGTCGCTTCGCCGTTTACACCGGGCCTTATCTGAGCTATGACTTCGGCGGGACCAGGACGAACGGAGGAAATCATCTATATCTCTCCGGGCAATTCCTGAACTATTGGGGGTTCAGCGTATTTGTACTCCATACCCCGCCTCACCTTAATTGGACATTAACCCGGGGCGGGCCCCTGACCAAAATCAAAGATAACTTTGAGATGAGCTACAGCCTGTGGAGCGACGACCGGAAAGCCGTGGTCCTGGAGGGCTACGGATATTTCGGCCGGACAGTGGACACCATGAACGACTGGAGTGTGGGTTTTTACCTGCGCTGGAAGCCTGGGAGCAATATCAGTTTCTCATGGGGGCCGTCCTATGAGCGGTACACGACCGAAACCCAATGGGTGACTCGTGTCCCAGACCCGCTGGCCATCTCCACTTTTGGAAGCCGCTATGTCTTCGGCCATTTGAATGAACACGTCTTCGCCAACGAGTTCCGCCTGAATTGGATATTCACGCCCCGCCTGTCGCTCCAGCTCTATCTCCAGCCTTTCCTGGCCGTGGGCCGCTTTGATCGTTTCAAGGAGCTGGCCAAGCCCCGGACAGCCGAGTACAACATCTACGGCCAGGGCGCGTCCACGGTCTCCTATCAGGACGGCCTCTATACGGTGGAACCGGATACGGCCCAGGGCGCTGCGCCCTTCTCCTTTTCTGACCCTGATTTCAACTTTAAGTCTCTGCGGGGAACGGCCGTGCTCAGGTGGGAATATAGGCCCGGCTCGCTGATCTACCTGGTCTGGACTCAGAACCGCTCGGACTATGGACACCCGGGCGATTTTCGGCTGCGGCGCGACCTGGGCGACCTTTTCACCGCGCCGGGAGACAATATCTTATTGTTGAAATTTTCCTACCGATGGAGCTTATAAGAGAACCCCCGTCCTCACTCCTCTTCCGGCCTGACCCGGCCTTCCTTAACCGCCTCCTGGATGATCTTCTGCTGGAGGTGGGCCGGGACTTCCTCCATGTGGGAATACTCCATCATGAAGGACCCCCGGCCGCCGGTGATGGAGGTCAGGGTCGGCTCGAAATCGAGCATCTCAGCCATGGGCACCTGGGCCTTGAGGATGCGCATATTGCCCTTCTGCTCCATGCCCTGGACCTTGCCCCGCCGGCCATTGAGGTTGCCCATGATGTCGCCCATGAAAGCTTCAGACGTGTAGATCTCCACGTTCATGATGGGCTCCAGCAGGGTCGGCTTGGCCTCCCGCATGGCCAGCTTAAAGGCCTTGGAGGCCGCGATCTTGAAGGCGATGTCCGAAGAGTCCACCTCGTGGTAGGACCCGTCATAGAGGATGACTTTGAAATCTATGCTGGGGTAGCCGGCCAGGATCCCCTTCTTGCGGGCCTCCTGGATGCCTTTTTCGATGGAGGGGATGTAGTTGCGGGGAATAGCTCCGCCGAAAATCTTATTCTCGAACTCAAAATCCCCGCCTCGGGGCAGCGGCTCCATCTTGATCCAGACGTCGCCAAACTGACCGCGGCCGCCGGTCTGTTTCTTATGTTTGCCTTGGACGTCGGCCCGTCCTTTGATCGTCTCCTTGTAGGAGATCTTGGGCGGCTTGAGCTCGATGTCCACATTGAAGCGCTTCTTGAGCCTCTCGGTGATGATCCTGACGTGCAGCTCGCCGTTGCCGGAGATGAGGAGCTGGCCTGTCTCGGCGTCACGCTCGATGCGGGCCGTGGGATCTTCCTCCAGGATGCGGTGGGTCGCCTGGGAGATGCGGTCCTCATCAGCCCGAGTCTTGGGCTCAATGGCGAAAGAGATGGAAGGCTCGGGGAAGATGATGGCCGGAAAGACAATGGACTGGCCTTTGGCGCATAGAGTCTCGCCCGTGAAGGTAGCCTTCAATTTAGCCGTGGCCACGATGTCGCCGGCCTTGGCCTGGCCGGCCGCCTCCTGCTCCTTGCCCTGCAGGAAGAAAAGCCCGACCAGCTTCTCGTCGGTCTCCTTGGAGGCGTTGGTCACCACGGCATCGGGGTTCGCTTTGCCGGAAAAAACCCTCATCAACGTGATCCGGCCGGTGTAGGGGTCGGAGATGGTCTTGAAGACGAGCGCGGCGAAGGGCCCGTCCGGGCTAACGGCCAGCTTACCTTCCTGGCCGCCGATTCGGGCTATGACCTCCCGGCGGCCCAAGGGCGAAGGCAGGAATTCCACGAAGCCGTCGAGCAGGGGCTGAACGCCCATGTTGAGAAGAGCAGAGGCGGCGAACACGGGGAAGACCTGGCCGGAGGCGATGCCCTTCTTCAGGCCGTCCAGAAGCTCAGCCGGCTGGAGCTCGCCCTTGTCCAGGTATTTCTCCATGAGCGCTTCGTCGCTCTCGGCGATCATTTCCGTCATTTCCAACCGGCGGCGGGCTGCCTCTTCCTTGATTTCGGCCGGGATGTCCGTTTCCTGGAACTTGCCGCTCTCATCTCTCTCAAAAAGGGTGGCCTTGCCCTTGATGAGGTCTACCACGCCCCGGAAGTTCTTCTCCTCGCCGACGGGAATTTGGACGGGGATGGCTTTGCGGCCGAAGAACTGGTGGACGGACTCCAGGGCCGATTTGAAGCTGGCGTTCTCCCTGTCCAGCTTGTTGATGACGATGAGACGGGGCAGGCGCAGTTCCTCCATCATCTCCCAGACCTTCTCGGTGCTGACCTCGACGCCGGCCACGCTATCAATGATCAAGGCCGCGGCGTCCACGGCCCGCAGGCCGGCCCGAGTGTCCCACAGGAAGTTGCTGAAACCGGGGGTGTCCACCAGGTTGATCTTGTGGTCCTTCCATTCCAGGTAGCAGACGGCGGTGTTGATGGAGATCTTGCGCTCGACCTCCTCCGCGTCGTAGTCGGTGATCGTGTTCCCCTTGTCCACCTTGGTCAGCCGGGTCACGGCGCCGGCGTCGAACAGCATGGCCGCCGCCAGCGAGGTCTTGCCCGAGGCGCCGTGGCCGGTGAGAGCGACGTTCCTGATTCTGTCGGTGGCGTAATCTTTCATGCTCGAACCTCCGAAGAGCCCTGAAACAGAATTGTGTTTAGGGGTGCCAACCTTGGGAAAAAGTCAGCAGGCACAATATATTACACCAGAACGCCCTTGAGGCTCAAGTTCGATAAACAGGAAGCGGCCAGGGGGATAACGAGGTGCCCATAAACTTAAAAAGGCTCTCTTTATCTGTGCAGTTCCAGAATATTGTTGTCTTCCCTTGACTCGCAGATCTGATTATCAGGATCCGCCGTATACCGAAAATTGACGGCATCGGCAGGAGGATTTCTGAAGGATAAAGGAACAGAATGACCAGATTCCAAACCGAAGACGTTCTTATTTTCAACCAATCTCCAAAGGGAATCTGTGGCTGTTTGATATTCAAAACGCACCACGACAATAAAATCAAGGTTTAGTGTCCCAGTATTGTTAAGATGAATTTTCCCCCCGGGACAACAAAGGAACCCGATATCCGGTTCTCTAATTGTGACGCGATGTCCCACCCCGGCGCTGGCAACCCTTAAAGTCCCAATTTTGCCGGCTGGAGAAGCTTCCAGACAGGCATTGTCAACAATTGTATAATAAAGACGGTCGCCCCTGGCTATATTGTCTGCGGTTATACTCATGCTGAAGCAGATTTTGCCGGGAACGCTCCTGGGGATAATAAAGTTGAACCTCTCGCCATAGGGGCCCGAGCTATATCGGCGACTGACATGATCGCCGACAATGGTCGGCGATGCCGGAGAGCCAGGCGGGTTTATAAGGGTGGCGAAGCTGTTTATAGTTAGATCAACACAACCTCCCTCCACTCTAAAGTAAACGGTTAGGGTGATTGTTTCGCCAAGCCTTGGATGAGTTGAAGAGAATTCGATTCTTTCGCCAATAACAACCGGATCGGCGAACGAGATAGAATAGAGCAAAGTAAAAAGGAACATGGAAAGGACAATTTCTTTAAAAAATGTTTTTATATTCATTATTTCCCCCTTGGCCAAACGTGACATTGATATTCTAATAGCCCTTATTGAAAAGTCAAGTTGATCAATAAACAAGTTAATCAATAAATTAGGAAAGCATTTTTTTTCGTGGGTCGAGGCGAGAAGGCTCTTTAATCCAGAGTCCGGAGGATGTCTTCAAGCTCGGGCGGCAGTGGGGCAGAGAACTCGACGCTCTCCCCTGTGGCCGGGTGGACGAAACCCAGTTTATAAGCGTGCAGGAAGAGCCGGGGGATGCTCGTTTTCGGCCGGCGATGGCCGTAGCGCGGGTCGCCGGCCAGGGGATGGCCGGAGGCGGCGAAGTGGACGCGGATCTGATGAGTCCTTCCCGTGACGGGCTTGATCTCAAGTAGAGAAAAATCCTTGTATTCCTTCAAAACTTTATAGAGCGTCAGGGCCTCCCTCGGCTTTCGGCCCCTGACCGTGAAACGCTGGCCGTCCTTCGTGCTCCGGCCGATGGCCCAGGCGATCCGTCCTTCTTTTTGGGCGAGCTTCCCCCAGATCAGCCCGAGGTAGGTCTTGCGGACTTCCCGGTTCTTGAACATGCGCTGGAGACGGCTGTAGGCTTCCGGCCGGCGGGCTATGACCATGACCCCCGACGTATCTTTATCCAGCCGATGGACAATGCCCGGCCTTTCCTGGGGGCCAATGTCCGCCACTTCGGGAAAGCGGGCCAGCAGGCCCCCGGCCAGCGTTCCGCCCCAGCGGCCGGCTCCCGGGTGGACCGTGAGACCCGGGGGCTTATTGACAACGATAAGGTGCTCGTCGGCATGGAGAATATCAAGCTGCAGCGGCTCGGGCCTCAACCGGCGGTCTTCTTCCTCCGTCCATTCAACCTCCACCCTGTCGCCCGGCCTGAGTTTGTAGCCGGGCTTACCGCTCCGGCCGTTGACCCGGACACGGTCCTGGATGATAAATTTTTTGATCTGAGAACGCGTCAGGCTTCCGGCCTTCCCAGACAAGAAGATGTCCAGGCGCCGGCCGGCCTCCTGAGGGCCGGCCACAAGATCAAGACTTGGCGACATGCCGCTTCTTGAAGATGAAGTACATCCCCAGCCCAATGATCAGGCTCAGCACGCAGAAAAACTGGGGCCAGGTCAGGCTGGAGATGGGTGTCGCGCCCCTGATGAGAAAGGACTTGGCCAGATGGTCGCCGCGGAAGTATTCCGTAAAAAATCTGATGACGGAGTAGTTCATGATATAGAAAACGAACACCTGGCCGTCGAAGCGTTTCTTCCGCAGAATCAGGAACAGGACCATGAAATTCAGGAAGTTCAGGATGGCCTCATAGAGCTGGACGGGGTGCCGTTCGATCCCCAGGGGGATACCGGTGATCTGCTCCGCCTTCGGGTCGTTGAAGGCCACTCCCCAGGGCAGGCTGCATTCCCGGCCGTAGCAGCAGCCGGCGGCGAAGCAGCCGATCCGGCCGAAACCGTGGCCCAGGGCCAGGGCCGGGCCCATGAGGTCGGCCACTTTCCAGGTAGGGAGCTTGTGCCGCCGGAAGTACCACAGGGCGAAGAGCACGCCGAAGATCAAGCCGCCTTGAAAAACGCCGCCCGAACGGGCCAGGTTGAGGAGCTCCTTAGGATTCCGGGTGTAGCGGCCGAAGTCGCTGAAAAGGAGGATGAGTTTGGCGCCCAGGATCGATATGAGCAGGATGTAGAAGGCGGCGTCCAGGACGCGGGGCGCGGGCAAGCCCTGTTTCTTGGCCTGGACATAAACGAACCATAGTCCTAAGCCCACGCCCAGGGCCATCATCAACCCGTAGCTGTAAATGGTCAGAGGACCGAGGGGGATGGCAGGCAGCATCAGCGTCTCCTTTTAAAAATGAAAAGGATCAAAAGCAGAACCGCGCCGACGGTTATGCAAGAATCGGCCACGTTGAAAAACGGCCAATGGGCATCCTTGATATGCCAGTCCACGAAATCCACCACATAGCCCTTGAGCACCCGGTCGATCAGGTTGCCCAGGGCCCCTGTGGCGATGAGGGTCAGCCCCAGCAGAATGCCCTTCTCCCCGGTCGGTGTCTTAAAGAAATACACCAGGACAAAGGCGAGGGCGATGAGGGTGGCCACCAGCAGGCCCGCGGACACCCAGGAGCGGCCGCCGCCCGACAGAAAACCGAAGATCGCGCCGTCGTTGCGGACATGGCGGAGGTTGAAGAAGCCGGGGATGACCGTCAGCAGGCCGCCCTGAGCGACATGGCCTTCGATGAGGGCCTTGGTGACCTGGTCGGCCACCAGCAGAAAGCCGATGACAAGGAAGTAAGGAATCTTGCGTTTCATCCCCTCATCTCTTTCACCACCCGCAGACAGCGGCGGCAGAGGTCGGGATATTCCTCGCTCGTCCCCACCTCGAGGGAATAGTTCCAGCAGCGCTGGCATTTTCGGCCGGAGGCCGGTTCGACCGTTATTTCAAAGTCTTGGCCGGAGTGCGTTTCCAGGCCGACATCCGAAACGATGAAAAGCGAGGGCAGGTCATTCCGGTAGCCGGCCAGGAGAGCCTCTTGGGAAGCAGGCACCTTGAGGACCACCCTGGCTTCCAGCGAATTGC
>Ga0315295_10005737_pt1 | contig 10594 bp, 21 predicted proteins | sample YL17G14_0_MG_FD_204453 | JGI IMG/M metagenome (GOLD analysis project Ga0315295, IMG submission 204453) | Sediment microbial communities from Yellowstone Lake, YNP, Wyoming, USA - YL17G14_0 | ecosystem: Environmental > Aquatic > Freshwater > Lake > Sediment | place: USA: Wyoming | collected...
ACCAGACCGTGGTCAGCCACAACATGACGGCCCTCTACACGACCCAGTCCAGCTCCCAGATGTGGCTGACCGAAGTCGTCATGTCCTTCCGCTTCATCGACGGCGAGACCGGAGAGACGACCGAGACCGCCCACTTCGTCGGACACGGGGCGGACACCGGGGACAAGGGCGTCTACAAGGCCATGACCGGGGCCGAGAAATACTTCCTCATGAAGACCTTCCTGATCAGCACCGGGGACGACCCCGAGGCCGACGAGAAGGTGGACAAGGCGGCTGCGGCAGCCGGTGCCGCCAAGGGCCCCGTCACGGTCGGCAGGAGCGCCGTAGCCGGTGCGGGACGCGGTGGGAAGTCGGTCCACGCCACAACGGCCCAGGTCAGCGAGATCGCCCGTCTCGCCGGAAAGCTGGGCCTCGACGCCGACTCCACCGTGCCCGTGATCAAGAAGGTGATCGGGAGCGAGCCGGCCGAGGGCCAGAACCTCCGCGACTGGCTGGGCGCCCTGACCTCCGAGCAGGCGGCCGGGATCATCGCGGCCATGATGGCGATGGACCAGTTCGACGCCGAGATCGGGGAGGTTGACATCACGGTCGGGGAGGTTGGCGATGACGCCGACGACCATGTCCCCGGGGACCAGTCGGGCGACATCCCGGTCGTCTAGACTACGGACGGGCGACCCCGCGAAGTCGCTGTCCATGGCATAGGGGGCGGGTGCCCGTCAGCCCCGCCCCCGAAGCCACCCCCTGCTGACGGAGGGTCCTCTGTATGTCCGTAGCATCTCTTCTGACTCGTTCTACGCCGAACGAGCAGGGTTGCTGGATCTGGCAAGGTGCGATCACGGCTGGCGGCTACGCCGAAGCCCGCTTTGACGGGGGAGTGCGCCTCGTCCACCGTGTGCTCTACGAGGCTCTGGTTCGCCCACTGAAACAGGGCGAAACCATCGACCATCTCTGCCGCGTGAGACACTGCGTGAACCCGGGGCACATGGATCCAGTCCCCATCCGCACCAATGTTCTCCGTGGAACCGGCCCCTCGGCCGTGGCGGCTCACCGTGACCATTGCGCGAAGGGCCATCCCTACCCCATGGGCACCTACATTCACCCGAGCGGCAGTCGGCGCTGCCGGGTCTGTGCCCACACATGGAACAGGACCAGCTACCTCCGAAGGACCGGACGATGACATACGATCCGATGTCCGTTTGTTCGTTCTACGCCCGCCTGTTCCCGGCCCGCAACGATGTCTACTCCCGCTGGACTGACGAGGGCTGGAGGCCCGTCCGCGAACCCCTCACCGGGGAGATCGTCCTCGCCGGGCTCACGGGTACGGGTCCCAGCATCAGCGGCTACATGATCGCCCCAGGGTCGGTTTCCCACATCCTCGCCTACGACTTTGACACGGACGACGGCCTCTCCCAGGCGTACACCCTGACCCGCTTCATGGCGACGAACGGCTTGCCGGCCTACATCGAGACCTCCCGTCGCGGGGCCCACCTGTGGTGCATCCTCGACTCCATCCTCCCGGCCGTGGTCATCCGTCACGCGGCCAAGGCGCTCCTCCAGGGAGCGGGGCTTCCAGACGACGACCCCCACATCGAGATCCGCCCGGGATCCGATCATGTCGATGCCGAGTGGCACGAGCATGTCAGCGGTGCCGTCGTCGGGACCGGCCTGGGTCACGCCCTGCGTCTCCCGACAATGCCTCACCCCAAGACAGGCAAGCGAGGCAGGATGCTGTACGCACCGGGAACGCCGATAGAAGGATCGCTTGCCGAGATCATGCTCGCCATGGACTGGGCCGACGCGGACCTGATCAGGACATGGTCGGAGCGATGGAAGCGACCGCCGGTCACCCACATCCCGGCCGACAAGCGGAACCCCCACGACTACCCCGAGGACAACTCGAGCGCGGCGGAGATCCTCGCCAGCCTATGGGGCGTGACCAATGCTCGCCCGGGCCGGAGCGTCAAATGCCCGGCCCACGAGGACAAGGTGGCCTCGCTCAACATCCTCCCTGACGACCGCCGTGCCCTGTGTATGGCCGGGGGCTGCATTCTCAACAACGACGACCACGGGCGTGGCACCTTCGAGTTGAGAAAGATGGCCCCCGTCCATGGCTGACCGATGGCAGTTCGAGCGGGTCGGCATGGGCTACCGGTGCTGGGACGACACGGTCCAGACCGAGTTCAGGCTCAGGCACATCAAGCGATCACGCGGTGACCTGACCGGGGAGCTCTCCGTGATCACCAACCTCTCCACGGTGAAGACCCGCGAGGGGGTCATGCATGTCGCCAGGTTCAATGTCCTCTCCTCGACGAACCGCTCGAGCCTCGCCAAGATGCTCGAGAAACGCACGCCTGGCCTCGACATGGACTGGTTCGACGGCCTCGAGTGGCTCTGCCAACAGGTGATCCTGCACGAGACGCAGGGCGAGATGATCAGCGAAGTGGGACTCAACCCCCCGACACCACCAGGCCACCAGTTCATGGTCGAGCCCCTGATCATGAAGGGGAGGCCGGCCCTGCTCTTCGGGCCCGGCGGGGTCGGCAAGAGCCTGCTGGCCCTGACATGCGGGCTGTCCGTGGCCTGTGGGAGGGAGATCATCCCGGGCATCCCGCCGGCCGTCCACGGGCCGGTCCTGTACCTCGACTGGGAAACCACGGCCGAGGTGATCAACGACCGCATCCAGGCCATCGCTGCCGGCCACAAGTTCAAGCCAGAGGGGATGTTCTACCGGCGCTGCGTGCGGCCACTCGCGGACGACGCCGAGGAGCTCTCCGCCATCGTGGCGACGAAGGGGATCGTCCTGGTGATCGTTGACTCCGCCGCCTACGCCATGGGCTCCCAGGGCGAGTACGGGGACGCCAACGAGTCGGTCCTGCGGATGCACGAGGCGCTCCGCCTCATCGGGGTGACGGCCCAGATCGTTGACCATGTCAACAAGACCGATGCTCGGGCCAAGGGCGGCACCGCATCACCCTACGGGAGCGCCTACAAGACCAACGCTGCCCGGATCAGTTGGGAAGTTCGGAAGTCTCCCTCCGCCGACGGCCTCGCGATCAGCCTGTTCCACGCCAAGTCCAACGACACCCAGCTCCTGCCCCCCATCGGGCTCTACCTCGATTGGGACCACGACGCGATCACCTTCCACGCCGGCTCGGTGGCCGAGGAGGAAGTGGACGAGGTGAAGACGGAGAGCGCGACCGCCATGGTCCGCGAGCTCCTCTCCCTGGGTGAGGAGATGGAGATCGGGCCCATCATCTCGACCCTGCGCTCGGACAAGACGAAGGAGCAGGCCATCCGCCAGGCCGTCTACCGCATGAACAAGTCCGGCGAGCTCACCCAGACCGAGCGAGGAAGGTACAGGCTCTCGACTCCCCCGATCAAGTTGCGAAGTTTGCCAGGCACGAAGGGGATGTTCGATGCCTGATGTAACACTCATAACGCCGTTATATAACAGTCACAAACAGCCCATTTGTGACATGTAACATGACACTCTCTCCTTTAGGAGAGTGTCTTGTTACATCACAAGGCCGAGTACGAGTGTCATGAGGGTAACGATGGATCCTACGGTCATCACGCCGGCCATGAGGGAGATCGTTCTGCGTCGTGACGGCTACCGCTGCATCGCCCCGCAGCTCGACGGCCTGGCCGGCTGGTGCCGGGACAGGTTCAACTACCCGATCACCCACTGGTCCGGCCGTGACCCGGGCCGCAACTACCTCCAGGTCAACCATGTCAAGCCCGAGGGCGAGCTCTCGATGGGGAAGAAGACGGCGGCCGTGGCCCAGAACCTGGTCAGCCTCTGCCCCTTCCACCACACCGGGACGACGGCCGGCAGCAACTGGGAGGCCGCCAACCGCTGGAAGATCAGGCGCTACCTCACCGACATGTACGGAGGCGAGCCGTGAAGCACCTTGAGGCCGGCCTGCTCGCGGGGGTGGTGGTGTTGGCGGTCGCGGTCCTCGCCTACCTCGTCATCATGCTGATCGTTGCCATGGGTCCTCCGGCCTGGATCCTCCTGGCCCTGTTCGTGGGTGTGACAATCATCGCGGCGATAATCGACTGGAAGACGGAGAAGAAGTGATGGTTTACCGGCCAACTTTCCGAAAGCAGGGTGACGGCAGCCGTTGCGCTTGGCAGAACTGCGGTCCTGCCAGCCAGGCCATGGCATCCCAGAGGTTCCGCGAGGGCAAGGATCCCCTCAACCACCACGGCTGGCCGCCCATGCCGTCCGAGATCCGCAACGCCATCAGTCCGAACTCCTGTGGCGGCACCACCCTCCAGGAGCTCGACGCCGGGGCGCTCCTCCTCTACAACACGAACATGTGGGTCCGCTACGGCGTGCCCTGGGCCACCTTCCAGTCCCTGATCATCTCGGGGCGCGGGGCCGTGGTGCAGATCAGCTACAGCGTCATCCACGGCACCAAGTACGACGGCAGCCCCAACTTCTACGGCAACCACGGCATCTATGTGAACGAGCGCCGCTCCAGTGACGGCGCCTACCTCGTCTACGACCCCCTGTGCGACCACCGCCGGTCGTACATCCCCCAGGGCCCGCAGTGGTGGCCCGCAGCCCTCCTGCGCCGCGCCGCCGAGGCCATGCCCGGCACCGCCCCGGGCTGCGTCAACGCCTCCTTCACCATCGACACGGAGTAGACGATGCCTGTTCCCAACGCTCCCCTGGCCGAGCACAAGAAGCACGCCCAGGACTTTCTCGCGGACGAGAGGTTCAAGGACCCGAAGAAGGTCAACCGCCCCGAGTACCGGGACATGACCGACACGCCGCCCGAGGAGCCCCCCGAGACGCCTCAGAAGCCCGGCAAGAGGATTGCCCTCTGAGCTGGACCGTCACCATCCCCGGGCAGCCCGTCAGCGGGAACCACGCCAACAAGATCGGCCGTGGTTTCCGCAGGGGCGGGATCGCCTACCCGAAGATGGTGAAGACGACAGAGGCTGCGGCGTACCAGATGGGTGCGGCGTTGCTTGTACGCACCGCCCGCCCGAGCCACTGGCGACAGCAGGGTCAGGTCATCTGCGAGTACCGCTTCTGGATCAGCCGCGACGCTGACTGCACGAACATGATCAAGGTCATCGAGGACGCCATCTTCCCGGCCCTCGGCATCAACGACTCATGGGCCCTGCCGCGAGCCATGAGCAAGGAGATCGTGAAGCGCGGCGAGGAAAAAGTGGAGGTCACCATCACATGACGAAGATCAGCATCGGGTGCCGGGTCACCGACACCATCAACGGCTTCACCGGACTCACGACCGGCCGGCTCGAGTACCTCAACGGCTGCCGCCAGTTTCTCGTCAAGCCCGAGAGGCTCAACAAGGATGGCAAGCCCGAGGAGGGCATCTGGATCGACGAGCAGAACCTCCGGTTCGAGATGAAGGTCCTCAACGATCCATTCGTGAAAGGATCGTTTGCCATCTCCTCCCCCAAGGCCGGCGGGCCCGACCGCGCCGAGAGGGATCTCCCCCGTTGAAGAACCTGACCATCACCGTCCCCCGCAACAAGGGCTGGTGGGTCATCTGGGTCGTCTTCCGGGTCACTCTTGCGGCGTACTGGAGCCGCGACCGGTCCATCACCTTTGAGGTTGGCGAATGATCCGCTATTTCATCTCGTTCCCAGCCGAGTCCAACATCACCCGCGAGGGCCTCGAGATGGTCAAGGATCTTCTCAAGCACGCAGAGTCAAGCCGCAACTGGCGAGACATCGTGGTCAACGCGGGAGGCACGATCACCGACATACGCCCCAAGCGTTCCAAGGTCTGGGTGAAAAACGCCCAGCGCAGACTCAGGTAGGAGGTCACCATGACTGACGGACCGACACTTCCCCTCGGCGGCGAGGACATGGACAGAACCATGCCCCCCTGGAAGGTGGTGGACTGGATCGCGGGGAAGGAGTATCAGCATTACGTCTACGCCGTCGGGCCCATCGACCACTGGGTCGGCTGGATGAGCGGCAAGCAGCTTCGCAAGGCCCTCCGGCGAGAGCACCTCGTCGAGAACAAGCCTCATTCCCGTCACGCCGTCATGTTGATGGAGAGCCTTTTTCGGAAGGCATTCGTGACCGCCGGCTGGGAGGGTGACGGCACGGTTCACTACACCGTTCTTCCCCGCCCCTACTACTGCGACACGGTCGTGATCGGGGCGGTCAAGCAGGGTAACAACGGGAGCGTGTTCATCGCCTCCCAGGTCGCGCTGCTGTTCCTCGACGATGCACCCGCCGTTCGCCCCTTCAAGGAGCTCAAGGAGGTCAACTCATGAAAACGATCCAGATCCTGATCACCGTCCCCGACGGCGTCGATGTCAAGATCGGCGGCGGCTCCCAGCCGCAGCAGTCAGGCGGCAAGCCCTTCGTGTCCCAGCCCGACCCGCCCTACCCCGGCGGCCTGTGCCCGGAGCACGGCGTCGAGTGGAAGAAGATCAACGCCGGGTACTCCAAGACCAAGGTGAACGAGGACGGCACCCCGAAGCGGTTCAACGCCTTCTGGGTCTGCCCCGAGCAGGGCTGCGACGAGAAGCCCGGCCGCGAGATGGTCATGGAGGATGTCTCCGGGCCGCTCCCCTTCTGACCATGAAGGTAGCCATCGCGGGGAGCCGCCGCCTGCCGAAGGGCCACGCTCCCCGCCTCCTGATCAGGTTCCTCGCGGCGCTGCCCGAGGATGCCGTCGTCATGTTGCGGCGGCCGGCCAGCATCGACGCCATGCCGGGCATGTTCGAGATGGATGTATCCGTCCTGGCGAGCGTTCTCCAGCTCGATGTGGAGTGGGTCAAGCCCGAGCCCACGGATGTCACCCGGGGACGTTCGTCGGTCTACGTCCGCGACATCGACATGGTCGAGAGTGCCGACCTGGTGATCCTGTTCTTCGCGGCCGACGAGGTGGCCGAGGGGTATGGGGGTACCCAGCACCTTCTCGACAAGGCACTCGCCGCGAACAGGCCGGTCTACGCCTACAGCGTGGACGAGTTCGGAACCATCGAACGGGTCGGGGACTACGACCCGGACGAGCTCTACGTCTCGCTGGCGCCGTCGGTGCCGGCATAGGAGGTCAACTGAATGGATGCTGATCACGGCCAGGCACGTTGGAGGGACCCGCGCACCTCCAAGGATGCCGCCTCGATGGTTCGCCCTGGGTCCGCCAGGGCGAAGTTGCTCGCGGCGCACTCCTGGAACCCCAAGGGGCTCACCGACGAGGAAGCAGCCGATGTAGCCGGGCTGTCCCCCAGGTCGGAGTACGCCACTCGTTGCAGCGAACTGCTTCGAGCTGGCCTGCTCGAGGACACCCACACGACCCGGACGGGATCCTCTGGCATGGCTCGCATGGTCCGCCGCATCACGACCGAGGGCCTGCGCCTGACGAAGCCCAGGGAGACCCTCTGGGACCTCTGACCTTGACAGCCGGGTACACTCCCGGCGTGAGTGCTTTCAACGACCAGACCATGCGAAACATGGTCCACTGGGCCACCTACTTCGCCAACGACTGGAAGCAGGAGGTCCCCACCCGCATCCACAGCTCGGCCATCTCCCTCGATGGCTCGCCCGAGTGGCACCCCGACTTCGCTCGCTGGCTGACGAGCGACCGTAAGCCACGCCCCCACAACGACCAGCAACGACTCCGCACCACCAAGGTCATGCGCCGCCTTCGGAAGGTGGCCGTTCGCGAGTACGAGGTCGCCTATCGGGTCCTCGTACTCGGAGAACGACTCGAGGAGACGACCCTATGGCTGAACGCCAGGGCGGAGAGGAACGCCATTCCGTTCCCACCGCACAGACCGAACGGTCCCCACTACACCCACAAGGACACGCTGGCGCTCCTCATCTGCGCCATCGACTACGCGAAGGAGTCCTGGTAGCAACCCTTTCGGTCGCGACGGCCGTCACGGCCCTCATGTTCGCGGCCACGACCACGGGTCTTCCGCCCGCCACCCAGACCGTGGTCTCCCCCGAGCTCTACGAGCCAGTCACCATTCCTCATCGAACCACGGTCGTGGATCGAGCCATCCCCCTGGGGCCTGATGAGGCTCCACGAGCGGAGTCCCCGACACCGACGCCCACGCCCAGCCCCACAGCTTCGCCGCGCCCCAAGCCACGAACAACACCCAGGCCGCAGCCAGAACCAGTCGTTTCACTCGAGACCTCCCACTCCGTTGGCGGAACGGCCACATGGTATGCTGCATGGTACATGCACACGGGTGATCTGGTGGGTGCCGCCGGACCCCTCATCCGTGTCGGTGATTGGCGAGGTCGAACCGTGCAAGTCTGCTCTGGATCCTCCTGCGTGAATGTGAGGCTGGTGGATTGGTGTGCCTGTGGTGATCGAGGATCCCTGCCAACCCTGATTGATCTTAGCCCCGCCGCCTTCTCGGCGTTGGCCTCCCAGAGTAGGGGCGTGATCCGCGTCAAGGTGTCGTGGTGAACGAACCGGAGTTCTGGTCGAGGGTCGAGAAGGACCAGTCGGGCCACTGGTACTGGAAGGGCGTGAAGAACTGGGCCGGATACGGCTTCCTGACTCGAGACGGCAAGCGTGTCTACGCCCACCGCTACGCCTACGAGGTCAGCCACGGGCCGATCCCGACGGGTGCGTGCGTCCTGCACTCCTGCGACTTTCGCCTCTGCGTCCGACCTGACCACCTCCACCTCGGAACGCGCCCCCAGAACTCTGCTGAGATGGTCGCTCGTGGCCGGTCCCAGAAAGGACAGGACCACAGCCGCGCCCTCCTAACGGACGCGGAGGTACGGGCCATCCACGCTTGCCGGGAGGCCGGCTGGACGCAGGCGAGGATCGGGGTGGCCTTCGGGATTTCCCGGTCTACAGCGGGCCTGATCCTGCAAGGCAAGCGTTGGGGCCACCTGGGGGTAGAACGGGCGTCCTGAGCCGTTCTAGGCGCTCTGGCGGGCATACAGAAAGACCGCCTCCTCGCGAGTGGGACCCTTGCGGGTCTTCCTCGTGCGGTGACGGTCCTTCGTGCTGCCAAGTTATCGGGGTTCTGCCTTGCGGCTGATCCGTTCCCCCGGCGGCCTGCGTAATCTAGCCGAGGAGCTCCCGGCCTGTCAAGCGCCTACTCGACGACGCTCTTGACCACGACCTTGACCCCGTCCACGGTGCCGGTGACGGCATCACGGACGCGGGCCCCGGCCTCGCTCGAGACCTCGCTCGCGGCGACCACGGCACCCGTGGCTGCGGCAGAGGCAGCCTCCTCGGCGGTGGTCGCGAGGTCAGCCACGGCCTCGATGGCCCCCCTGACGGTGGCAACCGCCACCTCCGCGAGGTCCTGCCCCAGCTCGGCGGCCTCGGCCACGATGGCCTGAGCTGCGTCACCGAGGGCCCCGATGATGTCGGCACCCGCGTCCACGACGGCGACCAGGTCGGTCTTGATGCGCTCGATGATGGTGCTTTCGAGGGTCATTCCTTGCTCCTTCAAGCTGCTGGATCAGACGCTCTCCGCACATCCGCGAAGATGAGCGTCAGGGCCACCATGATGAGGGCTCCTCGTGAGATCGAGAGGCCGACGATGGAGAACTGGGCGTCCTCGATGATCAACCCGAGGCTCGAGATCGTCATCCCGCCCGAGATGACGAGCAGGCCGATGGCCTTGACCAAGGTCACCGCTGCCCTGTCATCGTGATGATGCTGGTACATCCTGACGGCTCGTGTCAGATGCCATGCGAACATAAAGAACGAGAGGGCCGACAGGATCAGGATGAGCTGCGCGTACTCGGTGGTTGCTCCCATCTCAGTTGTTCACCTCCGGGTTGTCCCCGGACACGATCACATTGTCGGGGCGATCCTCTCCGCCTGACACAGAAGGCGTGTAGGGGTACTGCTGCTGGTAGTAGTCGGGCGGCGGAGCGGGCGGGGTAGACGGGTTGTCGGAACGCCCGAGGTATGGCAGCCGCACGATGGCCTCGTAGCCCAGGAGGACAAGCAGGGCCCCGAGGGCGATGGTGAGGGTCGGCCAGTCCCGTCGGGAGGGATCGAGGGCCAGCCAGGCGAAGACGATCAGGCACACGACCGAGGCGATGATGCGAAGCCACCGCTGGATCGGGTCACGCCCTGCCCTCCAACCGTTGCCATCCGATGGCTTCTTGATCATCGCTTCTTCCTCGGGCGCAGGGAGATGAGCTCGCTGCCGCAGTTGGGGCAGGGGCGCATCTTGATCCCCGGCAGCTTGAGCCAGCCGAAGCCGCACTCAGTCTTGGGGCACTTCATGGGCAGGCCGTAATCCTCGGCCTTGATCCTGGGGCGGACGAGTCCGCCCGCGCTCACGGAGAGGTGGGGGAGTGCGCCCCGTAGGCGCTCATTCTGTCGTCGCCCATCGGAGGATCGCCCGGTAGCCGGCCCGGATGACCGCCCCGGTGATGGCGAAGATCACCACGCTGGGCGCTGCGACGGCCTGGTCCACGGACACGACCTGGACGGCGACGAGGGCCGCCGCCGCAGACAGGAGGATGTCGGCCACCAGATCCTTGAAGAACTTGCTGGCCGTGAAGGCGGAGATCCCCGTGCCGTCGGTCAGGAAGCCGAGGATGCGCCCCTGAGCGGGGGTGAAGATGCCACTCGGAGGAGTCATCGGAGGCGTACCTCTACGAG
>Ga0315295_10005738_pt1 | contig 10594 bp, 15 predicted proteins | sample YL17G14_0_MG_FD_204453 | JGI IMG/M metagenome (GOLD analysis project Ga0315295, IMG submission 204453) | Sediment microbial communities from Yellowstone Lake, YNP, Wyoming, USA - YL17G14_0 | ecosystem: Environmental > Aquatic > Freshwater > Lake > Sediment | place: USA: Wyoming | collected...
ATTCGGAGAGCCTGTCCGCGACGGGAAAAGCGATCCATCCATCTGCATCAAGCCGTCGCGGTTGGATCAGATCCCGAGCGATGCAACGCATATCGTTTGGTACAACAGGTGAGACACTTTGAGAAAGCTGTGAGAGGAACGAGGAGGACGAGAAGCATGGCGAAGCATAAACACTACTGGACGGTGCGCTCCTGGTGCGGGAAGGAAGTCACGTACAGGTGCAAGTGTGGGGAGGAGTTCACCCGCAAGATGACCGCGGAGGAGCGCAAGAGACAGGGGGCCTGGCTGCTTCGAAGACAGCCGCGCTCGACGAACGTACACCACGTCTGGCACAAAGCTCCGTTCCCCAAGAACTTCGTAGACCTGACGGACCAGATGAAGAAGATCAAGGCCGGGAATGCGATCGAGAAGTTCGCCAAGAGGTATCCCGGCGAGGTCATTCCGCTCGGGTGCGACGATTCCTACTTCACCGGCTCCAGGCTTATCCTGCTCACCCACGAGGCCAAGAGGAAGTGGATGGGCGTCACCGTCGTTATGATCCCCCAGTGCGACGGCCGCCGGCCAGCGGAGTTCTTCCTCTACCCCGGTCACGTAGACGATCTCGTGAGAGAGTTGACGAAGATCCAGAAGCGTTCGAAGAAGCTGGCCGCTTTGGAGGCGAAGGACGAGAAGGCCGACACTGCATGGTGGAACGCGAGGGCACATCCGTCTCTCGCGAAAAAGGAGGCCCATGGAAAGTCCGATGATCTACCGAAAGGTCGGCCGGCGTTACGAGCCCGTCGGTCATGAGTGGCATGGGTTCCCGATGCAGGGAATCTGGCTCGTAACGGGAAGCGCTCCGCCGTTCTCCGGGACGAAGACCTACCGCTGGAGCGGCACCCACATCATGAAGCTGGGCGAACTACCAGCGCTGTTTCCCTTCGCGAGCATGGCGGTGTCGCGGGAAGAGCTGGCGGTCGTGATCACGAAGGCGACCTCGGGGTCCTCCTACAGTCCGATGAGCGTCGCCGACGCGGTCCTCAAGTGGATGGCCGAGAAGAAGTAGGAGGGACCGTGGAGTTCACCGAGCACTGCATGCGCTGCCGCAATCGTTTCGGGGAAGACTTCGACTACGTGCACCGCTGGTTGGACGAGTTCTACGGAGTCTCCCCGTACGGGACCAAACACCGGAAGCTGCGACACCACAAGAAGGGAATCGAGGAGGTGCTCCAGCGATGGGGTAATAGGGCCGCTGACGCCGCCAGGTTGCACATCCTCGACGACCTCCAGACCGGCGAGGATCGCAAGGCAGACGAGTACTGGATCGCCGAGAACGAAGCGGATTACGTCAAGAGGGGGTACTGGTAATGGAACCGGTAGCGTTGAAGGGACCCTCCGTAAGAGGAGTCCGTCGGTGGTGTCCGATCTGCACCAGAACCTTCTACGTCGAAGACGAGCTGCATCCCATGTCAGGCGTAACGTATTCCCGCTATCCGGTGTGGCTGGTGCTCCGAGAAGGGACGCACGGAAAGTTTTGGGGGTGTCCCAGGTTCCCGAAGTGCAAGTACTCGGAATCCGTGCCGAAGCCGAAGAGAGTGTATCTCGCGGATATAGAAGCCCACTGGGATGGAGAAGACCAATGAGCAAGAAACGAAAGACGATCGCCAACTTCAAGTGCTCGTGCGGAAATGACGAAGCTGTTCTGCGGCTGAGCGACGGCGATCAGGTGCCCGGCCATCTCGTGGTAGGGGGCACGGACTGGGGCCCGATGAACCCGCTGCTCAACATCCTCCTGGTGTGCACCAAGTGCGGCAAGAAGACGAAGTTCGAGAACTGCATCATCGAGAGCCACGGAGAGGTGAAAAGTGGCGAAGCAGACGAACAGGCTAAAGCGCCTGATTGACCTCATTGATCGCGCGTACCCCGACGGATTGGTAGGACAGTATTACGCAGATCCGGATGGAGATCACGGAGATAGCCTCGCCAGGTTTATTGCGAACGACATCAGGGAGACGTTCGCGTTCTCTGGCTCGTGGGAAGAACAGCTGGACGCGGCCATAGACAGAATAGCGCGCGCCAACGCAGAGATAGGGGGCGTCCTCCTGGAGCTCCAGACCGAGAGAGATAGGTTTGCTCCCGAAGCGCGGACCGACGGCCAGACCTACCTCCGCTGCCTGAAGTGCGGGCAGTACGTGATCGAGGGGGAGATCCAGGCGCACATGTCCCGCGAGGACCACAAGTAAAGTACGGAGACGCTGTAGCGCCTCCACGTCGTTACCTGTTGAAGGAGGATTCATGGCAAAGGTTTTCGGGGCGATGATCGCGGAGTCCATGTTGGCCAACAAGGCCAAGATCGTGGCAGACCTGGAAGCGAAGACGAACGAGCTCAGGGCGCAGGTGGACGCCCCCGAGGATCCGGAAGCCGAGGAACTGGCCAGCCTCGTGGCCAAGTTGCAGGGAGGGATCTGCGAGCCCGGGCGCTCCGCGCTCCTGAGGATCGTGGAGATCCTCGCCAAGAAGAAGCTGCCCGTGGCGGGCCGGGGCCACACCCTCTCCCTCGAGCAGGGCATGGTCATCGTGTTCCTCAAGACCGTGGGGACCGGCGAGTATCCCTCCGGGGAGCCCTGCCTCATGATCAACGGAAGCTCCGCCCTCCGGATGGCGGGTTCCGTGGACGGAAGCGTCCCGGCGCGCCCGAGCGTCATCCGCCCCGCCGACCCGCGCGAGATCGCCACCTTCGTGGAAGAGGCGATCGCGCACTTCCCCGAGACCCTGGCCAAGTACCTGCTGTAGCAGGCTGACGGCAACGCGAGGCCCTCCCGTCCGTTCGTGGGCGGGAGGGCCTTTTTCATTCGGAGGGAAGATGGTCCCCGTAAAACTAGATACAGGCAGCCCGGTGGAAGCAGCAAGTCTGCTCTTGTCGAGGGTCGAGCGCAGGGCTGGTTCGGGAGAGCCCGTCCAGCTTGCCACGATCATCGGATGGTACGACAAGCAGTGGGTTATCTCCCACCCAGATTTGCGTGGGTCTCCTGTTGGACGAGTGCTCCAGGTGGGGTCGCTTGTCCTCGGGAGAAATTTCTACCGCCCCTCGACCGGCTTCTTGACGTTCATCTGCTCCGGAGAACCCACCAAGGCCTTCAGGAGCGGAGCTGAGCTCGAAAAGTATGTCGGGTCCATCTGCTATCTCAAGCCTCGCCCAACGATAGATCCGAAGATGGGCATCATAAAGAGAGTGCTATTGGATAGGTGGTTCGTGGTCGACTTCGGAGCTGAGTGTCTTACAGGTGTCTACGAACCGGGGTGCTTCATCAAGGTAGAGAGGCCGGACTCTCTAGCGAGACTCCCTGACACGAGGCAGATCCAGCTTACCCTCTTTTGAAAGGTGACAACATGTCGCTTTGGAACTGGGCGATAAACTTCGCAACTCCGAAGGCCCAACCAACCGCTACGGAGCCCCCTCCCGTTCCGGCCAGCGGACCCCTTCACCTGGAAGTCCTCAGCCAGCTCATAGAGGAGTTGAAGCAGGAGTACGGTGGAATCCTGCTGCGGAAGAATGACGGAACAACCGAGGCATTCACCTTCCGAGCGATCATCATCCGCCTGGCCACCCTGACGAAGAGGATGGTTGGGGTACCGGTAGCATCCAGGGAGCACGCCCACGAGCTGTCAGGCACCCAGCTGCAAGCCGTCGTCAACGCAATCACCCGCAGAGTCGATGAGGTCCTGCTCGCCCAGCTGGAGAAGACGGTGGAGAGGGTCGTGGCGGTGAAGCTGGACGAGATGGGAGTCGTGCCTGCTCCGAAGATCTCCTACGGCGACTACATCCACAAACGAGGGATGTTCGCTGTGACGAAGAAGACACCGCTGCCGGCTCCTCCCATCACGAGAACGATGTGGCATCCTGCGCTTACCACCCAGAGACTCGCCGAACTGAAGGCCTCCGGAGAGGTGAAGGTGGAGGAGAAAGACGGCTACCGATTCTTCACCTATGGACCGTACACGTGGGTCGAGACGCTCTAACCTTAGGCTGCGTTCAACGAAGCCAAGGAGGCCCCCTCGGACCTCCTCTTTTTTACTTGACACTTCGGGGGACAGGTGCCTAAATAGAGGCCATGGGGAACGAGATGGTCAAAGACGGCGCGGTCAGGTGCGAAGCGTGCGGCTCTACACGCGTTGCACCAGCTCCTAAACCCAGCAGGGAGGGCGGAGCCCGGGGACACCAGGAGTCTTTCCGATGCCTGGAGTGCGGCCGGGAGTTCTCGAAGCCAGCCTGAGAAAAAGACGTCCAGGAAGCGTGGTTCGTGCCTCGCTGTCTCCCTGCAACTACACGCTTATCCACTCACTCAAGCGGGACTCCGGCAGATCCTTCCAAGACATCTTCTGGTTCTTCTTCGTGCTATTTCTCAACGACTCCAGCGGACCGGTCAATCCTATCCCCGAGAAGACGAAAAGAATCGCGTTCCGCGCCTTTCCAGAGTACCGACGAAGGGCGTCAGACCAGGCCTGGTTTCGCAAGAAGAACCGGGACGTCTTCTTCGACGACCTCGTCGTGCATGTCTTGTCCAAGTTCGAATACGCTCTTCTGGTCCGAATGCTGAAAGACCAGGCGGATAGAATCACGAAGGTCCTGACCAGTTTATAGGAGGAGACACATGCCACAGATTCCATCGACCAACGGGAGTTCGGGCAGCCTTGATCCAGCGAACGGGGCGAGCGGGACGGCGCCGTGGACCGGAGGGAACCTCATGAACCTAGGCCAGCCGGCCTACATCTTCATGCCCCTGGACGGTTTCGCCTCGATACTGGCGGCGCTCTGCAGCAAGCTCGACGCTCTCACCGCAGAGCTCAAGACCCAGAACCAGATCGAGGTCGAGAAGATCGAGTTCAGCAAGCTCAAGGACGCCGTGTTCGCGGAGATGGCCAGGAAGATGCGCGAGGACAAGAAGAAGAAAGCGGAGGCCACCGATGCCGATCCTGACGCCAGAAAATCCTGAGTTCCAGAAGATCCTGGCCAGCTCGAAGAACGCCTTCAAGACCTACGGCACGGACGACGTAGATATGTCCGGGACCGCGAGCGCCCTCCCCGTCACGATGACGACCGAGACGTACCACGACTTCGAGCTCAGCCACACCATGATCCAGCAGTCCGACACGATGTCCAAGATCGTCATGCACTTCAAGAAGCTGTCCAGCCGCAAGATGGAGTCCCTCTCCAAGTTCATGTACGAACAGCTGACGATGAAGATCAAGCCTAGGGCGGCGATCCAGGCCGGGCCAAGCCCCACCTACAGGGGCCAGTGGGACCTCATCCTCATGCACGTCCCGATCTTCGAATCCGAGATGATCTACCACCAGCTTCTTGAATTGGTCAAAAATGTCGGCTGATGCGGAACTGAAAGCCTACTACGAGATCTTCAAGGTGATCCCGACGCTTCGCGAGGCGGAGGAGAAGGCCCTCCTCAAGAAGGTGAAGCGCGGGGACATGAAGGCCTACCAAGAGTTCATCTCGGCAAACGTCCGCCTCGTCATCTCCAGGGCGCTGCGATTCTGCGCCCGTGACGACCCGCGGATCATGGACCTGATCAGCGACGGGACCTTGGGGCTGATCAGAGCGGTCGAGCAGTTCGACTGCAAGCGGAACTATAGGTTCTCCACCTACGCCGTCTGGTGGATCGACAGTTACATCCGCAAGTCCATCCGCTTCTTCCAGAAGGAAACCCACGCCACCATCCAGAACCTTCGGAAGAAGTTCAAGTTCGCGGAGACCGTGATGGTCGCGGCGACCGGGGAGACGCCCTCGGATGAGGAGGTCGCCAGGTACCTGAAGTGGCCGCCTTACCTGCTACAGATCTACCTGAAGTACTCCGACCCCAAGATCAAGATCTCGCATGATCCTCTCGTCATCGACACGGCGGAAGCCCAGGATGGGGATCCGGAGGAGATACCGATCCAGAAGGACGCCGCGAAAGCCGTCGCCATAATCCTGGCCCGGCTGGCCCCGGTGGAGGAGGACGTGCTGCGGCGTCACTACGGCATCGGGTGCAAGGAGGAGACCTACAAGGACATCGCGGTCTTCTACGGCTTCGCCAAGGAGCGCGTGCGCCAGATCGAGAACCAGGCCCTCCGGAAACTCTTCGTCCTCCTCAAGGAAAAAGAAATCCCCTTCGAGTTCCTCATGAAACCCGAAGGGGATGATTCCGAAGATTTCCCGTTCTAGGCCGTCGCGCGCGTCAGCTCGTGCACCTGGATCGGCTGCACCATGTCGAACTGCCCGTTCACGCCCTCCGCCAGCACGATGTTGTTCGAGTCCACGCCCATGCTGTGGGCCTCGATCATGCACTCCTCAGCGTAGAAGGCGCCATACGGCCGCTTCCTGGCGTCCTTGAAGAGCAGGCACATCCCGAAGGGGATGTTGAACAGCTCGCTGGCCAGGTTGATGTAGAAGTCCCGGTTGTCCTTGTCGCTCGCGGCGCCGTAGCCGGGGGCGAGCTTCACGTCCAGCGGGAAGAGCGCGCTGTAGGCGGGGTTCTCCTGCAACTTGGACTTGGCTGCCGGCGCGATCCCCTCCGCCTCGAAGTTGAACGGCTTCCCGTAAGTGTAGGTCGGGGCGATGGCGTAGAGGAGGCGGAGGAGGCTCGGCCCGAAGAAGAGGATCCTGTTCATCTGGAAGTTCGCGAAGAGCCTTCCGGGGACGAAGTAGGATCGCTTCGAGCCGATCTCGAAGAGCCTCGCCACCTGGCGGTTCTGGGCGATGGTCAGCATCTGGAGCAGCCCGATGGGGTAGAGCTGGCTCTGGGCCGACAGCGCGTCGCCGTTCATCGCCGTGATCATCTTGAGCCGAGAGGGCCCGGCCAGGACGAGCGTGGATTCGGCGCTGACGTACTCGCCGTTCTGCAACTCGACCTGAACGTGCTCGGAGGCCCAGTTCCAACTCAGAAAGCTGGCCATGCTTCACTCCTTCGGGGTTAGATGAAGATCGTCACCCTGCCCTTGGCGCCCGTGACGTACGGCGTGAAGTCGTAGTCCATGGCGAAGGTGTCGGGCAGGTTCGGGACTTCGTTGATGCCGAGGAACTCGATGGCCCGGGCGTCCTTGTCGTCCAGCACCTGCCGGCGGACCGCCTCACCGTTCGCGCTCACCACGTCGAAGAACTCGTCCCCGATGTTGAACGGGCCGAGCAGCGGGCGGATCTGGTTCCGCAGGAGCCGCGCGAAGTTGTCGATCTGGACCGTGACGTGGTCCTCGAGGAAGTAGATGTCGCTCACGTCGGTCGTGACCGCGCGGATCGCGAAGACATCCGCGTCGTCGGACGGCTGGCTCAGGAGCCAGTTGCCTCCGTCGAGGATCCGGTCGTTCAGGTCCTCGTTCCCGCCCTCGGGATCGCCGAAGGGATTGAGCAGCTTGTGCACCCCGGTCATACCGAACCGGCTCAGCGGGACGCCGGGCTTCTGTCCGGATCGGATCGCCCCGCACATGATCGCCAGGTACTCTCCGCCCAGCTCCTCGGTGACGTCGCCGCCACCGTAGGTGCCGGAGTTGTTGGCCGGATCGGTGTTGTCGGTGAAGATGAACTCCGCGCGATCCGGGTACACGTTCCGGATGCGGCGGTCCTTGAGGGACACGGGGTAGGCCGCGATCGCGTCGGCGAACTGGGCGTCGGACAGCGTCTTGGACTCGATCATCCAGTCGGTGATGGGAACCGGTCCGCCGATGGGCAGCCCGTTGTCGTTCACTACCGTCAGGGTCGTGGTGACCCCGGAGACGATCGTGATGATCCTGGCCGTGAAGGCAGGGGCGAAGCCGTTGAACACGTCGCCTACGACCACGCCGTAGGCCGACAGATCGCGCGCCACGAGGATGGACGTGATGGCGGGACCCTTGGTGTAGGCAGCGGCGTCGCCGGCCTGGTCGGTGGTGCGCTCGGTGACCCTCTCGAACGCGTGGTTCTGGAACATGATCCTCTCCCGCTTGATCTCGGGAGCGGACTGCAGGTCCACGTGGGTCCGGTAGGCGCCGAGGACCGTCTCGTTCTGGGTCAGAGGAGCGAGGACGAAGTACCTGGCGGCCTTGGAAGGCTCCAGGGCAGCAGCCCAAGCCAGCACCGTGTCTTCCTCCACCTGGGAGAAGAAGACGCTGTAGGGAGTGTTCAGGAGGGCCAGGTAAGCCCCCAGGCCGACCGGGTTGGCCGGGATGGCGAAGCCGGCCGTGTCATCCCTGTTGTCCTTGGTCACTTCGACCACCTCGGCGAGATGGTCATTCCGGCGGGCGGTGTAGCTGCACAGGACCGTGCCCGTGAGGGCCACGCCGCTCAGCGTCTTCTCGATCGTGTAGGAGATGTTGTTCAGCGTGTCGGCGACGTTGATCTCGTAGTAGAGGTCCGTGAAGGCGGCCGCCGGGGGAGACCCGGCCAGAACGTCCCGCACGCCGATCGTGTTGGCGTCGACGATCCGGGTGACCCGGAGCTGCGCGTCGGTGATGTCCATGATCGCGAAGCCGAACTCCGCGGTGTTCCAGGTCGGCGGGGGCGTCCCCGGAACGATGTTCACGCAGCGGAGGATCGTGGGGAAGTCCACGTTCGTGACCAGGAACATGGCCACGCCGGCATCGCTGTAGACGATATCGCCGGCCGCAACGCCAGCGACCACGAAGTTGTTGTAGGTGCTGGTCAGGGTGCGCTTGTTCAGGTCGGCCGGGTTCTCCGCGGTGATGGAGGCGCCGAGGAAGCTGCAGAGCGCGGTGGCGCCGTCATCCCAGATCTCCCAAGTTGTCCCGGTGCCTGTGGCGGAAAGCGCGGGCCGGTCCGGATCCCAGTTCTCGACCACGAGGCTCGTGGACGGAGCCGGGAAACCGATGATGGAAACGATCTTGAAGATCGGGCGCGCGTTCGCGGTGCCCATGGCGCTGTTTACGCCGTGCACCGCGATGCTGTACCGAGACAGGGGCAGCACGAGCAGTGTGGAGAAATCGATGGCGTTGGGGTTTCCACCGCTGATGGAGAATGTTCGCTGACCGGGCAGCGGTGTACCGTCCGCAGTCCAGTCGCCGTTGACGTCGGTCCACACGGCGCCGCCGGTGAGATCCACTGCCGTGTAGTGGAAAATCTCGAAGACCTCGTTCGTGTCGGCGCCGGCGACAGTGGGCCAGGCCGGGAGGGTGATCAGGTTGCTGACGTTCAAGGTCGTGGGGAGCACCGCTCCGACGATCTTGAAGGCCGGAGACCAGTCGCCGGCGATGTCCTTGATCCAGGCGATGTCCACCTGGTACGGAGGACCGACGATCGGGGGCTGGACGCCGGCCGTCACGAAGTCCTGGGTCGGGCCGGTCATGACGCGGACGCCCAGCGTCTCGGCGGTGTAGTCGATGCCGTCGGCCTGGGCGAGCACATCCCAGCCGCGAACCGTCACGATGTCGCCGACGGTGCAGACCTCGGAGAAGTCGAAGTCCGCATCGGCCAGGGTCCGGTCGAGGTTGATGTCCTCGGCGCTCAGGTCGCCGGAGTACGTGGCGGGGCCCTTGTCGAGCTTGGTCACGTCGAGTTCGTCGTCCGTGACGATCGCGGCGACTTCGAAGGCCGGGATGCCGTTGACCTTGATGACGTCGAGCGCGGCCACCTCGTCCTCGATGAAGTCGGCGTTCGCGTCGATGAACTTCCCGGTCGCCGCCGAGTACGCCCCGGTCGTCCCCTTGGAGATCTCGAACGTCGCGTCGAGGGTCGGCGAGAGCGTGAAGAGGGGCGGGTCCACCAGCCAGTTGTAGGTGGGCGCCACTTCCGCGACGCCGAACCTGTTCTGGATGTAGACGTGAGGACGCAGGGCCACCTCCGTCGCCGTTGGCCGCTCCACGACGGAACCGGCGATCAGGCTGGGGAAGCTGTAGGCGGGGTTCGCGATGCCGCCTTCGTAGTCCCCGGCACCGGCGCGGTACTCCACCTGCCTCTGGATCCCGAAGAAGATCAGGTCCAGCGGGGAGGTGATGACCACGGGGGCCTGGGTGACGAACTTCTGCTCGACGATCAGGCTCGGTCGCAGGTGATCAACCATCGGTATTCTCCGTTAATGACTGGGAAGGCTGATCGAGACGACGACGTTCTGCGCGCTCTTGAGGGCGAGATCCCGCGCCTTCCAAGAGATGGTCATCGCCGTCAGAAACGAAATCTGCGTGTCGAACAGATCGACGCGCGCGTCCGTCTTGATAGGAGTCGGTGCACCGATAACGGGAGTCGTCATCTTCAGGAGCCGCGTGTTCTTCATGTGGAACTCGCGGAACATCCGGAAGAAGAGCGCGGCCACCAGGCCCAGCTCCTCCGACTCCACGTCCTCTCGGGCGAAACAGTGGAAGATCAGCGGGACCTGCAGGGTGTCGGCGAACGTCCGCGTCTTCCCCCACGGAAGGCTCGGGTTGCTCAATCCGCCGATCGAGGAGTCCTGGAACGTCATCGTGTCCCTGGAGCACAGGATGATTGGGCGGGGGTTGGTGGCCTCGAGCTCCCGCGTCCAGCCGTCGGCTATCTCCAGCCGGCTGTCCTTGGCCGTATCCCCGTCCTTCTTCGTGTAGAGAAACGGATTGACTATCCGCTGCTCCACCTGCTGCTCGTCCCACGTGTAGAAGTACTCGT
>Ga0315295_10005739_pt1 | contig 10594 bp, 6 predicted proteins | sample YL17G14_0_MG_FD_204453 | JGI IMG/M metagenome (GOLD analysis project Ga0315295, IMG submission 204453) | Sediment microbial communities from Yellowstone Lake, YNP, Wyoming, USA - YL17G14_0 | ecosystem: Environmental > Aquatic > Freshwater > Lake > Sediment | place: USA: Wyoming | collected...
GTCGAGTCCATCCGCAATCCCGAGGCCCTCGGTTCGAACAATCCATTCAACATCTCCATCCCCCAGATCCTGCGCGACTATTTCCCGGCTTTTCCCGCCCAGCCGGTCGGGCGCGGCGAGACTTGGACGGAAAGCCGGCGCCTGACCATCCCCTTCCAAGGCCTCGACCTCCAGATCCAACTGGTCATGGACTACACGCTCGACGACGTCATCCCGGCGGACGACGGACGGAAGGCCCTGGTTTCCGCCGTCTACCGGGTGGTCGTGTCGGGCGCCAAGGACCTCGGGGACACCCAGGGCGTCTTCGAAGGCCAAGGCTCGGGCGCGGGCTATCTCCATTTTCTCGTGGACCGCGGCTGGTTCTCGGAGTTCCGCTTCGATTTCAAGACCGACGCGACTTTCGTCATGAAGAAGGGGAAGGAACGCCTCCTCGAATTCCCCTTCTCGTTCTCCGCCTTCGCCGAGGTCGTCCTCCTCAACGTCCAAACCCTCGACCGAAGGTGAGCGGCGCGATTTTTTTTCACCCGCCACTTGAAATTCGCCGGAGAGGGGCGTATGATTTTTGTTTGCATCAGGAGAGGCGCGGTCTTAACCGACTGGGCCCGGCAACCTGGGACGGACACCCGAGGTGCTCACTCGCCAGAGGCGAGGATGTGGTCGCGAAAGCGCACGCGGCAACCAAGTGTCCAAGGGCGAAAGGCGCCCCTCGCAGTCCTCATCCCAGACCCTGAGCAAGTCGATGGACTTCCCGTGTCCGGGAAAGGAGGCTTCGATGGCTAAAGATTTCGTGTTCACCTCGGAATCGGTCTCCGAGGGCCATCCCGACAAGATGGCCGACCTCATCTCCGACGCGTTTCTCGACGCGATCCTCGCCCGCGACCCTCACGGCAAGGTCGCCTGCGAGACACTCGTCACCAAGAACATCGCCGTGATCGCCGGGGAGTTCCGGACCACCGCGAAGATCGATCCCGTCTCCATCGTCCGCGAAACCGCCCGGGAAATCGGCTATCACGACCCCTTGATCGGCTTCGATTCGGACACGTGCGAGGTCCATACCTATCTCGGCCAGCAGTCGGCCGATATCGCCCGGGGCGTCGACCAAGCCAACGGAGAAGTCGGGGCCGGCGACCAGGGCCTGATGTTCGGCTACGCGACGACCGAAACGCCCGAGCTCATGCCCCTGCCCATCCGCCTGGCCCACCGTCTCGTCCAGAAACAGGCCGAAGTCCGCAAGAGCGGCCTTCTCCCCTGGCTCCGGCCCGACGCCAAGTCCCAAGTCTCGGTCCGCTACAAAGACAAGCGCCCCGTGGCCGTCGAGAAGGTCGTCCTGTCGACCCAGCACGCGGCGGACGTTCCTGACAAGACGATCCGCGACGGCGTCATCGGCGAGATCATCGAAAAAGTCATCCCGGCCGAGCTCCGGCCCGGGCGCGTCGAATACCTCGTCAACCCGACCGGACGCTTCGTCATCGGCGGCCCCGTCGGCGACACGGGCCTGACCGGCCGCAAGATCATCGTCGACACCTACGGCGGCAGCTGCCCTCACGGCGGCGGGGCGTTTTCGGGCAAGGACCCGACCAAGGTCGACCGCTCGGCGGCCTACACGGCCCGCTACATCGCCAAGAACATCGTCGCCGCCGGCCTAGCCGACCATTGCACCGTCCAGCTGGCCTACGTCATCGGCGTCGTCGAGCCGTTCTCGCTCATGATCAACATCCACAGCGGCGGAAAGGTGACCGAGGAGGCCATCGAAAAAGCCGTGCGCTCGGTCTTCAAGCTCACGCCGGCCGGGATGATCAAGATGCTCGACCTGCGCCGTCCCATCTACAAGCAGACGGCCGCCTACGGGCACTTCGGCCGGGAACTCCCCGATTTCACCTGGGAGAAGACGGACAAGGTCGCCGAGCTCAAGGCCTATTTCGGCTATACCAGCCTCGACGCCGGAAGGGCCCGGCCCGCCGTTTAAGAGCCCCGGGGGCCCCGGGTCAGGTTTTTTCGATTCTGATCCAGGCTTCGAGCGAGGTGAAGTAGAGGCCCGACTCCTTGACCCTCTCCCCCGTGATTTTTTCCCAGAACCGGCTGTAGAGCCGGACCTGCGGCCGGTAATAGTCCACGAGCGCGTCAAGGGCCTTTTTCGTTTCCTCGATTCCCCTGTCGAGCACGGCCCCGGGAATCCGGTCGGTCTTGTAATCGGCGATGACCCAGCCGTCCTTTTCTTTGAAAACAAGGTCGACTGCCCCGGACAAGAAGACGGGCACGCCGGGGACGACGGCGACCGGCTTTTTCCCGGCCAGAGGAACGAGGCCGGCCCGGTCGGCCAGGTCTTGGTATTCGGCGTCGCCGGGGCAGACCCGGACGGAGAACGGCACTTCGAACAGGCGTTGCTCCGCCCGCATGGCCCTCAGCCAGAAATCGGACCGGACGATCGCCCGGACAAGGTCGGCGAGCCGGTCGCTTTCCGCGGCGTCCCGGCCGGCGGCGACGAGCGCGTTTCTGGCCAGGAGGGGGAGCCTGTCTTCGTCCGCGAAGCCGTCCTCCCGCCAAGCGGAACCCAGGGACTTCAGGACGCCGTGGACGGCCGACCCCCAGCTCATCCCGAACCCCCCGCCGAACCACTCGGGCGACTCCCGGTCGCGCTTGGCGAGCGAGGTCACGTTTTCGAGGAGCGCTCCCGCCCGGGAGGCCTGGCCCATTTTCCGCCGGAGCTCTTCCCGCCCCTTCCTCACGTCGTCGGGCTTTAAGGCGGGCTTTTTTGGACGGGGCCGTTCCGCGCGGCGGGGAGGCGCGCCCGCTCCCGGGGGACAGGCCGGAAGTTCCTCGACGCCCTCCAACCCCTTCTCCAGGGGTCCCCAGGCTTCGCGCTCTCCGAGGTCCCCCTCGTAAGCGCTGACGACGAGGAGGTCCCTGGCCCGCGTCGCGGCCACGTACATCAGACGGCTCTCCTCGGCCTCCTCGTATCTCCTCTCCTCGGCGGCGCTCTCTTCCCAGCCGGCGGGCTGGGAGACCGTTTTAGCCCCGAAAGCAGCCGGCTTGGAGAAACGAAAATGGCCGCGGGGCGTCCCGCCGGTCCGGCGGATGTGCCTGTCCGGCTCGAAATCGCGGACTCCCGCGGGATTGGCCAGCATGACCACCGGCGCCTCAAGCCCCTTGGCCTTATGAAGGTTCATCAGGCGGACGGCGTTCCGGCGGCCGGGGGTGAGGCTCATTTCCTCGACCGGTTGGGAGCCGACCCATTCCCTGATGAACTCGACGGCGGCCGCGAAGGAGGCCATCTCTCCGCCCTCCCGGCCGCGCAGAGTTTCGACAAGCTTGAAGACGTTTCCGGCCCGGCTCGTCCCCATCTCGGCCGTCACCAGGTAATTGAGAAGCCCGGAGTTCTGGAGGATCGTCTCCAAGGCCGCGGAAGGCGGGACTTTCGCCGTGAGGTCCCGCCAGCCGCGGAGGACGCCGAAGACCCGCCTCACTTGGGCCGAGCCTCCGCCGCCGGCCGCCCCTCCCAAATAGGAGAATCCGCCGCCGGCCGCCCGGTGCGCCAGGAGTTCGCTGTCGCTCAGCCCGAAGAACAGCCCGCGGAGGACGGCCACGGTGGCGACGGCGTTGTCCGGGTCGTCGAGCGCGTTGAGGAGATTGACGATCTCCCCGACTTCCTTGTTGTCCGTGAAAGCGTCGCTGCCGGCGATCTCGAAGGGGACGCCGAGCTCCTCGAGCCGCCGAGCATACATGTTCATCCTGTCTTTGTAGCGGAAGAGGACGAGGAAATCGCCGGGCTCGGCCGGGCGCGCGCCGCCGTCCTCCGCCGTGAGCTTCAAATGACCGCCGCACGACCAGGCGATGAACTCCGCGACCCGCCGCGAGTCGGCCTCGGCGATGGCCTGCTTGGAATGGAATTTCACAGCCGGGATCGTGACCTTGAAGACGCCGGAGAACGCCTGCCGGCAGCTCTCGCGGACCGTCTCGAGGGGCATGAAGCCGGCCTGGTATTCGTCGGCGGCGGCCGGGAGGATCCGCTCGAAGAGGGGATTGACCCAGTCGGCCATGCATCGGAGGGAACGGAAGTTGGCGCTGAGCTCGAGGACCTCGCCGCCGCTCTCCTTCACCCGCTCTTTGACAAGATTATAGATATCGATGTCCGCGCGCCGGAACCGGTAGATCGATTGCTTGGGATCGCCGACAAGGAAGAGGGACCCCGGCGCAGGGGCCAGCCTGGTCCAGTCGCGCTCCGCGTCGTCGGTCCCGGTGAGGAAGAAGAGGATCTCGGCTTGGACGGGGTCGGTGTCCTGGAACTCGTCGACGAGCACCGGGTGGAAGCGTTTCCGGAAATACCTCCGGACCTCGGGATTATCCCGGAGGAGCCGCGCCGCGCGCATAAGCTGGTCCTGGAAATTGAGCCGCGCCTCGGCTCCCCGTCTTTCGGCGTAGAAATCGACCGCCGGGCCGAGGAAGGCCAAGGCCTTCGTGTGCCGGAACTCGCGCCATTCCCGCAGGGCGGGCAAAGCCGTCTCTTGCCGAAAGGCCTCGGCCGCGGCCAGGAGTTTCTCCGCCTCCTCCTTCGTCCGCCAGCGGTTCTTGGTCACGCCGAGCTTCCGGTCGAAGAGCTCGAAGGTCTCCATGAGCCGCCGGTGGTCGACCAAGCCCACGTTCCGCCGCCTCAGGAAGCACCGGATGAGCAGGGACTGGAGGAGGTCGTAGCCTTTTTCCGGCCGCTCCTTCGGGATAACGGGGCTAGCCCGGTCGAGGAAAGCCTCCAGGCGGCCGCGCGCGGCCCGGAAATCCGGAAGGTCGGAGCGGCCGGGGACGGCCTCGACGTCGGGGAAACCGGCGAGCGCCTTGAAAGCCGCCTCAAGGTCCTCGGGCTCGAGTCCGGCCTCCTCGACGCCGCGGAGGGCCGCTTCGTTTTCGAGGCGGGCCTTGGCCAGATACTCGTCCCAACATTTTTCCAGGAAAATCCTGTCCTCATGCTCCTCGAGCTCCCGGAACTCCGGGTCGATCCCCGCCTCGACCGGGCGTTCCCGCAGAAGCCGGGCGCAGAACGAGTGGATGGTGCCGATGAACGACCGTTCGAGGCTCTGGAGGGCCGCGTCGAGCCGGGCCCGGACCGCGGGATCTTTCTCCTCCGTCCGGGCTCGTTCGAGGCCGACCTGGAACCGGCCTCTAAGTTCGGCCGCGGCCTTGCGAGTGAAGGTCACCGCGGCCAGGGTATCGATCGTCGAACGGCCCGAAGCGAGGAGGGCGACCATCCGCCCGACCAGGCTCTGGGTTTTGCCCGAACCGGCGCCGGCCTCGACGAGAAACGTGGTGTCGAGGCCGCGCGCGATCCTGGCGCGCGCCGCGTTGTCGGCCGGTGTCTTCTTACTGATATTCATCGAGCTTGTCATAGGCCTCGAAGACCTCGGGATTGGCCTCTCTCTTCCCCTTTGTCGCCCCGGGGCCGCCGGAAATGCAGACCGGCGCGAAGTCGCAGAAATCGCACCTGGCCTCGGGGCCGGCGATGAAGTATCCTTTTTCCAGGACATGGAGGAGGGCGTCGAGGAGGCCGCGGAGCCGCTCCCTGTCGAAATTCCTGACCATGATCTCCCGGCCCTCGCCGCGCCTCGTCGGAAAGAAATAGCCGCTCTCGGTCACCCGGGCCGGCTCGCCGGGACGCTCCCGGCCCAGGATTTTCTCGGCGGCGACGGCATAGAGGGCGTGCTGGATAATCCTCCCCCGGCCGAATTCGACGAGGTTCTCGTAGGGAGCATAGCTCCCCGTTTTGTAGTCCAGGATCCGGAAAGCGCCCGGCCCCGTCCGGTCGAGCCTGTCGATAAATCCGCGGAGGAGGAATGACCTCTCTCCGCCGAGGCTGATCTCTTCTCCTTTGAACTCCATCTCGAACGCGACCGGGTCGACCTTCTTTTCGCGTTTGATCTCAGCGGCCAGAAAGACGTCGAGGGCGTCCATGATATCCCGGCGCTGGCTCTCGAAGATGGCCTCGGAGGGCGGCGGAACTTTCGCTCTCGCCTGGCCGACGACCCGGCCGGCGATCTCGCCCATGAGAGGCCCGTGCCTCGCCGGGTCGACGGGCTCCCCTCTCCGCGTGACCTCGGTCATGAACTCGCAGAGGATCTCGTGGATGAGGCCGCCGCGCTGGAGCGGGTCGAGCCAGCGGGACCGGTCGAACTCGGCCTCCTCGGGCGGTTTGATCCCCAGGACATGGCGGAGAAAATAGCCGAAGGGACAGCGGGCCAGCAGCTCGAGGCGGGTCGCCGACATGACGGCCTTTCGCCCGGCCACCGGGTCGACCTCGGCCCGGACGGGCCCGATGTCGACGAGCCCCTCGTATTCGGTCAGCCGCTCGCCGGCCCGGGCGGCGGCGGCGGCAATTCCTGCGGCCAGGTCGGCGAAGTTGTCCGCGATCGCGGCCGGCCCGTCGGCGGCCCGGCCTTCGCCGGCGAGCCGGGCCAGCCACCAGTCCATTTCGTCGAAGGCCTTGTCGAGGCCGTCGGGAAGGAATCCGGCCGCCTCGGGCAGCGCCCGTTCGAGCGCCGTGTAGTCGAGGTCCGCGTCGCCGCGGCTGAGACGGAACGCCTGGAGGACGACCGACGACGGAAAGGAAGCTCTTTCCCCGTTGATGTCGAACGACGGGTAGCTCAGGACGATTTTTCCCCGGAGGGAGGCGAGGACGGCGGCCAGGGCGAACAGGCTGGAGCGAAGGTCGTCGGCCGCCGTCGGGAGAGAGCCGGAGACCGCGGCGCGCTCCTCGTCGAGGAGGACCGGGTCCTGGAGGCCGCGGCCGGGGAACGTCGCCTCGTCGAGTCCGACGACAAAAGTTACCGGCCGGCCGGAAAATCCTCCCGAAGAGAAACCGGCGACATGGAGGTGGCCGGGCAGGGGCGGCGACGCGCCGACCCGGAGCGACGAGCCGGCGGCGCGCAGAAGGTCGAGCGCTTCTTTCAGGGATGTCGCCGCGGACCGGCTTTCCGCGATGACCTCGTCGAGGCGGGCCAACAGGACGTCGCGGGCTTTGCGGTCAAGGTCGGATCCGCACCGGCCGAAGTCCGCGACGATGCGGGAGAAGGCCGCGCAGAGGTCCCGGAAATCCCAGCCGCCCGCCGGGCCCGGGTCGGGAATGACGTCCAGGAGCTTGCCGACGGCGGCCGCCAGCTCATCGATTTCGAGGCTGACCGCCCGGAGGCGGGACCAGCGCTCGGCGGCGGACTCGCCGGTTTTTTCGTCTTCCTCCCGCCTGGCCTGCTCGAGGTCGGCTTCGAAGCCGTCGCGGAGGGCCTTGAGACGGGCGAGGTAGCGACCCCTGCCCCAGCCGATCATGGCGCTCCTGAGGTGCCGGCAGGCCGTTCGGGAAAGAAGGGGGATTCCCGCCGCGCCTGGAGGCAGGACAAGGTCGCCGTTTTCGAGAAGGCGGCAGAGATGGGCGACCGAACAATCGTTCGCCAGCCAGTCGGCGAGCCCGAAAAAGAGGCGCCCGGGTGAAGTGAAGGAAATGGGGACGCCTTCGCCGAAGGTCACGGGCAGGCCCGTCCGGGCGCCGAGAAGGTGGAAGACGGTCGGGTGGGGCGACCCCGGCGGCGTGAGGACTTCCACTTGGTCGAAGGGGATCTTTTCGGAATACAGGCGGCGGAGGACTTCGCGGCATTCGTTTCCGGGCCCCAAGGCCCTGAAGATATCGAGGGAGCCGTCGCCGGCCGACGGCGGCGCCTCGCTGGGCGCGAAGAGCCAAGACAGGCGCCCGGCGCCGGCAGCGGATGCGTCCGAAGGCCCGGCCGCGGGAATCGGCCAGACATGCCGCGGTCGTTCGAGGCCGAAAACGGGGTCGCCCGGAACAAGAACGAGCCGCGCTCCAGCCGCCGCCCGGACGAGGTCGGCCTCGAGGCGGCTCAGGCGGACGTCCATGAGACAGAGATGCCAGGCGGGAGGGGATGGCGCCGCCGTGGCCCTGCGGATGGCCAGGGTGAAGAGGCCGGCCGCATCGAGGACGCCGGCCGCGTCGAGGACGCGCTCGTAGCGGTCGAGAACGAGGGCGAGCTCCCGCCCTTTCCGTTCGACGAGAAAGAGCTTCGGGCGGAGGCCCGCGCTCGTCAAGCCGTCGAGCCTGAGGTCCTGGATCGCCCGGAAAATGGCCCGGACGAGCCCGGGTGACGTCCCGGCTCGGCCGAAATATTCGAGCGCGCCCTCGTCTGAAAGTTCCCTGACGATCCTGTCCGTCAGAGCCAGCTGGGCCGACGGCGTCATGGGTTTTCCGGCGGACGTCCCGGCGCCTCTCTCCAGGATCTCCTGGGCCAGGGAACTCAGGGTGACGAAACGGAGGTTGACCCAGGACCCGGATTCGCGGGCCAGGGCCTGGCCGAGCTGGTGGCCGGCTGAGAAAGACGGGACGACGAAGATTTTCTCGTCCAGGCGATGGCCCCGGCAAAACTCCGCCAGGAACCGGATCGTCGCGTTCAAGGTCTCCTATTTCCTGTAGAGAAAGATCTTGTGCTCGCGGCCCTTGTCGTCGGCCATGACCTCGCTCCGGACAAGCCGGTCGTCCCAGCCGGATATTTCGTAGTTGTGGGAGACGATGCGGGCGCCCGCCGCGAGGTCCCTTTCGAAGAGGGGCCTGAGCATTTCGAGGGATTCGGGCAAGAGATAGAGAGCCAGGACGGTGGCCTCCGTCACGCGGGCCTTGGTGGCGTCCATGTGGAGGAACCTGACGAGCCCCTCGACGCCCTCCCGCCTGGCCCCGGCCCGGCACTCCTCGATGAGGGCGGCGTCGATATCGATGCCCACTCCCCGGGCCCGGTATTTCTTGGCCGCCGTGATGACCATCCGGCCGTCGCCGCAGCCGATATCGTAGACGATGTCGTCGCGTCCGACGCCGGCGATTTCGAGCATCTTCTCGACGACCGGCTGAGGCGTGGGGACGAACGGGGCGAGGTCGGCCGCGTCCTGGCGCCCGTGAGAGCCGGGATAAACCCGGACGACATCCTCCTCGTCATAGCGGAACGAATAAGGTCTCCCGGGATGGATGGTATAGATGCTCGTCCTCCTGCCGTTGTTGAACGAGATCTCGACGGGCATGTCGGTCGCGAGCCTGTCCACGGCGTCGACACGTAGCGTCCGGGTCCGCGGCACCCTGCTGTGGGGCCCCGGCTTGATCGTATAGACGATGTCCCTCTTGGTGACGTTCCGGAGTGTCGCCTCCGCCAGGAGCGCCGCGGCGGTGGAGGGACGCGCGGCGAGGCCGACCCTGTTCTCCGGTTCGCGGCCAGGCCGGCCGACGAAGAAGGCCAGCACGGCCAGTACGAGAAAGGCGACGGCGATCCCGGCCTGGATAATCCTCTTCATGGCTTCCCCGCGGTCCGGGCGTCTGTCTCCATCGGCCCCAAATTAAAACAGCCTGGACGGGAAGTCAACCCGCGCCCGGGAGGCGCACCCCGCTAGAGGATGACGAGGACCGCGAGCGTCAAAGCCCCGATGGCCAGTAGCGCGACGCGGACGAGTGTTTTCATTTTTGGTCCTCCTGTCCCCGGCGGAGGCGGCCGGCCTTACGGACCGCTTCCTTGAGGACGTATTCCATCTGGGCGTTGATGCTCCGCAGCTCGTCGGCCGCCCATTTCTCCAGGGCGTCGTAGAGCGATGCGTCGAGCCTCAGAAGGAATTTTTTCTTTTCACTCACGACCCACTTTCCGTCAGGTGTGGAGTGTCCCCGTATTGACGATGGGGTGCATTTCCGTTTCGGAGACCAGGGCTACGAGGAGGTTGTTGACCATGGCCGCTTTCTTATCCTCGTCGAGCTGGACGACGCCCTGGGCCTCGAGGCTCTTAAGGGCCATCTCGACCATGCCGACGGCGCCGTCGACGATCTGGCGGCGGGCGGCGATAATGGCCTCGGCCTGTTGGCGGCGGAGCATGGCCTGGGCGATCTCCGGGGCATAGGCCAGGTGGGACAGGCGGGCTTCGACGACGTGAAGGCCGGCCACTTCGAGGCGGTTCTGGACCTGGTCCTTGAGCTTCCCGGCGATCTCGTCGGGATTGGCCCGCAGGGATTCCGTGTCCTTGTCGTGGGCATCGTAGGGGTAATGGGTGGCCAGCTGGCGGATGGCCGTCTCGCTCTGGATGGCCACGAAGTTCTGGTAGCTATCGACGTTGAACAGGGCCTTGGCCGAGTCAACGACATGCCAGACGACGACGGCGGCGATCTCGATGGGATTGCCGAGGGCGTCGTTGACCTTGAGGGTCTCGCTGTTGAAGTTGAAGATGCGCAGGGTCACCTTCTTCTTGACGGCGAAGGGGTTGGTCCAGTAGAAGCCCGCCGTCCGGGCGCTGCCGACGTATTTTCCGAGGAAGGTGAAGACCTTGGACTCGTTGGGGTGGATGAGGAAGAACCCGCCGAAGGTCATGAAGGCGAGGATCAACCCCAGGACGGCTAGGACCAGGCCGGCCGTCGTGCCGGCCCGGGCGGCGTGGCTGACGATGTGCTGGCCGCAGAGGGCGACTACGGCGAGGTCGACGAGGACCATGACCCAGCCGTTCGTGCTGAAGACGTTCTTTTCCAGGATATCTTTCATGGCAACCTCCGTTAATAGCATTATAATATTACTATGATATCATTTGTCAA
>Ga0315295_10005740_pt1 | contig 10590 bp, 10 predicted proteins | sample YL17G14_0_MG_FD_204453 | JGI IMG/M metagenome (GOLD analysis project Ga0315295, IMG submission 204453) | Sediment microbial communities from Yellowstone Lake, YNP, Wyoming, USA - YL17G14_0 | ecosystem: Environmental > Aquatic > Freshwater > Lake > Sediment | place: USA: Wyoming | collected...
GCCCATTTTTAAGCTGTTTTTCACGCATTTCTACCGCTTACACCTCATACTATTTTCAATTAAATCCTATTTCACAAAAAAAAGTGTTTATAATACAAGGTAGTCGTATGTAAATTCGGTGTCAAACACATGCTTCTTTGCCGGACCGTGACTTCTATATGACACCGACTCTTAATCTTTAAGATTTTAACATTGACAGTTACGAAAAGAAAAATGTTCAAATTATAGTACAATGTAGATTGCTCAACTTAAACAAAACTCTAAAAGCAAGTTTGCCGTAATTCGTTTCGCGATCAGAATAAATGACATGATTTCTATCAAGACTCAATAATGATCAATCACTTATAGTATATTGCATATGTCCTTATTAACTAACTAATATTCATAACCATGCCACAGCAAAAAGTACCGGATATTGAGTTTGGGCAATTTGTAATTGCTGAGATACCAGAACTTTTTCAAAAAAAAATCGTTTAAAAATAAACCTAGAATATCAGAGAGAAGATATCTGGACTTATACACAACAAATTGAACTAATTATCTCAATAAACAAGAGATATTCAATTGGTGTGTTGGTTCTCTTTATCAACGAAAATGGTCAGTATGAAATCCTTGATGGACAACAGAGACTATTAACGATCAAAAAATATTTAAACAACGATTTAGATCTGACCTTGACAGAAATTTAAAAATAAAACTCACTTCCTAACGAAAAAAAATTGCTGCGAACACCTAATACAGTTATATGAAATTCCGAACCTCCGCCTTTAAAAAGGGAAAATATATAATCTTATGAAACAAACGAAAATCTATCCGACAATAGGCGTATGCGGCCTTGATTGTGGTTTATGCCCAAGATACTACACTGTAGGGACATCAAGATGTCCTGGATGTGATGGTCCTGATTTCTTTAAAAAACATCCATCATGTTCCTTCATAACATGTTGCGTCAAGAAAAAGAATCTTGAAGTTTGTGCTGAGTGTTTAGAGTTTCCGTGTTCTAAATTCAAGAGTGATGAAGAATATCAGCAACTGAAAGAATCTTCTTCTTACCCATCATGCAAAAAAGTTATGCCAAATTTGAATTTTATAAAAGAACATGGGATTAAAGAATTCGTAGAACAGCAGAAAAAGAAAATAAAATTACTTGAAATAATGATGGGGAATTTTGATGATGGTAGATCAAGAAATTTTTTCTGCAAAGGAGCAGCCTTACTTGATTTTACAAGTTTAGAAAGTGCATTGGACCAAGCAACCTGGAAAATCAAAACAGACAATATCAAACAAGATGATATTAAAATCAAAGCCAAAATTCTTAAGGAACTCCTCAATGAAATTGCTCTTACGAAAAGCGTAGAACTAGTTAGGAAAGACAGGTGACTCTAATGATTAAAGGTTCAATTTTGAGCGGGATTCGGAACTCTTCGTCGCTTCGCTCCTCGCCTCGCCTTCGGCTCGGTCATATTACAAGTAAGTTTTTGTATCCTGATTCGTGATTGCTTCATTACCTACGACAAAAATAACGAAATGGCACATCAGAAAATATTGGATTGCAACATCAGATAGCTCTCCTTTTGTTTGCCAATTCAACAGTTTTCTACCGAGAGAATTAACCAGAGAGGAGTGCCATTTCTTTTTTAAATAACTTGGCACTTTACAAACCGAAACAATTAATTTAAAGACATACTTACTTGATGATGAGAAAAAAAAGCTATAACCACCTAATACGGTCGGTGCTATGAAAAGCACTACAATATGATAGGAAACTCCTTGACAACTTTTCTATAAACCGCGACCCTAATTTGGCACATATGCTTTTGCGCGACACTTCACCCAACGCACATGCAAAAGAGTCAAATGCTCTCGCTCCTTTTTATTAAATTTGTACATCAACGCAAGATAAAATGGACGATTTGCTTTCTAACAAAATAAATTTGAATAGTATTTATCCAACTACCTGAATTATGAAATTGCTTTTGCTAATCTTTATAACAGTTTTACTATCAAGTTGCAACTACTGCACTGCTGAGAAAATACCTTAGGTTTCATCAGGGAGAATAGTAAGGATTGAAAAATTTCAGTCGAAGTTTGTTGATCCAAGAAATATAGATGTTTGGCTGCCTGAAACTTATGATGCGGCTAAAAAATATGCGGTTATTTATGCAGAATGGCCAGATGCTATTCGACAGTACTATTACACAGGACGGACAGGAGTGGCAGGTAGATGAGATAATTACAAGGCTGAATTCCGTAAACAAAATAAAAGATTGTATTGTTGTGGGTATATTCTATAATAAAAAATACCGGATTGCCGAGTTTTTTCCAAGGATTGCCCTGAACGGACTACTTGAGCCGACGTAAAGCAAATATATTAAAAGGCGGCTGAACGGGAAACTCCTCTGTGATAACTATCTGAAATTTATGGTCTCGGAATTAAAGCCTTATATTGATAAAAATTTTTCAACACTACCGGATCCTGCTAATACAGTTATAATGGGTTCAAGCGCGGGCGGGAATATCTCAGTTTATGCTTTCTGTATAGGAAGGTAAAAGCGGAATAAAGTGCTATGAAAAAAATAGACGAAAATGAACATAAGTTATTAGCTATTTGGGCAGCTGATTGTGCCGAGCATGTGCTATCCTTGTTTGAGGATTATTATCCAGATGATGACCGCCCTCGTAAAGCCATTGAAGCAGCTCGAGCATGGGTATCTGGCAACTTAAAAATGACTAAGGCTCGTAAGTTTGCGTTTGCTGCTCATGCAGCAGCACGTGATGCGATTAGACCTGAATCGATAGCTGCTGCTCGTTCGGCTGGACATGCTGCTGCAACTGTTCATGTTCCTAGTCATGCTAAATATGCAGCATCCTATGCGGCTAAATCAACTATTGATACCAAGAATGAAATAGATTGGCAGTTACAGAAACTACCGGATAATCTTAAGGCAATGATGCAACTTTATAAAAAACTAGAATAATGAAAAACGCATATAAAGACTTTGAGGAATACATCAATAACTTTCCAAAAGAGACACAAGAACTACTAGAACAAATACGAATGACAATCAAGCAAGTTGAACCAAAAGCAGAAGAAAGTATAAGTTATGGAATGCCTGCATTTAAAACTCACGGTAAACCATTGGTGTATTTTGCAGCGTTTAAAAATCATATTGGCTTTTATGCAACACCAACAGGACATAAAGAATTTGAAGATGAACTATCAAAATACAAGCAAGGTAAAGGTTCTGTTCAGTTTCCACTTGACAAGCCATTGCCATTGGACTTAATTGAGAGAATTACAAGATTTAGAGTCAATGAAAATTTGTCGAAATTAAAATGAAGACAATGTTTACAGAAAAAGAACAATGAACCGCCAACAACGGCTCATACGTAATGCGGGTTTCAGAGGTTTTGCAAGTTCAGTTCCCGCTTGCAAGTTTTGTCACGGGTGATACAGACGTAGCCACGCAATTCCGCACTACGCATAGCCGCGACCTTTATGTACCATAAGATGTTCGATTTAGTGAGATTTGAGATATTAATTAAGTCCTGATTTTAATACTTTATAAAACAATATTTTGATGAAAACATCCTTCTCAAAATTTATTGTAATCTTATTTGCACTTTTACTATCTAATAATCAATCGTTTTCTCAAAAGAAATCAGAGGTTTCAATTGGTCTTGGATTCCCTGAGATGTTTAATCTAAAACTTAAAAGAGGCATAAGTTTTCAGACAGGACTAAGCATAGGATATATGCCAGTCATTAATTTTTTGACAATATCAGGAGATTTTTGTTATCATTTTCCTAAGTACTCTGAGAATATAAAAATGAATACTTGGCAATTAAATAGTGGTTTGACTTTCTTCAATATTTTTGAGGGTTGGACTAATGAAACAGGTCTAATCTATTATGCAAGATTTGGTAGAACCTTTAATTTTAAAAATAGTACTGGAATAAATCTTGATTTTGGAGTTTCTGTTCTATTGCCGAATGATAAATACACAAGTTACGGACCTTTGGGTGGTGGCAACACAGATTATTCACTAAATTATCTGTTCCCGTCAGTGAGTCTAGGTTACTTTATTAGACTATGATTGACTAGAAATATTTTTTTTGTATAAGTATTATTTATCTTTGGATTGGTTTTAAATTGCTTAAAAAAAAAAATACGACCACTTAACACGTATAATGTAATTTGTTTCCCGCTGTTGTGGGACAAGTTGTCATGGTTTTTACAAACCGCTCCTGCTCGCAAGAAAGGAATCTACCTTGTTACTCAACCCGGACCGCTCCATTGCACTCACCAAAGCTTACCAACCCGTGACTTGTAACCTGCCAGCAATCAAGCATGTAGCGCGACACTCGTAAATCTCAAAAAAATTCTACCATGATAGCGAAAACCGCGCCATACCCTCCTTGCCCACCGGGACAACTCCGTGCCAACTACCGGGATAGGTGGCCGGATGGGCTGTGCCGGGTGCCGCAACCTCCCTATACCCGCTGCCGTTGTAGGTAATTCTATACCAGGAATTCTAGTTTTTTCATATATTGATGATAAACTCTAGTCCCAGATTTCTAGTAATTTGCTTATTTTGGTACTCATTTGTAAACAATAGCAGCTAAATAATTAGATAGGATTTAATTTAGAAAAACCAAAAACAAATGTTTAAACAATTATTTCTCAAAATTTATGCTTTAATAGGTTGTCTTTTTTTTGTTAGCCCTGCCTCTTCTCAGGACATTCTTACCAAACTTGATTCTGCCATTAAAGTTGCAGATAAAATAATAGAAACTGATAACCGTGTTTTCTTCAGAAACGTTGAAAGTCTGATTGTCTACTTTCAAGGAAATATTATTTTCGAAAAGTATTACAATGGATATCCCAAAGATTCATTACACCAGATTCAATCCCAAACAAAGAGCATAGTAGCACTTCTAATGGGAATAGCTATTGACCATGGATTTATAAAAGATGAGAATGTTCCTGTTTCAGTTTATTTCCCTGAATATTTTGATACTGGAGATAATCTAAAATCCAGATTAGCTGTAAAAGACCTCTTAACGATGTCCTCCGGATTTGAATGGGAGGAGATGATTCCTCTTGATGATCCCAAAAACGATAATATAAATATGTTCCGTAGTAATAGCTGGCTAAAATATGCATTATCCCGACCTATGGCAAAAGAATCCTTTACTGAATTCAAATACAATAGTGGCTGTCCTATGATTGTTGCCGGGATCATTGAAAAGTCAACAAATATGTTATTAGAGGATTTCGCAAATAAATATTTGTTCGTACCTCTTGGAATTTCAGAATATTCCTGGATTAAAGACTCAACCGGTTTTTGTCATGCAGGCGGGGGTCTCTTTCTGAGACCAAAAGATATGCTAAAAATTGGGATATTGGTATTAAATAAGGGTAAATGGGATAATCGAAAAATTGTTTCAGAAAATTGGATTCAAAAAGCTACCAAATCATATTTTCTTACTTCATTTGATAATAGCGGTTATGGATATTTTTGGTGGGTAAGAGAAATGTTAACTAACAAAGCTAAAACAACAAATGTCATCTCAGCTGAGGGTGCTGGAGGACAAAAGTTGTATATCTTTAACGAGTACAATTTAGTGGTAGCATTTACAGAACGTAATTATAGAACACCACAAGTGGGACCACTTTTTATTAAAGAGACAATATTAAAATCTCTGGATTGAAATTCAAAAATAAAACTACCTACAACACGGTCAATGGTAATTTGTTTCCCGCTGTTGCGGGACAAGTTGTCACGGTTTTTGCAAACTACTCCTGCACTTAAGACAGCAAAAGCACGTGGTGATAAACCCAGATCCCCGCTACTCGCTGCGCACGCACGGGACAGTTGGTCGGACTGCCTGCTCGGGGAACACAAACTCCCTTTATCGCCGGGCCGGTTAGACGGTTAGGCATGACACTATTGCAAAATTTTATTTTAATATAATAGGTATGTCTGCTACCTCCAATTTTACTAACAATTCACGATTATCTTGACAAGAAATTAACTGTACTTTACCCGGCTTGCCCCAAGGTTGAATGCATATGGCACCTGTCTGCCGGCAGTCAGGATTCACGGTTTTATTTTGGAAGAATTTACAAAACTGGTTCATGAGCACCATCTGCAAGTTACCTGATTCGTCGGCAAGCCTCGCTCTTTTGTTTACTTAGATAAAAAAGCAACACTACCTTACGGCCTTAAAAAAAATTTGTACCTTGATTCATGAAACTTATCAAACTCAGACAAATAATTAAAATATTGAATCTAGATTTTGTACGCAATGAAACATGCAATTATTGTACTAACCTTATTGGTTTTGTTGGGGTGTAATATTAGCACTTTACATGATAAATCAGAAACTGAAATAGCCAAAGATTGGACTATGCTCGATTTTATGAAGGCAGATAGCATAAACCCAATTTTAGAGCCCTCTTTCGATCAGATTTTTTACTGTCCTCTTAGTAAAGAGGAAGTAAGGTGGGAAGAGAGAAATGTCCTCAATCCTTCGGCTATCGTGAAGGATCGCAAAGTATATCTGATATACAGGGCACAAGACAAGGAAATGACTTCAAGATTGGGATTAGCCATCAGCGACGATGGATTGCATTTTAAAAAACAACCAGAACCTGTTCTTTATCCTGACTGCGATACCATGAAGCAATATGAATGGAAAGGAGGCGTAGAAGATCCTCGAATCATAGAAGGAGTAGATGGCAGATACATTATGACCTATACTGCCTATGACGGTAAAGTAGCAAGGCTTTGCTTAGCTAGTTCAAAGGATTTAAAAAATTGGATAAAACATGGTTTAGTATTGGGTGAAGGAAAATATAGGGACATTTGGTCAAAATCAGGAGCTATAGTGTCTAGATTAGAAGGAGATAAAATAGTAGCAACAAAAATCAAAGATAAATATTGGATGTATTTTGGTGATACTGATTTGTTTATGGTAACTTCTGATGATCTTATTCATTGGGATGTAGCAGAAAATGAAGAAAATAAAAAAATGATTTCCGTTTTACATCCAAGGATGGGCTATTATGATAGCCGCCTGGTAGAACCAGGACCATACGCTTTAGTACAGGAAAATGGAATTTTACTGATTTATAATGGAAGTAATGCCTCCAATTATAATGACCCCAGTTTGCCAAAATTTACTTATGCTGCGGGGCAAGCATTATTTGATAAAGAAAATCCGTTTAAGCTAATTGACCGAATGGAAGGGCATTTCATTCATCCAAACAAACCATATGAAAAAACAGGAGAAGTGAACGAGGTTTGCTTTGTGGAAGGATTAGCTCATTTCAAGAATCAATGGTTGCTCTATTACGGAACAGCCGATTCAAAAATAGCAGTGGCAATAAAAAAGGAAAGTAAAAAGTAAATGGGCTTCAGACAATGAGCCTAAAGTAAAGCAGGAAAACAAAAAAACAAACTGGCTGTATGACGAGAAAAAAATTGTTACGACCACCTAACACGCTGGTATGGTTAATTGCGAGATCCCCAATATATTAGACAAATTCTCAAGCAACTAACCATAACAGAAAATGCATAGTCAATAAAAATTGAAAATCCTTAACTAAAAAAAATATAACTGGATCAGTCTCTAATGTAAAATCGAACTTCATATTTTGACTACTTCATTAAAAAAGTACTATTATTATCATACTTTCACCTCAAATTAAAGGAATGATATATTCCCAAACATAAAGAAGATAAAATCAATCACTTCACATTTAAACTCCAGTTTTCATTTCAACATCAACCAGTTAGTTTAAGTTAATATGTTCTGTAATTGTTTGGCACCAGGATACTAACAACGGATATGTATAATTGCAGCAGTGTTCAGGTCTGTGCTATATGATCGGAATAATTATTTGCATTCCGGGAGAAAAGTATATATTTTTATATCCTGTGTAATATTTCTAATGCTTGGTTATTTTTATATTAACTTTCACCTTAAAAAGAGGAAATTATGAAAGATACAGTACGAATGTTTATTGTTGTATTGCTTTTAGTGTCCACTATAGTTCAAGCTCAGGACTCTGAGTTTAAAGATACTCCATATTTCTCTGGAATGCCCAACTTTAATATTAGTGAAGCCTCAGACAAAGAATTTGACAATTATAATTTCTTTAATGGTAAGAATTGCACAACAGTCGAAGGGAAGAAATTTTCAAGGAGTTATATTTTGAAGGAAGAGGCAATGCAATCGAGCGATCTTCAGATATCCCGCAACTATGCAACTGCTGTCAGGAAAATGGGTGGAACTGTCTTATTCGAGGGAGTGTGCAAGGACGCCAATTGTGCCGAAAACTGCGGTTATCAAATGATGGTTGGGAAAATCCTTAAAGACAACAACGAGATGTGGATCGAAGTAGTACCGTTCAACGATGGCAACGACTACAATCTCACTATTGTAGTAAAAGAAGAGATGAAGCAGGATATAACAGCGAACGCAATGCTCGACTCTCTGAACCGTAAGGGATATATTGCTCTCTACATAAACTTCGATACAGGCAAGTCAATCATCAAACCTGAATCCATGCCTTTAATAGCTCAAATTGTGGATATGCTAAATTCAAACCCTGACCTTAAACTTAATGTAGAGGGACATACAGATAATGTGGGAAATCCAATATCGAATATAACTCTGTCTGAGGAAAGGGCAAAGTCGGTTGTTGCTGCAATTGTCGCTCATGGAATCGATGTTAAACGCCTGGGTTCTTTAGGACATGGACAAGATAAACCCATAGGTGACAATAAAACAGATGAAGGAAGAGCAAAGAACCGTAGAGTTGAGCTTGTTAAAAAATAAACTAAGCTTCCACAGTTGAGATAAAACTGCATTGATGTTAATTTGTAAATAAACTTAGCATTAAATATTAATTATGAGAAAATTGACAATATTTATTTTATCATTTACCCTGACTCTTCTTCTTGTTAACTGTGGATTAAAGAAAAACGCTGATGATAAGGGTGAGATTATCAAAGCTTATGACCTTGATTTTAATTGGGGTGAAGGAGGACCAAATGCTTTTGCTAAGCCTGGATTATGGGCTGATGCTTCTCCCAAAGAACATATTAAATGGTACAAAGATTTAGGGGTAAATACAATTCAAACATTTTGTGTTTCTTGTAATGGATACGCTTGGTACAAAAATGGGATAGTACCGGCTCAACCAGGACTAAAATATGACTTTCTATCAGAAATGGTTCGTTTGGGTCACAAGGAAGGGATGAAAGTAATGGGATATTTTTGTATTGGATCCAATACGCGCTGGGGTATGGAAAATCCAGATTTGAGCTATGGTTGTCCCAGTGATCGTCATATTCCTTTTACACGAAAGTATTTGGAATATCTTGATACTGCAATTCGGGATGCAGTTAAAAAGACCGGAATTGATGGGTTTATGATTGATTGGTTTTACCAACCAAATAGAAGTTCTACAGTAGGAAAATGGTTGGATTGCGAAAAACAGCGTTATGAAGAACTAATGGGTAAACCTTTCCCAGGGGTTGAGAAACTTACCGAAGAAGATTATAATGTGTATAGTCGGCTCGCAATTGATAAATGTTGGGAGGTCATACACAAAGCAGCAAAAGAAACCAATCCTGACTGCATTATTTGGCTTACTTGTTTTGATCTAACACATCCTCATATAATTAATTCTAAAATGTTTAAGGAAGTTGATTGGCTAATGAATGAAGGGGGTGATTTGGAAAGAATAGATGCAATTAAAAACATGGTGGGAAAAGATACTCGACTTATAACCTGCCTTGCAAATTGGAATAAGCAAGATGCAAAAACTGTAGTTGTTGAGGCAATAAAAACTGGAGTTGGTCTTTATGGATTTGCAAAACCCAATATGAATTCTCTTTTACTACCAACAGACCATTATCTCTCATTGCCAATTGACAGTTTTAAAGGAGATGACAGGAATATTGCAACATTTGCCCGTGTTTATAATGACTTACCTATTGACTTTATTCAGAAAAAGAAATAATCTGATTTTTAATCTCATAACTAGGTTATTTAAAGATGTAAATGAAATTCTTTACACATTTATTCATACTACAGGTTTTAATTATTAATTATAAATAAAATACGTTGCCTGACAATCGGGTAGATGTAAGTTGCCTTCGGCCAAAACCCTGGATAATACCCCAATGTCAGTTTTCCGGTTTGTTCGGCATCGCCTCATGAGCTCATCCCGATAAATCGGGACTCGGTTGACCGGACGACCTGCCTGTCGACAGTGTATTTCCTTAGTGCCGAGATACTTAGTAAAATTATTAAGCTGACTTGAGATATAATTGTAGTATTGGCTGACAAGTTGTAAATTGCAGATATTTAATAATATAGCATAAAGTAGTTTTACAATTAATTAAGATTTTAAAGAACCATTTTGCTTCAATATCCATCTATTGAAAAACCAATAACAAAACTTTCAATTTGAAAAAGTAAGAAATGAAAAATTCAGTTACGATTTTATTCCTGCTTATTTGTTCAATACTAACTGGTCAAAGCCAGACAATAAGGGTATTATTTCTTGGA
>Ga0315295_10005742_pt1 | contig 10588 bp, 13 predicted proteins | sample YL17G14_0_MG_FD_204453 | JGI IMG/M metagenome (GOLD analysis project Ga0315295, IMG submission 204453) | Sediment microbial communities from Yellowstone Lake, YNP, Wyoming, USA - YL17G14_0 | ecosystem: Environmental > Aquatic > Freshwater > Lake > Sediment | place: USA: Wyoming | collected...
CCATCCCGATTGTAGGATCTCATCTGGCGTCCATCCCGTAGAGTCGGCTTCCGATGTTCTCAAGAGCTTCTGGAATGCCCGGTAGGTCAGGGCGGTCCACCTCAATACAATACTTGTCAAACCAAAAAACTTTCAGCCATTCCGTTCTATGGGACAAGCGAAGAGCTTTCCTAATTCTCTGCAAGTTGCCCTCCGGTTTCCCCGTGTCCATGAAGAGGTTGTAGCCTGTGCACCGCATCTGAACCACCAAGGAGTGCTCTCCTGCAAGCCGTGCAAGCTCCTCGTCGAACTCTCTCGAAAGTATTCGAGGTTCGCGTTTGGGAATGAAACGCAGCCGGTAAGGTGCGGTTTCACATCCGAAGTACAGCGGTCGATAGTCACCTTGCTTGATCCCCACCTTTTCCAGTTCGTCTTGGATCTCAAGCCAAGGCCTCCCCTGCACCCTCAGCTCCCTAACCATTTCACACGTCTGTTTGATGGCTGATGACATCCTTCTGCAGAACTCCAGGTCGATCTTACGCGGTCTAGTATTATTGAATACATATTCAAATTAACTCTTTCGACCGCGCTTGGGTCGACACGAGACAAAGAACTGAGATTAATCTCAGAGCGCCAGAATCTGCTGATTTTGCTGTGATTTCGAAGGATTCACTTGGATTCGCGTACTCTAGGCAACCGCTGCTTGATTGCCTTGCTCAGCTGCTTCATTCTCGTCCTCGCCGACATCGAGTATGGTCTTGCTCAGGCGGCTCGTCTTCATCCTCGCTTCAAGCATCCGCTCCTGTTCTAGGATGGGGGACGACCCTGACGGAGAAAGAGGCAGGCATAGGGACGGCAGAGACCACCGTGAGTGGTCAACTGCATTGCATCTGAAACATCAGGCACTGGTCCGTTCGTTCGGCTAGAACTGCGTCTTCTTGTTCAGCACAATGACCGCAACTGCTTGGAGGACGACGACCCAAACCAGTAGAACCGCCAGATCTATGGTAAACTGGATGCTGGGAACCATCATGGCTTCTCTCAACGCATCGATCACGTAAGTAAGCGGTGTCAGGTAGGATACGACGCGCAGTTGAAGTGGAAGAGCCTGTATTGGAATGAAAACTCCACCGATGAATATCATCGGCAGCCTAAGAGCAGTCAACGACATATTCGCGGTCGGCATATCCTTTGCAGCTGCTGCAAACAGCATCCCAAGCGCAGAGAAAGCGAAAGCCCCTGCGACTATCGCGACTACGAAAAGGAATGGATTCGTTATGCGTCCCCCACTCAGCAGAGTAGCCCCTATTGCCGTAATGAGCGAGAGCATTATGCCGAAGGCAGAACCAGCCAGTGACTTGCCGAGGACTATGGTTGCGGTTGAAACGGGGGCGACCTGAAGAATCTCGTAGGTCTCTGTCTGTTTCTCGATCGTAATAGATATCGCCTCGACGGAAGATGCTCCGAAGAGGGAGACCATACCGACGAGTCCTGGGATCAGAAGATCTGGTGGGATTTCGCGTCCAAGAGAGAAGGAAAGGTACACGAAAGCCGGTATCAGTATCCCGAACCCCAGTATCTGCGGTTTGAAGTAGTAGATCTTCGCGTCCTTCTTGGCAATGCAAGCGGCCTTGCTCAAGGCATCATAGGTGGACTTGCCTAAGCGGTTTGAGTATGCGTCAGCCATGTTGACCGCCGCCCTTTGCAGCTCGGAGAAATTCCATCCTCTCGACTTGAACCGCATCTAACCCGGTGTGTCTGACGAAGACGTCTTCCAGACTGGGCTCCTTGGTGTTCAAGCTGACTATCTTTAGACCGTTCTGTCTGGCAATTTGAGCTACTTCCTCGATGGTGATGCTGGCATCTGATGTGTGGATCTCGTACTTGTCACCGCGCTTGACAACTTCCCTCACATCTGAGCGAGATCCAAAAAGGCCTTCCAGATTCGGGGCATCTCTGTCGAATGCAACTTCTACGACATGCTCGCCCTGAATCGATGATTTCAATTTCTCAGGAGAGCCTTCCACGACGATCGTGCCCTGTCTTATTATGGCGACTCGGTCGCAGAGCTGGTCGGCCTCGTCGATGTAGTGAGTCGTCAGAAAGACCGTGACACCTTCCCTGTTCAGTTCTCTGATAATCGACCGGATAAGCCTAGAGCTTTGCACGTCCAACCCGCCCGTGGGCTCGTCGAGGAAGAGAATTTCCGGACGGTGAAGTAGCGCAGCGGCTATGCGCACTCGGCGTTTCATGCCCTTGGAATATCCGAGTAGGCGGTCGCTTCTTCTATCGTAGAGTTGGAAGGCTTCAAGCAGTTGCTTCGCTTGCGTTTCTCTCGTGGGCTTGTCGACGCCGTAGAGTTCGCCGATGAACATCAGGTTGTCCCATGCGGACATCTCATTGTAGAGGTTGCTGACTTCGGATACGACGCCGATCCTCTGCTTTACCGCTAGGGCTTCCCTAGTGCAATCTCGGCCAGCGACCTTTGCTGTTCCGGATGATGGTTTCGTCAGGCCTGTGAGCATGCGGATGGTGGTCGTCTTGCCGGCGCCATTTGGGCCGAGCAGACCATAGAACTCGCCTCTCGCCACACTGAAGGTGACCCCGTCGACAGCCGTGATACTACCATAACGCTTGGTTAGGTCGGTGACTTCGATTGCGTTCTCCATTCTCTTCCATCTTCACTCGACTCTATCGCTTCAATTCCTTGATCTGTTCCTCAACTGCTGCAAGTTCCTTCTTCAGCTCGTCCGCGTATTCTTCCAAGTCCTTGGTTCGTTCTTCCACTCACACATGTTCGCGTTCCACCTCCAGCCCTCGCTATCAGGAACGAAGCACTTAAACTACAGAGTTAGTAGTAACGTAGGAACTATGTGCGAGCGAAGTAGCAAGCCCGACCATCTCTGTCTCTGTCCACTCGAAGGCATCATAGATACTATAGGCAAGAAATGGACCCTACTGATCGTCAATGCTATTGGAAATCATGGAAAACTCAGATTCAGCCGGATGATGGAGGAGCTACGCGGAATCAGCCCTACAACTTTGAGCGACACACTCCAAGAACTTCAACGTGAAGGGCTAATCGGGAGAGAATCGTTCGCTGAGATTCCGCCGAGAGTTGAGTACTCTCTGACCAAGGACGGCGCGCAACTCAGGAAAGCGATCCTACCTCTGCTGCAATGGGCATCAACGAGAACTGTCCCAGGTAAGAAGAGATGCTCAGTTAGGTACAGACAAATCACTGCTCATCAGATCATACGGACTCCGCAGTAGATGCTCGACAGCCGTGAAGAGGGCTGTTCACCTCAGGAGGAATCTCCTCAAGTCAGCCAGGAGCTCGTACTATTGCTGTCAGTCTACCCGAAGAGGGAGGGGGATCCGATTTTCCGGGCCACCTGACTCTTGGGCTTTATTCCCATTCTCGTCGAAGTCGAGTATGGTCTTGCTCAAGCGCGCCTTCTTCATTCTTGCTTCAAGCATCCGTTGACGTACCTGACCCCGTCGACAACGTCATCAACTCCATCCTGCGCCACATGATAAGCGAATTCCTTCAGTCGCGAACAGGGTTAGGCGGTTCTGGCAACACACTTCTGTCTTCTATCCCACTTTCCTACCCTCAGGGCGCTTCTTGGACGCCAAGACTGCGAGGTCTTTCCATGCTCTTTATGCCGCGCGGTGAACCGCTTCGAGCAAACGCCATCTGCCCGCAGGACATCTCACGCTGCGTGTCACCTACAGTGAGTACGCCTCGACCATTCACGACGTAGAACAATACATAGCAAGGCTCCGGGTGTGGCAGAATCTCTTGCCGAGCGTCCAAGCTACCAAGACGACGTTGAACATCCTCGTTTCATAGAGAGGGCACTCCACAGCGGTAGGTCCAGATGTCGGCTTAGATCGTCCGCGTTGTGACCGATTTGGCATCTAGTTCTCCGTGATTCGAGGGTCAGTGTGTCTCCTGTATCCCAAGGATGCTTAATCGTCTGGTGCTTTTTATTCCGCGGGCTACGTTCGCAGGAGCGAAAATCATTGAGCCACCTTTTAGATGCGTCTCCTCGTCTCCAATGGTGAATGTGCCTTCGCCCTCTATGACGTAGAAGCAAACGTCATACGGTTCGGGACGAGGAGGAATCTCTTGGCCAGTTTCAAGACAAACAAGGACGATATTGAACATCCTCGTCTTGCAAATATCTTTCTTAATTCTGTCAGTCTTTGAGAATTCTGCCAGTTCTGTTAAATCCCATACATCCAACCTTAATATGTCACCTCCGTGAGAGTGAGACAAGCTTCTTCTTTCATTCTTTTCTCAGGGCAACTATTGGGTCTAGGCTTGCCGCTCCCCATGCGGGATAGAGCCCAGCTATGGTCAAGCCGGTCAAGCATTCCGATGAGGTTGAGCAGCACGGACTTGCCGCTCTCTGATGGACCAACTACAGAAGCTAACTCGCCCTTTTCGATTTTCACCGTTACGCCATGCAGGGCAGGAAAATTGACCGAACCGATTCTATAGACTTTGGTAAGGTCTACGGTTTCTACCGCTATGTCTCCACTATTCAACAGTTCACTCACCTGGTAACGTTAGGCAAGGCCATGTCTCATTCCCTGTACCTCTCGTGAAGCTTCATACCAACCGCCAAGAACAGTGCTCCGGAGAAGACGAGGAGAGCTGTATCCACCATCAGACTGGAATATGATGAGCCTTCAAGCCCATATCTGATCAGATCGTTGGAATACGTGAGTGGAGATAGGAACGCTGCTACTCGACTCCAATCAGGCATAGCCTCTATGGGAATGAAGACTCCACTGACGAAGAGAAGTGGCAGGCGGATGAAGTTTAGCATCATCATGACATCGCCTGGATTTTCAGTCGGATAAGAGGCGAACATTATCCCCATAGCCGAGAAACTGAAAGAGGACAAGCCGACGCCGATGACCAAAGCGAGAGGATCAGCAATGCTTGTTCCAAGCCATGCCAGACCTATCACAAGCGGAAGTGCAGCGATGGCGGCGCTGAATATCAGACCTCCCAGAGTCTTACCGACTAGAATCGTGTAGAACGATATTGGCGCAGATATGAGGCGTTCAAAGGTCTTCGTTCTTCTCTCCGTTGGTATGACTGCCGGCCCGATCGATGATGAGCTGAAGAGGATAGTGATAGCCATCAGTCCCGGGATGAGTGAGGCAGGTGGAACATTCCTTCCAACCGCGAATGAGAGGAACATGAAGACCGGAAACATTATCCCAAACATCAGAACTGATGGCTTGAGATAGTAGACCTGCATATCCTTCTTCGCGATAGCCCACGAACACTTGAATTCATTTCGAACGCGCGTAGTGAGGACGCGGGTCTTGTTCATCTTTTTTCTTCCTACTTGGTGAGTCTCACGAATACGTCTTCCAAGCTGGGGCCAAGCGTGTTCACAGTAATTGGTTTCAGGTCTCTTGTCTTCATGTAGTCCCACAGGTTGAGTAGAACGGTGGATGGGTCATTGGTGTAGAGCCTGAACTTGTCGCCTTCCTTGCGAACCTCATTCACGCCTTCGATATGTTCTAGGTCCGCCGAAATGTTTGGAGGCGTCGGGTCGAACGCAACCTCAACGGATTGGACGCTCTGTATAGTTCTCTTAAGCCTCTCGGGCGTGTCGATTGCGGCTATCCTTCCCTTGTGGATAATCGCAACCCGACCGCATAGTACGTTCGCCTCCTCGATGTTGTGTGTGGTCAGAAAGATCGCGGACCCTTCCCTGTTGAGGTCACGGACAATATCCTTTATGATTAATGCGCTCTGTACGTCCAGTCCAGATGTCGGCTCGTCAAGGAAGAGAAGGTCTGGCTTATTCATTAATCCCATGGCAATTGCGAGGCGCCGTCTCATACCTTTTGAGAAGCCCTTTGCTTTGTTGCGCTTCTTCTCGTATAGGTCGAACATCTCTAGGAGTTCTTTGGCTCGCTTCTCAGCCTCACCCTTCCTGACGTGATAGAGCTCTGCAGTGAACAATAGATTATCCCACGCTGAAAGTTCATCGTAGACGTTGGAAATCTCTGGAACAATACCCATCCGTTCCTTAGCGGATATTGGTTCACGTTGGACGTCATATCCGAAGATCTTCGCGGTTCCTTCGCTAGGTTTGGTTAGAGTGGTTAGCATTCTTATCGTGGTTGTCTTTCCAGCTCCGTTAGGTCCGAGAAATCCGAAGATCTCTCCCTTCTCTACCTGGAAGCTGACCTGGTCAACAGCCAATAAATCGCCATACCTTTTCGTGAGACCTATTGCTTGTATCGCGCTTTCCATCGGAACTCACCTTTTTCTGCGAGACGGTGACTGCCATACAGCCAACGGTGATCACTCTCTAGGCATCTTCACAAGCAACAATCCGCGAGAACGAAGGATTTAAACTACAAAGTTAGTAGTAACGTAGCAACTATGTGCGAACGAAGTGGTAGATCAAACCGTCTCTGTCTCTGCCCGCTGGAAGGCATCATCGACACAATAGGCAAGAAATGGGCTCGCTCGTGGTCAATGCGATTGGAAACCGTGGGAAATTTAGATTCAGCCGGATGATGCAAGAGCTGAAGGGAATCAGTCCCACGACTTTGACTGACACGCTCCAAGAACTCCAACGTGAAGGGCTAATCATGAGAGAGTCATTCGCTGAGATACCCCCGAGAGTGGAGTATTCCCTGACGAAGGACGGTGTGCAACTCAGAAGCGCGATCCTGCCTTCGCTGCAATGGGCATCAACGAGGACCACCCCAACCAAGAAGAGATGTTCAACTAGGTACAGGCAAATCCGTGCCCATCAGATAATGAGAACTTCACAGTAGAGCCCCGATACATCAAAGCCCCCCATTCTTGGCACGAGGCCCGGCGCCTCGAAAGGGGTCGACCAACTAAGGTCAGTTTAAAGAGAGAGCCGAACTGCTAGGCTCACCCTCATCCATCTTGAGTCTTGTGGTGACGATGAACCGATCGATGAAGCAGCAGAGGGAGGCTCTCTACGCGAAGTCAGGAGAGGGAAAGCTCACATGCCTCGCTTGCGCGCGTCGTTGTGATATCGATCGAGGTAGTCGAGGTTATTGCAGGGTCAGGATGAACTCAAACGGCAAGCTTGTCTTGGGCAGTTACGGAAGAGTCGTGACTGCGCATGTTGATACGATCGAAAAGAAGCCGATGTATCATTATCGGCCTGGCTCAAAGCTTCTCTCAATCGGAACCGTAGGTTGCGACTGGTCATGCGACTTCTGCATAAACGCTCACATCAGCCAAACCAATAAGATCACTGGGGAAAAGTTGAGCCCAAAAGACGTGGTCCGGTTGGGCAAGCAGTACGGATGCCAAGGCATCGCATACACATACAATGAACCATTCATTTTCATCGAGTTCGCCAGAGACACAGGCATCCTCGCACATCGGGAAGGGCTCTTCAACGTTGTCGTTTCGAACGGATATGGAACGCCGGAAGCTGTTGACGCCGTATTAGAGTTCGCCGACTGCATCATCGTCGGGCTCAAGGCGAACGCGTCACCAAGTTTTCTCAGGAAACATTCAGGGATTCCAAGCCCCAACCCGATCTTTGAAACCCTGCTGGACCTCAAGAGAAGAGCAGGCATCCATATCGAGATTAGCGATCTGATCCTGGGCCAAGGTGGTGACTCGCGAAGCGAGGCAAGAACGTTGTGTAGATGGATCTACAGAGAGCTCGGGTCTGAGACTCCGCTTCATTTTGTGCGGTTCTATCCTTCGCACCAGATGAACGGTTCTCCGGCCACATCCTCCAATGCCTTGGAGGCCCACTACGACATCGCAAGAAAAGCAGGACTGAGATACGTGTATATCGCGAACTTCCCCGGGCATGAGCGAGAAAACACGTATTGTCCGAACTGCGGAAAGATGGTGATTGGGAGGTTCGGCTACGGCGTTCAGACTTGGAATCTTGACAGCGAAAACCGATGCAAAGGTTGCGGAGAGAGAATCCCGATTGTTGGAAGTCTTACCGAGACACCTCCAGAGGAACGTTATGTGCCGGTAGTGTTTCCCCCAATGGATATGCTGTACATCTGCGAAGGCCTCTCTGGATAGGCGCGATATATTCTGCCGAAACAATAGATTTAATACTGTGAATGTGAATTCGAGGTTGAACTTTGATGTCCGCCAGTAGTTCAAGAGCGTTAGGATCAGAGCTGAAGCAGTTACTTGGATTACGGTGGTCGCCTATCGCGGTAAAACTCGTCACCGAAAACGACGACCTTACCGCGCTCCCAAAGGAATCGGATAGACGAATCAGATACTGCCAGCTCCTAATGGAAGCTAAGAAAGGTAAGAGCCTGTTGTTGACTGCGAAAAGCATAAGCTGCCCAGCCGCAGCCTCAGCCCTAGGCTTTCTTCCACTCCCCGAGAAGATCAGTAAGGGAGAGATGCTAAAGGCACTCGGACTCTTCGCCTCGAATGAGGCGGCTGCCAGAACTATGAATGCCATGCCGAGACTCGACTCAGGGAAATTTAAGGCCGTTGCAGTGGCGCCTCTGGAGGAAGCATCCTTTGAACCTGATGTAGTTATCATCGAGGACGTGCCCGAGAAGATAATGTGGATAAACCTCGCCTCACTTTACAGTTCCGGCGGAAGACTGAACTTCAGCTCCGCGGTCTTTCAAGCATGCTGCGTGGACGCCACCGCGATACCGTACCTCTCTAAGAAAGTCAATGTCAGCCTTGGATGCTATGGGTGCCGAGATTCAACCGACATCGCCGACGACGAATGCTTAACCGGAATCCCCTCCCATCTTCTGGCAGAAATAGTGGACTCACTGCGAGAGCTCTCAAAGAAAGCCATCCCAACAGCGAGAAGAAAAACAATCTACGCAAAGTCGAGGGATGCGAACGCGACTTAGTTCTCCTGAAAAGGCTTATCCGAGTAGAGTCAAATCATGCATAGATCGTAGTCGAACCCCTTGCGCCCCTCCAAACAAGAGTCCTATTCGATCATTGGCGCAGTTGCGATAATCGTGTTTGGTTGGATAGTGCAGTTGTTCGGTCTGCCTTGGGAAGTCATAGTGATAGCGCTCGGCGTGTTGGGGTGGGGGTTCATGCCGAGAATCAAGCGCAGCATCAGATTATGGCGGACTCTCGGACCCGTTCGGTTCTTTCAGACATTTCTTGGTGGGGATGAGCTTGTGAGGGAGCTTGAGCGTGTGGATGCTGCTTGTGCTCGGCTATCGGGAAGCTTGTCGGTATCTGATGAGGATGCTCGCACTCAGATCATGGAGCTGGATCATCTCTGGCTCGGACTCACGAAACTGAAGGGTAAGTACACAGGCATTTGGACTCGCAACCTACAGAATAGAGTCACAATGGTTCGTGACGAGCTAAAGCAGGCCAGTTCTGTTTTGGGCGACAGGAATGTCGAGCATGCAGAGGTGCACATCGACGGAACCGTTGAAGAGGCGAAATCGCTTATTGCATACCTCAAAGCGCCCCCTTCAAGTTAACAGTTTGAAAAACCCACTCACACCACCACCCCCCCAAGTTACCAGAACCTTGTGGTTTGTGCGGCCATGTCTAGCATTAAACTATATTTCGCCATTCCCGCGACATTGATCGGCATCATACTAGTTGACAATATCACATCCCACGGGAGGGAGAGGGCCGCCCCAGAAAGATAGATTTAATACTGTGAATGTGAAACTCGCGCCAAGATGTCAGATGAGTGTGACGCTTACCGAGGATAGGCTTAGGCGATTAGTCGATTCAGGGTTTCGCGGATCCTGCCGACCAAGCGAACGAATATCTCAACTGAGGAAAAGAGCGAAACAGGCCGACGAGCTGATGCTCAAACGATTGGAAGCAGTGTTCTTCGGCCTTGCAGATAGTACTCGGCTAAAGATTTTGCAGCTCCTTGCTAAGGAGGAGCTTTGCGCATGCGAAGTCATGGCTGCACTAGACTTGACGCAACCGACCACATCTCATCACTTGGGGATCCTGGAAAGATCTCGCCAAGTTGCCTCTCGCAGAGAGGGAAAATGGGTCTTCTACAGACTATCCAGTCCCAGAGTTGCAGAGTTGCTGACGAAGGCCATCTCGTTGGTTAAGGAGGTGCCGTGATTAAGATGACTGAAAGCCACGGCGGTCTCGGTTGGATAGAGAAGCTCCTAGCGGTGTGGATCGGCCTTTGTATAATCATTGGCCTCTCACTTGGGAAATATGCACCTCAGATTGCAGGACATCTTGAGGTTGGCATTCCAATTGGGCTCTTCCTCATGATCTACCCGGCAATGACCAAAATCGAATTGGGAGAACTCAAAGATGCTTTGAAAAGCAAGAGACAAGTCGGCGTGATTGCGTTCTTCAACTATGCAGTCAACCCGTTCCTGTTGTACTTTCTCGGTTTCGTATTCTTTGAGCAGGTTCTCCCATACTTCGGTTTGATTACTGCTGAGACCGCGCGGTACCTTTGGACTGGGCTGATTCTGCTGGGTGTTGCGCCCTGCATTGCCATGGTTCTCGTATGGACTGACTTGGCCAAAGGCAACGGGCCGCTTGGAATAGTGCTAATGGCTTGGAACTCAATAATCCAAATCTTCACAACGCCCCTATACATTGCGTTGCTTGTTG
>Ga0315295_10005743_pt1 | contig 10587 bp, 10 predicted proteins | sample YL17G14_0_MG_FD_204453 | JGI IMG/M metagenome (GOLD analysis project Ga0315295, IMG submission 204453) | Sediment microbial communities from Yellowstone Lake, YNP, Wyoming, USA - YL17G14_0 | ecosystem: Environmental > Aquatic > Freshwater > Lake > Sediment | place: USA: Wyoming | collected...
CAGGCGCTTTGGGGTTCTTGACTTCAAAATGAAGTCAACTACTACGTAAAGACTCAACTATTTAACCAACAACTCGTCCATTTGTTTTGTATTAATTCCGCAATCCGCATTCCGAATTCCGCATTTGGAAGGGCCAACTTTTTTATGGATGATACCAAATCGCAATATCCCAAGCCTGACCCCGAAAATTTTTTTTCTTGGTCAGCGTGAAGTTTTTAGAATCGGAAATGTAGTCGTAAGCCGCCAGGAAAAAACCGCCGGTGCCACAGGCAGGGTCGGCAATAGATTTCATCGGCTGCGGCTGCACACAGGCAACCATAGCCTTAATCAAGGGACGCGGTGTGAAATACTGCCCGGCGCCGCTTTTGGTATCTTCGGCGTTTTTCTCCAACAAACCTTCATAAATCTTACCTTTGACGTCTGTCCCCATCATGGTCCACTGCTCTTTGTCGATCATATCAATCAACTTGAAGAGCTTGGCCGGGTCTTGAATCTTGTTTTGGCTTTTGATGAATATCTGCCCCAGAATAGCTTTGGAGTGCGACAGCTCGCGGAGCAAGGTCGTGTAATGCGATTCCAATTCGGCGCCGCGTTTTGCGGTGAGGCTTTCCCAGTTGTATTCTTTTGGAATGGGCAATTTCCGGTTATGCGGCGGCCTGCTGAACTCATCGGCCATCTTCAAGAAGAGTAGATAGGTAAGCTGTTCCAGGTAATCGCCGTAACCGACGCCATCATCCCGCAGAGTATTGCAATAACTCCAAACCTTACTGATGATGCCTGATGTATTGCTGGGTTCATTGCTCAAGATATTTTACTCCTGTTTAAAATGCTCATAATGATTCTTTTAACTGTCTCCATCTCGCTGGGATTACTTTCAGCAATCATCAGCGTAATCGATGCCAGAGTGTTTCCATCGATCAAAGTCGTTTTGTCATGACGGTACAACATTCCATTTTTATTTAGAAAATAGAGAAATATTGCCGCGGCGATTCGTTTATTGCCATCGACAAAAGAATGGTTTTTAACAATCAGATAAAGAAGAACTGCCGCTTTTTCTTCAATGGAGGGATAGAGGTCTTTACCCGCAAAACTTTGATATATCTGCCCGATAGAGCCCCGAAAACTACTATCCTTTTCTTGCCCGAATAATGCGGAGTTAAACTCATCTTTTATCTGCCCAATAATTCGTTTGCACTCCCTATACGAAATAACAGCCGCCTCTTTTTCAGTAAGACCCGTGGTGTCTAATCTTTCGTTATCATAATCGTCCAGGATTCCCAGTCCTTTGGAAAAATCAGCGATGATATTGACAAGCGTTTTTGCTTGATCCAATTGATGCGCCTGCTTGATAATGCTGCGCTCTAACAGTTGAATGCTCGTTTTTAGAGTTCTCAGTTCGTTTTCCCTATCGCTTAACCGTTTTTCATTGAGAGCATATCCTCTTATCAAATATTCTTTTAAAACGTTGTTTGCCCAGATACGAAACTGGGTGCCGCGCTTCGAGTTGACGCGATAACCCACCGAGAGAACAGCGTCGAGATTATACAGGCGGACCTTACGGCGAACCTGTCGATTACCCTCCTTTTGAACTGCCGAGGATTCCTCGGTAGTTGCCGATTCCTCCAACTCGCCTTCTTTGTATATGTTACGCAGGTGCAGACCAATCGTATCGGTGTCTTTATCGAAGAGTAATGACATTTGCTTTTGGCTCAGCCAAAGGCTTTCCCGCTCAAGGCGGATATTTAGCTCAACCTTGCCGTCTGGTGCTTGGTAGAGGACGATTTCCCCACGAGTTTCTTCTTTCTGCCCTGTCATCTCCCGGTTTCCTCAATCACTTTATCCTGGTCAGCATCTTCATGGTGTTTCTTCATCCTGGTTTCGTTACTCATGATTTTTCCTTTTTAGCTTTTATTTTTCCTGCCCACCGGCGGGGCGGTGTCTCTGGTTTGTTCTGTTCTCTTTCAGCCTTGATCCGAGCCAATAGAACGCTTGCCGGTTCATCCGATGGGTCTTGCGGTATGAGTTTGCCCTCAAAGGCTTTCTTTAAAATGCTTTGCCGCAAGGATTCGGACTGCTTGAGGCTGTGCTCAATGCTTTCTTCAATTTTATCGCAGACCGATAGGCGAGATTCAATTTCCTGAACAATACGGCGCTGCTCTGGAAGGGGTGGCAAAGGTGTCTGAATCTCACGAACAATTGTAAGATTAACCCTTGGCCTCGTAGTTCCTTTAGTGATTGCTTTGAATTGGTTTTGCACTACATTGCAATTAATAGCGTAAATTAGAAATTTATCATAAACGACCAACTTGTTTGGGCGTAGCCTCATTGAATCAGCTACTATTATGCCATACTTATACTTTTCTGGCACTTTGCAACATAAGCCCAATGGGTCACCAAGCTTAGTAATATTTTTTATGCAGGTCCTCCTTATGCGCCTTTAATATTTCATTGATACCTTTTAAAGAATTCATATCCTATTCCTTCCCGAATCAAAAAGTAGGCTGCCTTTCAATCTTTCTTTTAACTCATTTATGCTACAATTCCAAAATCGCAAACCATTATCTGGCTTCCAGCTTATCCCAGGCCTCCAAAACCAGGCGGGGGGTGCGGTATTCGCCGTATTGCTTTTCCTCTTTTTCTTTCAGGACACGGAAGGTTTCGCCAGGAAAATCATGGCCACCCTTTTTTATGGATGCCACCCTATTGTTTGTTTTTAATACTTCCAAGCACGCTCTGCACGAACGTCCCCATGGTCAACATTGAGAGGTGTTTTGGCTACAAAAAATGCTTCCTCATCAAAACTCATCACATGCTCCTTGCTTTATTATTATAATCCTTTTCCTCCTTCTCTTTCAGGACGCGGAAGGTTTCGCCAGGGAAATCTGGAAATTGATTTTTGAAGGTTTAAATCCAAGGTTTAAATCCATGGTATCTGGTCAAGAGCCCTGCGGTCGGGATAGACTCGGTTAAGCTACTACCAATTCCACTGGCAAAGGTTTGTCAATGCCGACAGTTTTACTGACATAGAGTTTTTCAATTCCGATCGTCTTTCCACTCTTGTCTTTCTTAAGGATGATACCTTCTCCCGCTTCTTCGCACATGAATTCATCTTCGGGATTGCCAAACCATATATCAAGCGTATCCGATTCCTTATGATAGTAAACAACTACCTTGTCCATATCGAATCTCCTTCCTTCACCTTATCGGTTGGATAAGCAGTGATCAAAAAACCCTCCATGCCAATCTGTTTGACAACTACACAATATAGTTTATCAAACCCCTTATAGTAAAGAAAAACATCTTTATCGGTTTTGCTCTGTCTGATTTCATCCGGAAATTGTAAGGCAGCTTTCACCATATCCTCCTTGCCTTTCATTAACGGATGTTTCTTCGTAACAAGGTATTCCCAGTATCCAGTCGTTGTTCTGACTTCAACATTGAGAGGTGTTTTCGCTACAAAAAATGCTTCCTCATCAAAACTCATCACATGCTCCTTGCTTTATTATTATAATCCTTTTCCACCTGTCATACTATATTGTGTCCATTTCGTAAGCATCTGGCTTTCAGGACGCGGAAGGTGTCGCCGAAGAAGTTTAGATCCAGCTTCAAGTCTCTTTTTCAGCAGGCCTACGGATAATTTACGCAACTTGCAGGGTAAGTCCTTCAATTCGGGAGGTCCTCAACTTTTCAACTCTGATGTAAACGATGGTTTGACCTGGCTCCTTGTTTGCCTCAGCAAGTTTCATATTCGTTTCCGCAAGTTCCTTGTCATATTCGGGAAGCAATACAATCATGGAATTGTCTGGAATTTTTTCTTCTATTTCCGGGTGTTCAAGCAGATACAATTCAAATTCTGTAGAAAGTTGTTGATTCTTTCTGAATAATTCTTCCTTTGTCATCTTTTTAACCTCCTGAAATATCTCTCTTTATATCTTTCCCAGTCCTCATTTATATCCCTATCGGCCAACGTTAATCCCTCGCTTAATTCCAATGCTCCCATAAATATCTTTAATTTATTATCTCATAAATTCTTTGATATTTGAAGTAAGCAGTCTTGAATACCGTTATTTCACTTCCATCTTATCCCAAGCTTCCAATACCAAACGGCGGGTGCGGTATTCGCCGTACTGCTTCTCCTCTTTTTCTTTGAGGACGCGGAAGGCTTCGCCATCTTCTCACCTTCCAATCATCTTTTTTGTCTCCCTATCCCCCCATCTCCGGTTCTCCCCATCTTCATTTCTAATGAGGAATGGCCAACTTTTTTATGGATGATACCAAATCGCAATATCCCAAGCCTGACCCCGGTTTTTCTTATGATTGTCTCCTCTCAAAAATAGAAACCCGTCCCCAATTCATTCTGTTCAAACGCTAATCTACTTTAGAACTTGACTGAAAAATGGAAGCACCCTAAAAAATTGTGCTTTCCGGAAAGGTAAATATCATCTCATATTGTGCGCTCGACAGCGCACGTTGCCGGCCAGTCAGAAGGGTAGAACCTCTTGACTACAAAATTTAGTCAACTGCTACTCAACGACTCTGAGACCCAATAACCCAATTACTCAATGACCTAACAACTTGTTTTGAGCTTTAATCTGTTCGCTTTGCTCTATGCCCTTGGCGCGATGCTTCAGGGCAGGCCAACTTTTTTAGGGATGACCAGTTATTTTTTTAGTCTTTTGGCTTCACTGTGACAGGTTGATATAAATTTCTTCAGAATATCGAGCTGTTCGTCTTTTTGAAGGGCAAAGAAATGGGCATCTTCGAGTGCCAATTCAAAATAAGTGCCACCATCGTCTTCGTAAAATGGGAACCTGAAATCTTTTCCTTGGGGCTTATAACTTAGCAACCCAAAGCTGAACAGATAAATTGAATCTGGTTCTTCAAAATATACTCCACAAAACTCATCTCTACCTTCTAAATAGTATCCCCTCCATTCCCATCCTGCTGTCTTTTGATAGATCTTGATTCCTAAATCTTCTATGGCAATCCCGATCATATTAACTAGATTTAGGAATGCCCTGATACCATTTGTGAATTCCCACCCAACCCGTTGTATTGCCATTTGCTTACCCTCCAGAAAGCCTATAAATTGGTTAATTAAGAACTTCCCAACCTCTCCTCGTGGTTTAAGTTCTTCAAGATATCGATGGATTTGATACCATCTAATATGCTTGTCAGGTGCACCCTCCTCCTTACTCTCCTCGAAATCTAAGCTAAACTTTGTTAGCAATACAATCTTTTTTACGGGCATGCGCTCATTCTCTAATGCCTTCCTATATCTCTCAATTTGTTTTATTCCTAAACCAGAGTCATGTTTGACTTCGACGTATATCCACTTATCTATCGATTTTATTTCGATATCAGGAGTCCCCTCGCTGGTAGGCTTTTGGGTTGTAATAACAACTTCTTCGACCTCACTAAAAACAAATTCAGAATTTTTAACACAGACAAAATTCAAAAGGGCAATACCCAGTGGTTTTTCATTGTCGAGGAGGTAGTTAAGGAGATAAACGAAAGAGTTCGTTAGGAAATCCTCGTGACGTTCAGAGAGGTGCCTTGATAAATCTTTAAAAAGATTGCTCAAAATTTAATCTCTTTTTGAGTGGTTTCCTTACCCTCAATAGTCTGAATTAAATCACTAAATGTTTTAAATTTCCCGTCACCGAAAACTTTTTGGTGAACGATAATGTAATTCCATGTATCGCCGGTTTGGGCAGATACCTTTTTGCACCAATCCAGAATGCTTACTTCTTTATGGGCGACGGCTTCATAGACCTGGCCTTTTGTCTCAATAATCCAGTTGATTTGCTTTCCATTTTTTCCTTTCTGGACAGCTACGAAATCCGGATAGTAGAATTTGATAGCACCAGAGGGGCTTAGATAATCGACCCGAAAACGAGTGAAGTGTTCCGCCAATGCGGCAAACCGCGTTATGTCTGAGCATCTATTCAAGAACTTTGCAAATTCTGATTCGAAGTCGTTGTATGTCGCCACGTAATTGAAGATGGTATGTTCACACTGAAGATGACGTCTGCGCCATACGAATGGTTGAGTGTCTGAAAGCTTAAACTTTGCCTCCTCGAATTCGATCTCTCTTTTTTCAGCAGTAAGTTCACTAATTTTTCTGGCAAGATATTTAGCAATCCCTTGTTGGAGCATCGGCCCCCGAAGATGATTTCGTATGTGTTCACTTTCAAGATCTATCTTTTGTCCGAAACACCGCTCCCCAACGTATGCCCGTACAATCGGATAAAGTTCAGAGAAAACATTTGATAGGTGAGCCTCCCCGATAACTTTGTTGGTTATTGAAGAGAGAACCTCCTGACTGAGTGGAATAGTCCCGGGAATGATAACCACTCGGTGAACTTCGGTTTCAGTTGTAGCAAATTCCATTTTGAGCGAAATTCGATACTCTTCCTCTAACTCCTCACGGTCATAAATCGGGTCAAGGCTAAGCGGGTCTATTGATGAAAGCTTTCTGTAGTCGTGAAGGTAAACAGGCCTGGTCAACGGGATGGCAATGTCATATTTTATCTTCTCCTGAACGGGTTCTATCTTGATCGGTGGAGCGGGTGGTTTTGTAACGGTCTTTATCCCAACTCCTTCCATCTCTAACTGCCGAACAAACTCCTCAAAAGCGCTTGTTCCCATTACTTCCAGTGTTTGAGTTCGGTCAGGACTAATATTTTCCATTAGTCGAAGGCCTCGTCCCACTGCTTGCTCAGGAAGGATTTTGGCTTTTGAAGTGAAGGGGCGCAGACCAAGAACGACTGATACATTTTTAACATCCCATCCCTCTCTCAACATCATCACACTGACGATAACTTTGATTTTATTGGTCGGTAGATCAATATCACGGGCTACCTCACGAGCCTTTTCCACGTACGCCTTAGTAATTTCACCCTCCGAATCGGTATGAATGATCAGCACTTCACCGTCCTTCAACCCGGTTTTATTTGTCTTGTCAATTAACCATTTACCTATTTCGTCAGCGAAGACATTCTTTTCAGCCATAATAAAAAGGACTGGTCTTGGTCCCCAAGTCTTATATGTCTTATAGTGCTCCCTCCAGCGATCCAGTGCAGCAAGAAGCCACTCCCCGTAAGCATCAGTTACATTTTCTTTAGTGATTTTTTCAGGGTCGGATCTCTTAACCTGGTGAACAATAAGAGGAGCCTTAACGATGCGGTCCTCTACCGCCTGAGCAAGGGGATAGTCGCAAATAATCCAGGGATAATACGTCCCGTTCTGATCTTTGGGAGTGGCGGAGAAATCCAGCCATATAGATAATCCTTTAGGAAGACTTTCATGTAATGCCATTAAAGTCTTATGCCACGCCAGGTCTTCATCATGGACATGATGTGCTTCATCATTAATCACCACGAGGTCACGAAGACTTTTGAGCCGTTCCAACATAGATCGCTGGTGAGAAGAGAGATCTTTAACGGGTTTTCGACCAAGGATAGCGTCCACAGCGTTAGCTGGTGTCCATTCTTCCTCCCTGGATTCATATATCTGATGAATATTTGTCAGAAAGAGATTCCCATTCGGATCTGGCTCAGCGCTCTCTCCACGGAGAATCACTTTCATATTCCATTGCCATTCAGGAGGGATGAGCGGCAGGTCATAAAAGATTTTGTTGCTGGCAAAATCTTTCTCGAGTCGCTGATAGACAATTACGTTTGGGGCAACAATCAGGAAATTGGTTGAGAGGTCAGAACCTTTAATCATTTTCCGGTGGAAGTAAGACCAGACCATCATCATGGCCATCACATAAGTCTTACCGGACCCAGTGGCCATCTTGAAAGCGTAGCGTCTAAGATCCTCAGGAGGGAGGTCCTGGAGGCCGTCACTTTCTAATTCCGGGAAATATCTTCTAATCTGCCTGCGTCCATCCATAGTGGTTTGATGCTCAACACTGAATGTGAACATATCCTTCTTGAAGATTTCACAGAAGGAATCAATAAGTGGCTTTGCGTCGTGGTTCTTCTCAATTTCTATGAGGTAGACCAAGGTTTCGACAGCCTCTTGTTGACCAAAATAATAGTGGAAAGTATTTCCATTTAAGAGATGATCCTCCTCAAACCAGAACTGAAAAAGTCGCTGGGTTACTGATGAGGCTCCAGGGTATCCTTCATCACGCCACCTATCTACCGTCTGCCGGAGTCGATTAACCAGAAGCATCTTGCTCGGCCGACGTCCCTCGACGATTTCGTATTCGTCGGCCGTTTTCTTAATTAGATGGGCGTCTGGCTTCAGATGAGCTTTGCGATCCGGGATCTCTGGCAGGTCTTTATCATAGAAAATAACTGCTTTTGCCATGGTTATTTCACCTCCACTTCAAAGGCTTGGGAGGTATCGTTCCCGAATATGTCGACCACCTTAACCATCACCGTATATTTACCAGGCTTTTCATAGCTATGTGCATCACTTTTAAGGGCGAGAGTCCTATCTTTTCTGGTGCGATATGTCACCCATCCATTCATAAAGGTATCATTCTGAAAATCCCAATCAATCGCCCAGTAGTCGATATAGTCAGACCATTTTTTAATCTTGGATCGGATTTCTTCTGGAACGAGTTCTGTGTTCGGGATAACAAAGTCTTTGAGCGATATCGTGATCTTCCTGCCCTTTTCCTGTTTGATATCCACTTCAAGATAGGCCAATTCGAAGAATTTAATGTCGCCTTTGTCCACAGCCTGTTGTTCCATTACCTCGCGCGGGATATTTAATAGGACAAGTTTCACACCCCTGCCTTTGGCCGCATCTGTCATCAGATCATATAGACCCATCTCCCATTCCCAGCCTAAGACATGAAGCTCTTTCTGGTTTATTGCCACACATTCATCCAGACAGGCATTGATTTCATCAATAGTCACCGGCGCATCCACCGCACCCACATGGACAACAGCCTTGCCTTTCTTCCCATGGAGATGCTGCATCCCAGAGATAGGCTCAGCGCCGTAAAGTTTCAGAATGAAAGCTAAGTACTGATAAATAGCAAGTTGCATATCTGTTTTTTTCCTGTCACCAAACGTTACCCCCTGCCAGTACTTTCGTTCATATTTGCCGAGGTTAAGTACTTCGAAAGGCTTGCAGTTTTCGATACCGAGAAGACGTTTTCGGGTGACATGGATCGCCCAACGAGAAAGATCACATCCAATCCATCTGCGGCCAAGTTTTTGGGCAACATAGCAAGTTGTACCTGAGCCACAGAAGAAGTCAGCTATTAGGGCATTCTCTTTTGAGCCAACCCTTAGAACACGTTCTAAAAGGGCTTCAGAGTTTTCAGTGGGATACCCTGTTGTGAAAGAATATCCGGATATGTCGGTCCAATTTGAGTTTAGAGGTTTAACGTCCGATTCTTCAACCCAGTATTCGGGCTTACCTGAATTTTGGTTTAATCTAATTTTATCTTCGGAAATCATCAAATCAATCTTCTCTTGTGAAAATTTGAAATGTTTACCAGGAGGAGGTAAGAACACCTTCCCAAAAATTGCCCGCTCAGGAGGTTTTCTCACACCCGAAGAGTCATCCATATGCCTCCAAAAACCCGGTCTAACTTCGTCTCGCTTCGCAAGAGTATCAACGAATCTGGTATCTTCGGATTTAAAATACAAAAGTAAGGAATCTGTAGCTAATGGGATCGAGACTTTCCCTTGGGAGGTAACATTCTTGAAAATGCGTTTGACAGCAATATCGTTTTGGAAAAATTCCTTCCCGAAAATCTCATCAGCAACTATTTTGACGTAGTGACTCCAATACTGGTCAAAACGGATAAAAATCATTCCTGTCTTCGAAATTAACTCTCTCATCAGATAGAGTCTATCATGAATCCAATTCATAAAACTCGGTATACCATCCCGCCATGCATTCCAATAAGCCACTTCGTCGCTTATCGAAGGCTGCTTCTCGAAGCCAACATCTTCACCAGCCATGATAGTGATTTTCTGATCAACTCCAGTAAAAAATGGGGGGTCAATATAAATGAGGTCGATTTTACCTGCGAATTTTTCAAGGAGAGAGGCCATTACCAGCAGGTTGTCACCCCAGATGAGTTTGTTCTTCCACCCTTCTTCAAAAGTATCTCCTTCTTTGGCCTCCCAAATATCAAAGAGTGTTTTTTGTTTGGGCTTCTTGGCTGCCTCTCTCGTTCCCCGGGTTTCGTTGATTGTCTCTATGACTTGAAAGGGAAGGTTGACACGCTCCACTTCTTTTCGTGTACCAACTTCATTATATTTCCCGGGCCAAACCAACTCAGTTTTGGTAATTTCAATTTTTGCCATGTTGTTCTCTTCTTTCCCCCTCACCCCCACCCTCTCCCACCAGGGGAGAGGGGAATTTTGTTTTCCCTCCCCCGTCGAGGGGGAGGGAAACACTATATGTTTTGCTTAAATCTCATCTCTAATCTTCTTCGTGCCCGCAACCTACAACGAAGCTTATTAACTTATTAAGAGGATATATCATTCAGGATAACCCTCCTTAAGAATATATGTTCTATATGGGTCTTTGGGGCCTGTTCCCATCTCGGCGAGCACCCTGTCCGTGACCAGTTTACGCAAGCGGGTTCTTGCAGTGCGGTCGGAT
>Ga0315295_10005745_pt1 | contig 10584 bp, 10 predicted proteins | sample YL17G14_0_MG_FD_204453 | JGI IMG/M metagenome (GOLD analysis project Ga0315295, IMG submission 204453) | Sediment microbial communities from Yellowstone Lake, YNP, Wyoming, USA - YL17G14_0 | ecosystem: Environmental > Aquatic > Freshwater > Lake > Sediment | place: USA: Wyoming | collected...
AGCCACCAGGGGCTGTGGGTGCGGCAGCTGGCCTGGGCCGGGATCGCGCTGGCCGCCGCGTGGATCGTGGCGAGCATCCACTACCGCGCCTACGACGCGCTGGCCTGGCCGCTCTACGGCGTGGCCCTGGTGCTGCTGGTGCTGGTCCTGTTCAAGGGCTCCAGCGCGTACGGGGCGAAGCGCTGGCTCGAGCTGGGGCCGTTGCGCTTCCAGCCCTCCGAGCTGGCGAAGGTGGCCACGGTGCTGCTGCTGGCGCGGCTCTTCGACAAGGAGAATCTGGACCTGCGGCGGTTCGTGCACTGGTTCCCGGCGCTGCTGGTCACGCTCGTGCCCTTCGCACTGGTGTTCAAGGAGCCGGACCTGGGGACCTCGCTCACCTTCCCGGCGGTCCTGGTGGTCATGTACTTCTGGGCGGGGATGCCGCCCGGGCAGCTCCTGCTGGGGCTCTCGCCCGTCTTCAACGCGGTGCTGTTCTTCCTCACGGGCACCCTATGGTGGTCGGCCGGGCTGGTGGCGGTGCTGTTGGGTCTCGTGCGGCCCCGGCTCGCGACGTTGCTGGCGGTGGTGCTGCTGAACGCGGGCGTGGGCTACGCCCTGCCGCACGTCTGGAACCACCTGGCCGACTACCAGAAGCGTCGCATCGAGACCTTCCTCAACCCCAACGACGACCCCTATCGCGCGGGCTACCAGATCATCCAGTCGCGCATCGCCATCGGCTCGGGCGGGCTCATCGGCACGGGCTACCTGAAGGGCACCCAGAAGGCGCTCGCCTTCCTGCCCATGCGCCACACCGACTTCATCTTCTCGGTGGTGGGCGAGGAGTGGGGGCTGCTGGGAACTTTGACCGTGGTGCTACTCTTCGCGCTGCTCGTGCTGCGTGGCTACCGGCTGGCGCTGGCGGCGCGCAGCGGCTTCGCGAGCCTCCTGGCCGTGGGGGTGGTGACGGCGCTCTTCTATCACGTCATGGTGAACATCCTGATGACCATCGGCTGGGCCCCCGTCACCGGGCTGCCCCTGCCGCTGATCTCGTACGGGGGCACCGCGCTGGTCGCGAACGGCATCCAGCTCGGCCTGCTCCAGAACGTGGCGATCCGCCGCACGGAGTTCTGACTTGCATCCCGAGATCCTGCGCTGGGGAGTGCTGCACATCACGTCCTACGGCCTCCTGCTGGCCACGGCCTTCCTGGTCGGCACCTGGCTGGCGCTGCGCGAGGCGCGGCGGCGCGGGCTGGACGAGGACCAGGTGGTGACCGTCATCCTGGTGGCCTTGGTGGGCGCCGTGATCGGCGCGCGGGCCCTCTACGTGCTCGAGCACGTGCGGGACTTCCGGGGCAGCTTCGTGAGCGTGCTGGCGCTGTGGCAGGGCGGGCTCACGCTCTATGGGGGCATCGTCGCCGGCACGGCCGCTGGGCTCTACACCGCGCGCCGGCTGGGCCTGCCGATGTGGACGACCGCGGACGCCATCACCCCGTCGATCGCGCTCGGCACCGTGTTGGGACGCGGCGGGTGCTTCCTCAACGGCTGCTGCTACGGGCGTCCCACGCACCTGCCGTGGGGCGTGATCTTCCCTCCCGACTCCTTCGCGAGCCTGGAGTACGGCTCCGTGCCGGTGCACCCTTCGCAGCTCTACTTCGCGCTCGGCGGGCTGGTCCTGTTCGTGCTTGCGTGGGTCCTGCGCAGGCGGCTGCGCACGCCGGGCGCGCTGTTCTGGGGCTTCGTCGCGCTCTTCGCGCTGGTGCGCATCCCGCTGGATCTCACGCGGGCCTACGAGGCGGAGGCCGTGCTCGCGGAAGCCGGGGCGGTGCGCCTGACCGAGAGCCAGCTCACGAGCGCCGCGCTGGCGCTCTTCGCCCTGCTCATGATCCTGCGCCTGCGCCGCGAGACGCGGCCCGCCGCGCCGCCCGCCACACCCGCCCCGTGAGCGCTCCGCTGCGCCTCGCGGTGCTGGGTGAGCCGCTGGACTACACCCTGTCGCCGGCGCTGCACCGGGCCGGGCTCGCGGATCTCGGCATCGCGTGCGAATCGGAGGCGCTGCGCGTGCCGCCCGCGCGGCTGGGCGAGGCGCTGGCCACCCTCGCGGCGTCCGGCTACCGGGGCGCGAACCTCACCCATCCGCTCAAGGAGCCGGCGCTGGCGCACGTGCAGGACGCCTCGGAGTCGGCGCGCCGGGCGCACTCCGTGAACACCGTAACTTTCGGCGTCGGCGGCACGCGTGGCGACACCACCGACGGCGCGGGATTCCTCGACCTGCTGGACCACCACGGCTGGCCGGTGCGGGGCGCGGGCGTCGTGCTGCTCGGCGCGGGCGGGGCGGCACGCAGCGTGGGGCTCGCCCTGCTCGAGGCGGGCGCCTCCCCGGTGACGGTGTGCGCGCGCCGGCCGGAGACGGTGGCGGCCCGGTGGGAGGGGATCGTGGGCGCCACGCTGGTGGGCTGGGCGTCGGAGGCGGCGGGCGCCGCGCTCGCGGGTGCCGGCCTGGTGGTCAACGCCACGCCGCTGGTGGGCGAGGGGCTGCCTTGCGCGCTCGATCGTGTGCCGCGCACGTGCCGCGTCGTGGACCTGGTCTACGGGCCCGAGACCACCCCGTGGGTCCGCGCGGCGCGCGCGGCCGGGTTCGCGGCGCTGGACGGGCTCTGGCTCCTGATCTTCCAGGCGCGGCGCTCGATCGCGCTGTGGACCGGCCGCCAACCACGCCTCGAGGTGCTGGCGCGCGCCGCGGGGTGGCCGAAGTGAGCCTCGCCGGCCTCGCGAACGCCGCCCGGGCTCGCGTCCGGGACCTCGAGGCCTTCGCCCTGCCGCAGCGCTGCCCGGGCTGCGGGGCGCCGGCCGAGCCGGCGCGGCTCCTGTGCGAGGCCTGTCTCGACCTGCTGCCGGCGCTGTCGTTCGCGCTGTGCGCACGCTGCCTGGTGCGCGGCCGCGAGCCGGTGGGCTGCGCCGGGCACCCGCACGCGCAGGTGTGGCCGGCGCTGGTCTACGAGGAACGGAGCGCCCTGCTCGTGCACGCGCTCAAGTACGGCGCGCGCCCGGGCCTGGCCGCCGCGCTCGCCGGTCGGATCGCGGAGGCCCTGCCCGCCGGGGTACTGCCCGATCTCGTCACCGCCGTGCCGCTGCACCCGGCGCGCCGGCGCGAGCGGGGCTACGACCAGGCCTGGCTCCTGGCGGAGCATCTCGCGGGCCTGCTCGGCGTGCCGGCGCTCGCGGGCGTGCTCGTGCGCACGCGGGCCACGCGCGCGCAGGCGCGGCTCGACCCCGAGGCGCGGCGCCGGAACCTGGCCGGCGCGTTCCAGGTGCCGGAGCCGCGGCGCTACCGCGAGCGGCGCGTGCTGGTCGTGGACGACGTGATCACCACCGGCGCCACGCTCGAGGCTTGCCTCGGGGCGCTGGCCGCCGCCGGCGCGCGGCCCGTCGGGGCCGTGCTGGCCTGGGCCCAGTGAGATGACGCACCTCCACATCCCCGACGGGGTCCTGCCGGTGCTGGTGTGGGCCCCCGGACTGGCCGTGGCGCTGCTGCTGTTGCTGCTCAGCGCGCGCGCCGCGCGCGGCGCAACGCGCCAGCACGTCGCCTACCAGGGCGCGCTGGGTGCGCTGGTGCTGGCGGTGATGGCGGTCGAGGTGCCGCTCGGCCCGCTGGAGTACCACCTGACCCTGATGGGACCGGTGGGGGTGCTGCTCGGGCCCGCGGGCGCCTTCCAGGTGGCGTTCGTGGCCAGTGCCATCCTGGCCCTGGTGGGGCACGGCGGGCTGACCGTGGTCGGTCTCAACGCGGTGGTGCTGGGGGCGGGGAGCGCGCTGGCGCGCCCGGTCTACGTCCTGCTCGTCGAGCGGCTCGGGCCTCCGGCCGCGATGGCCTGCGGGACGGCGCTGGCGCAGGCCGTCTCCGGGGTGCTGTGGCTGGCCGTCGTGGCGGTGGGCATGCACGCGAGCACGGCAGGCGCGCACCGCCTGGGGCTCTTCGCCGCCTTCGCGTTCCCGCTGTGGCTCGTGGGCATCGTCATCGAGTCGCTGGTGGCCTTCGGCATCGCGGGCTTCATCGCCCGCGTGCGTCCCGATCTGCTGCCGGGCCGCACGGGCGCGGCCGGGGAGCCCTCGTGATCAACACGCTGGCGCAGATCGACTACGTGGCGAGCGCCGGGGGCACGCCCTGGCACCGGGCCAGCGCCCTCTCGAAGCTGGTCTTCGCCTCGGGCTTCATCCTGCTCGCCGTGTTCGCGCCCTCGCTCGCGCTGCTGACCTGGCTCTACGGAGCCGCCTGGCTGCTGGCTCTCACCGGCCGCCTGCCCTGGCGCCTCACCGTGGCGGCGTCGGCCTATCCGCTGATCTTCACCCTGCTGTTCGTGCTGGCGCGCTGGGACGGCACGCTGGAGACGCCGGCCCGGCTGTTGCTGCGCCCGCTGACCGCGAGCCTGGCGGCCGTGTGGCTGGTGGGCACCACGCCCTATCCCGACCTCTTCGCCCCGCTCTCGCGCGTGCTGCCGCGCAGCGTGGGCGACGGGCTCTTCCTGACGTACCGCGCCCTGTTCGAGTTGATGGGGCGCACCGCCGGACTGCTGCGCGCGCTGCGGCTCCGCGGTGGGGCGGGTGGCCCCGTGCGGCGGCGGCTGACCCTGGCCGGGGAGGGCCTGGCCACCATGGTGCTGTACGGCTTCGAGCGCAGCCAGCGGCTGTACGCCACCATGCTGCTGCGCGGGCACAGCGGCCGCATCTGCGGCTGTCGCCACTTCGCCGAGTGGGGTCCGGCCGACCTGCTGGTCGCGGCCGCGGCGCTCGTCGTGACCACGGGCGCCGTGCTCCTCTGGGGGGTGCCGTGAGCGACACGATCGTGCGCGTCTCGTGCGTGCGCCACACCTATCCCGATCGCACCCAGGTCCACCTGTGCGGGCTCGACTTCGTGGTGGAGCAGGGCCAGCGCGTGGTCGTGGTGGGCCCGAACGGCTGCGGCAAGACCACGCTGCTGTTCCACATCCTCGGCCTGCTGGAGCCCCAGGAGGGCGAGGTGGCCGTCTTCGGGGTGAATCCGGCGCGGCACTTCAACCGCATCCGCGAGCGCGTCGGCGTGCTCATGCAGGACGTGGACGAGCAGATCATCGCGCCCACGGTGTGGGACGACGTGTCGTTCTCGCCGCGCTCCTACGGCTACGCCGGGCCCGAGGTCGAGCGCCTGGTCTCGGCGGCGCTCGACAGGGTCGGCATCGCGCACCTGCGCCACAAGGTCTGCCACCACCTCTCGGGCGGCGAGAAGCGCAAGGTGGCGCTGGCGGGAGCGCTGGTGCTCGAGCCCGAGCTGCTCGTGCTGGACGAGCCCTTCGAGGGCCTCGACCCCTCGTCGCGCTCGGACCTCGTGGAGCTGCTGAACCGGCTGCACCGCGAGCAGGGCGTCTCCCTGGTCATGGCCACGCACGACGTGAACGTGGTGCCGGCCATGGCGGACATGGTCTACGTGCTGGTCGGGGGTGGCGAGATCGTGGCGCACGGGCCCCCGCGCGAGATCTTCCGCGACCCGCGGCTGCTGCGCGCAAGCAACGTGGAGCCGCCGGTGCTGGCGGAGTTGTTCCAACGGCTCGAGGACCAGGGGGTGTCGCTGGGGCGCCCGGTCACCGTGGAGGAGGCCGCGCGCGCGATCCTGGCGTGGACGTCGAAGCACCGCGGTGGCCCGGGGGCGGCCGACCTGGGCCCCCTGTTCGGGGAGCGGGCCGTCCCGGGCGGGACACGCCCGGCTGCGGCGCCGGAGGCGCCCCCCGGGGAAGGCGCGAAGGCATGAGCGAGGACCTGTTCGGGCCGGCCGCGCCGCCGGGAGGGCCGCCGGGTCCCGGGGTGGGGCCGGCGGCCCGCGCGCCGCTGGCGGACCGGATGCGGCCGCGGAGCTTCGACGAGCTGGTGGGGCAGCCGCAGCTCTTCACGCCCGGATCGCCGCTCGCGCTCATGCGCGACGGCCGGCACCTCTCCTCGATCGTGCTGTGGGGCCCGCCGGGTTCGGGCAAGACCACCATCGCGCGCCTCGTCGCGACCACCGCCGGGGTGCCCTTCGTCGCCTTCAGCGCAGTGCTCTCGGGCGTGAAGGAGGTCAAGGAGACCATGGAGCGCGCGGTGCTCGAGCGCCGGCGCTCGTCGCGGTCCACGCTCCTGTTCGTGGACGAGATCCACCGCTTCAACAAGGCCCAGCAGGACGCCTTCCTCTCCCACGTCGAGAAGGGCGACATCGTGCTCATCGGCGCCACCACCGAGAACCCGTCGTTCGAGGTGAACGCCGCGCTGCTGTCGCGGATGCGGGTCGTGGTGCTGAAGGAGCTGGGGGTGGCCGATCTCCTGGTGTTGCTGCGGCGCGCCCTCGAGGACCGCGAGCGCGGCCTGCCGGAGGAGCGCACCGCTGAGAGCGGGGCGCTCGAGTTGGTGGCGCAGAGCGCCGACGGCGACGCGCGCCGCGCGCTCAACACGCTCGAGCTGGCGGCGGCCTCGGTGCGCCCGGCGCGCGAGGGCGAGCCGGCCATGGTGACGGTCGAGGCCGTGAAGCAGGCGCTGGCGCGGCGCCACCTGCGCTACGACCGCGCCGGCGAGGAGCACTACAACCTGATCTCGGCGCTGCACAAGTCGCTGCGCGACTCGGACCCGCACGCCGGGCTGTACTGGCTGGCGCGCATGCTCGCGGCGGGGGAGGACCCGCTCTACGTGGCGCGGCGGCTGGTGCGCTTCGCCAGCGAGGACGTGGGCAACGCCGATCCGCAGGCGCTGCCGCTGGCGGTGGCCGCGTTCCAGGCCTATCACCAGCTCGGCACGCCCGAGGGCGAGCTGGCGCTGGCGCAGTGCGCGGTCTACCTCGCCACGGCGCCCAAGAGCAACGCGGTCTACAAGGGCCTCGGCCGGGCCATGGCCGAGGTGGAGGAGAGCGGCAGCCTGCCGCCCCCGCTCGTGATCCGCAACGCCCCCACTCGGCTCATGAAGGAGCTGGGCTACGGCGCGGGCTACCGCTACGCGCACGACGAGGCCGGGGGCATCGCCGACCAGCAGCACCTGCCCGACGAGCTCAAGGGGCGGCGCTTCTACGAGCCGACCGACTCCGGCCACGAGGCCGAGATCGCCAGGCGGATGCGGGCCTGGGAGAAGCTCCTCGAGGGGAAGCGGCGCTCCGGGGGCTGACGCCCGAGCCCGGGCCCGTCGGCCGCCCGCACCCCGTGGGTCGCGCCGCGCTTCCGCGCATCTATTGGGGTGGAGCGGCGGCTCCGGCTTGACGGACCCACGGCCCGTACGTAACCTAACCCGTTCCTGTCCAGCCGACTAGCGTGCCCGGGCGCCACGTGCCGCGATGCGGGCCTGCCCGTGGCCCTCTGGCCGTGGTCCGCCGGGCCACAAGCTTGTACGCGACGAGTACCTGCCGCGCCTTTGGAGACCTGCCAGCCCCATGCCGAACCTCCACGCCGATGACGTGCTGAACGCCCTGCGCAAGGTGCAGGACCCCGACCTGCACCGCGACCTCGTGACCCTGGGCATGATCGAGAACCTCAAGGTGGAGGATGGAGAGGTCACCCTCACCCTCGTGCTCACGACCGCGGCCTGTCCCCTCAAGGGCAAGATCGAGGAGGACGTGCGCAGCGCCGTGCTGGCCGTGCCGGGCGTGCGGGGGCTCAAGCTCGACACCACCTCGCGGGTGCGCAGACCGAAGGACCCGACGGCGGACAGGCGCGCCCTTCCGGGCGTGGCGCACGTCATCGCGGTGGGCGCGGGCAAGGGCGGCGTGGGCAAGTCCACGGTCGCGGCCAACCTCGCCATCGCGCTGGCCCAGACGGGCTCGCGGGTCGGGCTGCTGGACGGCGACGTCTACGGGCCCAACCTTCCGCGCATGCTGGGCACCCACGAGCAGCCCTCGCAGCGCGACGGCAAGATCCTCCCGGTGGACGCCCACGGCATCCGGTTCATGTCCATGGGCCTGCTGGTGCCGCAGGGCGAGGCGGTGGTGTGGCGCGGTCCGATGCTGCACGGGGCGATGAAGAGCTTCCTGCACGACGTGGACTGGGGCGACCTCGACTACCTGATCGTGGACCTGCCTCCCGGCACGGGTGACATCCAGCTCTCGCTGGTGCAGCAGACCTTCGTGGCCGGTGCGATCGTGGTGACCACGCCCTCCGTGGTGTCCCTCGAGGACGCGGTCAAGGCCGTGGACATGTTCGCGAAGCTGCAGGTGCCGGTGCTGGGCATGGTCGAGAACATGAGCTACTTCGTGTGCCCCGACTGCAAGTCGCGCCATGCCATCTTCGACTCCGGGCGCACCGAGGAGCGCGCGCTCGCCCTCGGCGTGCCCTACCTGGGCGCGGTGCCGTTGCACGGCGAGGTGCGCCGCGGCGGCGATGAGGGGCGCCCGGTCGTGGCCGGGGAGCCCGGCAGCGAGTACGCGCGGGCGCTGCGGGAGATCGCGGGGCACCTCGCCCAGCGCATCTCCATCCAGGCCTACGGCAGGGAGTGAAGTCCGTGCGCGAGGTCTACGCCGATCACGCCGCCACCACGCGCGTGGCACCCGAGGTGCTCGCTGCCATGGAGCCCTTCCTCGGCGCGGCGTTCGGCAATCCCTCGTCGGTGCACCGCCGGGGCGAGGCGGCCCGCGACGCGGTGGAGGAGGCGCGGGCGCGGGTGGCCGCGCTGGTCGGCGCGCTGCCCGAGGAGATCGTCTTCACCGCCTCGGGCTCGGAGGCGAACAACCTCGCGCTGAAGGGGGCGCTGCTCGCGCTGGACCACGCCTCCGGGACGGCACGTGCGCGCCGTCGCCTGGTCGTGTCCGCCTTCGAGCATCCGTCGGTGCTGGAGACCGCGCGTCACCTCGAGAGCCGGGGCTTCCCGCTCACGCTGGTGCCGGTCGGGCCCGGCGGGGTCGTGGACCCCGAGCGCCTGAAGCACGCGCTGGGCGACGACGTGGCGCTGGTCTCGGTGATGTGGGTGAACAACGAGGTGGGCACCATCCAGCCCGTGCGCGAGATCGCGGAGGCGGCCCACGCGGCCGGGGCCCTGTTCCACTGCGACGCGGTGCAGGCGGCCGGCCGGCTGCCCGTGGCCGTGGGCGAGGCGGGCGTGGACCTGCTCGCGCTGGCGGGACACAAGCTGGGCGGACCGCCGGGCGCGGCGGCGCTCTACGCGCGGCGCCGCCTGCGGCTGGTGCCGCTCGTGCACGGCGGCCACCAGGAGCGCTCGCGCCGCGCGGGCACCGAGGACGTGCCGGCCGTGGTGGGGCTGGGCGTGGCGGCGGAGCGCGCCGCCGGCCGGCTGGCGGCCGGGGAGCCCGCGCGGCTCGATCGGCTGGGCGAGCGCCTGCGCGAGGGGCTCCTGGCCGCCTGTCCGGACACGCGCCTCAACGGCGACCGCGAGCGGCGCGTGAGCGTCATCCTGAACCTGTGCTTCCGCGGCGTGGACGGCGAGGGGGTGTTGCACGAGCTGGACTGCGAGGGCATCGCGGTCTCGACCGGCTCCGCCTGCAGCGCGGCCGGTCCCGGACCGTCGCACGTGCTGACGGCCATGGGCCTCGCGCCCGAGGAGGCGCACGCGAGCGTGCGCTTCTCGCTGGGCGAGGGCAACGACGAGACGGACATCGAGATGATCCTGGAGGTCACCCCGGCGGTGGTGGCGCGCCTGCGGGCCATGCAGCATCCGGTCGCGGGCCGCAGCGCCCAGGCGCCAGAAGGAGTGGAGCGATGAACCAGAGCGAGCAGTACCGCCTGAAGGTGGGGCTGGCCGAGATGCTCAAGGGCGGGGTGATCATGGACGTGATGACGGCCGAGCAGGCGCGCATCGCGGAGGAGGCGGGGGCGTGCGCGGTGATGGCGCTGGAGCGGATCCCGGCGCGCATCCGGCGCGAGGGCGGGGTGGCGCGCATGTCGGACCCGAAGCTGATCCGGGAGATCGAGGGGGCGGTGTCGATCCCGGTGATGGCGAAGGTGCGGATCGGGCACCTGGCGGAGGCGCAGATCCTGGAGGCGCTGGGGGTGGACTTCATCGACGAGAGCGAGGTGCTGACGCCGGCGGACGAGGAGCACCACATCGCCAAGCACGGCTTCAAGGTGCCGTTCGTGTGCGGGTGCCGGGACCTGGGGGAGGCGCTGCGGCGGATCGGGGAGGGGGCGGCGCTGATCCGGACCAAGGGGGAGGCGGGGACGGGGAACATCGTGGAGGCGGTGCGGCACATGCGGGCGGTGCAGGGGGAGGTGCGGCGGGTGGCCTCCCTGCGGGAGGACGAGCTGATGGCGGCGGCGAAGGCGCTGGGGGCGCCCTACGAGCGGGTGGCGGAGGTGCGCTCGCTGGGGCGGCTGCCGGTGCCGAACTTCGCGGCGGGGGGTGTGGCGACGCCGGCGGACGCGGCGCTGATGATGGCGCTGGGGGCGGAGTCGGTGTTCGTGGGCTCGGGGATCTTCGAGCTGGGGCTGGAGCTGAAGCCGGAGGAGCAGCGCGCCGAGCAGCTGCGGATGGCGCGGGCGATCGTGCAGGCCGTGGCGAACTGGGACAAGCCGGAGGCGCTGGCGCGGCTGAGCGAGGGGCTGCCGCGGGCCATGAAGGGGCTGTCGCTGGAGGCGATCCCCGCCGAGGAGCAGCTTGCCCGCCGCGGCTGGTGAG
>Ga0315295_10005746_pt1 | contig 10583 bp, 10 predicted proteins | sample YL17G14_0_MG_FD_204453 | JGI IMG/M metagenome (GOLD analysis project Ga0315295, IMG submission 204453) | Sediment microbial communities from Yellowstone Lake, YNP, Wyoming, USA - YL17G14_0 | ecosystem: Environmental > Aquatic > Freshwater > Lake > Sediment | place: USA: Wyoming | collected...
CTGTTCCCTCCAGGGCATTCTGACCGATTCAGACGGCGCCCGCACCGGCGCAGTTCCCGGGTAGACCCAAGAAGTCCGCTGGGGCGGAAGCGAGCGGTGGCGGCCCGCCTGGGGGACGGACATTCACCTGGGCCAGTACGCATACGCCAGACACGCGGAGGAGGCGCTCACAGCGGCCCTCTCGCAGGCTGCGGCCGGTCTCGGCCTCTCGGCCGAGACCGGCCGCTCGCTCAGGGCGACTCGTCCTTTCGGCGCCTCATTCACAGCGCGAGGAACACCTGTTCCCAAGTGGGACGGGCGGGGGCCTTCCCCCGGTCGAGCATCTGGCGCCACGCCTCGTCGGTGAGCCGGTTGCTCACGGGCTGCAGGAACTCGTAGTAGGAGTACACGCCGCCCAGGGCGACCTGGAAGCCGCCGTGGTCGTCGGGCACGATGACCAGGATCTCGTCGATGCGCCCGGTACCGACCTCCACGACCTCGTCGCCCCCGCGCGCGATGTCCGCCATGATCGCGGCATCGTCATCGGCCTCGCTGACTCCTTGGGGGCCCCTGTCGGCCGTGCGCCACCACAGCCCCTCCAGGGTGCCGCCCATGTCGGTGAGGGAGTCGTTGTCGGCAGCCGAGATGGGCTTCCCCGCAAGTTCGTCTTCGGCGATGCGCGCGAAGAACCCATACATGTCGATGAGATCGCTGAGCAGCTTGTCGGCGTCACGCGCGAGTAACCCCCGCTCGGCGAGTCCCTTCCGCATCAGCGTGGCCATCGCCGCCAGGCGCTGGTAGGCGGCCGGGTCGGGCTCGACCCAGTTGCGCGGAACGAAAGTCGGTTTCGGGCAGCCCCCACCCTCTGCCACCGCCTGCTTCGCGAACAGGATGGTGTCGTGCTTCAGTTCCGCGTAGGAACCCAGTCCCGTCTGGTGGTCCTTGGCGGTCCATTCCGGCGTCCGCATATAGTCGGGGAACGCCTTGCCGTGCGGCGACCACGCCGGTTCCAGGGACCACAGCCACGAGTCATAGACCGTCGCGCCCCAATCCTTCTGCGGCCTATCGGCGATCATCGTCTGCATCAACTTCAGTTGCTCGTCATAATGCGCGTACTTCGTCTGGTCGGCGCCCTTCTGGATCTTGTACGCAAGGTCGGATCCGAAGGCCGCGACAAGGTCCATCGCCGACGGGATGAGCCTCTTGTCCGTCTCGGTGCCGACGTTCGGCCAGATCAGCTGGTCCAGAACGAACGAGTCCGCAACGAACCGAACGCCCATGAGCCGCACGGAGGCCTTCTCAGGGTCGATGCGAACAGGGCGAGAATCGAGGAGCGCCTGCCCGATCTTCTCGACGTCCGCATCCGTCAGCTTCGTGGGATCGCTCATTGCTCCGGGCGTGATCGAGTTCACGGCGTCCGCGAGTTCAACCGGCGTGTAGTCGTCCGCCGTACCGACCAGGAACGCTGTCGGCTCGTAGATGTCCTTCCACGGCTGCTCGGCCTGCTGGTTCCCCAGACCTCGCGGCACCATGAGTCTGGAAGCAAGGACGCCCAGACGGAGCTGCGCCGGGTCGCGCACGAGGAATGAAGCCTGACCGAGCAGCGACATCCCCAGGAAGAATCGCGTGAGTTCCTGGGTGCGCGTGTAGTGCCCGCGAGGTGTGTAAAGGCTGTAGTCGGTCAGCGCGCCGGTGACGGGCGATTTGGCGACCTGTGAGTGCTGCTGGACGAGTGCGAGCTCGCTCTTCGCCAACGGTCCGAGTTCGCCTGCCGGCAGTTCGAGCAGCGCCGCTTCCACCTGCATCAGCTGCTCGATCCGTGACGCGTCAGATGCGAGCGAGGAGCCCGCAAGCTGCTTCGACTGCTCCTGGGCGTTCGCCAACGACCGTCCGGCCAGCTGCTCGAGTTTCGGAAGGAGCACTTCCTGCTCAAGGCTGCGGAGCACCTTGTCGAACACGAGATGCCACTCATGGTAGGCAACGTCGGTCGTTACGTACACGGTGGTGCCGTCGTAGCACTCAGAGGTGTAGGCGGAGTAGAACTGCTGCAGATCGCTCGGTACGACGACGAACCCCAGGCTCGCAAGCTTCTTGGCCACCTTCGGGTCGCGCAGCATCGACCGTATGGGGTCCGACATGCCCACCCCGTCGAGGGAGTGCGGAGTGCTCGGCCCCTTGTACGTCGGGGAGTCAAGGACGAGGGGCACGTTCTGCAGGGAGCCGAAGTTCACCATGGCCTGTGGCAGACCCGACACGCCCCCCACTGATGACGAAGACCCCCCACCGGACGTGCACGCCCCGGCGAGCAGAACGAAGACCACGAAGGCTACGAACATCCTGGCTCTCACTGCGAACCCCTTTCCACGATGGCCGGTTCCTTGTTCCCGTCGGCGTCGATATCCGTGCAGACGGGGGTTCCTGGGCCCGGCAGTTCCCCAGCAGTGACGAATCCGAACCCCTGCCATCGCCACAACTCTGTCGCAACGGTGGCAGGCGAGTCAAGGGTGGAGTAGGCGACGGCCATGCCCGAGCCACACGGCGCCAGCGCGGACACCGGATGCACGACCGTGCCCGCGACCCACAAGGGCCGGAGCGTCCCGGACTCGTAGACGCCCAGGTGGGACGCGAGCCCGAGGGAGTCGGTCCAGTTCCGCGGAGGAAGCACCGAGTTCTCAGGCGTCTCGCGGAACGGACTCCGGTACGAAACGACGACCTCGTCACGGCCGTCACCGTTCGCGTCTCCAACGACCGACGCATCCACGCGCCGCTCGCGAGGCAGAGCCGGGAGCTTCGTCGGCTCGGGCGGAACGGACCACGCCTTGATCTCGCGCGTCGGCGAATACCACTCGCTGTCCAAGACGACCGCGTCGCCTTGGGGCGGGCGCCACCTCACGAAGGACACGCGCCGCTCCGTCGTGTCGGTGACACCGACCCGGTAGGCGAACACGCCGCTGGCGTTCGCCTCCACCTCGAGGACCGCTCCGCGCGTGGTTCCGGGTATCGACTGATCGAACAGGAGGTTGCCCAGGCTGGTGACCGCGACGGTCGGGCGTCCGTCGCCGTCTGGGTCCACCACCTTGGTCGGCTGCACCACGTGTGGTCCATGGCACCACACGACGTCCACACCCCAAGAGGCCAGCTCGCGGCCGATCCCGCTCAGGTACGGGTCTGCGCCGAACTGGTACTCCGCTCCGCCGTGGACCGAGACGGCCACGATATCGGCAAGCGTCCTTGCTCGGGCGACCGCAGCTCCTGCGAGCTCGGAATCCCAAGCGGCCACGCCGGCACCGATCTGTGAGGCGCGCAGGCCCCCACCCGTCGCATCGAACGCGAGGAGCGCGACGGCGAAACCTCCCGTGCGGATGATCACCGGCGCGTAGGCTTCGGCTGCGGTACGCCCACCGCCCACCGGTGACACACCTGCGCCACGAAGCGCGTCGAGGGTATCGGTGATGGAGGCGGCCCCAGCATCTCCCGCGTGGTTGTTCGCGACGGAGACGGCATCGAACCCCGCGGCTGCGAGTATGTCCGCGACGGATGGGTCGGCCTCCAGTGCATTGGGGTTCGAGGAGGTGTGGGGCATGAGCGTGAGCGCCGATTCCAGGTTCGCGACCGAGAGGTCGGCGGCATCCGTCTTCGCGTTCAAGTCGCCGAAGACGCTCCAAGGGTCCGACGCGACCACGGGGGAAACGCCGCGCCCGAGCATGACATCCCCGGCGAACAGCATCGTGATGGAGCCCAAGGGCGGCACGTCGTTCGCGTCTCGCGTCGCGCCTTCGGGGAGCGCCGCGCCTGCGCTGCAACCCGCAAGTGCTAGCGTCACAACCGCTCCAAGCACCTGCCGCGCCTTCAACGGATCTGCTCCCGCCGGCCGGGAGTGTCCGGTCTTCCCGCATAGTGATGAAGCTGGCGCGCCGAGATAGCCTCTGCGGCGCCACTTGTCCCTTGCCGTCGGGCAACGCGATGCTTGCCCAGGAGCCAGCGGACAGAACGCGCGGGCGCCGAAGCTGCGGATCGCATGGGCGTGACCGCCGTCAGGAGCCCGCTTCCTTCTCCATCACGTCGAGCCGCGTGTAGTAGTCGGCTATCTCGTGCAGGTGCGCAAGCGCGATCTTCCCGGTAGTGAGCGCGTCGTCGTCGGTGACGTTCGTCTCCGGGTCACGGCGCCCGTGCTCCAGTTCGACATCCATGCCCATGCGGAACTGCTCTAGGTCGAACGGCGCGGTGGCGAAGTCGATCCCGAGTCCAGCGGCCACCTCCGCGGCCTCCTCGGCGGTGAATCCTGGCTTGGTGCTCATCCGCAACACCTCCCGATGTCTATCCCGTCCGGTCATCGTACCCGGGTCGTACTGAACCGAGATGTGCCCGTCCCGGCAGGCTACAGGCCTGACCCCGGTCCACTACTACGAACCGCTCAACTCGTCGGCGATGCCGTTCGCCCCCGCGCTAATCTGGTCGAAGTCGCGGAAGTCGCCCTCGGCGGCGGGAACCACCTTCAAGATTGCTCTTTCGGGCAGGCTCACGTTCTGCTTCTCGAGCTTGCCGGCGAGAATCTGGTGCTCCCGCGCCCGCGTCGCTCCGACGATCGCGGCAACGTCGACGGGGTCCTCCTCCGGCTTCGGCGGGTCACCGACGGGGCCGCTCGAGAACAGTCACACGGGCCGCTGGGCGAGCGCACCCGCCTCTCGTTCCACGAGTTCCTTGGCAGGCTTCAGCCAGTGTCCCGCGTAGACCGCGCTGCCCAGAACCACGGCGTCCCACTCCTCGACGGAGCCGACCTTCTCCGGAGGGAGGACCGCCACTTCCAGACCGCGCCCCCTGAGCGCGTCACCGATCGCGTGGGCGATCTCCTCGGTTGCCCCGTGCTTGCTCGCCGTCGTGACAAGGACCTTCATCCCGTGCTCCTCTCGGGTGCGCGGCTGTACCGCGCCACACGGTGGAGGTCAGGCAGTCGCTGGTGCCGCGGTGCGGTGGGACGTTCTCCGGACGGATGGGTCCGCGGTAGAGTGCACGGGTGCCGTACTGCATCTACTGCGGCAAGCAAGTGGAGGACGCCCACTCGTTCTGCGTCTGGTGCGGCCGGCCGACGGCGGGCGGGCCGCCGGCCCGGGCGCCTGTTTCGGGTGAGATCGCACAGCCGGTTCCTGCAGTGGTTCCCATACAGCCCGTCCCTGCGGCGACTCCCCTGCTCAGGCCGTACCGGCCCGTCTTCGCGATCACCGGCATAGCCGTCGCGCTCCTGTCGAGCTTCCTCCCCTGGTTGTCGATCGGGTTCCTCTCAGTCAGCGCATCGGTCAACGCGTGGGGCGTCGCGTTCCTGCCCCTGTTCACCGGACAGGCGACGGCCACAGACTTCCCGACGGGCGTCGCGCTGCTCGTCGTCGTCGTGAGCGCCCTTCCACTCCTCACCGGCCGGCCGCTGTCCACCGTCGCCTCTGTCCTGCTCGGAGCCGTTCCGGTGAGCACGGCTGCGCTCACCGTCAAGACTGCGTTGCAGTCCACTCCGCACCTCAGCGTCGGCTTCGGCGTGTCTAGCCTTCACCGGAGGGCTGCTGGTCGCGTACGAGAGCGTCCGTAGCCGAAGGTGGCTCCAGACGCGCCATTGACTCCGTAGCGGGCCGCCCCAGTCCGCCGGTGGCGAGTGCGGGCGGTCGCCGGGTCAGGAACCCTTGTAGGTCACCCAGAACTTGCGGACCGTCGAGAGGCATCGCCACACGGCCTCGGCGCCCGCCGGGGTGATGAGCAAGTCGCCCGGCTCCACCTTCAGGACCTCCCTTTCGGATTCCACCTCGACATCACCTTCCAGCAGGTACGCGATTTCGTCGTGCGCCGGAGCCATCCTGTCCTCCCAGAGAGACCCCATCCGCAAGCCGCATGCGAACGATCCGTCCCCGGAGCGCCACACGACCGCCTCCCCGCCAGGCAACGCGGTCTCAAGCGCGAGTCCTGGCGTCTCGTTGAAGATGAGCGGCTGACCGCTCTCAACGACGAACGTCCCGGGAGCGACCTCGTCCGTCTCGCAGATTCCCCAGAGCTTCTTCACATCGGTCACGCAGCGCCAGGTGCCCCCACTTCCGCGAGGGGTCACGAGAACGTCTTCCGACATCGCGCGATGCACGGTGCCGTCGGGATCCACGACCTCCGCGATGCCCTCGATGACGATGCTCACCCAATGGTCCGGGCAGGTCATCGCTCCTTGGCGCACCGGGCGCCGCCAGAGTCCGGCGGTGAACTTCCCATCGGCGGACTCGAAGAGCAGGATGTCCTCGCCGGGGGGAGTATCGTCGCCCTCCGGCCGTGGCACCTCGCGCCACTCGTGTTCAGCATCCGACCGGATGGCTCTCATCGCTGGGTCGCAGCTCACGTCGCGGACAGACTACGCGACCGCTCGCGGCAGTAGGTCGCTACCGGCCCAACAGGACGGTGGGGTCGGACCCCTCTCCAGTCTGGCCAGGAAGCGCGCGAACACGTCGGACGTGGAAGCGGCAGCCACTTCCCTTCAGAACAGGTGGCCGCTAGGGTGTTGTCCCGCATCGTCCGAGTGCGCGACCAACGAGGGGACGACACCGTGGGCGAGGACAACGACGAGATTGAGGGTTCTTGATGGGTCATCTGATCGTCACGATCTTGCCGCTGGCACTGGGGGCCGCTGTGAGCCCCACCCTGCTCACCTTGACGGTGTTGATCTTGACCGCCAAGCAGCGCGCGGGCGCCCGCGCCCTCGTGTTCGCGCTTGGAGCCGGGCTCGTGCTACTCGGACTCGGCCTGGTGGAGATGTACGTCCTGCGAGGAGTCGCCGCCTCGCGCGGACCGACTTCACCCATCTTCTTCTGGATCGACCTGGGGTTCGGCGTGCTCCTGGTTGCACTTGCCCTGCGGAGCTTGCTCGCGAAGCCCAAGACGAAGAAGGATCGAAAGCCGATGGGCAGCGACTGGGGACTCGACAAGTACTTCGTGCTGGGCGTGGCCGGCATGGCAACCAATGCCTCCACGCTGGTCATCTACGTCCCGCTCGCCAAGGAGATCTCGCGAGCACAGATCTCTGGGCTGCTACAGATCGTGGTGCTGGTGGCGGCCAACCTGCTGATCATGGCGCCCGTCCTGATCCCCCTGGGCATCCGGGTCTTCCTGCCGGGCCCTTCGACCCGCATCCTGGGCGCCCTGGATGTCTGGGTCACCAAGAACGGCCGCAGACTGGGTGGCGTCTTGATCCTGGCCGTGGGTGCTCTGCTCGTCTACCGAGGGCTCCGCGGCCTCTAGCCTTCTCCCCGAGATCGCAGAGGCGGCCCAGTCGACAATCAGGTCGGCCGCGGACACCCGCAGCGTCGACCCTCGCGCCGACCAGAAGGGGTGGGCGAGGGGGGAGTTGAACCCCCACCCGGTTGCCCGGACAGGATCCTGAATCCTGCGCGTCTGCCAAGTTCCGCCACTCGCCCGAGCGCGACACCTAATGTTAGCGAGTCGGCCGCAGCCTTCGGGGCACATCCGGGGCGTTCCCACAGCCGCGCCTGCCGCCACTCCGGGCCCGTTCGTGGTAGCAATGACGCGTGAGCATCCTCCGGAACTTCGAGCGACGCCTGGAGAGCGTGGTCGAGGGCGCCTTCGCGAAGACCTTCCGCTCCGGGCTGCAGCCGGTCGAACTGGCCAAGCGGGTGATCCGCGACCAGGAGGCCGGGCGCTCGGTCGGCGTCCGGGGCGAGGTCTGCGTGCCTAACCGGTTCTTGCTAGCCCTCTCTCAAGCCGACCAAGCCCGCTTCCAGGGCGCGGAGCACGCGCTGGTCCAGGAACTCGCCCGGGTAGTCCGCGAGAACGCGCGCGAGCGAGGCTGGACTCTGATGGGTCCGCCCGAAATCGCGTTCGAGACCGACACCCACCTCAAGAAGGGCGTGTTCCGTTGCCAGGCAACCATGGTCGAGGGCGTCGACACCGGACCCGAGGCATCAGGAGTGCTCGGGGAGACACCGGCGCAACTCATCCTCATCCAGGGCGACAGGCACGGCCGGTCCTACCCGCTTGCCGAAACGGTCACCGTGCTCGGACGGCTGCAGGAGTGCGAAGTGGTCCTCACCGATCTCGCGGCCTCCCGGAAGCACGCCGAGATACTGAACTCGGGCGGCTCGTTCGCGCTCAGGGACCTCGGCTCCACGAACGGCACGAGCGTGAACGGCGCACGCACAACGGAACAGCCTCTTGAAGACGGCGACCGCATCACCATCGGCAACACCACCTTCGAGTTCAGGAGGGCGTGATGGCATCCGCGGGCTCGACGCTGTTGGTCGCCCTGCTGAAGTACGGCTTCCTCGCGCTGCTGTTCCTCTTCATCCTGTTCGTCGTGAAGACCGTCGCGGTAGGGATGCGCATACCGAAGGGGTCCGCGGGCGGAGCCGCCGGCGGTGTCGCGGGCGGCGGGACCGCCGCGAGGGCGAAGAGAGCGAAGCCGCCGAAGGGCGTGAAGATCCCGGCTGTCGTCATCGTGCGGACGCAGGAGGGCAAACGCGTGGGCGCACACAAGCTCGCCGGCTCGATGAAGGTGGGGCGCGCCCCCGAGTGTGAGATCAGGCCCGAGGACGACTTCCTCTCACAGTTCCACGCGCGGCTCTTCTCCAAAGACGGCCTTAGGTACGTCGAGGACCTCGGCTCCACCAACGGCACGTTGCTCAACGGTCAGAAGGTGTCGGGCCCGGTGGAAGTTCGCGCCGGCGACGAGGTTCGGCTCGGCCGGACGGTGCTGCAGCTCAGACGATGAAGGTCACCGCCGCATCCGCCACGGACATCGGTCTCGTCAGAGACCACAACGAGGACGCCCTCCTGCTTCGGGAGCCGCTGTTCGCGGTCGCCGACGGGATGGGCGGACACCTCGGGGGAGAGGTGGCTTCGTCCGCGGCCCTAGAGAAACTCGCGGCGGTCTTCGACGAACGCAGCTCCGATGGTCTCGCCGAGGCCGTTCGCGAAGCGAATGCCGAGGTCTTCGCCCAGAGTATCCGTGACGCTGAGGTAGCGGGGATGGGCACGACGCTCACAGCCGCGGTCCTGATCGGAACGGACCTGCTCCTCGCGCACGTGGGCGACTCGCGCGCCTACCTGTTGCACGAGGGCGAACTCAGGCGGCTCACCGAAGATCACACCCTCGTGGGAGAGATGGTCCGCAAGGGCTCGCTCAGCGAGCGGCAGGCACGCTCCCACCCCCAACGTAGCATCCTGACGCGAGCGCTCGGCATCGAGCCAGGGATCGAGATCGATCGGGTGAGCCTCCCCATCTGCGACCGCGACCGGGTGCTCCTCTGCAGTGACGGCCTGAGCTCCATGATCGAGGACTCCGAGATACGCCGCATCCTCTCGGACGAACACGAGCCCAGGGCCGCATGCGACCGACTGGTGGGGGCCGCGAATGCGATGGGAGGGGCCGACAACACAACGGTCGTCGTGCTCGACTTCGAGGCCGAGGAGGGCGACGCCGAGCCGGAAGCCGAAAGTGGCGCCGCGGCAGCAGAGCCTGATGCGGTACATGCGGCAGACACCACCGACCCCGCTGACCCCGCCGGCGCGCCTCAAGACGACGGCGGAGGACTCTTCCGCCGAATCTTCAAGAAGAAGTGAGCCGGATGGCCGCACGCGTCGAGCGGAAACCCCACCCCTGGGTGGGCCTCCTGCTGACGCTGTTCGCGCTGGCGCTTGCCCTCGTCGCATACGCCCTCGCGGGACTCGGGAAGCAGGGGCGCATGCCGTCGAACTTCAGGCTCTACGGCGTGCTGCTCGCGGCCGGCTTCCTCGCGGCGTGGCTGGTCGTGCGTCGGCTCGCCCCCGCCGCGGACCCGGCGTTCTTCCCCATCGCGGGAGCGCTTGCCGGACTCGGCTTCGCCGTCATCTACCGGTTGAGCGGCGATCTCGCGGCCGAACAGGTGAGTTGGCTGATCGTCGCACTGCTCGCGTTCTGCGTGACGCTGGCCGTGGTCCGGGACCACCGTCACTTGGACGCATTCACCTACACGATCGGCCTAGCCGGCATCGTGCTGCTCCTCCTCCCGATCGTCCCCGGACTAGGACGGACCGTGAACGACGCACGCCTGTGGGTACAACTCGGTCCCATGCGGTTCCAGCCCTCGGAACTCGCCAAGGTGCTGATCGTCGTGTTCCTCGCCTCATACCTGAGCCGTAAGAGGGAACTCCTGCGCGAGGCCACATGGAAGCTCGGGCCGATCACCCTGCCGCCGCCGAAACACCTGGGGCCGCTGCTCGTCGCGTGGGCAGTGTCCCTGGCGGTCTTGTTCTTCCAGAGGGATCTCGGTGCGTCGCTCCTCTTCTTCGCCCTGTTCGTCGTCATGCTGTGGATGGCGACCGGCAGGAGCGCCTATCTCATCCTCGGTGTGGTGCTCTTCGCGGTGGGAGCGTTCGTCGCGTATCAGACGTTCGGACACGTCCAGCAGCGGCTCGACGTCTGGCTGCACGCGCTCGACCCGGCCAAGGTCCAACTGAAGGGCTACGGGCAGGTGGCCCAGGGCGAGTTCGGCATGGCGGCCGGCGGCATCTTCGGAACCGGGCTCGGGAAGGGGCAGCCCTGGCTGGTCCCGTATGCCCCCACGGACTTCATCTACGCATCGGTCGGA
>Ga0315295_10005747_pt1 | contig 10582 bp, 10 predicted proteins | sample YL17G14_0_MG_FD_204453 | JGI IMG/M metagenome (GOLD analysis project Ga0315295, IMG submission 204453) | Sediment microbial communities from Yellowstone Lake, YNP, Wyoming, USA - YL17G14_0 | ecosystem: Environmental > Aquatic > Freshwater > Lake > Sediment | place: USA: Wyoming | collected...
GTTGCAGAAGGCCATGGTGGCGCGTCCGTGTTTCTCGAAGAGGGTCCGGAACGCCGCCTCGTCGCCGCCCTGGAACGCGACCATGAGCGCCGCGTCGGGATCCGGAGCCATCCTCTCCCTTCCAACACCGGGATTCGCCCCCGGTTGCGGTGGGCTCACGGCGCCAGGTTCAGGACTGCCCGGACGAGCAGGTAGATCCCCGCCGCGACCAGGGCGGAGGCCGGAATCGTGAAGATCCACGCCCAGATGATGCGCCCGGCCAGGCCCCAGCGCACGGCCCGGTACCCCTTCGTGGCTCCCACCCCGACGATGGCGCCGGTGATGGTGTGGGTGGTGGAGACCGGGATGCCGGCGTGGGAGAGGGCCAGGATGGTGACGCCGCCGCCGGTCTCGGCGGCGAAGCCCCCGATGGGCTGGAGCTTCGTCAGGCCGTAGCCCATGGTCCGCACGATCCGCCACCCGCCGAAGAAGGTGCCGAGGGCGATGGAGGTGTGGGTGAGCAGCACGATCCACCACGTCACGTGAAACGGGCGGTCGGTCCAGATGGTGCCGTAGAGGATCACGCCGATGATGCCCATGACCTTCTGGGCGTCGTTCGACCCGTGGCTGTAGCTGAAGATGGCCGACGAGACCAGCTGGAGCTTGCGGAACCAGTTGTCGACGCGCCCCGGCCGGAACCCTCGCACCAGCCAGGCCGTGACGATCATGAGGCTCGAGCCCAGCGCCATGCCGATGAGCGGGGAGAGCACGATGAAGGCGGCGATCTTGAGGATCCCGGAGATCACCAGCCCCTTCACGCCCAGTGCAGGAAGGGTCGCCCCCAGCATCCCGCCGGCCAGCGCGTGGGACGAGGAGGAGGGGAGCCCCCACCACCAGGTGAGCAGGTTCCAGACGATGGCGCCGATGAGCGCGGCGAAGATCACCGAGAGCACCATCTCCACGCCCTGCGCCTTCAGGAGGTCGAACTGGATGATCCCCTTGCCCATGGTCTGGGCCACGCGCAGCTCGCCGCCGAAGAAGACCGGCGCCGCGGCGACGAAGTTGAAGAACGCCGCCCAGGCCACGGCGGTGATGGGGGAGAGCACGCGCGTGGAGACGATGGTGGCGATCGAGTTCGCCGCATCGTGAAACCCATTGATGAAGTCGAACGCGAGCGCGACGACGATGAGGCCGATGACGACGGCGAGGAGCATGAGGTCGGGTCCGGCGGCGCCGGTCAGGTGTTCTCGAGGACGACGTTCTCGATGACGTTGGCGACGTCCTCGGCCCGATCGGTGGCGGTCTCGATCAGGTCGAGGATCTCCTTCCACTTGATGATGGTGAGCGTGTCGGTGCCGCTGCGGAAGAGGTCGGCGAGCGCCCGGCGGAGCAGCGAGTCGGCCTGGTTCTCCAGCGAGTTGATCTCCTTGCAGGCGTCGAGGATCCTCCTCGAGTCCTTGACGTTGCGCAGCCCGTGCACCGCCTCCTGCATCTTGCGGGTCTGGGCCAGCAGCACGGTGGCGAGCTCGCCCGCCTCGGGCATGACGGTCCGGATGTCGTAGAGGCCGATGCGCTCGGTGGCGGCGTCGGTGAGGTCGAGCACGTCGTCGATGGCCGAGAGCAGCCGGTGGATCACCGCCCGGTCGAAGGGCGTGATGAACTGCGTGTAGAGCAGCGCGAAGGCGGCATGGGTGACGTCGTCGGCCCGGTGCTCGACGTCCTTGATCGCCCTCACCTTGCTGGGGATGTCGCGGAAGTCCTCGAGCATCTCCTTGAAGAGGCGAGCCCCCTCGACGGTCAGCGCGGCCTGCTTCTCGAACGCGTCGAAGAAGGCGTCGGTCTTCGGCATCAGCTTGGTGAGGATCGACACGTGCGTCTCCTCGTGGTGAAAAGGCGCGCGGACAATACCCTCGAACGCGAGAGGTTCCAACGGTCCGGATGTGTGGGTCGAAAAGTCGAGCCGTGACAGGATGTTCGGGGTTATGGAGCGGTGGTGACCGAAAGACTCTACCAGGCCGATACGTACCTTTCCCGGTTCGATGCGAACGTGGCCGCGGCGCGGGTCCACGCGGGGAAGGTCGCCGTGGTGCTCGATCGGACCGCCTTCTACCCGGAGGGCGGCGGGCAGCCCGCCGACCGGGGAGCCATCGGCGGAGCGCAGGTCGAGGACGTGGTCGAGGCGGACGGAGAGGTGCTCCACCTGCTCGCCTCGGGGGAGCCTCCGGCAACCGGCACGCGCGTGGCCTGCCAGGTCGACTGGGCGCGGCGCTTCGACCACGTGCAGCAGCACCACGGCCAGCACCTGCTCTCGGCCGTATTCGAGCGGCTCCACGGGGCATCGACCCTCTCCTTCCACCTGGGCGCCGAGACCTGCACCATCGACCTCGACGTTCCCCCGGCCCGTCTCCCGGCCGAGGCGCTCACGGCGACCGAGGCCGCAGCCAACCAGCTGGTCTGGCGCGACCTCACGGTGGAGGCGCGGGAGAGGTCGCTCGAGGAGGTGGCGGCCCTGCCGCTGCGCAAGGACGCGGTGAAGGGGGCGCGAATCGTCGTCGTCTCCGGCGAGCGCGACGGGAAGGCGGAGGTGATCGACGCCTCGCCGTGCGGAGGCACCCATCCGCGGCGGACCGGCGAGGTGGGCGCCATCGCCCTTCTTCGAGCCCAGAAATGGGGCGCCGGGACGAGGGTGGAGTTCATCTGCGGTGGCCGGGTGCTCGCAGCGTTCCACCGCGCCGAGGAGCGGCTCGCGCGGGCCAGCGCGGCCCTTCGCTGCGCGCCGGCCGAGCTTCCGGACGCGGCCGCCAAGCTGGCCGAGGAAGGACAGGCGCGGCGCAAGGAGGTCGAAGGGCTCGTGGAGGCGCTGGCGGCGGCCGAGGCGGAGCGTCTCGACAGGTCGATTCCGGGCGGGACGCCCCTGGCCGCGCGGATCGAAGGGCTGCTCGGCACGGCCACCGGGCTTCGCGCGGTCGCCCAGGCGCTCGCTGGCCGGGGGCGGGTCGCGCTCGTCGGCGGGATCGACGGCGACCGGGCGCACCTCTGCTTCGCCCGGCCGCGTGGCCCGGGTGCTCACCTGGGCGAGATCCTGCGGGAGGCCGTTGCCGCACTCGGGGGGAAGGGTGGCGGATCCCCGGACCTGGCGCAGGGGAGCGGTCCGGCGGTCGAACGGCTCGACGAGGCGCTCGCCTCTGCTGCGGCGCGGGTCTCGGGGGGATGACCGGCCGGATGCCCTTCGACCTCGCAGACCCCGCGCGATGGCGCGACACGCTCCCCGCCCGGCAGCCGGCCTCGAGCGAGGTGGCGGCCGGCGCCGTGGCCGGCGTCACCGGCGGGCTCGTCGCCTGGGGCGCTGCCATGGCGCTGCCGGGCGGTGAGCTCGGCGGTCTCTTCCCGCTGCGTCTCGTCGCGGCCACCCTCTTCGGGCCCTCGGCGATCGAGCCGGGCAACGTCGGCCTGCCCGTCCTCGTGGGATTGCTGCTCGTCGCCTTCGCAGCCATCGCCTACGGGCTCGTCTTCGTCTCCATCCTCCGGCCAGCCGCCCCGCTCCGCCGGTCCATCGCGGTCGGCGTGGTGTACGGAGCGGTGCTCTACGTCCCGGCCTGGCTTGGCGTGGTGCACATCTTCGACCCGCTCCTCTACCAGGCGGGCCAGGGGAACGGGGCGGTGATCCTCGCCCTCCACGCGCTCTACGGCGCGACCCTGGGCTTCCTCGTCCCGTTCCTGCGCAAGATCCTCCCGTAGGGCTGGTGTCTCGCCCCAGGCATGATGCCTCCTGCGAGCGCCGATCCTCTCGCTGCGTCGGACGGCCTCGTCGGTGCGCTGCTCGACGTAGCGCTGCTCGACGTAGCGCTGCTCGACGTAGCGCTGCTACGCCTCCGCTGCTCCCTCCTCGGGCGCCCGCCTCGCGTCGGTCTCGGCGCCCTCGCCACGTCACCGTGCCTGGGGCGAGACACTAGGGCTCCGCGGAAGGCGGGCGCAGCGAGACCCACGTCGCTCCCCAGCCCCCGGCGTCCTCCCCCGCCGTGCGGAACGAGAGGACGAGCGGGTGGCGCCGCAGAGCCGCCTCGACCGTTCTCCGGAGCGCGCCGGTCCCCTTGCCGTGGACCACCCGCACCTCGAGCACGCCGGCCTCGGCGCAGGCGTCCAGGTAGTCGCTCACCACGTCCGCGGCGTCCCCCGGGAGGAACGCATGGAGGTCGAGCGTGCCGTCGATGGGAAGCCGGTGCGCCACGGACGCGATGATAGACTGCGCCGATGAAACTCGCCCGGCTCCTGGCGGCGCTCCTCGCCCTCTCCCTCGCTTCACCGGCCGTGAGCCAGGGGACGCAGCTCACCCCGCTCGCCTACGACTGGACGACCGACGGGATCGTGACCGGGGCCGTGGCGGCGACGGTGATCACGCTGCAGCTTCTCAAGCCCGAGCTCGCCCCGCTCTCCTGCAAGTGGTGCACGCCGGGCTCGCTCGACGGCGACATCGCGAAGTCGGTGGCCTGGTCGAATCCCAAGACCGCCAGCACGCTCTCCGACGTGATGCAGGTCTTGCTCCCCATCGGCGCCATCGGCTACGGCGTGCTTCAGGGCTACCGGCTCGGCGATCCATCGGCCGGATGGTCGAGCGCGTTGCTCATCACCCAGGCCACCAGCATCGCGCTGCTCGCGAACGTCATCGTGAAGTACGCGGTGGGGCGCCAGCGCCCCTACGTCTGGCTCGGGCAGGGCGACCTGTACGGCGACCCGCGGGACGAGAACCTCTCGTTCTTCTCCGGCCACACCACGCTGGCCTTCGCCGTGGCGGTCTCGGCCGGGACGATCTTCCTCATGCAGGGCATGCCTGGAGCGGGATGGGTGCTCGGCGGCGGGCTCGCGCTCGCCGCCTTCACCGGCTACCTGCGCATGGGGGCCGAGCAGCACTACCTGACCGACGTCCTGGCCGGGGCAGCGGTGGGCAGCCTCGTCGGCTGGGCGGTTCCCTTCCTCTTCCACCGGCCCCGGAAGGCGGGCGAGCCCTTGCAGGCGGGGGCACTCCTGCCGGCTCCGGGCGGGATCGCCATCGCCTGGTAGTGCTCGCCGACCACCTGGCCCGCCTGGCGGGCCTCCTCGCCGCCGAGCGGGAGGAGGAGAAGGCGAGGCTCGCCGACGCGGCGGCCCGCCTCTCCCTGGCCGAGCGGGAGTCGCGCGGGCTGGCCCTCGCCGACGTCGAGGCCCTCGACGAGGCCGGGCTGGCGGGGCGGACGCTCGTCACCTACGGTAAACCCGGTCGCCCGCTGGGTGCCTCGCGCATCGGCGTGGGGTCGCTGGTGCGCGTGGAGCTTCGGCGCGAGAAGCGGGACGACGCCCCCTCGGGCGTGGTGGCGCGGCGAAGCCGGGACCGCGTGGGCGTTCTCTTCGACGAGCCTCCGCCGGACTGGGCCACGGCCGGGCGCGTGGCGCTGGAGCTCGTGCCCTCGCCGGTCACCTGGGAGCGGCTCTCCTCGGGGCTCAGGCGGGTCGGGTCGGCGGAGGGGAAGCGCTGGCACGCGCTTCTGGGCGGGGAAGCGCCGGCCTTCCTTCCCCGGCCGCGCGGACCCCTGCTCGAGACGAGCCTCGCTCCCGAGCAGCAGGCGGCGCTCGACCTCGCCGACCGGGCCCTCGACGTGGCACTCGTCCACGGGCCGCCCGGCACCGGGAAGACCACGGTGCTCGTCGAGGTGATCCGGCGCGCCGTGGCGCGGGGAGAGAAGGTGCTGGCCGCGGCACCGTCGAACCTGGCCGCCGACAACCTGCTCGAGCGGCTCGTGGCCGCGGGGCTCGACGGGGTGCGAGTGGGCCACCCGGCCCGCGTCGTCCCGGGGCTGCTCGACCGGACCCTCGAGGCCCGGGTCGCCGGAGACGAGTCGGCGCGGATCGCGGCAGGTCTGGTCGAGGAGGCGCTCGCGCTGCGGCGGGATGCGCGGAAGCGGCGGGAGAAGCGCGGGCCCGGCCGGTTCAGCCATGCCCGCGGCGCCGAGCGGCGCGCCCGGGAGCTGCTGACCGAGGCCCGCGCGCTCGAGGAACGGGCCGAGCGGGAGGTGCTCGACCGGGCCCAGGTGGTCGTGGCGACGCTCACCGGCGTGGACGCCCAGGTCCTGGCCGGGCGTCGATTCGGGCTCGCTGCGGTGGACGAGGCCACGCAGGCCGTCGAGCCGGCGGCCATCCTGGCGCTCCTGCGGGCCGACCACGCCGTGCTCGCGGGCGACCACCTCCAGCTTCCACCCACGGTGGTGTCGACGGCTGCCGTCGAGGGCGGCCTGGGCGTGTCGCTCTTCGAGCGACTGGCCGAGGCGCACGGTGCCTTCGCGATGGTGACGCTCCTGGAGCAGCGCAGGATGAACGAGGCCATCATGCGGTTTCCGTCGGAGGCGCTCTACGGCGGCCGGCTGCGCGCCCACCCCTCGGTGGCGTCGTGGCGCCTCGACGACGAGCCGTTCCTCTTCGTGGACACGGCCGGCACGGGATTCGAGGAGGAGACGCCGGAGGGCTCCGAATCGCGCCACAACGCCGGCGAGGGCGCGCTCGTCGCCCGGGAGGTGGCGCGCGTGCTCTCGCTCGGCGTGGCGCCCCCCGACGTGGCGGTGATCTCGCCCTACGACGCGCAGGTGCAGCTGCTCCGCCAGCTGCTCGCTTCCCGCGTCGAGGAGGGGCTCGAGGTGGACACGGTGGACGGCTTCCAGGGGCGGGAGAAGGAGGCCGTGCTGGTCTCGCTCGTCCGTTCCAACGAGGACGGCGAGGTGGGCTTCCTGGCCGACGTGCGTCGAATGAACGTGGCCATCACCCGGGCGCGCAAGAAGCTGGTGGTGGTCGGCGACTCGGCCACGGTGGCGCGCCATCCGTTCTACGAGCGATTCGTGCGGCATGCGCAGGCGACGGGGGCGTGGGTGAGCGCGTGGGGGCGGGAGTGACGTCCGGGACACGTCCTCTCTCGAGGACCAGCGCGGCCAGCGACGAGGCCGCACGGATCGCGAGGATAAGCGCGACGGAGGCGGGGTCCGGCCGCGCCGGCACGAAGGAGCCCGTCGTCGGTGAAGGCTGCGCCCGCCTCGCCCCCCGGTTACGCTCGTGTCGCATGATCCGCAGGACCTTCCAGCTCACGAGCGGCATCGGCCCCTGGCGCGAGCGCCAGCTCTGGTCGCAGGGGGTCGCCACCTGGGACGACCTCGAGGCGGTTCGAGGCGCGGCCTCGTCCCGGCTCGACGCCAGCCTGCTCGAGGCCGTGGGGCGGGCCCGCGCAGCACTGGCCAGCGGAGACGCCGGAGCGCTGGCCGCGATGATGCCATCACGGGAGCGGTGGCGATTGCTCCCCGCCTTCGCCGAAGACACCGCCTTCCTCGACATCGAGACCGACGGCGGCGAGACCGTCACCGCCATCGCCGTCCTCGACCGCGCCGGGCCTCGCGTCTTCCTGCGCGGGCGCGACTTGGACGACTTTCCCGGCGCGAGCGCCGCCTGGAAGCTCCTCGTCACCTACAACGGCCTCTCCTTCGACATTCCCATGCTCCGGCGGGCCTTCCGCGGATGGCGGCCGACCCCGGCCCACGTGGACCTCCGCCACCTCTGGGCGCGGCTGGGGCACCGGGGCGGGCTCAAGCTGCTCGAGGAAGGGCAGGGCATCGGCCGGCCGCCCCATCTTGCCGGGCTCTCCGGCTGGGACGCGGTCCTGCTCTGGCGGCGCCACGAGGCCGGAGACCGCGCCGCGCTCCGGCTTCTCGTCGAGTACAACCTGTACGACGCCGTGAACCTGCGCACGCTGGCGGCGCTCGGCTACAACCGGATCGTCGAGCGGCTCGGCCTGCCGGCCGAGCCGGTTCCGGTCGCGCACCGCGGCGACTGGCTGTACGACATGACCCGGCAACTGCTGGCACTGGGATGATCCTGCTCGCCATGGCCATGATCGCCACCATCGCGGGCGCCGGGCCGCCGCCGACCCAGCCGCGCGACGAGGAGGGGCGCTTCCTGAACCTCGACCCCAGCGAGTCGCACGGGTTCGGGGACCTGCTTCGCTGGCAGATCCTCGACCGGCTGAGCGGGGAGAAGCGCTCGAGCCCCGACCGCGCCCCCATCCCCACCGTCGAGCCGGATCGCGCCCGGCTGCGCGAGCCCCCGGGCCGAGGCAAGGGCGCGCGCATCACCTGGCTCGGTCACTCGAGCTTCCTCGTGCAGCTCGACGGCGTGTCGCTGCTGCTCGATCCCGTCCTCGGCGATCGCATGGGCCCCGGCGGCGTGATGGGGCGCAACGTTCCGCCCGCGCTTCGCCCGGAGGAGCTGCCGCGCATCGACGCCAGCCTCGTCTCGCACGACCACTGGGACCACATGGACGTGCCGACCCTTCGCGCCGTGGGTGCGCCGGTCCTGGCCGGCCTGGGCACCGACGCCCCGCTCGCCAAGGAGAAGCTGCAGCACGTGCCGCTCCGCTGGTGGCAGACGGTGAAGGTTCGCGACGTCGCCATCACCTTCGTACCCGCCCAGCACTTCAGCGGCCGAGGCATCGGCGGACGGGATCGCACGCTCTGGGGCGGATTCGTGATCCAGGGACCCTCGGCGACGCTCTACCACTCCGGCGATACCGGCTACTTCTCCGGCTTCAAGGAGATCGGGCGCCGGTTCCCCGGAATCGACGTGGCCATGATCGCCATCGGCGCCTACGACCCGCGCTGGTTCATGCAACCGGTGCACGTCGATCCGGAGGAGGCGCTCCAGGCCTTCGTGGACCTGGGCGCCCGGACGTTCGTGGCCATGCACTGGGGCACCTTCAAGCAGGCCGACGAGCCGCTCGACGAACCCCCGGTCCGGCTCGAGGCCGAGCGGGCCCGGCGCGCCATTCCCGAGGAGCAGGTGAAGGTCCTCGCCATCGGCGAGACCCTCGACCTCCGGCGCTGAGGCCGGCACGGACCCTGGGTGATGCCCCCAAAGGGACAGTACCCCTCCCACCTTTGCCTCCACCATCCGTGCGCCCCGCCCGGGTGGCCTCGCCGCGGGGGCCCTCGCAAGGCTACAATCCCTCCACGGTCCACCGGATGTCTTCGGGCGAGGTCGGGGAGGACATCCTTGTCGTCAGGTGAATCCGGGGTACTGGCTGCGTCCTTCGAGCGCGTCGTGGGGGACAGGCTGGTCGCGGCCGAGCGGCTCGCCGCCTGGCTCCCCGGACTTCTCGGTGGGGCGCTCGTCGATGCCGACGTCGGATACAGCCCTTCCACCCAGTCGTTCCTGGTCATCGCCCGGACCTCCGGGCTCACTCCCGCGGCGGAGGCCCGCTTCCGCTACTGGTGCGCGCGCGCCGGCGGCATGCCCAGGAACCTCACCGCCGCGAAGCCCGAGGAGCGAAGGCTCTTCGAGGAACGCGCCGCCCGGTGCGAGCTCCGCTCGGCCGCAGTGCCAGCGCTCGGTGTGGGTTCGGCCGCCGCGAAGATCGCGAACGTCGCAGGAGCTCCCCCGGACCGCCGTCCCGCCTCCGAGGCCCGGCCCACGCTCTCCATGGACTCCGGGAGCGCAGCCTTCGCCTCGGTGACCTGGGACCCTGCCGCCAGGCGACTGTTCATCCCGGGAGTCAGCGCGCCTCCCGTGGGCGACTCGGTCCAGGTCCTGCTCCGGGTGCCTCGAATGGATCGCCCGCTCCAGGCGAGCGGCCGGGTGATCGAGGTCCGCACGGAGCAGGACGTGGGGCCGGGCAGGGCGGCCGGGTTCACGCTCTCCCTGGAGGGGCTCTCCGCGGTCATGGCCGCGGCGCTGGCCACCCACGCCAGGAGCGTTCAGGACGCCGGGGCGAGCCACCGCGCCGCTCCACGCTACGCCGTGAACGCGCCGGTGAAGGTGCGGTCCGAGGAGGGTCCGACGGCCCGCCTCGTCTACGAGAGCTCGGAGGAGTTCCAGGACGACTACGTCGAGAACCTGTCGCAGGGCGGGGCCTTCGTCCGCACCCAGGCGCCGCTTCCGGAGGGCACCAAGCTCACGCTCGACATGCGGCTGCCAGGAGGGGTGGAGTTCCGCGCTCCGGCCACGGTCATGTTCCGCAATCCGCGCGGAATGGGCGTGAAGATCGAGCTCGACGAGGAAGGGCGGCACAGGCTGGCGGCCGTGCTGGCGCGCATCTCGGCGCGGCCGCGCCGGGCACTGGTGGTGGACGACGACGTCCTCATCCTCCGGGCGCTCACCGATTCGCTCCAGGCCCGCGGATTCGAGGTGCTCACCGCCAAGGACGGCCAGGAGGGGTTGAACATCATGGCCGAAGAGCTCCTCACCCTCGACCTGCTGGTCACCGACGTACGGATGCCGGGAATGGACGGGGAGACCCTCGTGCGAATCATCCGCGGTGCTGGCGGGGAGTCGGAGCTGGCCATCGTGGTGATCGCCGGGACCCTCGACCCGGCGCTGGAGAAGCGCATGGAGGCGGCCGGCGCCGACGCGGTTCTCGACAAGGCACTCGGGCCCGAGGACCTGGCCGCCGCGGCCGATGCCGCGCTGGAACAGAAGCGGCTCGCGGCGCCCGAGTAGCGTCTCAGCGGCAGCTGTCGGCGACCCCGACCTGGGTGTACAGCGAACCGAGCCCGTCGCTCGCGGCCAGCGCGAGCGAGCCGACCGTCTTCGACCTGCTGCA
>Ga0315295_10005748_pt1 | contig 10581 bp, 10 predicted proteins | sample YL17G14_0_MG_FD_204453 | JGI IMG/M metagenome (GOLD analysis project Ga0315295, IMG submission 204453) | Sediment microbial communities from Yellowstone Lake, YNP, Wyoming, USA - YL17G14_0 | ecosystem: Environmental > Aquatic > Freshwater > Lake > Sediment | place: USA: Wyoming | collected...
TCGAGTCGATATAGCAATTGCGGCACTCGATGTTGCAAAGGCTGCCGGTGTTGATCCAAAGCGTGCGCAAAGCCTCGAGCGGCACGGAGGCGCGCGGATCGCCGCCCGCGGTCCAGTCCGGATCGCGGAATTTGGCGCGGGTTCTGATGGCGGTGTCGGTCATGGGCCTGGGCGCGGGCGTCGAAGCGGGGCGACTATACCCAAATTTATGGCCGGTTCGTCACAGGCGCATGGCACGTCCCATCAACTTGCCGGGAGGTCCGCTTTTTGCCAAGCTTCTTACGGGAAAGGCTCCATGCTATGGAGGTCTCGGCACGCGGGTGTAGCTCAGTGGTAGAGCAGTAGCTTCCCAAGCTACGTGTCGAGGGTCCGATTCCCTTCACCCGCTCCAGCATTTCCAAGGGTTTTTGCCGGCTTGGCGGATCAGCTGGCGGTTCCGGGGTAGACAGTGGGGTAGACAAACAGGCGAAGCCCGTAGGAGCGTCACTGGCGGCCGTCGACGCCGTCTCGATTCTAGCAAGTCGCCTCTGGCCAAAGTAGAAGAAGCCCGTGAACCGATGCGGCACGAATGATTCCCGGGCTAACCCGGCCAGGGTGATGGCGTTCCTTGCCGCGCTGCTGGCCGGCATTGCCGGCGCGGCGCCCGGCTTCGCGCAAACCAAGACCGAGATCGTCCCCGACGTCTGGCAGGGCGACGTGCTCCTCCCGAAGCCCGACCTGCACCATCTCGAAAAGCTCCGCTTCGTCACCGACAGCGACTATCCGCCGTTCCATTATTTCGACGAGGAGGGGGTACTGACGGGCTTCAATGTCGATCTCGCCAAAGCCATTTGCGAGACGCTCGCGGTCGAGTGCGATGTCCGCCCCGTCAGCTGGGAGGATATTTTCGCCAGTCTCGACAGTGGCGACGCCGATGCGGCCATCGCCTCGATCCGCATCGATGCCGACGCGCTGACCAAGGCCGACTTTACCGAGCGCTATTATGCGACGCCCGCGCGCTTCATCGCGAGGAAAGACGGCGAGTTCAAGGATGTCCGCCCCGAAACGGTGACGGGGAAGAAGATCGGTGTGGCGAGAGGTACCGGCCACGAAGCCTTTCTGAAGCAGTTCTTCCCGAGCGCCGAAGCCGTGTCGTTCGACAGCGCCGATGACGCGCAGATGGCCTTGAAGGCTGGCCAGCTGGACCTCGTCTTCGGCGACGGCATCGGGCTCACCTTCTGGCTGAACGGGGTGACGAGCGACGGTTGCTGCGATTTCCGCGGCGGCCCTTATCTCGACTCGAAATTTTTCGGCGAGGGAGTGGGCATCGCCGTGAAGAAGGGCAACCGCCAGCTCGTCGCGATCCTCAATTACGCGCTTGAGCAGGTGCACGCCTCGGGCCGCTACGAAAGTCTGTTCCTGCGCTATTTCCCCATGAGCTTCTTCTAGCCGCGCGACCTGACTTAACCCTTCGATTTTCCGCCGGACGGCATGTGCTGCAAGCTCTCGCTCGCGCTCCTGCCGCTCGTTCCGCGAAACGGCAGCGCCAGACTCCAGACGAATTTCGTCGGCGCCTCGGTCTGATAGGGGGTGAGCCCGATGGTCATGCCCTCTTGCCCCGCCTTTGGCTCAGCGAGATAGGTCCGGAACAGGCGGTCCCAGAGCGAAAGGTTGAAGCCGAAATTCCGGTCATGCTCGTTGCGAACCACCGAATGATGCACGCGGTGCATGTCGGGCGTGACGATGAAGAGGCGCAACACCCCGTCGAGCCAGGAGGGAAGCGCGATATTGGCGTGGTTGAACATGGCGCAAGCGTTGAGGATCACCTCGAACAGGAACACCGCGAAGGGAGAGGCGCCGAGCAGCACCACCACCAATATCTTCCACAGCATGGAAAGCGCGATCTCGATGGGGTGGAAGCGCACCGCCGTGGTCACGTCGATGTCGCGATCGGCGTGATGCACCCGGTGCAGGCGCCAGAAGATCGGCACCTTGTGCGAGACCAAATGCTGAAACCAGATGGCGAGGTCGAGCACGAGCAGCGCGATCGCGACCTTGATCCAATAGGGCCAGGCGACCTCGTTGAGCAGGCCGAGCCCGTGCTCTCTGGCGAAGTACGCCGCGGCGACCGCGGCCACCGGCACCGCCAGCATGGCCATGAGCCGCAACACCAGCATGTCCGTACCGGCGATGCCGAGATTGGTGAGCCAGCGCCGCGCCTTGGAGACGGTAAGCCGCCGCTTCGGACGGACCAGCTCGATCGCCGCCATGACGAGGAACACGCCCGCGAAGACGGCGAGGCGTAGGAGCCCGTCGTTCTGTCCGAGAACACCGTCCATAAGTGAGACTAGCAGATAAGCCGCAAGTCTGTGGGCTCAGTCCGGGCTTTTGCCCGCAAGGCTCAAGCCCGCGACACCCACGACCACAAGGGCGTTCGAGCCGAGCTTGATGAGGGTGAGCGGCTCACAAAAATGGTCGATGCCAATCAACGCCGTAAGCGCCGTGCCCACCCCCGACCAGATGGCATAGGCGACCGAGAGCTCGAGGCGCTTGAGCGCCAGGATCACGGCCGCAGAGCAGATATACAACACGAACACGCCGACCGACGGGAGAAGCTCGGCGAAGCCGCGCGACAGCTTCATCGAGGTGATGCCGGCCACCTCGAACAGGATGGCGATGCAGAGAAGAATCCGGGGCAAGCTTCTCCCGCCAATATGCGACTCAGAGCGCGATGGCGCTTGCTGCACTCAACAGCGAAAGTGCATGACGCCGTGATGACACCAAGGACGAAAGGCAAGCCCCTAGAGCATTTCCAGCGGCTGTACGCCGCGGGGCGCCGGGAAGGCGCGTGCCAGCTCGGCGAGATCGGCTGGTGTGAGCGGAAGATCGAGCGCGGCGCGGTTCTTGCGCACATGGGTCTCGGTCATGGCCTTGGGGATCACCATCATGTCCTCGTGCCGGAGCACCCAGGCGAGCGCGATTTGTGCGGGCGTTGCGCGATGCCGCGCCGCCACGCGGCCAAGGCTGCGGTCGCGCAAGATGCGCCCCTGATCGATCGGCGAATAGGCCATGATCGGGATGCCACGATCACGGCACCAGGGCAACAGATCGGCCTCGATACCCCGCCTGGCGAGATTGTAGAGGACCTGGTTGGTGGCGGCCGCCTTGCCGCCTGGAAGCGCCTCCAGCTCCTCCATGTCGTCCACGTCGAAGTTGCTCACGCCCCAGGACCTGATGAGCCCTTGGTCCATCAGCGCCTGGAATCCGGCCAGCGTCTCCTTGAGGCGATGCCGCCCGCGCCAATGCAGCAGATAGAGATCGATGCGGTCGGTGCCGAGGCGCTTCAGGCTACGCTCGCAGGCGGCGATGGTGCCCGCACGGGACGCATTCTCCGGCAGCACCTTGCTCACGATGAAGACCTCGTCGCGCCGCCCGGCGAGGGCCTCGCCAACGATCCGCTCGGCTTCGCCATCGCCATACATCTCGGCGGTGTCGATCAGCGTCATGCCGAGGCCGAGCCCGAGCTTGAGCGCGGCAATCTCCTCGTCTCTCAGGCGGCGGTTCTCGCCCATGCGCCAAGTGCCTTGGCCAAGCCGCGGCACGGCCTCGCCGGACGGGAGGGTGATGGTGGGGAGGGATGATTGCATCGGAAGCTCGCGGAGACTCAGGTGCTTCCATCAACGCCGATCAGCGCCAATCCGTTGCGGTCGGTGAGGACAAGCACGCATCGGCCCCATGAGGGGAGAGGCAGGGTGAGGGGGAAACGGCCGGAACCTTTCCTCCCTCTCACCCCTCAAGGTCAGGCCTTCTTCGCCGAAGCGGGGGCTTTCCGCATCTGCGCTTCGCGCTTCGAATGCAGCTGGAAGGCCAGCACGAGCAGCACGCCGCCGAACACGACGGCATAGGCGCCGATCCACATGGTCAGCACGACGGCGCCGATAAGGGGCTCGATGACCAGCAGGACACCGAAGATGATCGAGGCGATGCCGCCAAGGGCGAGCCACCAGCGGCCGTGATCGATGTTGAGGCTGAAAGCCGCGCCCAGCATCAGCGCGCCGGAGACGAGGGCCCAGACGGCGACGACCCAGATCAGCGCGACGAGCGTGATCGCGGGCCAAAGAACGGCGACCGCGCCGGCGGCGAGGTCGACGACGCCTTCAAGGACAAGCAGCCCCCAGCGCTCGCCATTCCGGGCGTTGCGAATGCCGGAGATAATAGCGAACACGCCGTCAACCAACATATAGGCCGCGAACAGGATCACGAACACCTGCACGGCGATGCCCGGAGTGAGCAGGCAGATCAGGCCGAAGATGATGCCCAAAATGCCGCGCAAGCCTACGACCCACCAAGCCTGAGCCAAAACCTCACTTAACGCGTCTGCGCGCGCTGCGTCATAGGTGAACATTCCAACTTTCCCGGATGCTGCGGTTGCCATGCTTCTCTCCTCTAGAGATCCGGTTGCCAGCTTTGATCGCGTTGGTACCAAAGGGTATCCGAATCGGTTAGGCGCCAATAATGTCGTCAATCCGGAGCAACAAAGCCCTTTTTCCTAAGTTTCCACACCCGGGGCAAGCCGAAGCAAGGCCCGCCGGGGGTTTGTTAGCCTTTAGGGGACCGGGGCGCGACCCCGTGACCCTCACCGGCACTGGATAAATTCAAACCAAAGACACACCTGGAGCGTTAAACCAGGCGCATTTCATCGATCTGGCGAAAGCCGGAATCCCTTTTCGAAAATCGCAGCGCGTACAGGATTCTCGCCTGAGCTGGAGAACGCGCATCGGGGCGATGAAAGGTGAACCAAACGTGGCGAATTCCTTAACGCCACTCCAAACATGGTTAACGGGCCGGCCCTAAAAAAAACACGAAACTACTGATTCTCAGGGTGTTGACGGTGTGCGGCGCGTCCGCAGGCGTTAACATGTGTAAAATCGTCATCACGCTGGGGCCGGGGGGCGGAAGCTGATGATCGATGCGTATCCTGGCCCTGTTTGCGCTGTTGGGCGCTCTCGGACTGTCATTCCCTTGCGCCGCTCAAACCGCGACGGCGGAGGCTGATCCGCTTCAGACCAGCTCCATACCGAAGCAAGCCACTGTGACGGCCCCCCAGCGGCTCGCGCCGCCCGAAGCGGCTCCCACGGTCCCGGCGTACGCTGCCCTGCCGCAGCCACTGCCCGCCTTCTCCGCACCTGAGCAGGTCGAAGCTGCGCCTCAGCCGCAGCCGTCATTTGCCACCCCTGATCGGCTGCTCGACTGGGCCTACAATTACCACAAGCATCCGACCCCATCGCGTGTGCCCGCCGCCGTCCGCGCCATGCGCGATCTCGGTCTCTTCGCTGACGATGAGAAGGGCGCCTTCTGTACGGGCTTCATCGCCGGCGTCCTTGGCGACAATCCAAAGGACGGCCCTACTCTCGTGGCCAAGATGTTCCCCATGCCCGACAAGGACCAGGCCGTCATCATCAGGGCCATTGCCTATTCCGGGCGCCCCGATTGGCGCGACCTCTTGACCAAGTTCAAGGTCCGCATGCCGCTCAGGGAGCCGTTGATCGACTCTTACCTATCCGGCCAGGCCAAGCCCCTGATGCAGGCGGATCTCGACGGCTCGCCAGTGATCTATGCGCTGTGGGGTTATTATATCGCCACCGGCCATTACGAGCCGGTGGTGCGTATCATGCAGGCCTTGCGCTGGTCCAAGAACAAGGACGATGGCAGCTTCTCCTGGAGCAAGATGGTGTCGGGCTGGAAGCATGACCCGAGCGCCGTCGACAAGATCACGACCGGCGGCACCGCCAAATGGACGCTTGCGTCCTACGCCGAGCGTAACCGCGACCTGCTCAGCCTCTACCGCGCCGAATACGAGCGGCAGCCGGCAGATATTGCGCGTCCCTTGAAGGACGTAATTGAGTCGGCCGAGCTCTTCGAGTCGGAGAAAGTGCGTAAGGATCAGTTCGGCGCCATCGCGGATGCGCAGAAGCTGCAGCAGACCAACGAGGCGGGCATGTCGAAAGCCGCCACCGCGGGCTCGATCGCCATCGCCACCGGCTGCGTTGCGGCGAGCGCGCTCGGTCAGGTCTATATTGCCGTTCCTTGCGTGATCGGCGGCGCGCTCTATACCGGCGCCGTGAAGCTGATGCACTAGGCGAAGGCAAACAACACTTCACTGCAATGGAGAGGCCTCCCGCATGATCCGCACAACGGGGCTGCGGCCCGCCCGGGTGATTATGGTATCCGCTACGGCAGTTGGGCTCATCATCGCCCTACTGGCTTCGGCCTGCAGCACGCCGATCTCCTCGTTGGATTCGCCGGAATTCAACGTGACGAACGCCCACGATGCCGACGCGGCCGAGCAGGACCGCTGAAACCGCCGGGCACCCGCTTATGGCCGTACACCACTCCAAGGATGCTGCTTAGGGCAGGCCTCCGGATGCGTTCTCAGAAAATGGTGGAGAACGTGCAGTAGGACCACGACGTGGCCCTTGTCTCGACGCGCCTGGCTCGCGTGAATGTCATCGACAATCATGTCGCGGATTTTTTCCGTGCCGTGTTCTTGCTGGGTAAGATACTCAGCCAGGGCGGCAGCGGCGATTTCGGGCAGATGCTCGTGCTCGGCGATGGCGAGGACCTCGTCCTCGGTCAGACCGCAAAAGGCCACGCAGTCCTCAAGCGTAATCATGCGCTAGCTCGCCGAATTTTCTCGTTACCGTCTTGAGGTGTCGAAGGACTTTGGCGACGGCGCCCCTAATTGGCCTCGGTCTTGGTCTTGGCGCCGGTATCCACCGACTTGATGCCGCGCAAGAGATCGAGCCCGTATTGGAGCTGAGTGTCCTTGTCCTTTTCCGGAGGTACGTAGGAGGAGCTGCCGCCCTCATCCTTGCTCTTGCTATCCTCGTCCTCGCCCTTGAGGTGACCCCGCAGATTGATTTCGCCCTCGGAGTTTTCCGAGGCCTTTTTCAGCTCGGCGGGAAGCTCCTCCTCGACCACCACCTCGGGCTCGATGCCCTTGGCCTGGATCGAATGTCCTGACGGGGTGTAGTAGCGCGCCGTGGTGAGCCTGAGCGCGCCGTTGCTCCCGAGCGGAATGATGGTCTGCACCGAGCCCTTGCCGAAGGACCGGGTGCCGAGGATAGTCGCCCGCTGGTGATCTTGCAGCGCACCCGCGACGATCTCCGAGGCGGAAGCCGAGCCGCCATTGATCAGCACCACGAGCTTCTGACCGCCGGTGATGTCTCCGAGCCTCGCATTGGACCGCTGCGTCTCCTCGAGATTGCGGCCCTTGGTGAGCACGATGGCGCCCTGGTCGAGAAACGCGTCGGAGACCGAGATCGCCTGGTCGAGCAAGCCGCCCGGATTGTTGCGGAGGTCGATGACATAGCCCTTGAGCTTCGGACCGATCTCTTTCTTCAGGTCCGCAACTGCCTTTTGCAAGTCGGCCGTGGTCTGCTCGTTGAAGCTCGTAATGTGGATATAGCCCACGTCGTCCTCGGCATTGGACTTCACCGGTTTGATGTGGATCACGTCCCGGACCATCTTCACGTCGAAGGGATCGTCCACGCCCTTGCGCACGATGGTGAGGGTGATCGGTCCGTTCACCGGCCCGCGCATTTTCTCGACGGCTTCCTGCAAGGTGAGGCCCCGAATCTGCTCCTTGTCGAGCGCGGTGATGAAATCGCCGCTCATGATACCCGCTTTGGCTGCCGGGGTGTCTTCGATGGGGGAGACGACCTTGACCACGCCGTTCTCCATCGTCACCTCGATGCCGAGACCGCCGAACTCGCCGCGGGTCTGCACTTGCATGTCGCGGAATTCTTTTGGATTGAGATAGGAGGAATGCGGGTCGAGCGCCATCAGCATGCCGTTGATCGCGGCCTCGATCATCTTGGCGTCGTCGGGCTTCTCGACATAATCGGCACGGACGCGCTCCAGTACCTCGCCGAACAGATCGAGTTGCCGGTAGATGTCCGAGCTGGCGGCTGAGGCCGCCTGGCTCCGCGCCAGGCCCACCATCGTCGAACCGGCAGCGAGGACAGCCAGCACCAGAAGCGTCCACAGCGCGTATTGGGTTTTCCGCATCATCCTTGTACCTTTTTGGAAGTCCCGGCCCACCAAGGGTCGGGTTTCTCAGTCATGCCGCTTCGGCGAAATCCCGCTTCCCGACCTCCACGCCGCAGTCGGCGCAAGATGTGAGGCGTGGAACTGGGCAGTTATGCACCAGGAAATGAACCAATAACGCACCCTTCAGCCTTGATTTGCTTGGATTCGAAGGGTTCAACGCCGCATACCAGCATCCGATTATGTCTTCTTGTAGCGTCGAATGGAAATCCTATCCGGGCCGACCACCGACGGAAATCTCGCCAATAACCGTAAGCCTCCTAGAAATGGTGTGGAACGGGCACGAAACTAAGACTGTGCGAACAAATGTCGCTTAGTCAAACGCCGGCATGACGCGGCTTGGACTCGCCGGAAAATTGCGCTACTGGCGGAAACGGTAGTCTTCGCCGCCCGAGTTGTGTTGCACTCCGTCCCGTGCTTTCTTCCGCCACCCGTGTAGAAGGGTCAAAGCATGCCGAATTCGATCGTGCGCAATGCCACCGGCGAGCGCCCCCAGTCCGAGGTGTACGAGTACGTCGCGTGCCCTTTTTGCGGCATCATTTGCGATGATTTGGAAGTCGAGCGCGAGGACAGCACCCTCACAGTTCGTAAGAACGGCTGCGGCAAGTCCATCGCCGGCTTCGAGCGGCGCTTGCCGCCAGCAAGTCCCATGGTGCGCGGCAAGGACGTCGCGCTGTCGGCCGCTATCGAGGAAGCCGCCGCGCTGATCGGGCAAGCCAAATCTCCGCTCTACGGAGGTCTCGCCACCGATGTGGAGGGCATGCGCGCGGTGATGGCGCTTGCCGAGCGCTCCGGCGGCATCGTCGATCACGCCTTGAGCGAGGCGCAATACCGCAACTTCAAGGTTCTCCAAACGACCGGCTGGACGACATCCACGCTGACCGAGACGCGCAACCGCGCCGATCTGATCATCGTGTTGGGCAGCGATATCCATGAACTGCACCCGCGTTTCTTCGAGCGGGTCGTCTCCCCCCCTGACTCGATGTTCGACGTGACGGCCCCAAGGCGCACGGTTGTCTTTATTGGCAAGGGACCCGACCTCTCGACGGCCGACGGGCCGCGCATCGGCGAAGTCGTCACGCTTCCTTGCGAGATCGACCGGGTCGGCGAGCTCCTGGGGGTGTTGCGGGCTCGGCTCCGTGGCTTCCGCGTAAGGCCGCTCGATTTAGAGGGCATCACGCTAGCCGATATCGATGCGCTCGCCGATCGGTGCCGAAACGCGGCATATGGCGTCGTCGTCTGGGCCCCGCCAAGCCTCAATTTTCCCCATGCCGAGCTGACCGTCGATCAGGTCAGCGGGCTCGTGAAAGACCTCAATCAATCGATGCGATTCGCCGGCCTGGCGCTAGGTGGCGCGGAAGGCGCAGTGACGGCCGGCGCGGTCTGCGCCTGGCAAAGTGGCTATCCTCTGCGCGTGAGCTATGCGAGCGGGGCTCCGGACTACGATCCCTACCGCTTCGCGATCGGCCGGATGCTGGCCGATGACGAGGGAGATTTGCTGGTCTGGATCGCGTCCTTCTCGCCGGATCTGGCACCGCCGGCGACCGACCTGCCGGCCATCGTCTTGGGGACGCCGGGACTTAAGCTTTCTCAGCCGGCCGCCGTGTTTATCCCTGTCGGAACTCCGGGTGTCGACCACGCCGGACGCCTGGTTCGTGTCGACAACGTCGTGTCCTTGCCGCTGAAGGATCTCGGCCGCTCGGCGCTTCCGCGCGTGGCCGATGTCCTCGCGTCGATCCAAGCGGCTCTCTGAGGCGGAGTCTCCATCACCATGCTGACCAAGCTTTCGGGCGGAAAAATCTACGATCCCGCCAATAGGGTGAGCGGCGAGGTCCGCGACATCTATGTCGAGGATGGCAAGATCGTTGCACCGCAGCCGAACGCGCGCATCGGCGCAGCGTACGATCTCAAAGGCCGGATCGTGATGGCCGGAGCCATCGACCCCCACACCCATATCGGCGGTGGCAAGGTGACGATCGCCCGCATGCTCATGCCGGAAGACCATCTGAAGGACGAGGTCGCGCGGACCGACATTACGCGCGCAGGGTCTGGTCATGCCGTGCCCTCGACCATGGTCACCGGATACCGCTACGCCGAGATGGGCTACACCGCCTGCTTCGAGCCGGCCATGCTTCCCGTCAATGCGCGCCAGGCGCATATGGAGATGGGCGACACGCCCATGGTCGATAAGGGCGCATTCGCCATGATCGGCAGCGACGATTTCTTCCTGAGGCAACTGGCGCAAAAGCAAGATTTCGAGCGGATCAAGGACTACGTCGCCTGGACCATGCATGCCGCCCAGGCGATCGCCGTGAAGGTCGTCAATCCCGGCGGCATCAGCGCGTTCAAATTCAATCAGCGCAAGCTCGACCTCGATGAGCAGCACGTCTATTACGGGGTCACGCCGCGGCAGATCGTCATCACGCTCGCCAGGGCGCTCGAGGAGCTCGGCGTTACCCATCCGCTGCATGTGCATGGCTGCAATCTCGGCAT
>Ga0315295_10005749_pt1 | contig 10581 bp, 13 predicted proteins | sample YL17G14_0_MG_FD_204453 | JGI IMG/M metagenome (GOLD analysis project Ga0315295, IMG submission 204453) | Sediment microbial communities from Yellowstone Lake, YNP, Wyoming, USA - YL17G14_0 | ecosystem: Environmental > Aquatic > Freshwater > Lake > Sediment | place: USA: Wyoming | collected...
GCGACACGCTGCTCATGGCGGGCTTCGGCGCCGGCCTCACGTGGGGCTCGTGCCTCACGAAGTGGGAGCTGTAGGAGGCTCTGGCAGCTCCGGTGAGCAGGCTCGTCCTCATGTTCCCCGGCCAGGGGTCGCAGGCCGTCGGGATGGGCTGCGACCTCGCCGCTGCGGACCCGCTCATGCGGCGGACCTTCACCGAGGCCTCCGACGTCCTCGGCTACGATCTCGAGCAGCTTTGCGCCGAGGGTCCGGCCGAGCTCCTTGGCCGGACCGACCGCACGCAGCCGGCCCTCCTCACCGTCTCCGTCGGCATCTTCCGCCTTCTGCGGCGCGACGGGCTGCGCTTCGACGCCGCCCTCGGCCACAGCGTCGGCGATTACTCGGCCCTCGTAGCGACAGGCGCCGCCGATTTCGGCGCCGCCGTGCGCCTCGTGCGGCGGCGCGGCGAGGAGATGCTCGCCGCCGCCGAACGGGAGCCCGGCGGAATGGTCGCCGTGCTCGGCCTCTCCGACGAGGCCGTCGAGGGGCTCTGCGCAGGCGTCGACGGCGCCTGGCCGGCGAACTTCAACTCAGCCGGCCAGGTCGTCGTGAGCGGCACCTCGGCCGCGCTCGAGGCGCTCGCCGACCTGGCGGCCGCGGCCGGCGCCAGGCGTGTCGTCCAGCTGGCCGTCAGCGGCGCCTTCCACTCCCCCCTCGTCGCGTCTGCGGCGGGGCCACTGCGGGCCGAGCTTGACGCGGTCGGCTGGCGACCGCCGGACCCGGCCTTCTTCTCGGCCACCAGCCTGCGCTTCGAGCGCGACGGTCTGCCCGAGCTGCTGCAGCGGCAGTTGGTGTCGCCGGTGCGCTTCTCCCCAGCGGTGAACGCCCTGCGGGCGGCGGGGTATGATGCGTTCCTTGAGGTAGGGTCGGGGAACGTGCTCAGCGGTCTCGTCAAGCGCATCACCCCCGAGGCGGCGGTCGCCCGAGCCGCCGACGTGGAGACGCTCACGACGCTGCGCGAAGCGGGCACGTATCTGGAGGCGAAGTGACGGTGGAGCTGGACCTGACCGGAGCGGTCGCCCTCGTGACGGGCGCGGGCCGCGGCATCGGCCGTGACATCGCGCTGGCGCTGGCCGCGGCCGGCGCGGACGTCGCCGTGAACGACTTCGCCGATGAGGACGCCTGCGCGGCCGTCGTCGCCGAGATCGAGGCGCTGGGGCGCAAGGGTCTCGTGGTCATGGCCGACGTCGGCGACGAGGGGCAGGTCAATGCCGTGGTCGAGCGCGTTGAGGGCGAGCTCGGACCGCTGAGCGTCGTCGTCAACAACGCCGGCATCACGCGCGACAACGTCGTCATGATGATGGACGCGGCGGACTTCGACGCCGTCATCAACACCCACCTGCGCGGGACGTTCCTCGTCTCGAAGGCGGCGGCGCGACGCATGTTCCGCCGCCGCACCGGCTGTATCATCAACCTGTCGAGCGTGGTCGGGCGGCGCGGCAACGCCGGTCAGGCGAACTACGCCGCCGCGAAGGCGGGCATCATCGGCCTGACGAAGTCGCTCGCCAGGGAGCTCGGCGGGCGGGGCGTGCGCGTCAACGCGATCGCGCCCGGGTACATCGACACGCCGATGACGCAGGCCTTGCCCGAAGACACACGCAGGCTGATCGTCGACAACACGCCGCTGCGCTGTATCGGCGCGACGGCGGACGTGGCGAACGCCGTCGTGTTCCTGGCCTCACCGAGAGCACGCTTCATCACCGGCGTGACGCTTCCGGTCGACGGTGGCCTGGGCATCTGAGGGCGACGATGGGAGCGACCGACGTGACGAAGATGACGGCGCGACGAGGACGCGAAGAGTGAGCGGCGGCACCCAGCCGGCGCGCCGTGTCGTCGTCAGCGGCATGGGCGTCGTCTCGCCTCTGGGCTGCGACGTCGACCAGTTCTGGCGGCGGCTCGTCGCCGGCGAGTCGGGCGTGGGCGAGATCACGCGCTTCGACCACAGCGACCACCGCGTCCACATCGCCGCCGAGGTCCAGGGCTTCGACCCCGAGGACTACGTGGACAAGCGCACCGTCCGTCGCCTCGACCTGTTCAGCCGCTACGCCGTGGGCGCCGCCGCGCTGGCCCGCGACGACGCCGGGATCGATCCGCGCAGCGACCCGGAGCGCACGGGCGCCGTGATCGGCAGTGGCGTCGGCGGCCTGCAGACGTTGCATATCGAGATCGAGAAGCTGTTGAACCAGGGTCCCGAGCGGACGAACCCTCTCCTCATCCCCATGATGATCCCGAACATGGGCGCGGCGCAGGTGTCGCTCGAGCTCGGGACCAAGGGGCCGCTGAGTTCGACCTGCACGGCCTGCGCCGCGGGCTCGGACGCTATCGCGGGCGCCTTCCACATCATCCGCCGCGGCGACGCCGAGGTCATGTTCGCCGGAGGGAGCGAGGCGCCGATCAGCGCGATCGGCGTAGCCGGCTTTGCCGCCGCGCGGTCGCTGTCGAGGCGCAACGACGACCCGACGGCGGCCTCGCGACCGTTCGACGCCGGCCGCGACGGCTTCGTGATCGGCGAGGGCGCCGGGTGCCTCGTGCTCGAGGAGCTCGAGCACGCCCTCCGGCGCGACGCCCACATCTACGCCGAGCTGGCCGGCGTCGGCCTCAGCTCGGACTCGTTCCACATGACCGCACCCGACGAGACCGGCGAGTCGCAGGCGCGGGCGATGAAGGCGGCGATGGAACTCGCGGGGCTCGCCCCGTCCGACATCGCCTACGTCAACGCCCACGGGACGGCGACGCTGGCCGGCGACATCGCCGAGACGAAGGCTATCAAGGTCGCGCTCGGCGAGCACGCCGCCACCGTCGCCGTCTCGTCGAACAAGTCGATGATCGGGCACTGCCTCGGCGCCTCCGGCGCCATCGAGGCGGTGGCGACCGTCCTCACGATCGTCAACAGCCTGGCGCCGCCGACCGTCAACCTCACCGATCCCGACCCCGAGTGCGACCTCGACTTCGTCCCGCTGGAGTCCCGCTTCATGAAGGTCGACGCGGCCGCCTCGAACAGCTTCGGCTTCGGCGGTCACAACGTCACCCTGGTCTTCCGCCGGTACGACGGCTGACGCCGTCCCGCTGGCCCACGCCATGAACGTCACCGTCGAGATCGAGCGCAGGGACTCCCGCCCCGCCAAGCCGGAGTGGATCTGCCCGTCGTGCAAGGACGGTGCCAAGCTCGCCGACGTGCGCGGCAGCCTCTTCGTCTGCCCGTACTGCGGCTTCCACGCGCGGCTGACGGCGAACGAGCGCATCCGCCAGCTCGCCGACCCCGAGAGCTTCCACGAGCTCTGGGTGACCGTTCGCACGCTGGACCCCCTGACCTTCACCGACCTCGAGGCCTACCCGGACCGCGTCCGCGAGGCGCAGGCCAAGACCGGTCTCGCCGAGGCGATCATCACGGGCACGGCGAAGATCGACGGCAACGACTGCGTCCTCGCCGTCATGGACTTCGGCTTTCTCGGCGGCAGCATGGGCAGCGTCGTCGGCGAGAAGCTGTGGCGCAGCGCCGAGCTCGCCGCCGAGCAGGGTCTGCCCCTGGTCGCCGTGTGCAGCTCCGGCGGGGCGCGCATGCAGGAGGGCATCCTCTCGCTCATGCAGATGGCCAAGACGAGCTGCGCCGTCGACATCATCAACGAATCCGGGACGCCGTTCGTGGCGATCCTCGTGGACCCGTGCACCGGCGGCGTCGTCGCGAGCTTCGCGACCCTCGCCGACATCTGCATCGCCGAGCCGGGCGCCTTGCTCTCGTTCTCGGGCCCGCGCGTGATCGCCGAGACGACGCGCGAGCCGCTGCCGAAGGGCTTCGGCAGCGCCGAGCGCAACCTCGAGCTGGGCCATCTCGACGCGGTCGTCCCGCGCAAGGACCTGAAGGTTAAGGTGGGCAACTACCTGCGGCTGCTGGGAGGGGGTGACACCCCTGAACGACGAGAAACACGACGAGCGCGAGGCAGAGGCAAGGGAAGGCTGGCTCAGGCAACGGCTGACGGAGCTCGGACGCTTGCCTCTCTTGCCCGGCGTCCATTTGTCGGAGGAGATGGACAGGCTACAGGGCCGGCTGAAGAGGCTCCAGCACGAGAGACGCCGGCGTGACGCCTGGCTCACTGTCGAGATCGCCCGCCACAAGGAACGCCCGCGCACCCGCGACTACATCGCCCACCTGATCGAGGGCTTCGAGGAGCTCAAGGGCGACCGGCTGCGCGCCGACGACCCGGCGATCGTCGGCGGGCTCGGCTGGCTCGGCGGTCGTGCCGTGATGGTGGTCGGTCACCAGAAGGGGCGCACTCTGGACGAGCAGACGGTCCACAACTTCGGGATGGCCCGCCCCGAGGGGTACCGCAAGGCGCAGCGCCTCTTCTCGCTCGCCGAGCGCCACCACCTGCCGGTGCTGACCTTCGTCGACACACCGGGCGCGTACCCCGGGGTGGCGGCCGAGGAGGGAGGCCAGGCGCGCGCCATCGCCGAGACCATGCTCAAGATGGCGCGCCTCACGGTCCCCGTCGTGGCGACGGTGATCGGCGAGGGCGGCTCGGGAGGCGCCCTCGCCCTGGCCGTCGCCGACCGCGTCCTCATGCAGGAGAACGCGACCTACTCGGTGATCTCACCCGAGGGCTGCGCGGCGATCCTCTGGCGCGACGCGGCGTTCGCGCCGCAGGCCGCCGAGGCGCTCCGCCCGACCGCCTCGCAACTCTACGAGCTGGGCGTCATCGAGAAAGTGGTCGAGGAGCCGCGCGGCGGCGCCCATCATCACCCCGAGGTGGCGGCGGCCAAGGTCGGCGAGGCGATCCGCGCCGCGCTGGTCGAGTTGGACCAGATCGAGCCCGAGGAGCGCCGCCAGCAGCGGCGCGAGCGCTTCCGCAAGCTGGGGGTGTGGACCGAGCCGGACGCCGGCGGCACCGTGCTCTCGGCGATCCCCGACCTGCGGCCCTGAGCCGCCTCGGCAGGGGGCCTTCCGCGCGCTCGCTCAGCCGGCGAAGCGGCTGAGGCTGTAAGGCTCGAGGGGGACCGCGGGCGTCTCGCCCGTGACCAGGTCGGCGATGACCTCTCCGGTCATCGGGGCGCAGAGGATCCCGTTGGGGCAGAAGCCGCAGGCGGTGACGACGTTCGGGTGCGCGTCGAGGCGCCCGAGGACGGGCAGCCAGTCGTCGGTGAACCCCATGACCCCGCCCCACCAGCGGATCACGGCGACGTCGGCGAGCGACGGGTGCACGCGCGCCGCCATGCCGAGCACGATCTGCTGGATGTCGAGCGTGGTGGCGGCCCCTACGCTTTCGAGCAGGAAGTCGCCGTGCGTGTCGACCGGACGCGCACCTCCGATGGTGAGACCCCCGTGCTTGGTCTGGCGCCAGTAGATGTACGGGTTGACGCCGTAGAGGCAGGCGACCTCCATCAGCGGCGGCAGCGGCTCGGTGACGAAGATCTGCCCGCGCTGAGGTCGCACCGGCACGTCGAGACCCAGTGGAGCCAGGAACGGGCGCGTCCACGGCTCGAGGGCGACGACGAGCTGCTCGCAGAGGACGTCGCCCTCGGGCGTGCGGACGCCCACGACCTTGCCTTGAGGCGCGGCGTCGCAGCCGGCGGTGCGCGCGCCGGTGACGCCGGGGTAGCGCCGCGGCTCCGCCGCGGCGAGCCCGCCCGGCGTCTCGACGAGCAGCGCCGTCGCCGGCGTGTTCTGGCGCACGCGGCCGCCGTGACGGGCCGTGCCCAGGGCGAGGGCGTAGCAGAGGTTCATCGGGTTGACCTGGCCGTCCATGGGGCGGAACCAGCCGCCGAGCGCGTTCTCGGGGAAGAGGCGTGAGAGGGCGAGCGTCTCGTCGCGGTCGAGCCAGCGGACCTCGTAGCCCTGCTCGATGTGGCCGCGGAACTCGGCGTCGATCTCGTCCTTGTCGGCGTCGCCCTCGAGGACGATCTGCAGGGTGCCGGCGCGCAGGTACTCGACGTCGACGCCGGTCGTGTCGGCGAGCTCCTCGGCGAGGACCGGCCACAGCTCCGCGGAGCGGTAGTAGTAGTCGACGAGCGGGGAGGCCGGGTCGACGGCCGTGTCGAGCAGGCCGCCGTTGCGGCCGCTCGCGCCCTGGCCGATGTCCCCGGCCTCGAGCAGGAGGACGTCGGCGCCGCGCTTGGCGAGTTGGTAGGCGACCGACGACCCGCTCGCCCCGCCGCCGAGCACGACGACATCACAGGCGGGGGGCAGCGGGGCGGAGAGGTCGCTCATGACAGCGATGATATCAGGGGCGCGGCCCCCGTCAGGCTCGTCGGCGCGAAGAGCCGCTGTTCCGATTCGCGATACGATTGAGCTCATGGAGCAGAATGGCGGCACCCACGAGACCGTCATCGAGGTCCGAGACCTGCGCAAGGTCTACAGTCATCACGTCGCGGCGGTCGACGGCATCTCCTTCGATGTGCGCCGGGGTGAGATCTTCGGCCTGCTCGGCTCGAACGGGGCGGGCAAGACGACGACGGTGGAGTGCATCCAGGGGCTGCGCGCGCTGACCTCCGGGTCGGTGCGCGTGCTTGGTCACGATCCGCGCGCCGGCTCCCGCGCCCTGCGCGGAAGGATTGGCTGCCAGCTTCAGGAGTCCCGCCTGCCGGATCACCTGAAGGTGTGGGAAGCGCTGGACCTCTTCGCCAGCTTCACGCCCGGGACCACCGACCCCAGTGTCCTGCTCGAGCAGTGGGGCCTCGCGGAGAAGCGCGCCGCCGCCTATTCGAGCCTGTCTGGGGGGCAGCGCCAGCGCCTGTTCATCGCGCTGGCGCTGCTGAGCCGCCCGGAGGTCGTCTTTCTCGACGAGATGACGACCGGCCTCGACCCGGTCGCGCGCCGCGTAGCCTGGAGCCTGATCGAACAGGTCCGCGACAGCGGGGCGACGGTCGTGCTGGTCACCCATTTCATGGACGAGGCGGAGCGCCTCTGCGACCGCGTCGCGGTCGTGGACGCGGGCAAGATCGTAGCGCTCGACGCGCCGCGCCTGCTGGTGGCGCGCTACGACCCGCTCGAGGAGGTCGTCTTCACCTGCGAACGCGACGACCTCGAGTGGCTGCTGCGTGCCCCGGGGGCGCGTTCATACGAGCGCCGCGGCCGCCGCATCGTCGTGCACGGTACCGGCCCCCTGCTCGCCCACGTCGCCGCCGCCCTCGTCGAGCGCGGGATCGTTCCGGACGACTTGCGCGTCCACGAGCCGTCGCTCGAGGACGTCTTCCTCAAGCTGACCGGACACACCGTGGAGGACTGAGAGTGCGCGCCCTGCTCAAGCTGACCTGGGTCGAGCTGAAGCTCTTTCTGCGGGAGCCGACGACGCTGGTGTTCACCTTCGCTTTCCCGGTCGTGATCCTCTTCGTCATGGGCGAGATCTTCGGCGGGCGCGAGAGCGACCCGCGCGAGGTGATGTTCCGCGGCTTCGACCCGCTGGACTACTACGTGCCGGCCTACATGGCCCTGGTCACGGCCTCCGTCGGCGTGATCATGCTGCCGGCGCGCCTGACCGCGTACAGGGCCGGCGGTGTGTTGCGACGCTTTCGCGCCTCGTTGGTGCCGGTCTGGGCCGTGCTCGGCTCGCAGATGCTCGCCGCCAGCGTGTTGGGCGGCATCGGCTCGGTGCTCGTGTGGGTGTTCGGCGAGCTCGTCTACGACGTGCGCGCGCCTGCGGCGCCAGGCGCCGTCGTGGTCAGCTTCCTGGCGAGCGCCTTCGCCTTCGCCGCCATCGGCGCCCTGCTCGGCGCGGTCATGCCGTCGACCCGCGCCGCCCAGGGCGCCGGCCTCATGCTCTTCTTCGTCATGCTGTTCGTGAGCGGCACCGGTCCACCGGTCGAGGTCATGAGCGACACCATGCTGCGCATCGGGGACTTCCTGCCGCTCACGTACGCCGTAGAGGCACTCCAGGACGCCTGGAACGGGCTCGGGTGGAACTGGGGCGACCTGGCCGTGCTCGGCGGAGTCACGGTCGTCGCCGGCTGGGTCGCCCTGCGCGTGTACCGCTGGGGCTGAGCGCGATCCGGACGCGCCGCGCGAGACGCATGCGCGGCTCAGAACTGCGCGAACACCGCGTCGACTCGGCTGCGCACCGTGCGCTGCAGCTTGTTCAGCGCCGCGTCGCCGTACAACCACACCTGACCGACTGGATCGGGGGCCGCGAGGGCGCTGCCGCCCTCGGTGGCGTAGACAGCGACGGGCAGCGCTACGGCAGCCGGCATCGCCGAGTCGATCTGGAACGCCTTGGCGGCGGCGGCGGGCGCCCCGACGACCAGAAGGGTGTAGCCGGCGGGAAGGCGCGTGCTGATGGTCGCACCGTCGATCTCGGCGAACACCTCGAGATCGTTCCGCCCGAGCAGCTCCTTGAGACGCGCCACGGCTGCTCGCGGGGCGAGCGAGGACGTCGCCGCGCTGCGGTAGCGGGCCGAGGCGACGTGATCGGGGGCGTCCTCGGGCACCGGAAAGGTCGCGCGGAGGTACTCGACGATGTCTTCCGAGCCCAGCACGACACGGTCGCCATCCTGAAGGGCCGGGATGGCCGCTTGGTCGGTGAGCGCGATGAGCTCGGCGCGCTCCTCGCGACGGGCGGGGGCGTTGACGGTCATGTAGCTGAGGCCGAGTTCCGTCATGACCTGGCGCACGCGGTGGCAGGACGGGCACCACTCGACTTGATGAAGGGTCAGCACGGGGCGACCTCCGGTGTTGTGTCCGACGCCTCACCGGCGCGGGCCGAGTGTCGCATCACGGGCCGCGACGGGCAAGCGGCGTAGAATGCCGCCGAGCGAAAGACGGGGGGCGACATGGGCGTCATCGCGTGCGTCGAGTGCGGCGGCGAAGTGAATGAGGCGGCCGCGCGCTGCCCTGGCTGCGGTGCCGACCCACGGACCGGATACACGGAGGAGGAGCGCGCCGCGGCCGAATTGCGTCGTCCATTGGACCCGGTCGAGCAGGCGAGGAGCGCGCGCGAGCGAGGACAGCGCTTCCTCGAGATCGCCCTGCCCTTCGTGGAGGACGAGGTGACGGCGATGCGCGCGGGACGGCGCGACCGGTCGGCGGAAGCAGCCGCGGGCAGCCGCGCCGCCCAGCTCAGCGCCGTCGAGGCCGAAGGCTGGCAGCTGATCGCCTCCGACTACATCACCGGCGGCATGATATACAGGCGCGACCCCGTGGCCTTCATCGAGGCCGGGTCGGTCGATGCAGTCACCGTCACCGGCATCTATCTCTTCAGGGCGGTCGACGACCTCGAGTCTGACGTAGCCGCGGATTGAAGCGCCGCCGCGCGTCGGGGTCTGCCGTTCGCCGGACTGCGGTACAAGTCCGGCATGGAGACGTACGTCGCGCTTCTCAGGGCAGTCAACGTCGGCGGCCACGCGCCGCTCGCCATGGCGGAGCTGCGCCGAAGCCTCGAGGGGCTGGGCCTGCGCGACGTGCGGACCTACCTGCAGAGCGGCAACGTGGTGTTCGACGCCGACGACGCCCCGTCGCTCGAGCGCGCGGCGACGATCGAGGTCCGCATAGAGCGCGACCTCGGGCCGCGCGTCGGCGTGCGCGTGCTCCGCGCCGCAGAGATGGCCCGGGTCGTCGCGGCGAACCCGTTCGCCGCCGAGCCCGGCGTCGACGAGAAGGCGCTCCACGCGACCTTCATCTTGTCGGCGGCCTCGGAGGGCGACTTCGGGCCGGCGACCGAGGAAGCCTTCGCCGCGGCCTACCGGGCGGGCTTCGAGAAGCCCGGGCTGCCCGCTGCCGAGGGCGAGCGGGCGGCGTTCGTCGGAACGCCGGTCCTCGCCACCCCCGTCGTCTACCTGCACCTGCCGCACGGCTACGGTCGCACGAAGCTGAACAACGCCTACTTCGAGCGCGCCCTCGGCGCCGCCGCCACGACGCGGAACTGGCGGACGGTCCGGGCACTGGCCGATCTTGCCGTCGGTCAGTGACGGAGGCTGTTGTAGACGTAGCCGCCCACGAACGAGCCCCACAGGGTCACGAGCAGCCAGAACGAGCTGTCTCCCTCGTTGCCCTCGATGGCGAACTGCAGCGCCCAGTAGACCTGGACGGCGACGGCCATGACCACGAACGAGAAGCGCGACGCGTTGCCGACGAGAAAGGTCTGGCGTTCGTCCTGGGCCTCATCGATCTTGCGGCCGCGCCACGCCATCCACGCGGACGCGACGCCGCTCACGACGAGCAGCACGACGGCGCCGCCGACCAGCCGTGAGGCGTACTCGCCGTCGGAGAACAGGCCGACGGCGAGGTACGGCAACGCCAGCACGGCGGCGATGAGCATGGTTGTACGAGCGGTGCGCATGTCAGTCTCCCTCCTCGAACACGAACAGGTCCTCGATGCGGACCCCGAGCGATCGCGAGAGTCGCCACGCGAGCTCCAGCGAGGGGTTGTAGCGGCCGGTCTCGATGGAGATGATCGTCTGCCGGCTGACGGCGACGCGGCGGGCCAGGTCCTCCTGGCGCATGCCCGCCGCCGTCCTCAGCTCCTTCACCCTGTTGTCCACGGCGCCTCCCATGTAAAGCGTGCTTGACACGATGATAGGACGCCTGTGGAAACATGTCAAGTGACCTTTACATCGGGACGG
>Ga0315295_10005750_pt1 | contig 10579 bp, 11 predicted proteins | sample YL17G14_0_MG_FD_204453 | JGI IMG/M metagenome (GOLD analysis project Ga0315295, IMG submission 204453) | Sediment microbial communities from Yellowstone Lake, YNP, Wyoming, USA - YL17G14_0 | ecosystem: Environmental > Aquatic > Freshwater > Lake > Sediment | place: USA: Wyoming | collected...
CACTGCCGTTCTACGCCGGCTGCGCCCTGCCCCAGGATCACGCGCTCCACGCGCTTGTGCACCAAGTAGCCGCAGGCTTCGGCGTCCGCCTCGACGAGGCGGTGGACGCCGGCTGCTGCGGCCACCCTAGCCGCGGTTCGATCGCCAGCCTCTTCACCACCGAAGAGCGCGTCTACACGGCATGCCCGGCCTGCGATGCCAGCCTCGAGGAGGCCGGCATCGACGCCGTCCCGCTGTGGAACGCGCTGACCGCCCGAGCTGGGCGCACGGCGAGCATCGACCTGCGTGGGGCTCGGCCGCGGTTCGTCCCTTACGTCGGCTGCATGGCCAACCGCGACGCAGCCCTGGCCGCCCTGGCCGACGCCGCGGAGCAAGCGGGCGCCCGCCTGGAGCTGGACTACCCCAGCCTTCACAACGGCTGCTGCGGCGCCCTCGGCGGCATGTACCGCGGCGCCACCAAGGCGAGTGCACGGCTGCTGGAGCTCGCCGTGGCCCGACGGGCTCCCGTCGTGACCACGTGCGTGCTGTGCCGCGACAACCTGCGTTCGGCCGCGCGCGAGCTCAAGCTCGCCGCCCCCGTCTACTTCTGGCCCGAGTTCTTCCGGGCGTTCGAGACCTCCGCAGAGGAGCCACGCGATGACTGACGACAAGACGAATCCGTACGCCCGGATCGCCGACGACACCTTCGCCGCCACTCCTCGGCGCGACCCCGAGCTCGTGCGGCGCATCCTCGACGATCCGCGCATGCACGACCACAAGGACGGCTTCCAGAGCTGCATCCAATGCGGCATCTGCACGTCGGGATGCCCGGCGGCGCGGTTCACGGAGTACTCGCCGCGCGAGACGGCCCGGCGGGCTCTGGACGGCGATCCCACGCTCCTCAGCGACGACACGCTCTGGTACTGCTACTACTGCTATACCTGCCAGAGTCGCTGCCCGCGCCACAACAGCGTCGCCGTCATCAACCAGGTGATCCGCGGCCTGCAAGTGGAGACCGGCCAAGGACGCCGGCACGTCGAGATGTTCGCCGAGTGGTGCGGCAACTTCTACGAGAAGGGCATGGGAGGCGACCCGCACCTCATGTTCCCCGCCATCGTCGAGGCGTGGGGCGAGAAGTGGACCAGCTTCATGGAGCACTTGCTCGACGTGCGCGCGGAGCTCGGCCTCGGTGACCTCTTCCCGCCCGAGAGCGTGGTCAAGGAGGTCCAGACGATCTTCGAGGAGACCGGCTTCAAACAGCGCCTCGCCGCGGTGCGTGGCGAAGGTGAGCCCGGCGCCGAGAGGGGCTGACGCCCGCGGCGCCGACGGAGACGTCACGACAGAGGGCGGGGTGGGGCAACGCCCCACCCCGCCCTCTGTTCGCACCGGGAGGCAGTGGCCTATGCGGCTGTCGCCTCCGGCGGATGCGCAAAGCCGGCGATTATGCGCAGCACGCCCAGGACGATCAGGTAGGCCCCGATCAGCCAAAGGAGCGCCAGCGCGCCGCTGACCGGATGGACGATGAATACGATGCCGACGACGATAGACAGGATCCCGAGGATCACGAGCCACACGCGCTGACCGCCGGTCTTGCCCGCCATGAAGGCCGCGGCGATGTCGGTGAGCCCGGTGATGATGGCCCACGCGGCGATGATGTAGAGCAGCGTCAGACTCGTGAGGCCCGGCCAGACAAGGGCCACGATGCCGACGATGACCCCCAGCACGCCGGCGGCAATCGCTCCGGCGCGACTCTCGGCGCGACCCATGATGCCCTCGAGGACGAGGCCTATCCCGTAGACGATCGCGAGCACCCCAAACAACAGGATCACACTGGCTAGGCTCAGTCCCGGCCTTGCCAGGAACATCCCGCCGAGCACGATCATCAACAGGCCGGTCACAATGGACAATGCCATCCAGGCACCTCTGCCGCGCATAGGGACTCCTCTTTCGAACGCCGCTGTCGATACCTGGGGAACCCTACCACGCCGTCGCCCGCCGAGCCCGGCAGGTGCTGTAGGCTTGCCGGGTCAAGCGACCTCGGAGGCACAGTGGAGTCCATCAAGCGAGGTCCGGCAGTGGGTCTCCGGCATGGGGCCGTCGCGCTGGCGCATACGGTCCTCGACCACGACCTGCCCAAGCTGGCCGCCGCGCTCACGTACTTCACCGTCCTCTCGCTGTTTCCGGCGCTCGTTGTCGTGATCGCGCTGCTCGGCCTGGTGGGACTCTCGAAGGACGCGCTCGACGCGCTTCTCGACGCCGTCGGCGATCTCGGCGCCACGTGGGCGGTCGACATGGTCTCCGGCGTGCTCGACAGCATTCAGCGCTCGCACAGCTCTGGCTACGCCCTTGTGATCGGCGCCCTCGTGTCAGTCTGGGCCGCGTCCGCCTACATCGGCGCCTTCATGTGGGCCTCGGACACGATCTACCGGGTCGACCATCATCGCCCGAGCTGGCGCGGACTCCCGCTTCGCGTCGGGCTCGCCTTGCTCCTCCTGGGCATGCTCACCGTCACCGCCGCCGCCGTGGCTCTCGTGGGACCGTTCGGCGAGTGGGTGGCCGACCTCACGGGGATCGGCACGGGTGTGCTGCGGCTGTGGTCGTGGGCCAAGTGGCCACTGCTCTTCGCCTTCAGCCTATTGCTGTTCGACCTTCTCTATTGGTTCGCGCCGGCACGCCATCAGCCGGCGCCGTGGCGCCTCCTGCCCGGCGCAGCCGTGGGGGTGGTTCTCCTCATGCTGGCGTCGGCCGCTTTCAGCGTGTATCTCGCGCACTTCGCCTCGTACAACCGCGTGTACGGCACCCTGGGGGCCGGCGTCGCCTTCCTCGTCTGGACCTGGGTGATGAACCTCGGCCTCCTGGTCGGCGTCGAGGTGAATCGCACCCTCGAACGGCGAGGGGACGCGAGCACCGCCGACCCAGCGTGAGGCCGGCGGCCCTGCGGCGGCCGGCCGGCAACCCTGCGGCGCGGCCGGCCGCCGGCTCGCGACCGCGGGCGGCGGCCTGCACCATCCCGTATACTCGAGCTCCACTCTATGAACCACTGCGCGGAGTGACTCCGATGCCCGAGCTCAACGACCTCCAGCAGGGACTGCGCCGCCTTGCCGCCGAGCGCGACGCGGTGATCCTGGCGCACAACTACCAGCGTCCCGAGGTCCAGGACGCCGCAGACCACACTGGGGACTCGCTCGAGCTCGCCCGCATCGCCGCTCAGGATCCGCACAGCGTCATCCTCTTCGCCGGCGTGCACTTCATGGCCGAGACCGCCTCGATCCTGTCGCCGCAGAAGACCGTCCTCATGCCCGACAAGCGCGCCGGCTGCCCCATGGCCGACATGGTGACGGTGGCAGGGCTGCGCCAGCTCAAGGCCGAGCACCCCGACGCCGTCGTGGTCGCCTACGTGAATACCTCCGCCGACATCAAGGCGGAGACCGACGTCTGCTGTACCAGCGCCAACGCCATTGAGATCGTCGAGCGCTTCCCCAAGGGCCAGAAGATCATCTTCGTGCCCGACAGAAACCTCGGCGACTACGTGGCGCGTCAGACAGGACGCGAGGAGACCATGATCCTGTGGCAGGGCTGGTGCCACGTGCACGACGACCTCCGCGCCGCCGAGATCCAGCAGGTGCTGGCCGCCCATCCCGGCGCCGTGCTCATGGCCCACCCCGAGAGCAGGCGCGAGGTGCTCGAGATCGCCGACGCCGTCACGAGCACCTCGGGGATGCTCCGCTATCCGGCCGGTCGGGTGGCGACCACCTTCGTGGTCGCCACGGAGACCGGCCTCCTCCATCGCCTCCGTCTGCTCTACCCCGACAAGCGCTTCGTCGCCGCCTCGCGCAGGGCCATCTGCCCCAACATGAAGCTGACGACGCTCGAGAAGTGCATCGCCACGCTGGGCGACGAGTGGGACGACGTGTTCGAGCACGAGGTGAAGGTCCCCGAGCCCATCCGCATCAAGGCGCTTACGGCGGTCGAGCGGATGATCGCCTAGCGCCGGCTCCGCCGGGCGGTCCGGTCGCCCAACGTCGCCGGTCTTCGCCGGCATCGCGTGATACACGCGGCGGATGGGTACTCTCCCGCCAAGACCACAGCGACGACCGGGGGCGAACTATGGACCTGCTTCGTACACGCGCGGATCGCAGCCAGTTCCTGATCGCCTGCTTGCGTATCCTCATGGGCGCCGTGTTCCTGGCCGTGTGGGCAGACAACCTCGCCAAGGGCTTTTACAGCCCGAGCGGGTGGGCCGATTTCGTCCAGCGCTACGCCGACACGACGAAGGTCGGTCTCTACGCCGACCTCCTCAACAACGTGATGATCCCGAACGCGACGCTGTTCGCCTACGGCCAGATGGGCATCGAGCTGGTCGTGTTCGGCCTCTTCCTCGTGCTCGGATTGTTCACGCCGGTGTCCGGGCTGCTGGCGGCTGGCTTCCAGCTCAACCTCCTGATCGCAACCTCGGGTACCGGAGAGTGGCCGGGCACCTACATCATCATGTGCCTGCTGCTCGTGGCCATCGCCTTGGGGCAGTCCGGGCGCACGATGGGGCTCGACGCACGGCTGGCGCAACGCAATCCGCACCCGCGCCTGCCCGTGTATTGAGGACAGCGGATCGAGGGGCGCGGCACCGGGGCTCCGGCGCCCGTCACGCGGTGAAGCCGCGAATACCCAGGCGCAGGAGACACCAGAAGATGTCGCGCACCGCGGCCGCCGAGCCGCGCCAGGTGCCGCCGATCTTAGAGGTGCCGGCGCGCGCGCGGTAGTGCGTATCGCGGACGGCGATGCGGGCCCCCAGGAGCCGCGCTTTCACGGCCATCTCGGTGGGGAACGCGTAGGCGCGCTCCTCGAGACGGAGCCGCTCCAGGAGGTCGAGCCGGATCGCGCGGAAGGGTCCGTCGTCGCTCAGGCGCAGCCCGAAGAACAGCCACAGGTTGAAGGCCAGCCAGTCGTTGCCGAGCCGCTGGTGCAGCGGCATTCTCCCGGGCGAGGCGCCGCGCACGGCGCGGCGCCGAGAACCGATCACGAGATCGACAATGCCGGCCAGCACCGGCTCGACCAGGAAGCGCACTTGCGCGGGGTCGTCGGTGCCGTCCGCCTCCATGAACACGACGGCGCTCGCGCCGCAGGCGGCCGCGGCGCGAGCCCCGGTCAGGCACGGGTATCCGTACCCGCGGCGCGGTTCGTGCAGCAGGTGACCACCAGCGGCCCGGACGAGCGCGGGACTGCCGTCCCGCGAACCGTTGTCGACGAACAGCGTGCGCGCAAGCAGGCCGAGGCCCTGCAGCTCCGCCAGGAGCGCCGGCAGGGCCTCGGCCTCATCGAGCATCGGCACGACGACGAGGTATGCCGCGTCGACGCAGCCGGGCGCCGACGGGCACACGCCCCCAGGGCTACCGATCGCGGTACAGTCACTCCGTGAAGCCACGCCTGCGCGCCTACCTTGGGTTGACCCTGATTGTCGCCGGTCTCGTGGGGCTTGCCGCGAGCGGCGATCTGATCGAGCACTCCGCGCTGTTGGTGGCATTCTACGGGGTCGCCGGTGCGGGCTTCGCGATCCTGGCGTCGGCGGCGACCAGCCTGTCGCTGCGCGTAGCGTTGGTCGCCGCTGTCCTCCTGCGCCTCGTCTTCCTCCCTGGGGCCCCCTCCCTCAGTGACGACTACTACCGCTACGCCTGGGACGGACGCGTGCAGCAAGCCGGCATCAATCCGTACGCCCACGCGCCGCGGAGCCCCCGCCTGAACCGTGTGAGCTACGAATGGCGAGAGCGCATCAACCACCCGGACCTGAGGACGGTGTACCCACCGCTCGCCGAGCTCACCTTTCTCGGCATCGCGGTGCTCGACGGCGCCACCGCGCCGACCCTCGAGCGCGACGCCTCGGGGCTCCTGACCGGCGACGCGCTCGCCTTCAAGCTCCTCTTCGGCGCCTTCGATCTGGCCACGGCCGCGGCGATCTGGCGGCTCGCCGCGGCGCCGCGACGGCGAGTTGCCACGACGCTGTACCTCCTCTGCCCGGCGGTGATCGTGCAGACGTGGGAGGCGGTGCACCTGGAGGCGGCGGCGGTGTTCTTCTGCGTCCTCGCCGCCCTGTTGCTCCTGCGCCGCCGTGACGGCTGGGCGGGCGTGGCACTGGGCCTGGCGACCGCCTTCAAGCTGACGCCCGCGGCGCTGCTGATCCCGGCCTTGCTGGGCGGGCGGGCGAAGCCCGCCCGCCTCCTCGCCGGTTTCGTCCCGGCGTTCGCACTCCCCTACCTCCCCTACCTCCTCTCAGGTGGCGCCACGGGCTCGCTGTTCGAGAGCGGCACGAAGTGGACTGGTGGCGCCCTCGTCTTCGCGCCTTTGGCCCTCTTGATGGGCGCGGAGGTGGCGCGCCTGTTGAGCGCGGCGGCGTTCCTCGCCGGCGCGGTGTGGATCGCCCGTCACTGGAGAGGTCGGACGGAGACGGCACGGGCGTTCGCGTGGACGATGACGCTGGCCACCGTCTGCCTGCCGATCGTCCATGCCTGGTACTGGCTGACGCCACTGGCACTGGGCTTGGCCGCAGGAGTGTGGCTGCCGGTCGTGGCCGGCCTGCTGGCGCCGATCCCGGAGGCGTTCGCGCCCGCGTGGCCCGGACGCCTGCCGCCGTGGCGGCGCCTCGCCGTCTTCGTGCTCGCGCGGCCGCGAACGGGTGCCTTGTTGCCGCCATGGTGACTCGTCCGCATACTCGGCGCATGGCAGGTTCGCGTACAGTCGCAGCGTGCCACCTGGTGGTGATGGCCAAGAAGCCGTTACCCGGCAGCGTGAAGACGCGCTTGGCGGCCGCGGTTGGCGACGCGGAGGCGGCGGCGGTCTACGAGCGCTTGCTCACGGGGACCCTCGACCAAGCCGAGCGACTCGACAACGTCCTGCTGGTGCTCGCCGAGGCGCCGGGACCGATCCCCGACGAGCGGTCCCGCCGCCAGGCCCACCGTTTCCGTCCGCGCTGGGCACGCCTCGAGCAGCAGGGGCGCAGCCTCGGCGAGCGACTCGCCGGCGTGTTCCGCGACCTGTTCGCTCGCGGCGCCGACCGTGTGGTGATCGTCAACAGCGACAGCCCGCCCATACCCCTCGAGTACCTCGAGCAGGCGTTCGCACTGCTCGCGAGCGACGATGGAGAGCCCGCCGGACAGGTCGTTGTCGGTCCGGCCACCGATGGCGGCTACTACCTCATCGGCGTGGGCAGCGGAACCTGGACGACGCACGCCGCAACGCTCGAGACTCTGCTGGTCGTTTCGCCGATGAGCAGCCCAGCGCTCCTGGCGCACACCCTGAGCACCGCGCACGCCAGTGGCCTGCGCGTGACGCAGCTGCCGCTCTGGGTCGACATCGACGAGGCTCCCGATCTCGCGCTCATGGAGCGGCTGTCGGACCAGACGCCCCTGCGCGGCGAGCCGCTCACCGGGTTGCGGGAGATCTACCTCCACCTCACGCATCGCTGCCGACGCGCCTGCCGTCACTGCTACGACCGCACCGCCCTTCAGCCGGCTCGCGAGCTCACGACCACCGAGTGGAAGGGCGCGATCGCCCAGTGCGTGGCGCTGGGCGCCACGAGCTTCGTGTTCATCGGCGGCGATCCGCTGCTGCGCCCCGACTTCGTCGACCTGGTGGACACCGTGACCGGCGCGCACGCGGCGAGGGCGAGGTTCTTCTTCAACAGCCACGTCGATGCGGCCCTGGCACGCGAGCTGCGCCTTGCCGGACGCGGCCTCCTGCGACCCCTTGTTAGCATCGACGGACCACGAGAGATCAACGACGCCATCAGAGGAGCCGGCAGCTACGACGACGCTATGGCGTCGGTCGGCAATCTCCTTGCCGTCGGCCTCGCGCCGGTGGCCAACACCGTGCTCGTGCGGCCGGCGCTACCCGGCCTGGCGCAGCTCGCGCGCGAGCTGCGCGCCGCCGGGCTCAGCCGGCTCCACCTGATCCTGCCGCACCAGCAAGGCGGCGTGCCCGACGACCTCGACCTGGTGCCGAGCGGCGAGGAGCTGCTCGCGGCACTCAGGGAGCTCCTCGACGTCGCCGACCAGATCGGCTTGACGGTGGACAACCTCCCGAGTTGGCGGCGGCGCGTCGGCAAGCGCAACGACTTCTGCGCCGCCGGCTGCCGCGACCTGGCGATCGACCCCTCCGGACGGGTGCACGCCTGCGTGATCACCGCCGGCGACCCGGCGTTCGTCGCCGGCTCGCTGCGCGACCAGTCCCTGGAGGACATCTGGCGCACGTCCAGCAGCCTGCGGCTGCTGCGCGCGGCGCACGTCCGCGACCGCGCCGCGTGCCGCGCCTGCCCGGTGGTGGACGCCTGCGGCGGCGAGTGCTGGGTGCAGGCGCACTACGCCGCCCGCGCGCATCGCCGGCCGGCCGGCTACACCGCACCGTTCCCGTATTGCGACCTCGTGCGACCGATGCTCGAGGAGCTGGGCGCCACGGCTGAGCCCAAGGCCGCCGCAGCCGGCTGCGTCCCCGGCGGCGGCGGGCAGTCGGCGGCTGGTGAGGACGACTACTCGCTCTTCGACTGCATATGAGGCTACTGACGGCGCGGGCGTGTCCCGCGCGATGACCGGCTCAGCGGCGCTCCGCCGTGCGCGCGATCAGCCGCAGCGCCTCTCTGCGGATGTAGCCGGAGAAAGGCCCCACCACGCGCCAGTAGCAGCGAAAGCGGCGCAGCGTCTCGGCGTCCGTGGCGGCGATGCGAGACTCGGTCGAGGCGAGCGTGCGTCGCTCGCCGTAGGGTCGCAGTGAGATGTCGAAGGCGACGCGGATGAAGCCGGGCTTGGCGAACGCGACGAACTCAGCGGCGCTGAGCGGTCCCAGGTCGACCTCTGTCTGCGGGAACGGCACCTGCACGAAGCCCCACAGGATCTCTTCATCGGCGCGCTCGCCGAGGGGGAAGAACCCCATCTTCTGCTGCATGTCGGCGAAGGTCAGATGCGCACCGAGACCGGTGCCTGGACCGGAGTGAAGGATTCGTTCGGGGATGCCGCGGAGCGTCATCAGCGCCCGTGTCGGCCGCGAGTCGTAGAAGTCGAGCTCGTGCGCGGCCGCGAAGGTCGCACGCGCATCGGCGTCCACCACGCGGTGGTGGATCTCAGTGATGTCGTAGCGCGGCATCAAGTCGTCGAGAAGCATCAGACACCTCCAGGGAGACACGGCTCGGGAACGCCGCTCGCGAGCGAGACCCAAACGTCATCCTAGTACCAGTCGCGGAAGGCGCGCACCGCGAGCGGTATCAGCCGCACTCCCCTGGCGAAGAATGCGAGCTCCTCGCCGCCCGGCGGAGCCGCCGCGGCCGCACTCCTGCACGCGATGCCCGGCAAGCCGTCGCGGCGCGCGGCCTGCCCGATCGGCCGGCAAACCTCACGCGGCACCGTTTCCCCACGGGCATCGCGGGGATACGTCGGCGGCAGGCCGGCGGCCTCACAGCCGGCATCGCTGACGACATCGACGTACCGTCCCTCCGGAACGTCGGTGCTGACGAGCACCGGCGCCGACGACGGCTCCAGATCCTCGGGGCCGTAGGGCTGCCCCGCGAACCGCTGCAGCAGATTGGCGCGCGCCACGCGAACATCCCCGTTGAGATACACAACCGGGAAGGAGCCGGCGCGGTTCCAGCGGCCGCCGCGCGCTTTCGCGAACTCGCCGCTCAAGGGATCCTTCCAGTCCGGGTCGGCGACACGGACGTAGACCCCGCCGCGCGTGACGAGCAGTGGGCTCACACCGTCGCGGCGTAGTCGAACGAACGCCGCACGTCCTCGAGAAGCCACTCGTGGCGATCGGCTGCGATGAGCTCGAGCACCGTCGCGCCGCCGTAGGCTTCCGCGGCGCGGCGCACGATGCCCGGAATCCGCGCTCGCTTCAGTCGGTGGGCCAGGATGTCGGCCAGCGCGGCGATGGTAGCCGCCTTGGCCCTGCGGGCTTCGGGCGGCCCGTCGCTCAGCCACATCCCGGCCGCCTGCCGGCTCACGCCGAACAGGCTTGCCAGCTCGGTGACGTTGAGGCCGAACACCGAGGCGACGCGCTCGAGGTCCGATTGGCCCGCGCTCAGTTCCTGTGCCACCAAGCGCGTGAAGCGAAGGGCCGCCTCAGGATCGTCAACCGGCGGCGGCGCCGCACCCGGCGGCAACGACAGCGGCTCAACGCCGGGCAGCAGGGCGCGAGCGTGCGCCAAGAGGTCGAGCGCGACGCCGGTTCCGAGGCTGCGCGGCTGCGCCCACACCGAGAACGGCGCGGCGGCGGCAAAGCTGCAGAGCAGCTCGACCGCCGCGGACGACTGCCGCCCGTCCGGCTGCGCGACGACGTAAGCGTCGTCCTCCTCGCGCAGGAAGAGATCCGGCCGCGCCTCGTGCATCGCCGCGAGCAGCCGCTCGCTGAGCGCGCGGTAGGCCGCCACGTAACGGCGCGCGGCGGAGGGCCGGCCCCGCAGCGCGTCCCGCAGGGACGCGCTGAGCCGCCGGCGCATCCCCGGAGCGGCCGCGTCGATGGCGGCGGTCGCCGTCTTGACGTCGGCAGCGTCCAACACCGAGGTCGTCAACGTGCTCATCGTCTCAGGCTAGCGCAAGCGAAACGCAAGCGCAACGAAAGCTGCAAT
>Ga0315295_10005751_pt1 | contig 10579 bp, 10 predicted proteins | sample YL17G14_0_MG_FD_204453 | JGI IMG/M metagenome (GOLD analysis project Ga0315295, IMG submission 204453) | Sediment microbial communities from Yellowstone Lake, YNP, Wyoming, USA - YL17G14_0 | ecosystem: Environmental > Aquatic > Freshwater > Lake > Sediment | place: USA: Wyoming | collected...
ATCCGAAATCCGTAATCCGCAATCCGAAATTAGACAGCCGGGTGGTGCCTGACCGATGCTTTACTGTGTGAGGCGCAGCAGGACGGCTCCATGGCTCTCCACCATCTGCGTCAGCTCCCCTTCGGCTGTGCCCTTGTCGGCGTGGGCCCAGGTATCACGCACCTTCACCTTGCCCTTCAGGCCCAGCTCGGTGAGCCGTACGGTGACCTTGGCCGGCTCCTCGCCGCGGTTAAACAGCCCCACGGCCTTTGCGCCGCCGGCCAGGGGCCGCGCCCAGACCTCGGTCTTGCCGTCCTGTGAGACGCGCTGCGCCTGCTGGCCCAGCTTGTCCTGGTTCACCGCGATCACTTCGCGGTTGAGCAGCACCGCCTTGGTGGCCTCGCTCATCTGCCGCACGTCGTTGCCGGCCAGCAGCGGCGATGCCAGCAAGGCCCACAAGCTCATGTGCGTCTTGTATTCGTTCCAGTGGCCCACCCGCGAGTACTTCGCCCAGACGTCCTGCCCGAACCCGATCCGTTCCATCGAGGCCCAGGTGTCCCGGATGTCGCCGGTGGTGCGCCACACGTTGCCGCCAACCTTCGCGCCCCACTCACCCACCGCGTTCTGCCCGTACTGGCAGAGGGCGTAAACGATGGGCCGGCCGGCCTTCTGAATGGCAACCGCCATCTTCTGGTAGGCGGCCCGCTGCTCTTCCGCAGTGCTGTAAATCACCCGCGCGCTGCACCAGTCGTACTTCAGGTAGTCCACGCCCCAGGCCGCGTACGACCGCGCGTCCTGTTCCTCGTGCCCATAGCTGCCCTCGTACCCCGCGCAGGTTTTGGGCCCCGGTGACGAGTAAATGCCGTACTTCAGCCCCTTGGAATGGATGTAGTCGCCCAGGGCCTTCATGTCCGGGAAGCGCTCGTTAGCGCGGATGTTGCCCTGTGCGTCGCGTGTGCCGTGCCAGCCGTCGTCCAGGTTCAGGTACACGTAGCCGGCGTCCCGCATGCCACTGGACACCATGGCATCGGCGATCTCCCGGATCATGGCATCGCTGATCTTGGTCCGAAACTTGTTCCAACTATTCCAGCCCATGGGCGGCGTGCGCGCCAGCCCGTTATCCGGCAGGTCGCGCAACTCGGGAAGGGGCAGCTTGGGCGGTGGCGCCAGCGCCGCCAGCCTTTTCTTTGCTTCCTCCGGGTTGAGCTTCCGAGCCGTCACCTCCGCCTGCATCCCCGCGCCGCCACCAGCGCCCGGAGGCGGTCCGGCTGGCGGTGCGGCCCCGGCTGGCGGCGGGCCCCCGGCAGGTATCCGGCGCTTGAGCTTCAGCTCGTCGCCGACAATCGAGCCTTCCGTCACTATCCTTCGCTCTTGCTCCCCCATCCGCATCACAATGGCGAAGGTGAAGTTTTCGCCCTCTACCTTGCCGTCCACGATGTCCCGCGAATTGAACATGTCGTAGACCTTGCCGGTTATCTTGCCACCCACAACTTTGAGTTCGTAAACCGTCTCGCGTTGCTGCCCGTCCGGCGTGGCATACGCCACGCTCCACACACCGGTCAGCTTGGCATCGGTAGCCGCGGGCGCCTGCATCAGCGCCCATGCCACAAGGAATGCGCCCGCCAGCCTGATTACTTCGGCTCCCAGCATCTCGAACACCTCCGGCCTTGAAATTCCCGGACTCCCGTCCTTGGTTCTGGGGAAGCATACACCCGATTGGCGGCCGGCGGAGGCAGGAGACTGGAGGCTGGAGACTGGAGGCCGGAGGCTGGAGACTGTAGGCTGACGGCTGGCGGCCCTGCCTCCTGCTCACTGCCTACTGTCTACTGCCTACTGCCTCCTGCCTCTACAGTTCAGGCAGCGGTCCGCGGGAGAACCTCGTGCTCGATCCGTGGTCCGACCCCCTGCCCCGCTAACTCGAGCTCGTAGGCCATCTGGAGGTTCAGCCAGTACTGCGGCGAGGTGCCGAAGTAGCGCGCCAGGCGCATCGCGGTATCTACGCTGATGGCGCGTTTCCCGTTGACGATGGCGCTGATACGATTCATCGGAACTCGCAAAGCGCGGGCCAGTTCGTTCAGGCTGACTCCGATTTCCTGAAGTTCATCCCGAAGCAGGTCGCCCGGGTGGATCGGCGGAAGCTTCTTCCTGGGGGCCATGGTTTTCCTCTCTCAATGGTAGTCCACGATCTCGACATCGTGCGCGTTCCCGTCACGCCAGGTGAAGCAGATTCGCCACCGGTCGTTGACCCGGATGCTATGCTGCCCGCCCCGGTCGCCTTTGAGCGTCTCGAGGCGGTTGCCTCTGATGGCGCCCAGGTCGGCCAGGCTCGTGGCGGCGTCCAGCCAGCGGAGCCGTTTGCGCGCCTGTTCCTCGATCCCACGGAACTTCCGGCTGCCATAGCCTTCGTGGATCGCCCTGGTTTCCTGACATTGGAACGAGCGAATCATGCACGCCCAACATACTACGCAGAACGTAGTAGATCAAGCGAAATCGGCCGAGGATGTGACCATGGAGACGCTCTGGCCTGTCGTCCTGCCCCCCATCGCCGACCCCGTCCCGTGCTACAACCCAGGGATAAGTCGGGAGGGCCGGGGCGTTTTGGTTGTCGACAATTGCCGCACGCTGCCGCACGCGGCAGAAGTTGCTCACATGGCATGCCAGCTTGAGCGCGCGATGGACCCAGCCGGCTTGCCAGGTCCGTTCGAGGGTAGAATAAACACATTGGGCACCAACCGGCGCATGGGGGTGTCTAAAAAGCCATGACTCGGTATTTCCTGGTCCTCTTGGTTGCCGCGACGGCGGTGCTTGCGGCAGGCCAGTCTCGCCCTCTTCACGTCATCCCCGTAGAGTTGTACCGAAACGCGGTGTGGCTGCCGGTCAGCGTAAACGGGAGTAAGCCCCTGTCGTTCATTTTGGACTCTGCTGCCAGCCGGTGTGTTGTGGCGCGCGATGCGGCCGAACGCCTTGATCTGCACATTGTGGAGTTGGGCGACATGGCCGACGTGAGCCCGGCCGAAAACAAGGTGCGGATGGCGGCGTCGCCCGATGTGACGTTTGCCGTAGGGGCATCAACCGTCACGACACACGCGGCCGTGGTCCCCTTCGAGATCCCAAGCGAGGCATGGGGCAAGCGGTTCGAGGGCGCGATCGGCTATGAGTGGTTCGCCAAGTACGTCGTGGAGGTCGATTTCGATGGCAAACGCGTCATTCTCTACGACCCTGAAACGTATGAGTACCATGGCCGGGGAACCACGTTGCCGATACAAGTGACTGGTAAGCACCCCGTAACACGGGTGAAGATCGGCGTTCCCGGCGCCGACCCCATCGAGGGAGACTTCGCAATCGATCTCGGCGGGATTACGTCCATCGTGTTCAACGCCCCCTTCGTGCGGCAACACGACCTGATCCCCGCGGCGCGGAAAATGGTTCCCCGCCTGGTGGACAGCCCGCACATCGGAATCGGCGGCGCAGGTCGCCGGCTGCTTGGCCGCGTCCAATTCGTGCAAATGGGACCACACCGCATCGAAACGCCCATTGCCGGCTTCGGGCAAGCGGAAAGCGGATCACTGGCGGGGAATGACGTTGCCGGCCTTCTGGGATGCAACCTGCTGCATCGCTTCAATACTGTGTTCGACTACAAGCGCCAGCGCGTCATCCTGGAGCCGAACTCGCGCTTTTCCGATCCGCCTGATGAATACGACATGAGCGGCATCGGGCTGCGTGCACGCGGTGAAAACTACAGCGAGTTCTACGTGAACAGCGTAGCGCCGGAATCCCCCGCCGCGCGGGCCGGCATCCAAACCGGCGATGTCCTTGTCGCCGTTGACGGAAAGCCGGTGAAGGGCTTTCTGCTCCACGACGTGACCACCCTCTTCACGCAGGATGGTGCTGAACGCAGATTGCTCGTTTCGCGGAAGGGCGAGCGGCGCGAGGTTCGGTTGGTGCTGCGGAAAGTGCTGTAGCGCACTGGGCAACATTCTCGCCGGTCGCACCGGGACGACTGAAAGCCTTCTCAGTTTCGGGCGCTTCCCAACCGTGCAGAATGCAAGCCGTTACTTGACGGGCTTGCCGTTGGCGTCCACCTTGACCTCGGTCTCCTTTGCGCATTTCTTCATGTCCGGGCGCCACCGCCCGTCGGGACTCGGCCCGCCGGCACCGCGATCCAGGCGTCGGCCGCCGGTTTTCGGCTGTTTAACAGGCTGTTTTACTGGTTTATATGGCGATTGCGCCCATCTCTACTTCCTTTATTTTGTTGTGCTTACATCACCGCAGCCTGTATTTTACAGGTTATATACAGGCGGGAGCCGAAAAACCCTGAAATTATCACTCTGTTCCTATAATTTCATTATAGCATAGCGTGTCAAGTTTTTCGGCCCTCTCGCGCCGCAAGTCATTCCGAACAAAGGGAATAAAGTTCGGACGTCACTTTCCGGCACGCGGCTCTTTCTTTCGGTTCCTCTCCGAAAAGTGTAGCGACAGCAGAGGGAAGACCAGCCCGCGAAGCGGGCGAAAGAGTAAAGCCCATGGTCCCGCCCTGCGGGATGGGGATCAGTTGCAAGCGCTCACCCAGCCCCGGCCGGCCGGGGCGAAAGATGCAAGCGCGGAGCGGCGATTTTTCGGTTGTGGAAAGGGCTCTCTTTCGTGAAGGTGCCTACCCGGCATTGCGGGTGTGGTGGGACCAGCAGGACTCGAACCTGCGACATTCTGCGTGTAAGGCAGACGCTCTAACCAACTGAGCTATGGTCCCACGGAATGAAAGAAATTGTATCACGGCGACGGCGGGCATCGAGTCGCTCAAAGCGCTTTTGGCTCTGGCCAACGCCTGATCCTGCCGGAAACTCCAGCGTATCGTTGCGGACGCTGTCGACCGGTCGGGCCTGCTTCGTGCCGATCTCGCCGAAGAGCAAGCGCAGCCACCAGGCGGCGAGCGCCTCCCGGATGTTCCCGTCCCGGAAGCAGATATGGCACCTCGGCGCATATGGTCGGCGACCGGCCACCGGAATCCAATCGGGACACCGGCCAAAGGGATCGTAGTGCCCATCGCGACTGTTTCACGTTGGTGCAATGCCTCGTTTTCTGAACCAACCGCCATAGTCGCAACTGCGAAAACCATAATTCCGACGCCGCACGAAGAGCACGTAGCGAGAGCGGGATGTCTCCGTCGCAAGTTGCGGGGGAAGCGTCGCTCGATTCACCGCTTCGGTTTGGCGTCCTTGGCCTTGGCCTTAACGGTGCGAGCGATGTCCGCCACCGTCTTCCAATGAGCGCATTCTTGATCAGATACTTCGATGTCGAAACCCTCCTCGATCGCCATCACAAGTTCCACCAAGTCCAAGTCGTCAGCCTTCAAGTCCTCCCTCAAGCGGGCGTTCGGAACTACCTTTCCTTCCGCTACCCCCAACTGCTCTGCGACGATGGCCTTGATCTTGCGCTCGGTTGCGTCGTCCTTCCTCGCTGTTTGCGCCGAACAAAGGTGTGCGACAAACATCAGGGCCAACAGGAGGTTTATCACCAGCAAGCGTTCCCGAACGATCCTTTTGTACATACAATTCACCGGATATGCCCTCCACAATCTGAGATTCAGCCATCGCTGTTTCACCAATGGCAGAGGTATCCCTGTAGGAACAACGGTGCTGCTTTTCAGCCCGGTCTTTCCGTAAACTCCCGAACAAGGCTTATTCCAGGTGCAGAAGCGCCCTGTTTTGCGACGGCCAGCAGCGTTATCGTTATGCTTCTGATGACGCGGCGTCGTCACCGTCAGCGCGGCCCGGCCGCCTTCGCCTTTTCCGCCCTCACTCTCGCCCACCTTGCCCTTTGTGCGTCGGCGATCCTCTTCCGCGCCGCTTTGGACATGTGGCGCACCCCGGCCCTGCGACCAGGTGCCTTGCCGCCAATTTCCCCGAGCGCCTCGATGGCACGGTCGAGCCTCTCGACGGTCGCCTGGGCGGCGGCGCGCTGGATTCTGAGTATTCCGAGTATCTGATTAAAACGAGCCATGATTGCCCTCCAGGCGGTAGAATAGCCGAAACCGGATGCCTGGTGTCGGGAATTTATACGCTTCTGGTATCCTTTTGCCATTGCGAACGGGCAGTGTCCCGCATCGGAGGGGTGATGGGCGCTCGGCTTTCAATTCGTGAACTGATTGAGACCGTGGGTGGAACCTACCAATCGATTGACTTGCGGACCGCCGCCAACCGCGACGGCAACATTTGGCTAAACTCTATCACGGTTATCCGGTTGACATACGAGACCCCCGAGGAGGCGAGAGGCCGGCAGCAACGAGTCGTTGAACGATATCCTCCCGTGGCGACAGAGCACTTCAGGATTCTGCTGGACGTGCGACCTTTTTCCGATTGGGCAACGGTCCTCGGCGAGGCGGCGCGCGGAGTCGTTCGGTTTACCGACACAGAGGTCCGCTTGCGCGAACCAATCGCGCTTGAAGAACTAGCAGCCGAGCCCCGGGCCGATCCGTCTGGGGTGCGGATGTTCGATGGCGTGCGCTGGCCGGGCGTCTATGTCAGTGTCGGATTTGCGGACAGCACCCGACTCCTGAATGAGGTGCTTCTACGGGAGGTAAGCCGAATAGGATACACGTTTCCAGCCGATGCCATTAACGAGATCTGCGAGTTGGATGTTTCAACCCAAAACCCCGGCCAGGAACTCTACATAGCTGCACCGCTGTTTGTCCACATTGCCGACGTGTCTCTCCACCCCGGCAAGAAACGGTTGCAGGCAACGATCAGCCGCCACCGCGAATTGGCAAGCGTCACCGCGGCCGCAGCGTTCCGTGGCCGCAACTTCGGTACGGGGCAATCGTCCCATTTTCGCCGGGCTCTTGCACAGTCTTCGCCAATAGCAGGCAAGTTCCCCCTTGAAACTGTGACGGCAGCGGTCAGCGATCTCCCGGATGTCGAGGAAGACTCGTGGGTCGAAGTCAGGTTGATTCATCCGGTCTTCGGCGAAATTCACCAGCTTGTGAGCTACTCACGCGCACTCGTCCCGGCCACGGAACGCAATGCGCTGTTCGAGGCGTTGAAGCGCTTTTGTCCCGAAGCCGAGCTTAAAGAGCTGCTCGTGCATGCATATTCGAAAAAGCCGGGCAAGCTGACAGAGGCGGCCGCGTTTGAACTCCACGTAGCTTGGTTGTTGGGCCTTTTCCGTTGCCCCACGATAGTGCTCGGTAAGTACCACGAGCGGTTGAGAGCTGCGAATACCGGGGTGGAGCTTGGCAGCGTCGATGTTCTGGCGGTGACGCCAGATGGGAAGAAGCTGCTGCTGGTAGCGTGCACACTCACGACACCCAAGGAAGAGGATTTCGGTCGGCTGCTCAATGTGCGAGGCATCCTTGAACGGGAGGTGTTTGCTCAATCGCCTGTTCCTATTCAACCGATTGTCTTCACGTCCGCGGTTGGTTCTCCACGCTACAGGGAGTTCGATGAAACCTGTATACCGGCCATCGGCGGGGGCGACATGGAAAAGTTGCTGCAACTGGTTGAATACGGCCAGGAAGCGCGTTTCTTCCAGTTCTTAACGGACCCGGCTATGTGGCCGCTGCCGGATTTATAGCGCCGCCTGCATGTCATCCCGGTCCGGTCTTGAGCGGACTGGACAATCTCCCCATTGCGCGCTTCGTGGCTGGCGGCAAGCAACTCCACGCCAACCATAACCCACCAATGAACTGCGCCGACGCCCTCTATGCCACCACCACCGCAGACGGACAATGGAGGAGTGGCCAGCGCCCCTGCACGCTGCAAGGCCAAAGCACAATGCAACGCATGCCAAGCAACGGTTGCAGACCGACGCACTCGACCAGGATTTCACCGTAGCCCGGGCAGGAGAATCCAAGCTCACCATCACGCGGGGCAGTTCCGACGATCAGCGGTGCGCCGCCGGAAACAACAAGTTCTTGTTTTTCCGCTGGGTCGACCGGGTTGGCGATGAGGACGCGCATTTGTCTCTACGTGGCGCGGCCCCTTTTCGTTACTCGCGCGGCGGCCCACCTTGCCCGCTGCGCCGCGTCAGCTTCAGACAGCGGAGAGGCTAGGCAAGTCGGCATTGTGCAGCGCGCAAATTTGCATTACGATTATGCTTCGGCGCACAGCCTAGAGGGCGAAAGAAGGAGTGTTTGTATGGCTGTAATTTCACTGGCGAACCACATGGAGCTTACCGTGTGTCTCGCTGAAGTTCTCCAGAATTGGCCACTTTACAGGCGCCTGGATTACACGAGCCCGGCGGATCCGCACCTCCTAGACAAAACGCGGGTGGGGTACGACACGGCTTACCAAAGGTACGGCGTCCTCCCCCAGGAACTCAATCTGTATTGCCCGACTTGCAAGAAGGACCTGCGATGGCAGACCGCCAACTGCAAGGTCTACTTTTCTAGTGGGCGATTCCACACGGCCGAGTACACATGCCGAAACTGCGGTCGAGGGGGTGTTCAATACTTCTTCGGTTGGTGGGCAACCTATCAGGGCACCCCGCTCACGTTCAGCGCGGGCGTTTTCGTTAAAGTCGGCCAATACCCGGAGCTTTCAGAACGCATTGCACCTGAACTCGCCCGGCGGCTCGCGGGTGCCGATCTCGACTTGTACCAGAAGGCACTTCGCAGCAGGAATTTCAACTACGGCATCGGAGCCGTTGCTTATCTGGGAAGAGTCGTCGAGAATCGAATGAACGACTTGCTAGGCCTCATTGCAGAGGCCGCTCGGAATTCGGAATTCGCCAGCGGCGAACTAGTCAGACTGGAGGACGTGCGATCCAGCAAGAGTTTCGATGAGAAAGTGGACTACGCCGCCGGCATCCTTCCGCCCCAGCTGCGTGCCGGTGGCCACAATCCAATCGAGCGGCTTCATGCGATCGCGAGCGAGGGACTTCACGCTATGTCAGACGAGGAGTGCATCGCGATTTTTGACGAATCGCAAGCGGTGTTTGAGTACTTTTTCAGGCACCTAGAGGTCGGCCTGAAGGAAGCCCAGGATTTTGCTGCCAGACTAGCTGCGCTTACTCGTCCGGCAAGGACGACCTGACCGGATTGGCGGGCCGGTATCCGCGACGGGACGCAAGTGACCACCGCCTACGACTGACCACCATGTGACCACCTGGCCACCCGACCGCCCATAATCAGCGGAGACGGCAGCGAAATTGTCCCATCCAGCTACCGTTGGCTTTTCGGCGCCAGGAAGGAACGGCTAACTCTATAGTCCACGCCGCTTAGCATTCAGCACGGCCCGTTTTTGGTGCAGCCAAGACCGCTCCATTCCGCGACTTGGCATTCGCTCGCGTCGCCGTACGCCTACTTCGGCCGCAAGGCATTTACCACGAGCTGTGCCGGGCGAACCCCGCTCAACCCAGCCTCCTCTTTCTCTCCTGTAGACGTACAAAACACTCCGATTACCTTCCCACTAGCAAGAAAGACGGGGCTACCGCTCCACCCGCCAATGCCGGTTGCGTGAAGCACGATGTTGGGCCGCAGGAGCTGTTCGTCCATCTGGTAGGATGCAATCAGTCCAGCGCCAACGAGAGGAAGTGCACTCTTTTCAGCGAAGCCTAAAAACCGAACCTCGGTGCCGTCGGGTGGTACCTCCGTTTGCAAGTCGACAGGATGCATCCGCGCTACGGCGGCATCGTTTTCTGGGTCCCGTACCACCCTACAAATGGCAATGTCGCTGATCTGATCTCGTTTCACCACATCAAACAAGCAATAGCGAGTGGCAACGGGGTTCGGCCCGCTCGGCCACTTACCGGCACTTGGGAGTAACACCACCTGCTGGGATGGACGCTTGGTTCTGTATGCTTCTAAATCGCGAAGAACGTGGTCTGCCGTAGCGAAGGAGCCGTCGCTCGACAGAAGAAAAGCGGTCGCCACGGTCACCAGTTGTTTAAAGTCGACCGCACCATCCTTGCCGATTGGCGCAACTGCAATGGCAAGGACCGACCGCTTCATCTGATCGATAACTTCGATCCCAGGGCGCGGCTCTTCGCCACAAAGGACGCCTGCAATTAGGCTTGCGCACAACAGAGCGCAGCCAAGCGGAAGCAAAAGGCGGGCTGCTGAAAACATACGCGGATTGTAACACGGGCCTCCCATGGCCCGGAAAGGGCGGTGCGCTGGCAGTGGCCACATTGCCGTGATAAATCCGCCCCGTTTGCGCCACGTTCCAGCGGCAGGCGGCGGGTCGAGGTGTACTGCCACCCAAGACCACTGCCCGCACGCTCGCCCACCCGGCCCGCTGGCCGTCAGCGATCCTATTGCCCGTGGCGACCGGCATCCGCCGCTTCGGCATACCTGGCCGGGTGGCCTCGCCCTCGGCTGGCCGCCTCTGGCAGAGCGTGGATGGCGCGGTCAAGGCGGTCGGGTTCGCTGCTACCCTTCCGTGCCGGCGATCAGTTCTTCCAGGCCGGGGAAGCGTATCTGCTTGAAGTCCACCAGCGGGCCAAGCGCCAGTTCCTCGCTGAGGCCATCCACGATCTCCACCGCCGAGCGGATGCTTGCCAGGCGCACGCCCAGCACCTGGGTGATGACCTCCACGGCCCGCTCCTTCTCGCTCTCCGAGGCGCTCTGCGCCACCACGTAGGCGGGCACCATTTTGCCGTGCGCCTC
>Ga0315295_10005752_pt1 | contig 10579 bp, 8 predicted proteins | sample YL17G14_0_MG_FD_204453 | JGI IMG/M metagenome (GOLD analysis project Ga0315295, IMG submission 204453) | Sediment microbial communities from Yellowstone Lake, YNP, Wyoming, USA - YL17G14_0 | ecosystem: Environmental > Aquatic > Freshwater > Lake > Sediment | place: USA: Wyoming | collected...
TCCAAGGGATTTTCTGGATTGAAGTTCTGAAGGATCAATCTTCGCCCCACTCTCAATTGACTTCCTAAGTCTTTGATATCTTCCTCTCGATGGAGTGCCGGGACAACGGTCATTCGAAATTCATGTTCCACTTCCCCCCTCTTCAGAATGTCGATTGACTCTAAAATAGAGTTGAGGTTGATGGGAAACCCGGCAGAGCGCGAATAATGAAATGGGTCTAAGGGGGCTTTTACATCCATCGAGATGAAATCAATCTCTTTTGCCTCAATCAAAATTTTTAACATTCGAGGGTTTGAGCCATTGGTGTCCAATTTGACCAAAAATCGGTTTTGTTTTATTTCTCGAATCAGGGAAGGGAGGTCAGGATACAGAGTGGGTTCTCCACCTGTGAGACAAATCCCGTCGATCCAATTCCTTAAAGATCGGAGGCGGGTAAGAATGTTTTCCAATGGAAGGGTAGAAAAACGTTCAGGGTGGAAAAGGAGAGGATGGTTGTGGCAATAAGGACAACGAAAATTGCAATAGGGAAGGAAAAGCACGGAACAAATCTTCCCTGTCCAATCCGAAAAGGAGGTCTCTAAAAAACCCTTGATCTCGATAATGGGGGATAGGCATGAGAGGGATTAATTTCTAAAGAAATACTGTTTGACCTCCTGGAGCGACGGGACCACCCCTCTCCAACTGATCACCTCTCGCTCTTCCTCATCCTCAATCACAATAGAAGGAGTGGAGAGAATGCTATGGAAGGAGGCCTCGGCCAGCCCATCGATGGTGTCCAAGTCGTAATTAAAAACGGACACCCCTTCCCTCTTTAATTCCGTTCCAATCTCTCTCACCGCAGGGCATTTCGGGCAATGCGCTTTCGTAAAAATTTTTATTAATCCCATTCCCTCCTCCGCAAATAATCAATGAGAAATGTTCAAGGGTCATTGAGCAATGATCATTGTAAATTGATTAGACTTCCAGTGATAGCCCTTCCTTTCTCTCCTCTAGGAAGGCTTGGTTCCGGTATCGGTTTCGGAGTTCTCCGACCTTTCCTTTATTCCAGCTGGAAATTTTAGTGAAATAGCCGGTGATCCGTGTGATGCCATCCACATCCTTAGATCCACAGTGGGGGCAAGACGACCGAAGTCCCCGGACCGTTCGATTACAAACGTTACATGTGGTAAACTCCGGAGAGAAGGCGATCTGGTCGTTTTGAGTCAATTGAAAAGTTTTGATCACAAAATTGGCCAGCGATGACTTCGAAGGCCTGGCCTCCCCCAGCCAGATATGAGTCAAGGCGCCTGCTTCGATCAGAGGGTGGAAAAGACCTTCTTTCTTTACTCGCTCAATGGGATTGAGGACGGCGGAATGATTCAGGCAGGTGGAGTTCGTATAATAGACCTCCCCTTTTGATATGTCCCCTTTGACAATATGCCCCGATTTGGGGGAATGAAATTTGAGGTCTAATTTAGCAAATCGGTAGGCGGTGGATTCTGCGGGGGTCTGTTCCAGAACAAAACGCATTCCGTAGCGCCGGCTGAACTTGTCCACCAGTAATTTCATGTGGGCAATGACCTTGAGACCCAATTTGAAGGCCTGTTTGGATTGATGCATCTCCTGGCCGGTGTGAATTTGAACCAACTCATTGAGCCCCACCATACCGACTAAAAAGCTGGCACGGTGCATCCTTAAATAGGGAGATCCATCCCGATCCATGGCCAGCAATGCGAGAGGCCCCTTTTCCCCTAAGGAGAGAAGTTTTTCAATAAAGCGTTTCTTTTCCAGATGGGCCTTCACCGCCATCTCGACAAACTCTGCAATTTTAGAAAAGAGTTTAACTTCCTCCCCTTTCGCCAGGTAAGCGATTCTTGGAAGATTGATCGTCACATTCTGGAGGGCGCAGTATCGCATCCTCCAGGGCTGTTTGGCATCTTCAAGGTCTGTTTGGTCCAATTTAAAACTGAGACGGCAGCATTCAGAGATTTTGGCGGTCTCCCCACGATCGAAGACGAAGTAGGTATTTCCCTTCTCTGAAGCGACCTCACAGATGTGGTAGAGAAAATCCATATGGCCAGGGGTCTGAAAGAATTTCTCTGTAATATGGACCAGTGGTTTGGGGAAGAAGAAGGGTCTTCCGGATCCATCCCCTTCTTGGTAAACGTCAAAGAGCGCCTTGGCAAAACGTTGGGATTCTCCTAAATAATCCCGGTAGGTCTTTCCTGTAAACTCCCCGCCTGGTCCGATGGCAGGCACATTTTCAAAGTGTTTGGGGGCCTCCCAATAGAGATTGAGGTCGGTGAAGATGGCCTGTCCGCCTCTGGCGACAGCCTGTTGGGAGAATTCAAAGATCATCATCTGAGCCAATTGTTCTAGTTCCTGGTCCGACATCCCGACCAAGTAAGGTGCGAAAAAGAGATTGATGGAATCCCAACCGATCGCTCCAGCAAAATGACCCTGAAGGGCAGCAGCAAATTTTACCATGTGGGCGAGTAACACCTCAGGATGTTTGGCGGGCTTGGCCATGGCAATCGAGTTGGGAAGACTCAGGCCAAAGCGTTTGATATATTCGAGAGATTGACCGCTGCAGTAAGGACGATCGATAAAACCCAGATCATGAAGGTGAATATCCCCCCGCATGTGCGCATCGGCAATTTCCTGTGAGAAAACAGAGAGCAGGGCATATTCTTTTTTGATCCTCTCGGCTAAGGTAAGATTGGTGGCCTCCGGTCCATGGGGAACATTGGCATTTTCTTTATTGGGATGGAGGATGAGTTGATCGACATCATAGAGAGGCATTCCAAGACGGGTATGCATCTTGCGGGCCTGTTCGAGTCCCCTTTCGATCAGTTTGGTATCCACGAGTTCGCGGATAAGAGGGGCGGTGATCATTTTGATCTTAGAGCTGGCAATTAAATCCTCCACCTCACGTGCAATCTTCTTCGCTGTATCGAAATCCACATAGGTCTCACGCATGAGGGCATCGACAATCCTCTGGCGATCCCAACCCTGCATCGCTTCATCCGAGGTGCGGACGAAGAGAGCCATATCGGTGGTTTCCATTTCTTCTTTAAATTCCTGACGATCCCCTTTTATCTCAATCACGGTTGCCATTTTATCTCACCTTATTTTGTTAAAGACGGATTAAAGAAATACTTGGAAGGGCTATATTTAGTATAACTTAAGATGTGTACAACAACATGTTGTTATTTGTCAAGGGGAAATTTGATTTGTGAAAAGAATCATTTTCCCCCATATTTCTCAAAATCGTTCAGGTTAACTAATTCTTTTTTTCATTGGATGAAAAGTTTTTCTGGAATGGTCTCAGGGGTGTTTCAAGTAAGCGTTTGATGACCCCCCAGGAAGGTTCTTCGATGCTTTTTAGGGGAATGGCCTCAGTCTTTGGATCGTCCAGATTTCCTTTCACCTCATAGAAATAAGAGATGAAAGCCTTATCCTTGCCCGTAAGAATATAACCCAAAATGGGAACACTACTTAGTATCGTATCGACCGTGACCAAGGGGTGAATGCCTATCCTTGCATCGATCGAGTTCTTCCCCAGGTCGACTTTTCCCAAGAGGGTAATCCTCATCGCATCGCTGTCCACCAAGAAATTATTTGTGGAAGCAATGCCCTCCTTCACCTGAATCGTCGCCATCATATTGTGGTAAGGGAGTCCTTTGGTTCTTAAATCTGGGAGCCTCCCTTTGAACCATTGAGAGACATTGAGGATCGAAAAGATTTTGGAGAGAATATTGAATCGTTCGATCACTCCATTTTCAATTTCAAATCTCAGACTCCCGTTGAGAGATTCCCTGATTTTTTGAGAATCCTCCCCTTCTCCTCGCAACTCCGCTTTGTCAATATGGATTCTCCCCGTCACTTCCACTTTTTCTTCTTCCCCCTTTTGAAAAAGAGTTCGGAGAAAAGCCTTGGCTTCCATGTTAGAGAAACGGGGTTTGACCTCAAATTGGATTCCCTTTTCTGTGGGTTTTATCCATCCTTCACCCCAGACGTCTCCTCCATTTTGCTTAAATTGAAGAGGACGGATGAATAATGTTCCATCGACGGTCTTCATCTCTGCTTTCAGATTTTGATAACGAAGGCCGCGATATTTCCCCTGATCTATCTTTACCTTGCCATCGATTGACCAGTTTGAAAGCCAATCCCTTAATTTTTTGAAAGAGGTTGGGGGGGCCCCTGCTTTCTTCGGAAAGACCGGATCAAGATCCAGTTGTGGAGAGGAGACCTGAAAAGAGAGCCACTTGCCGGATTCTGGAGTTTTTTGGGAGGGGGGAGGGGACGAGGGATGCGAAAGCCGAGAGAGGATACCCGAAACGGCGAGAGGAGATGCTCCTACCTTTCCCTTCAATTCCTCCCATCGAATCTGCTCAGGGGTGATAAAAAAGGAGCCCTCCATCTGGGAGAGAGGAACAGGAACCTCTCGATGTTGAAGGTTCATCCCCTTCAGTCGGATTTCTCCTTCCTTTAAGGCGCTGGTCCACTTTTCCATCTGCCCCAGCCATTTCAGACGAACCTCTGCGCCTCCGGTGATTTCTTCAATCCCTTCCAGTTGCGATCGGACCTGGTCTGGAAAGAGGGGTGACTTCATAAACGAGAACAGTTGTTTTAGATCGATCGATCCCCGAGTGGTCAGGCTCACCTTTCCCTCTTTAATAAATCCGTCCAATGTCAGTGAAGAACGACCCGATTGAATCTTCGTTTTTGAAAAACCCATCCCCAGGTTGGAAAACGAGATTCCCCCCTCCTTAAAAACGAGAGGGATAGGGTTTCCCTTTTGCAGGAGGGAGGCCTCCTTCGGAAAAAACTCCCCTTCATAAGAGAAATGGGAAGTTCCCGGAAGGGTTTTTCCTTTGAATGAGATTTGGGTTGTTCCTGAATGGGCTTCGAAGCCATTTGTTTTCGATCGAACTTTCTCGGGGAAGATCGGAGTTTGAAAAAGGATAAAAAGATTTTTAAGGTCCAAGCTCCCCCTGGCCAAAATCTCGAGAGGATGATTCGCCTCGCCATGTTTCCAAGAACCATTGATCATAAGAGAGGAATGATCCAACTCCACCCTGGCCTCTGACCATTGGAGCTCTCTGTTTGACAGTTGTACTCTTCCTTCTCCTATCTGAATGGGATATGGAATCTGTTGATGTTGAAAGCGGGCCTTGGAAAGGAGGTAAGTCCCCTGGTGCTGAAATTGAAGAGGAGGTTTTAAAATGCCTTTGGCAGAGAGGGAGTATTGTGCTTTTCCTGAAAGGATGTGAATGGGCGAAAGGGCACGGCTGAATTTCTCTGAGAACCCTTCGGTCTTGATGAGGGGGTGAAGATCTGCCAATTCGAATTTGCCTTGACACTCGATTTGAAGCGTAGGAACCTGCAGAAGCTCATAGAAAGTACCGTTGATTTTCTCCAGGGTGGAATGAAGGATTCTCCCCTCAGTATTTTTTAGATAGAGGTGACCTTTCTGAAAAAGAAGTTGGCCCCTGAGATCTTCGAAAGCAGGGAAGTTCCAGGGAAGTTTCAGCGAAGCTCCGTGAAGCTTCCCTTCAATGGAAAGGACATGGGAGTTTTCAAGTCGATCGCAATGATCAATCTCGGTCATCTTTCCTGCCAGCCGGACAGACATGATTTGGAAGGACCCCTTTCCTTCTGCTCGAGAAAGGGATTCAGATACATCGGGAGTGATGATCCGAAAGGGGATGAACTTCTTCCCTTCCGCCACATCAAAGGGGCTGCTGTGGGCTTCCGCCTCCATTCCCATTTCTTTCGACCCGATGTCGTAAATCCTTCCACTCGCCTTCACCCATAACTCAGGCAATTCGATAGAGAATCGGGGGATATTCAAATCTTTTAAATCATAGGTGGCCTCCATGTTGATATGCACCCAATTCGGTTTTAGAACGAAAGAAAAAACTTGAGGGTAATCAAAAAGAAGTTCATTCAATTTGATTTTCGCAGAGGTCTTAAAGGTTCCTCGGAGATCCCCGTGATAATGAGCATTGAGGTCGAGAGTCCCTGAGAGCGTTTTCATGGGAAGCAAGGTTTTGAGATAAGGCCAGAAGTGAGACGTTTCGATACCTTCGATCTTTACCCCCGCTTCCACGCTTCCTTTTGAGAAATCGAGATCCTCAGGAATATTCTGAATCCTTCCATCGATGGAAAACTGGCCTTCCTTTTTAGCATGTTTGATCTTCCCATCGATACGAAATGGAAAGGCTTCCTGATAGGCGATCTTGGAAAGTTCAAGATTGAAGGACCGTATCTCTGTTCTCAAGGGGGACTCCCCTAGCGCTTCATCAAAGAAGAAAATCTCTCCATCTCGGAGGGCTAAGGAGCCTCCAAAAAGGGAGGTGAGCGCCCCTAAGATCTTTTTATGCGTTTCCTTCAATTTTTCACCGGTCAAAGGACCGTCAAATAAGATATTGAATTGGCCGTTTTTATCTCTGATGAGACGAAGCGTCGGCCGATCGATGATAATTCGTCTCCATTTGATTTCCCTTTTAAGAAGGGGAAAAAGCTTGACCCTTAAGATCAGTCCTTTGGACTGAAGAACATCGAAAGTCAGAGAGCGGTCCTTGACCCGGAAATCTTCAAAGACGATTCCCACTCCACCCCACCAATTTATTTTTGCCCTCCCAATGGTCACTTCCCTGTCGAGGGCTGCCGTCATGGACTTCTGAAGAATATTCCGATAAAGGTTAGGGTCAAGGAGATAATAGATCGACAAAAGAAGGAAAGCTCCGACGGCAGCGATCGGAATCGTTATCCAGAAAATGGACCATTTCTTGCGATGACTCATCAACTTTTTTTAAACCTCAGATTCTAAACTTCGCTTAACAGTTCGGAGTATTTATTTCTTATCTCCGAACTCTAAACTCCGAACCTCGAACTCTTGATGGCATGGCCCAGGGTGAGGACATCCACCTTTTGGGCTCCACCTCTCAACAGCGTCTTGGAACATTCGTTGACCGTTGCTCCCGTCGTGTAGACATCATCGACTAAAAGGACGGATTTCCCTTCCAGTTCTTCCTTTTCGATCACCTGGAAAGCCCCCCTGACTCCCCTTTCCCTCTCCGGGCCGCTGAGAGCCACTTGAGGAAGAGTGGGTTTTTTCTTTTGAAGGAGCGTTTTTCGGTAAGGAATTCCACTCCAGTGGCTTAACTCCTTCACCAGATGGAGGGTTTGATTGAACCCTCTTTCCCTTAATCGCTGGGGGTGAAGTGGGACGGGAATCAGGAGGTCGAAAGAGTGGGGTTCCCAATAACGTTTCAGCCCTTCTGCCATCCATTCGGCAAAGAAGGGGGTGAGGTTCGTCTTCCCCTTATATTTCCAGCGATGGATCGCCTCCTGAAGAGGTCCTTCGTAGGCTCCCAATGCCCTCGCCATTGTAAAATATTTTTTGTGGGTCACACAAGCACCGCATGGATGGTTCGAGGTCTCTTGAGAGAGAAAGGGGGTACCACAAATGGAACAGAACGGAGGTTCAATCCAGTGGATCCCTGAAAGACAAAATGAACAGAATCCTTGTTGGCCCTCTTCTAAAAACCTTTCGCAGCAAAAGCATTGTGGGGGGAGAAAAAACTGGAAGAGGGTTGATCGGAGTCCCATGGTTCGTTTCAGATTATGCCTGCCGCAGGCAGGGCAGATGGGATGGTTGGACGAAAGGAGAGGTCTAACGTTACAATGGGAGGTGGACCCCTTCAGAGAGAGAAGCAGAAGGTGAGGGGATCACTTTCTCGGCTTCTTTGATCGTATAGGTGCTCCATTGATGACATTGAGGGCAGTAGGCAATCCATTCTTTTGCTTCTCTCTCGCAGCGGGTGCAAGAAAAGGATAGGTAGGACGTCCCGCTTAATTCGAAGGTCTTCTCAAATTCTTGGGCCGCTCGACCGAAGTCCTTTTTGTGGAGATAGATTTCTGCGAGAAGTCTGTGAAGGGCTGGGAAATCCTTCACCCTAAAACTGATTTCGTTGATCTCCTCAAGGGCTTCATCCAACATTTCCAATCTCAAACAAAGCTTGGCATAGAAGAAGGCGAGCAACCAATTTTCGGGGTCATGCTTAAGGACCCTCTGATAGATGCGGAGGAGGGTGCTCGGGTCTTCTCGACTGAGATAAAGCTCCTCCAAACGAAGGATGAAGACGATGGATTTGAATCGGGTGAAGCCCTTTCCCCAAACATTCCCGGCCGTGGTCCACCTTCCCTTTTGGAGGTAGATATCACCCAGCAATACAAATCCTGGCTGAAAGGTCTTCCGTTCTCGAATAATTTCTTTGGCCTCTTTCAGGGCATTCTCCAGATTTTGTTCCCCTCCACGGCCCAATAGATTTCTCGCACGCTCGTATTTCAATCCCAACAAGAAAAGGGTCTCTTCTTCCTCCGCCTGTTTTCCCTTGGTGAATTTGAGAACAGACTTTTGGATTCGAATCGCTTCCTCCCACCTTCTGCAGTCCAAATAGATCTGCCTCAAACTTTTTTGTGCCTTGAGATTCGTCTCATCCAAGCTGATGGCGCGGTTCAAGGCCCGGATGGCTTCATCGAATCGTTTCATACGCTGATACACGTCTGCCTGACGGAGAAGGATGTCGATATTCCTTAGATCGATCAACTCCGCTCTTCCTAACCAATGGAGGGCCTCCTGATCATTGCCCTCTCGGAGAGCGATCTCCGAAAGCCGGGGATAGAGATCCATCTGGGTAGGATCCCTTTTTAACACCTCAACGAAGTAGGATTTAGCTTTGGCCAGGTCTCCCCGAAGGAAAACATCCATCCCCTTATTCAATTCCTCCTTAAGGGATTCCTCTCTCCTTTTTTGGCGAGATTTGAGGTAGTCTTCCACAGCCCGTTTGGCATCTCGGGTTAAGGTGCTGATGAAGATCAACATCGCCCCCAATACAAAAGAGGAGATCATGAGGGTCGAAAGGTCCGTCGGGATGGTCTCTCCAAAAAAATGGAATTCCACATCCAAAGGATTGACCAGAGAGAGATAACAAAAAATACAGATGAGGATGAGAATAATGAATAATAAGAGTTTAATCACCATACTTCTATAGGTTTCCCTTTTCCATCTTGGTTTTACAAGGGACGCAGTATTTTGCCACGGGCCGGACCTCGAGTCGTTTTAAACCAATGGGCTCGCCGCACTCTTCGCAGATCCCGTAGGTTCCATTCTCGATACGATCGAGAGATTCATCTACCTCTTGGAGCCTCATTCGCTCATTCTCATTTAAGCTGAGCAAGACTTGTTTGTTATAAATATTGGCCGCCTCATCTCCAATGTCCTGAATGCCATCTTGCCCCATCTCCTTTGAGGATTCGACAATCTGTTTGACCTCCCCAACGATCTGCTCACGTTCCTTGAGAAGAATCTTTTTAAATTTCGTAATCGTCTTCTTGTCCAGTCCTTTTTTCTGATCCACGGGTGCTTTCGCTTGTTCCTTAGTCAATCCCTCCTCCTTTTAGAGATCAATTCGTGGGGCATCGAACCAAAGCCCCTCCAAATCGTAGAATTTTCTCACTGGTTCCAGAAAGATATGGACTACCACGTCCTCATAATCCATCAAAATCCATCTCCCTCCGGTGATTCCTTCCTGACCCAGGGGTCGAATTCCCTTCTGTTTTAGGGCCCCCTCAATCGCTTGGGCAATCGCCTGGACTTGGCGGTCGGATTTGCCACTGCAGAGCAGAAAATAATCGGTAAAGGAGGTCGTCCCTTTCAACTCCAGGAGAATGGGGTCGAGAGCCTTCTTTTCAAGGGCTGCCTTTAAACAAAGCAAGGATTTTGTTTTTGAATCGGTGACCATATCCTCCTAATGTCTAATTTTGAGTTTAGCATTATACCAGAAAAAATTCAGATGACAAATAAAAAATGATAAAATGATAGAAAATACCCCTCCCCTTTAAGTCATGGGTTTTTACGATAAAGCCTATGTTTTTGGATATAGGCCTCCACTTCGGCGGGGATGAGATACCTCACCGATTCTCCTTTTTCGATCAATTCCCGAACCCTTGTAGAAGAGATGTCGAGAAATGAGATTTCTTTGAAATAGAGTCCATGGCCCGAGAGATGGATCCAGACCTTTCCTTCGGGGTCATATCGAAAGTGAGGCATTAAGGCCTTTGGGAGTTGGGGAGACAGGGTGTTCTTTTGAGATCCCGGCCTGGCCATCACAATAAAGTGGCAGAGAAAAAAGAGGTTTTGAAATTCTTTCCATGTCTCTATCTCCACAAAGGCATCTCCCCCTAGAATGAAGAAAAGATCATCCGGATATCTCTCCTGAAAATATCGGATGGTGTCGATGGAATAGGATTTTCCAGGCCTTGAGAGTTCGATGTCACTGGTGGAAAAATGAGGATTGTTTGAGGTGGCCAACCTCACCATTTCGAGCCGGTGTCTTGCCTGAATGACCTTCTCTGTGACCTTATGGGGTGGAATGGAGGAAGGGATGAAGATGACCTGCCGGAATTGAAAGGCCTCCCGAATTTCTTCTTGCCCCCGGAGGTGACCCAGATGGATGGGATTGAAGGTCCCCCCGAATAACCCAATTCTTTTCTCTGATGCCCCGGATTTCTTTTCTATCTGTGCTCC
>Ga0315295_10005754_pt1 | contig 10578 bp, 7 predicted proteins | sample YL17G14_0_MG_FD_204453 | JGI IMG/M metagenome (GOLD analysis project Ga0315295, IMG submission 204453) | Sediment microbial communities from Yellowstone Lake, YNP, Wyoming, USA - YL17G14_0 | ecosystem: Environmental > Aquatic > Freshwater > Lake > Sediment | place: USA: Wyoming | collected...
AATCGTGCCACCGAACTGATAGGCGGAGCACGAGGCAGCAAGCTGGTGCATCCAAACGATCACGTCAATCTGGGCCAATCCAGCAACGACGTGATTCCCACGGCGATTCATATTGCCGCCGGGGAAATGATGCAACAGCAGCTCATTCCATCACTCACCTGCTTGCAGAAAGCGCTGGCTCGCAAAGCCAAAGAGTTCGACAAGATCGTCAAGATCGGTCGCACCCATTTACAGGATGCGACGCCTGTGCGATTGGGTCAGGAATTCGGCGGGTACGCGAGGCAGATCGAATTAGCCATTCAACGAGTCAGGCGCGCACAAGACGCGCTCAGCGAAGTCGCACTCGGCGGCACAGCAGTCGGCACAGGGCTCAATTGCCATCCGAAGTTCTCAGCCAGGGTGCTGGCCATCGTGTCGAAAGAGACCGGTTGTACGTTTACAGAAGCGAAGAACCACTTTGAAGCGCAGTCCACTCAGGATTCGCTGGTCGAAGCGAGCGGGGAGTTGAAGACCATCGCCGTAAGCCTCATGAAGATCGCCAACGACATTCGCTGGCTCGGCTCCGGCCCGCGCTGTGGGCTCGGGGAGATCAATCTACCGGAGACACAACCAGGCTCGTCGATCATGCCGGGCAAAGTCAACCCGGTGATTGCCGAATCGGTGACGATGGTCTGTGCTCAGGTGATCGGAAATGATGTAACGGTCACAGTGGGAGGGCAGGCGGCCAACTTCGAACTGATCGTCATGCTGCCGGTCATGGCCTATAACGTATTACAGTCCATTGAACTCCTCTCGACAGTGTCAACCAACTTTGCAGTCAAGTGTATCGACGGCATCAAAGCCAACGAGGAGCGCTGCCGGAGCTTGATCGAGGAGAGTCTGGCCATGTGCACCGCCCTGGCTCCAGAGATCGGTTACGAGGCTGCCGCGAAACTCGCCAAGGACGCCTACAAGTCAGGCAAGACCGTGCGCCAGATGGCCAAAGAGCAAAAAGTCCTGTCAGAGAAACGACTCACCGAATTGCTCGATCCCTGGCGCATGACCGAACCAGGCGGGCCTGTGGGGAGTGCTGGGGGATAGAAGGGGTAAGGAGGGGTAGGGGATAGGGGGGTAGAAGAGAACCTGTCAATCCTTCTTGCTCGCGGAACGCGCACGCTTACCTACAACCTCTACCTGAGCCTTGACCTTCCGATAGGACGCGCGCGGTGAGAGGATCAGCCAGGCCCCCTGCCCAAGCGAGAGTGAGAAGGGTTCGGGCGTTTTTTCAGGATTCTGCCCTGTCTCCTTCGGTTGCCCTCATGCCCGTGCGGTCGAGGCTAACCCCAACCGTGTCGCCGTCCGCTACTCTCAACGCCCGTCGCTGACAAGGAGGAGGGACCCAAGAAAAATTAGCCTGTCCCCATTTTGCTCCTCCATTACTTATGTGGAACTCTAATAAGTATATGCACGGATTGACTCATTCGTAACAAGTCGTTTCATTCCTGCGCATTCAACACAAAGAGAATCATTCCGCATACAGCTTGGATCTGAAATGATCCACAGGATTCCATAATTCTGTGCTCTCTGAACCGTTCATTCTTCGAGTTGGCCCAAAATACCTTGCAAATGGCAGCGAAGATAGAGAGTAGGTCCGCTCAATTCACGATCGGGAGCTGTGGTCTCTATCTTGCACTTTCGCCGGAAACATTCTCATCGCTGTGGACACGTGAGATGGCCCACTTAGTTCGATACCGATGTCGATATCGCTGGTACCCGTTCACTCGTGATTGTCGCACCTGGTGAGAAGATTACGTTTCGCCAAGAAGATTCGATCAATGGGCACCCTCGTGTGGACCGTTACCGATTCCCTATCGACCGCGCCACCTGAAAGGCCTGAGGACATGCGTCCATTACGACCGTGCCTGTGTCTGCTGTGTCCGCGCCTCGGGCTGCTCGTGAGCCTGATGCTCCTCGCTGGGCTGGCAGGCTGTGGACCGGCTTCGTCTGACAACGCTCCGAGCCTTGAGTCGCGTGCGAGCGTGAGCGGGCCGTCTGTTTCCAAGCAGAGTCCATTACCAGGCAACAACCCATTGACTCCCATCAGTCAGGCGGCGAGCCCTGTGCCCCTTGCCTCGGTCAATGGGACAGGCTCTGCGTCAGGGGTTGGGACAGTTCCAGGAGGGGACAAGTTGCCTGTCCCCTCCATACCAGATTCGATAGCCAAGGACATCGGCTCCCCGGATGCCCGCACACGGTATCGCGCGCTGGATCACTGGGAGGCCAAAGACAGCAAGGCGCCGCTCGATCCGGTGTTCGAAGCGATGGAGGATGAGGACGAAGCCGTGCGGGCCAAGGCCACGGCGATCGTTGAGCAAAGCTGGGCTGCGGAACAGGAGCGAGAGAAAGGGGAGAAGGAACCACAAGGAGGCTAGAGGAGAAGGGAGGAGCCAGATCGATCCTAATGATTACGGGTGCAGTGTGTGTCTGGTGAAAATGTTCAAGAAACGAGACTCGGGTTATTTATAAGTTGTTACAAGGAGGATTTGTCATGAAAGTAGGTCGTGTATTACCCCTGGTCGCAGGGCTGCTGCTGGGTGCGAGCCAGCTCGCATTTGCAGATGTAACATTTACCGTCAACGATACGCCGGGCCATTGGTTTGATGCGGGCCCTACTTGGGACTTGGGGGGCACCAGGTCATTAGCCGTTATTAATCCTGGCGACACGGTGCACTTCACACAGAATAATGGGCGAAAGGCTGTGGAAAGCAATCACACCATTACCAATCTGGTGTGGCCAAAGGGTGCCGATGCCAATGGACCCGTGGGACCCATGGGCCCCTATGATTCGGCGAATATGAAGGATTGGAGTGTCAAGCTCGAAAAGCCGGGTCTCTATGTCTGGATATGCAAGCTCCATCCCTATATGCTCGGCGCCGTCATCGTGGACGATCCCACAACCACTGATGGGAAGAACCCATCCGGCCCTGCATTCGATATCGGCAGCGATCTGGTACTGTTGGGTGGACCAAGTGGAACGATACCGTTCCCCACCGTGACTCCTGCCGGGCCCACTGACATCGCACTGAGGGTCCTGCGGGCGTTCTTCATTGTCACCAATCCGGGCAACTGGAAAGACTACTCGAAGGCCGACGGATCCGCCACCTGGGCGCCGAAATATCCCGAGGTGCCAGTCAACCTCGGCGGCGTCTTTATCCCCGACCTGAATGCTGCAATGCAAAATTATTTCGTGACGACCAAGCACATTGACGGCAATGTCATCGAGAAGCAGCACAAGCCTGCCAAGAATGGCATCGGCGAGGTCTGGGTCGATACCCAGTTTGAGTTGACCGCCGGGAAACCTGAGTGGACCCCTGGTACGATGACGGTGCTGTCGGCCACCGATTGGAACGTGAAGCGCAAGATTGCGCTGCCTGAGCAGAAGATGAACAACGGCCACAACTTCTGGACCAGCAATGATCAAAAGGAGATCTATCAAACCGAGTGGCACGGCAATAGCCTCTTCGTGATCAATCGTCATAACGGGAAGCTCATTCAGGAGATTGATCTCGTCAACGGAGAGGAAGTCAAAAAATTCGGGGGTCAAAAGTGCCATGATCCTGCCCACGTAATGACGCGGCTGTACCCAGGTTCAATTCAGCAGCAAGTACATGTGGGGTGCAATGGTGACGATGCAGTGGTGGAGTTAGATAGAGATCCCGCCACCGGTCGGCTCAGCATCAATCGGTTTATTTCGATGTCTCAACCAGGAGATAAGGCACAGACTCAGCCCCATGCTCACTGGATGGGCTTTGACGGAGGGTCGATGATCACCCCCAACTCGAACACGGGTGATTCGACACTGTTTAATTTCAATTCAGATTCGATCATTGATAAGCAGAAGACCGGCACATTGCCCATTGCTACGGGCATGATGCCGGATTCGAGCAAGAGCTATGTGTCCAACTATCTGGGTGACACCATCTCGGTGATGTGCGGTCCGTACCCGAAGCCAGCGGACAACTGCGTCCCGGGGCAGTTGATCAAGAACATCGACTTACTCTTCAATGGGCACTATCAGCCGGACACCGGCGAGATCTCCGGCCCGATCGGTGGGTTTTCGGTCCAGACTCCAGTCAGCCCAGATGGGAAGTTCGTGATTCAGGGCAATACCCTGACCGGGACCATTACCATCATTGACACCAAGACGGATACCTTGGTGAAGATGATTCCTTGCGATCCGGGCTGCCATGGAGTGAACTTCGGTGCCAAGAAACACGGCGGGTACTACGCCTATGTGACCAGCAAGTTCGCCAATCGTTTGATTGTCTTGGATTACGATCCAGGCAATCTTGGCACTAAGGATAATGTGGTGGCGAATGCCCAAATCGTCGGCGCCGTGGTGCTGGCGAACGACAATGTGCCGAAGGATGACAAGATCATTGGCAACAGGGGCATGGGCGCCCAGGGTGTGATGGCGGTGCCCAATGTCTATAACGGGTGGGTCCAGGAACTCCCGGTCGGCTACAAGGCCCAGCTCACGAGAGCACAGCGGAATCCATATGGGCCTCTTCCTGGCCAAAATCCTCACGATAAGTAGAGTCGGCAGCCTCGCATAGCTGCACTGCCAGGGACCCGGTGCGGTGGTGGAACACCATCGCGCCGGGTCCTCTGGTTTTGTGGTCACTCAGCCCGCATGATATTCGCGCGAGACTTGCGAGAAAAGCGCGATGGGTGAGTGGTCGGAAGGCTGAAGACTGAAGTGTTCGGAACTTCGAATCCAGAACTTCGAGCTTCCTGTCGCGCTTTTCCCACTAGGCTTGCCCGTATCGCTTGAGTCAGGCATCGTCTTCTGCAGCAGAAGCGTTCATGAATTATGCGGGTTAGGGGTGGAGGTGGTAAGGCAGCGAGCTATTTGACGGGCGGAATTCCAAGATCTTTGCAGATTTTCTTCGCGAGGATGTCGTCGATATCCGTATGGCGGGGAACAGCGGACCGCTTATTCAGGGCTGGATTATGCCAACAGGAATGCCGAGCCCCTTCTCGCAGTTACACGCATCCGCGATCGTGCAAGTGTCGCAGCAACTCCTGTCGTTTCATATGGCAATCGGTTCTTCTTGAAAGTCTGCTCCGGCTGCGGCGAGCGCGTCCTCCTTGTTCAATTCCAACGCTTTGCGGAGGGTTGCCCGCAGGCTGTTCAGCAGTTCCTCATGGGTGGACTCCTGACAATTTACTCCTGGGATTTCTTCAATCCAGCCGATCCACCAAGCACCAACTTGTTTCACCACCGCTGTGTAGTCAGTTCTCATCGCAATATCCTTTCCCGGTTCTGCATTATTTTACGGGCTGATTCTAGCACATTAGCCGCGTTGAGAAGGGGGGACAGAAAAAGGCGTCAGCCCTTTTTGTTGATGTGAATGAAACGGAGCGGGGCTTGGATCAAATGATGAAGGGCATGCGGCAGAAGACGCGAACGAAGTAGGGAGGGTGTTTATATTAGGTCCATGGCGTTTGTTGCGATCCATGAATCACAGCGATGACATCCACTTGATCAGGCTTAAGGTGATAGATGATCCGGTAGGGCCCTTCAAGGACTTCACGAATCTGTGGAAACTCGGCTTCGGGAACGATGCGACCGGATTCTGGAAAATCGCCGATCTGCTGAGAGCGTCTTGTCAGACGGTCGACAATTCTCTGTGCGTACTCTGGCGAGCTTTGTCCGATGTAGGCATGTAGGCTTCGAAGGTGGTCTCTCGCTGTGTTGGTCCAGTGGACCTTCATTTTGGTAGTCCGAATGAGGAGCGCACTTGCTCTACATCGGTTGTCCGCCCTGCCTTGCTATCGGCCAACCCTGTTTCAATTAGCTGGCGGACATAAATCTCATGCATGAGATCCTCCCATGTTGAGTTCTCTGGAAGGTGATCCACCAGTCGGCGGGCTTCATTCTTGATGCTTTGAGTGGCCATGCTGTATGTCCCTCCTGAGATTTTGCGATGTGGTTAGAATACGACAGGCGAGTGATGGAATCAATGCACGAGTGGTTAGGGAGAGGAACAGGAAATGGTGTCAGCAACGGTCTTGACAGTCCAGCATGCTGAACCGGTTCTGTCCGCCTGCGCGTCCATCTCAGACCATTCTTTCACCTATACTGTTCCACTCTCATGATTAAGGACGATTGTTGCTCACGTTCTTGATCTGAACCCTCCTTTCAGCTTTGACAGCCCCAAATCCTCTATGCTAAAGTCCGCGGAACTGTTGAGGTTCTCGTCACTTCTCTGTCCGCTTTACGCAGGAAACAACGCATGAGCGCAACGAACTCGCATGTGATTATTGTGGCTGGCGCCGGACCAGCCGGGATGGCGGTGGCGAGTTCACTCTCGAAGGTAGGCCATGAGGTCATTATTCTGAATCGCGACATCAAGTTCGGCGGGTTGGCTGAATACGGGATCTTTCCCGCAAAACTCAAGCTTCGTGGAGGTCTCAAAAAGCAGTACTGGGAGTTGCTTGAGCGACCGAACATTCACTATTTCGGCAATGTAACAATCGGCAACGGCAAAGATCTCACCATCGAAGAGGTCCGAAACCTTGGCGCCAGCGCGGTTGTGTTTTCCATCGGTGCGCAAGGGACCAAGACGATTGGAGTGGAAGGGGATTCGGCTCAGGGCGTCTTCCATGCAAAAGATGTCGTCTACCATTTCAATCAACTGCCCGGTTTCGGGGACCGGCCGTTCGATATGGGTAAGCACGTGGCGATAATCGGAGCCGGCGACGTGATGGTCGATATTGCCCATTGGCTGATCCGCTATAAGAAAGTCGAGCGGGTCACAGCGATCGTGCGGCGTGGGCCTGCCGAGCGAAAGTACAATCCGAAAGAGATTCGCGCGGTGTGCGCCAATATGGATGTGGACGGAATCGCCAAAGAGGTGGTTCGGATTAAGGATCGCCTTGCTGCGGTCGGTCAGAAGGCCGATGAGGTGCTGAAGGCGCTGACTGACGAATTTACGAAATGCGAGCAGACGGCCAGCGAGACGAAGATGGGTTTCAAGTTCCTCGCGTCTCCCAAGCGTATTCTTGTCGATGGAAACAACCGCGTGCGCGGTCTGGAAATGGAAGACAACAAGCTCGATCCCAAAGGCGAGGATACGGTCGCGGTCGGGTTGAAACAATATTATGAATTCCCGTGCGACGCTGTGATCTTTGCCGTCGGCGACAAAGTCGACGAGACCGTTGGACTGCCGTATAAGAGCGGCATATTTGTTACCAACCCCAACAAGACCGGCAACGATCCGGACGACGCGCTCTTCCAAGCCTATGACGAAACTTCAGGCAAGATCCTCGATGGCGTGTTTCTCGCTGGCTGGGCGCGGAAGGCGAGTGAAGGTTTAGTCGGTATCGCCAAGCGGGACGGGGATTGGTGCGCTGAAGTCGTAAGCCGGTACCTCGTGACCAAGACATCGGGCAGTCAATATGGTGCGAAGGCTGTCCTCGACAAGCTCGTCTCGATTCTCAAGGCGCACAAGAGCCATCCGGTCGATGTGAAGGGGCTCCGCCTACTGGAATCGAGAGAAAAAAGTCACCAGGGTGCGACAGATTGTATCGGGGAGTTTAAGTACGCGAGCAACCAGGACATGATTGAACTGATCGAGCGCGGGAAGGCGCAATAAGCAGAGCGATCGGTCGAACCGCTAGCCGTCCCCCCACTTCAACTTTTCTCGCAGGACCTCATAGTAGCCACTTTCCGGAAAGCGAATCAGTCTTGTCCGGTGTTCCGACACCTTGATTTCAACTGTATCGCCCTGCGTCATCGCCACTCCAACCTGACCATCCAGCGTCGCCATCGCGCCATCATCCTTACTGGTGAGCGTCACTTCGATTTCGGCAGTTCCTGGTACGATCAGGGGACGGTGCGTCAACGTGTGGGGACAGATCGGCGTCACCATGAGTGATTGGACGGCCGGATTGATAATGGGTCCTCCTGCCGACAGGGAGTAAGCCGTCGATCCCGTTGGTGTGCTGACGATCACTCCATCGCCCCGCAAATTGGTGACGAACTGTCCTTGGATGGCAATCTTCAACTCGATCATGCGAGCCAGCGTACCCTTGCTGATTACGACATCGTTCAGCACTACCCCTTGCGCAACCGTTTCTCCATGCCGATGGATATGCGTCCGTAGCATGAGCCGCTCATCGAGAACAAAGTCATTCGCAAATACCCGTTCGAGCGAGGGGTACAGGTTCTCCAGCCGGACCTCGGTCAAAAACCCCAGCCCGCCCATGTTGACGCCCAGGATGGGAATGCTCCGCTCCCCGGCAAGCCGAGCGGCATTGAGCATCGTTCCGTCGCCGCCCAGGACAAGGAGGACGTCCGCTTTGCTCGCTAGCTGAGTTTTCTGATAGCCGCCCTGTTCACCGAGAAGAAGCGCAGACGTCGTGTCCAAAATCACATCGATGCTTCGAGCCCGGAGCCAGCTGACCACGTCTTGCAGCGTACTCTTGACCTCAGCAAACTTAGGCTTTGTTAGAATCCCGACACTTTTGCTTTTCATTGGTGAACCCTGTTGTGAGGCTATGTAAGATATCGGCGAAAAGTTTGAGATTGTATCGGCAGCGTTCTTTTGAAGTCAACGAATCAGAACACGTCAGGCTTTCATCACATGCTCTTCTGTGCATGTTTTTCGTCCTCTCCAATTCTTGGCTTGTGCGATTGTCTCGTAGTCTTGACACTGAAATTCCTTCTAGTTAGAATTAGGCCAGAATTTTCGATAGGTTTGCGCACGTAGAACTGGTTATAGGTTCCACCTAAAAGGAGGCAGGATGTTCGAACGCTTCACGGACAAGGGTCGGAAGATCATCATCCTCGCGCGGGAAGAGGCAGAGCGTCATCAAAACGACTACCTCGGAACCGAGCATCTCGTCTTGGCCATTCTCCGTGAATCAGACGGAATTGCCCTGATGATCTTGAAAAAGATGGGACTCTCGACCGAACAAATCCGTTTGGAAATTGAACGGAATTTGCCAGGCGGGGGAACCACCATGACCTTCGGGGAGATCCCTTTCAGCCCTCGGGTCAAGAAGGTCATCGAATACGGGGTCGAAGAAGCCCGTCTCCTTGGACACAATCATATCGGCAGTGAACATCTCTTATTGGGCCTCCTCCGAGAAGAGGAAGGGATCGGCGGAAAGATCCTCCGTAGCTTAGGCGCCAATCTCCTGACCGCCCGACAATTGACCGTGACATTCTTGCGGAAGTCCGCCCCGCGTGAGCGCGATCGGAAGAGCAACACCCCGGCACTCGATGAGTTCGGTCGTGATCTGACTCAGCTTGCCCAGGAAGGGCATCTGGATCCCGTCATCGGCCGGGCCGACGAAATCGAGCGGGTGCTTCAGATCCTGAGTCGCCGTTCGAAAAATAATCCCGTCCTCATCGGGGAAGCCGGTGTCGGCAAGACCGCCATTGTGGAAGGTCTCGCCCAGCGGATCGTCCAGTCCGAAGTGCCGGATAACCTGCTCTCACGACGCGTCATTGCACTCGACCTCGGTTCACTGGTTGCAGGGACGAAATATCGCGGCCAATTCGAGGAACGGCTGAAGGTCGTGATGAAGGAGATCGTCCAGGCCGGCAACATCATCATCTTCATCGACGAACTTCATACCTTGGTGGGAGCAGGGGCCGCCGAAGGATCGATTGATGCCTCCAACATGCTCAAGCCCGCACTGTCGCGCGGCGAAATTCAGTGTATCGGCGCCACGACTCTCGATGAATACCGAAAGCATATTGAGAAAGACGGAGCCCTCAAGCGACGGTTCCAACCGATTCACGTCCAGCCGCCGAGCATCGAAGAAACGGTGCTGATCATCCAAGGGCTGCGCGATCGGTACGAAGAACATCATGGTGTCGAGATTTCCGAAGAGGCCATTCTCGAAGCGGTCAAGCTGTCCGATCGGTACATCAGTGATCGCTTCCTCCCGGACAAGGCCATCGATTTGATCGACGAGACGGGGTCACGGGCAAAGTTGCAGACGTATGCGCTGCCGTCGGCCCTGAAGGCGATGGAGCAAGAGCTGAAGAAAGTCTCTCGCGAAAAGGAACTGGCCATCTCGATGCAGAACTTCGAGGAGGCCGTCCGCCATCGCGAGGAAGAAGAGCGGTTGCGCAAACTCCTCGATGAATCTAAGCGCGAGTGGAAAAAGAATCAGGAAAAGAACAAGCCGACGATCGGAAAAGAAGACGTGGCCTATGTCGTCTCCAAGATGACGGGCATTCCGCTCTTCAAGCTCGAAGAAGAAGAATCGAACAAACTGCTGCGCATGGAGGAATTCCTCCATAAACGCGTGATCGGACAGAACGAAGCGATCTCCGCCGTGGCTCGGGCTATTCGGCGGTCACGTGCAGGCTTGAAGGAAGCGCGGAAGCCTATCGGGTCCTTTATCTTCCTGGGACCCACCGGGGTTGGGAAAACCGAGCTGGCAAGAACGTTAGCTGAGTTCCTTTTCAATAGTGAAGACTCACTCATTCGGATCGACATGTCCGAATATCAGGAAAAGTTCACCAGTTCTCGACTCTTCGGAGCCCCTCCGGGGTACGTGGGATATGAAGAAGGC
>Ga0315295_10005756_pt1 | contig 10577 bp, 10 predicted proteins | sample YL17G14_0_MG_FD_204453 | JGI IMG/M metagenome (GOLD analysis project Ga0315295, IMG submission 204453) | Sediment microbial communities from Yellowstone Lake, YNP, Wyoming, USA - YL17G14_0 | ecosystem: Environmental > Aquatic > Freshwater > Lake > Sediment | place: USA: Wyoming | collected...
GGTCCTCAACAATTTAGCAATCAGCTCATAGCTCGTAGCGCATAGCTAAAAACCGCTTTTTTGCTTTTGCTATCAGCTATGAGCTATCAGCCATTTTCCCCCCATAGTTCCCTGAGCTTATCCCGGCTGAACAGCAGGTACCTTCGGTCCGGAGAAAAAACCTCCAGGGTGATGGTCCGGTCATAGCCGGACTTCTTCAACCGGGAGATGATTTTTTTCCAGGGGATCGTTCCCGCTCCCAGGGGCAGGTGGAGGTCCTCTTTCTTCCCAAAATTATCGGAGACATGGACATGGACCAACCGGTCCCGGAAAGCCTCCAGAAACTCCTCCGTCCGGTTCCTCTCCACGTTCAGGTTGGCGTGGCCCACATCCAGATGAAAACCGAGATCGGGCATCCGCCTCAGCGTTTCCCGGATCTGCTCGGTGGTGTTGAAAAAGCGGTCCATGTTCTCTACCAGGATTTGGATCCCCAGGGGTTTGGCCATCTCCTCCATCCGTTTCAGGGATTCCATATTTTTTTCCAGGATGGCCTTGGAGTTCAAAGCGAAGGGAATGGATCGATCCGGATGGACACTGACCTTGGAGGCCCCGAGTTGGGAGAAGACTTCCACCGTCCATCCCATTTCGGTTAATGCCGCCTTGCGGAGCGTTTCGAAGGGGGAGGCCCAGGGAAGGTAGTAAGCCGTGTGGCCGATGATTTCCAGGCCTGCATCCCGCAGGGCCTGCCGGACTGGTTTCACCTTTATCAGCTTGGGGTGCGCGGCGCTGGGCTCCAGGGTCAAGTCCATAAAGTCAAATCGATTTTTTTCAGCCCAGGCGATCTCTTCCAAAAGATCCATCTGGGGGTTGTTCATCATGCCGATTTTCAATACCCTTTTTCCCCTTTCCTTGCCCACTTCCCCTTCTGACTCCCGCGTAGAGTACCAGCAGCGGCTTAAAGTGTCAAGATGTTTGGGTTCGAACTATTCGTAACCTAACCGTTTGCATTAGCCGGCCTTTTCAATCTGCAGAGTTGACAAGAAAGTCCCAATCGAGTAAGTTGAATCCATCCTCCCATTCTTGAGTTCATTTTTTCGCTATGCGCTAGGCCCTATGCGCTATGCGGTTTTTCACCTTGGTTGCGGGGTTCCACATGTACGAGGTCAAGATCAAAGCCGACTTCTCCGCCGCCCACAACCTGCGGGAGGTGGGGGGAAAATGCGAATCCCTTCATGGTCACAACTTCACCGTTGAGGTGGCGGTGCAGTCCGAGTCGCTGGATGAGGGAGGGATGGTCATCGATTTCCGCCTCCTGAAATCGACGGCCCGAGAAGTCCTGAATTCCCTGGACCACAAGTACCTCAATGAACTTCCCTTCTTCCAGAATACCAACCCATCGTCGGAGAACCTCGCCGCATACATCTACGGCGAACTCGCCAAACAGATCGACCAGGGAGCCCGACGGGTAAGCTGGGTATCCGTCTGGGAGTCGGAGACCTCCCGGGCTATCTACCGCAGATCATGAAAGAATTGGTCGACATCCAGAATCAGAGAGATCATCGGCGGGTGGAGATCAACAAGGTGGGGGTGAAGAATATCCAATACCCCATCACGGTCTTGGACAAGAAAAACAGGGTTCAGCATACCGTGGGGAAGGTCAATCTGTACGTCAACCTGCCCCACCACTTCAAGGGAACCCACATGAGCCGTTTCATTGAGATCCTCAATGAATACCGCGGCACCATCAACATCAAGGCCATTTCCACGATTCTCGACCAGATGAAGAAAAAGCTCAATGCGGAGGCCGCCTACCTGGAAGTTGAGTTCCCTTACTTCATCGAAAAGCGGGCGCCCGTTTCCGGCGCCAGAAGCCTCATGGGGTACACCTGCCAGTTTCTGGCCTCCCTGACGGGGGGGGTTCACAATTTGGTGGTGGGAATCACCGTTCCGGTTACCACCGTATGCCCCTGTTCCCGGGAGATCAGCAAAAAAGGAGCTCACAACCAGCGAAGCCTGGTCTCGGTGAAGGTGACCTTCCGTAAATTTTTCTGGATTGAGGACCTGATCCGGATGGTGGAGAACTCGGCCAGCGCGGCGGTCTATTCTTTACTGAAACGGGCCGACGAGAAGTTCCTCACGGAGAAGGCCTACGAAAACCCCATGTTTGTGGAAGACGTGGTCCGAAGCGTCGCCCTGCGCCTCAGTTCCCAGCCCAATATCACCTGGTTCAGCGTGGAGTCCGAGAACCTCGAATCCATCCACAACCACAACGCCTATGCGTGCGTGGAAAAGGGGAGAAAATAATCTTCGTTCCCCCGCATCCCATCCTTTTTTTATTTTTTAATTCCAAGCCTTTTTAGCAAATCCTCAGATACTTCTTTAACTCCCGGGCCCCCGTCAAGTTCGATGGCTTTCACCCCCGCCTTACCCTTTTTCGCCTTATCTTTAAAGTAATTAACCGCGGCCAGGGTTCCGTCCTTAGTGTTGTAGTATATGGCGTGGCGCTTGTCGATGGCCGCCCCATCCTGATCATCAGAGCGGGTTTTCAGCTCTCCCCCGCACACCCGGCAAACCTGCTTCCCGGACTTTTCCGCCGGCTTGATGGCCTCGATGAATACGTTGTTCGGGTGGTTATTGTCGTTCACGCAGAGCCGCCGCCCCATGATCCGGTCCTTGGCCATCTTCCGGTCCAGGACGATTTCGATCACATAACTCAGGTTCAAACCCGCGGCATTCAACGCTTCATCAAGCTTCTTGGCCTGGTTGACGTTGCGGGGAAACCCGTCCAGGAGCCACCCCTTGGCGCAATCGGGCTGTTTCAATCGGTCCAGGATCATGGGGATGGTGATGTCGTCCGGAACCAGTTCCCCCCGGTCGATGTAGCCTTTCGCTTTTTTTCCCAGGTCCGTCCCCTGGGAGATGTTTTCCCGAAAGATCACCCCGGACTCAATATGAGGAATATGATATTGCTTCTGCACGATCGCCCCTTGGGTGCCTTTCCCGCTCCCGTTGGGGCCGAAAAAAAGAATGTTCATCTCTCTCTCTCTCTCTCCTTTCTTTCCCCCTCCCAACCATCTTTAACTCAGGTTGATCGGAAAAAGCAAGAATTTGTTGCTCGTTCCCGGTTCCTGGTTGCTAGTTGCTGGTTACTCGTCCCTTTGATTCCATCATTTCTTTTAACCGGTAACCAGGAACCAGCAACAAAGATTGTGCAACCAGCAACGGTTTTACATGAAGGCCTCTCGGGCCCATTGGACCCGTGCCTCCGCCGTGGCAAAGACCTCCGCCGGGGCTTGATCGATCCTGTCCAGCCGTTCTTTAAGCCCTTTCCGGTTGGCCAGTTGAATGGCCAGCCCCGGACGGGCATTCAGCTCCAGGAGAAGCGGGCCGCGGTCCCGGTCGATCACCAGATCCACTCCGATATACCCCAGCCCGGTCATCTCAAAAGAACGGGCGGCTATCCAGAGCATCTTCTCCCAGTAAGGGACCTGAATCCCGCTGACCGGATTCCCCGTATCGGGGTGATTCCCAACGACCCTGGACCGGTGAACGGCCGTGATCGTGGTCCCTTGGTTCATTCCAATCCCGGCGCCGATGGCCCCGCGATGGAGATTCGCCTTCCCATCCGAGGCCTTGGTTGGAAGGCGCACCATGGACATGACCGGCACCCCCCGATAGACAACGATCCGGATATCGGGAACTCCCTGGTAACTCACGGCGTCAAAGACCGGGTCGGGATGGATCAGGGCCTCCATAATCGCCCGGTCTTCAAGACCGGAAAGGGAATAGATCCCCGAAAGGATGTCAGTTATATGATAAAAGAGATTCTGCGGGGAGATCAGCTCCCCGCTCTGGGTCACATACCCCTTTTCCGTGCAATCCCGGATGAGGACGATTCCGCTTCCGCCGGATCCCCGGGCAGGCTTCACGGCAAACTGGCAAATGCCGCGAAGGGCCTCCTGAAAGCCGGACACATCTCCATACCGGTCAACCACGCAGTAAAGAACCGGGGTAGGAATTTGAAAAGATTCCGCAAGCTTTTTAGTCAATACCTTATCATCCACTAGAGGAAAAAATGATCGCGGATTGCAGCGCATGATGTAGTCCGCGTTCCGGCCATTCATCCCCAGTACTCCGGCCTGCTTCAGGCGGCGGAAGGATTCCAGGATCATGAGGAGCCTCCCACCGCACGAAACCGGAAAAGCTCGGACAAACGATAGCCAGTATACCTCCCCAGAAGGATCTGGACCGCGGCGACGGCGGCCAAAAGTTCGGGATAAACGAAGAAAGTGAGCTGCAGCGGATCCCAGCTGATAATGCCGTAGGCGATGATGGAGACGGCCCCGCTTCCGGCGGCGGTCCGCAGGCCCTCGCGGATCCCCGCCTCCTCGACGAGGACAAAGAACCGCTCGATCACCATCGTCAGGATGACAAAGGGGAGCAGCCCCACAGCCATGAACTCCCGCAGGCCGAGCTTGTTCCCCGCCAGGGCGAGAAAGGTAAAGCATGCAATGACCAGAGTCAGGATCACCGACATGCGGGGAACCAGGAGAAGCCGCAATTTGTCCAGCCCGCGGCGAACGGCATACCCCGCCAGAAGGATGCCGGCAAAGATACCCAGCCCGTAGGCCAGGCCCGTGCTCCGAAAAGCCAGGGCCATGAGAACCGGCATGAAAACCCCGAAGGTGGGAAACCCGATCATGTTTCGCAGGAAGCCGATGATCAGCGTCCCGATGGGCACCAGGAGAAGAATGCGGAAGGTCCTTTGGAACTCCGGGGGGAGTTGAAAGAGGGACCACTGGTCCAGAAAACGGCCGGAGCGTCGGATCCGCTCCCCATGGAGGCTCCACCGGCTGACGACCTGTCGGCTCAGGGTCCATCGGATTTCCGTCAATTCCCCGGCGTAAACCCGGAGCGCAGGAACGCCGCCTACCGAGAGCGGCAGAAACGCTTCGGAGTCCGAGATCACCTTTCCCTTTTCCGGGAGGATGATTTCCCAGCTCCTCCCGTTCCAGCTTTCGATCCAGGTTAGGAGCTGGTTCTGAATGCTCTCGGAGAGGGGAAGTCCTTCCACCAGCCGCGCAGGCAGATTGGCGGCCCACAGCAGGAGAAGCAGGGACTTCTCGCGCCCATCCCTCCGAGCCAGAGCCCGCCACCCCGCGAGGTCCTTCATCTCCGGCGGCGGATTTTTCCATTCCCCCCCCGCGGTCGCCGCAATGGCCCGGATCAGGTCGGAAGGCGGGAGCCCTTTCCACCGTCCGGCCAGACGTTCCGCCAGGGCGATTTCTTCGCGGGTAAATCGATCCGGGTACGGTCCGATCCCCGGCGGCCGTTCCGGAGGAGCGCGGCGGGGACGGATCAGGATCGTCGTCCGGTAGGCGATTTCCTGGCCTTCCGGCTCCACGGGACCCGACCAAATTCCAATCCGGTTGGGTCCTTCCCGGGTGAGGCTGAGATTCAAGGCCCCGGAAGAGATCGTTTCTTCCACCACCATCCGCCCCGGATTCTCCGCGGGAAGCCCGAGGAGGACTCTGGCTTCTCCCGTCTCCGGCATAACCCGGGTGTTGATCGTCAACTGCCAGGTCTTTCCCGGAGCCGTGGGGAAAACAGGGTATCCGAGCCAGACGATACGATAGAAAAGGAGGGCCGCAGTCAGCAGGAAGAGGAAAAGAGCCAGCCAGAGCGCGGGACGTTTCATTTCTGGGGCAGATCCGGACAGCTGGGTGGGTTGCAATACTCCTTCATGCAATCCACGACGAAGTTTTCCTTGAGGATATTCCGGCCGAGGAGGAAAGGGTACTGGACCTGGGACCGGTCATTTAAATTGACCCGAGCCCGAAGTTTTTTGGGCCCCACGCAGAGATCGATCTCTACGATCGGCCTCCTCTCCCGGGATTCGGCCGAACGGACCTTTTGCCAGCCCACGATCGGCACGCTGATCAGCGAGCTGCCGTATTTCGCCGGAAGTTTGAATTCCGCGATTTTCCCCTTCACCGTCAGCCCCCGCACATCGAGGGAAGAAACCGCGGCCCCGGTATCGATGCGGGCGGGAATTCTTACCCCCCAGGGCAGGAGGATAATTTCCTCCACGAGGCCGATGGTGATTTTTTCTTGGGCCATCAAGGGCTGCCCCCCTCCTAAGAAAAATAGCAGGGTAAAAAACACTACCGTCTTCATGCCTTCAAACTCACTGGATCTTCTGGATATCCGACTCTTTGCCCATGACGATCAGGATATCGCTGTCTTTGATCACAAAGTCCGCCCGCGGAACCAGCTGGATCTTGTCCGAAAGGACATCCCGGATGGCGATCACTTCGATATGGTAATCCCCCCGCAGGCGCAGGTCGGCGATGGTCTTTCCCAGGAAGCTGGCCGGAGGGGCCACTTCGCAGATGGTGAAGTCCTCGGACACGGGGAGATAGTCGAGTACGTTGGGGGAGATCAGCCCCTTGGCCACCTTGCTGGCCATCTCCGCTTCGGGGATGATCACTTCGGTGGCGCCCACTTTTTCCAGGATCCGCTTGTGATCTTCGTTGGGGGCTTTGACGATGATTCTGGTCACTTTCATTTCTTTCAGATGGAGGGTCAGGAGGGTGCTGGCCGCCAAATCCTCTCCGAAGGAAACGATCACGATATCATCCGGCTGGATTCCGATCATCTCCAGCAATTCTTTATCCGTGGCATCGGCCATGACCGCCTTGGTGGAAAAATCGCGGATCCGGTTGATCACTTCTTTGTTTTTGTCGATGGCAATCACTTCAAAGCCGTTTTCAAAAAGGTCCTTGGCGATGTTGAAGCCGAAGATTCCCAACCCCACGACTACGACGCGCTTCACGTGGATCCCTCCTTAGCCCACCATGACTCCCTCTTCCGCATAAGTCAAGCTTTTGGTCATGGCCTTGCGGGAGAAGGAAAAGGCCAGGGTCAGCGGGCCGACCCGTCCAGCGAACATCATCAGAATAATGGCCGCCTTCTGGGCGACGTTCAGGTCCGGGGTCACCCCCATGGACAGTCCCACGGTTCCGAAGGCCGAGACCGTTTCGAACAGGTATTCCACGAAAAAACGACGGCTCTCCATAGGACCCAGATCCTCCCAGGAAAAGAACAGAAGCACGGAAGTGATCAAGGAAACGGAAAAACCCGAAGCGAAAATGATGGCGATGGTCCGGGAGATGAGATCTTTGGGAATGGTTCGGTTAAAAACGTTTACCTCTTCGTTTCCCCGCAGCCGGGCCCACATGAGGAGGAAAAGGAGGGAGGCGCTGGTGGTCTTCACCCCTCCCCCCGTCGAACCGGGGGAGGCCCCGATGAACATGAGGATGATCATGAGCAGGATGGTTTCATTGGTCAGGAATCCGATGTCCACCGTGTTGAAGCCCGCCGTGCGGGGAACCACGGATTGAAAAAAGACAGCAAGGATTTGGTTCCGGATGGGCAGCCCGTAGAGGATGTGATTCCGCTCGAAAATATAGATGAGTACCGCGCCCCCCAGGATCAGAATTCCGGTCGCAATGAGGACGATCCGGGTGTGCACCGAAAGCTTTTTCTGCCTCCCTCGAAGCTTGGCGAAGATCTCATGCTGGACCACAAAGCCGATCCCCCCTACCACGATTAAGCCCATCACCGTCAGGTTGACGATGAAGTCTCCCTGATAACGCCCGAGGTTGTCGGGGAAAAGGGAATAGCCGCAGTTGTTGAAGGCGGAAATGGCGTGGTAAACGGCCTGATAGAAGGCATGGCCGACGAGGAAATCGTAACAGAAACGATACCACAGGAGAAGGATCCCGATGGATTCGAAGAAAACGGTAAACCAGAGGACCGATTTCAGAATAACCATGAAATTCGCCTGCGGGGTATGGAGGAAGGTCGATTGCACCATCTCCCTTCCCTTGAAAGAAATGCCCCGTCCCATCATGACGAAGAAAACCGTGGAAAAGGTGATGATCCCCAGGCCGCCCACCTGAAAAAGAAGGATGGTGACCACCTGGCCGAAGAAGGAGAAGCTCTTCCCGATGTCGAGGGTGACCAGCCCGGTCACGCACACGGCGGAGGTTGAGGTGAAGAGAGCATCGATGAAAGGAATGGGGTCCTTGGCCGCGGAAAAGGGCAGCCACAGAAACAGGGTTCCCAGGAGGATATAGCCCGCAAAGCCCAAGAGGAAGATGCGCTCTGGCGAGAGAAATCGGGAGAAAAGGGGTTTCACCCGAATGGTCTTCTTCATCGATTTCCAGTCGATCCTTTTCTGAACCAGGGGATGTTGAACCCCCCCTATTACTACAGCGTTGATTTTTTAGTAGACAAAATAAATGGCATCCAGTATGATGGCCTTGAGTAGGGCGATTGGAAGGGGACTCAGCTTAAGAGATTCGTATTTGCCTGAGCAAAACATGGCTTTTGGCAATAGAGGAATCGTGTGTTCTATGGCCGGTAGAGATTTTAATACGATCATTCCCGAATCTCAGCCTTCTTTTTGGCCATCCCCTTTCCTAACGGAGCCCCTTCGCGGCCCCCTGCAATCCTTTACTCCGGTGAAGTTGGAGGTCGTAAGCCACGCCCCCTTCGAGCCTCTCTGGGATTCCCTCGTGCGCCAGTACCATTATCTTGGGTACCAAAATCTTTTAGGGCATCGTCTGAAATACCTGGCCTTTATCCAGGATCGCCCGGTGGCGGCTCTGTCCTTCAGCGCTCCGGCCTTAAAGCTTCGCGTCCGCGATCATTACATCGGCTGGTCGGCGGAGCAGCGAAAACTCTACCTGAAACACCTGGCCAACAACAGTCGCTTTTTGATCCTGCCCTGGGTTCAGATCCCCCATCTGGCCTCGCATGTCCTGGCGCTTACCCTGCGTCGGTTAAAGCAGGACTGGGAGCGACATTTTCAAATTCCTCTCTGGGTGGTCGAGACCTTTGTCGACCCTCGTCGCTTTCCAGGAACCAGTTATAAAGCCGCCAACTGGCAGGGCCTGGGTTCAACCAGCGGCTTTGGCAAACAAGGCATTGGTTATACCTATCACGGCGCTGGGAAGGAAGTCTATGTATATGTCCTCGATCCCGATTTCCGTCAGCGCCTCGGCTGTGAGCCTCTTCTCCCCCTTCCTCGCCCTACTCGAACCCAAAAGAAGGTGGAGGAGCTGGCCATGATCTTACGGCATGCCAACTGGAGTCCGGATCTCGTCCCCTGGGTGAAGTTGACGGAAGAAGACCTCCAAGGAATCTCCCAGGAGTTAATCCACTTTCACCAGCAGTTCCACGAATGCTACGGCCGCGTCGAGCACCACCGGTTAGGCTTGGCGTATTTCTCCGGCCTGCTCAGTAACCTGGACGCCAAATCCGTGGAGCCTATTGCCTTGGCGTTTCTCGATGATCACACGGTCCGCCCGTTGCAGCAGTTCCTCAAAGTCGGCCGTTGGGACCATGAAGAGATGGAAACTCGACATCAAACCCTCTTGGCCGATTCCCTGTCCTCCCCGGGGGGCATGCTCACCGTCGACAGCTCCGAGTTCCCCAAAAAAGGAAAAGAGTCGGTTGGGGTCGCGCGCCAATACTGTGGCCCCCTGGGCAAAGTGGATAACTGCCAATCCGGGGTCTTTATCGGGTATTCCAGTTCCAAAGGCTATGGGCTGCTCACCAGTCAGTTGTACATGCCCCAGGAATGGTTTTCCTCCGCCTATGCCAAACGGCGCAAGGACAACTTAGTTCCGGACCATCTTACCTTCCAGACCAAACCTCAGATGGCCCTAACTTTGATCAAAGAAATCGTCGAAAAAAACCTTTTCGCCACAAAATGGATCGGCTGTGATGCCACCTTCGGTTCCGATCCCGCTTTCCTGGATTCTCTGCCCAAAGGAATCTATTCCCTGGCTACTATTCGTTCGAACACCCAAGTCTTTCTAAAAAAACCCAGAATTGGTCTTCCTCTTTATTCCGGCAAAGGACGCCGCCCCAAGAGATGCAAGATCCTGGCGGGCCAGCCGCAACCAAAGACCGTCGCTCAAATCGCCAAATCCCGCAAGACGGTTTGGCACTCGATGGTTTTAGCCGAGGGAGCCAAAGGCCCCATCCTTGCCGACATCGCTTGTCGGCGGGTCTTTCCGGCACACGGAGGGCTGCCGCAGGAAACGGCCGTCTGGCTGCTGATGCGACGCACCCCCGATGGCCAGATCAAATATGCCTTCTCCAATGCCCCGGAAGAGATGCCGCTTTCCGAACTGGCCCACGCTTCCACCCTGCGCTGGGGCATTGAACAATGTTTTGAAGACGGAAAAGGATACGTGGGCATGGGAAAATATGAACACCGCTCCTGGCCGGCCTGGCATCGACATATGATCTATGTATTCTTGGCGCTTCATTTTCTCTTGCGCCTGCGCCTCCGATTTAAAAAAAACTCCAGCGCTGACGCTCCCTCAAGCTCACCGGCTGGTGGTCACCGTCCTCCCGCTTCGTTCGCTGACGTTCCGGGGAGCCATCGAAATTGTCAAATACCATACGCGTCGCAATGATATTGCCTATAAGTCTCATAGGGAAAAACGTCTCTCTATCGCCAAAGCTATCAAAATCTAAAACGTCGCTGTAGTACTATAAATTAGAGAGTATAATCCAAA